>Ga0210405_10001968_pt1 | contig 22068 bp, 21 predicted proteins | sample IncBWH11MmetaG_FD_155492 | JGI IMG/M metagenome (GOLD analysis project Ga0210405, IMG submission 155492) | Forest soil microbial communities from Barre Woods Harvard Forest LTER site, Petersham, Massachusetts, United States - Inc-BW-H-11-M | ecosystem: Environmental > Terrestrial > Soil >... | reverse complement strand
CGGGAAGTAGAAGGTGGTGTGTTCGCCACGATGGATGATGTCGCCGGGAAGGTGGCCGAGACGGAAGGGGAGCTTTCCACCGAAGTACAGAAGAGCGCCTAAAACGACGAGGAACCCACCGAGAATGAGGAGGGCCCGGCCGAGTTCGCCGAAGGGATCCATCCTGGAATTTTACCCGAAATCGCCGAGAAGCCTTTCCCGCCAAAGACGTATGTTAACTTATATATAATAGTATTGACAAGTGGCTATAAATCTGATAAAGACAGCACTCTCTAATTCCCTAACCATGTTTATGCGCGGTTGCGCGGGGAGCTGAGGCCCTTTTTGCAGCTTTTCCGAGCGCGGCTGCTAGGAGGTATCGTCCAATGACCGTCCAGTCTTTGCTGACACTCCAGATCGCTTTCTTACTGGCGGGAACGTCAACGCCGGCGCCGCCGGAGGTGCTAGGTGTAGTCGTAGTGGCAGACCGCGCACGCCTCAACAACGGCGCAGTTTCGGAGGGAGCAACGGTTTATGATGGCGACAATTTCTCCACGGAAGAGGGAGGCGCGCTGCGCCTGCGCTGCAACGCAGCCATGCTTGAGCTTGCCGAGAAAAGCGTAGCCTTGGTGCACCATGCGGGAGGCGGGTCTCAAGGACTGCAAGCGCAAGCGGAACTGCTCCAGGGGACTTTGGTGTTCTCCGTGGCGCAGGCGGCCGAACTGGAAATCGAGGCGCGGGCGGCACACATTCGCCCAGCTGCAAATGGGCGAACAGCGGCGCTGGTGAGCGTTATCGGTCCAAAAGAATTGCACATTTACGCGCGACGCGGAGCGGTGTTGTTTTCGTACCGCGGTGAGAGCGCAACGATTACAGAAGGCGAATCCTATGAAGTGATCCTGGATCCCCCGGAGGACGGTTCCGGGAAAAAGCAGACCACGCCGCCTGCCCACAGGCGGTCGAAGGCATTCTTACTGATTGCGGCCGGAGCCGCTGCCGCTGCCGCCGCGGTGCTTGTGTATAAGAACCACGAGCACAAGGACATGGAGAGCCCGGACCGGCCATAAGAATGGCGCTTCAAAATCACGAATCAGATCAGTTCGAGGCCGGAGAAGAAATAGCCGATTTCGAAGGCCGCCGTTGCCGGTGCGTCGGAGCCGTGCGTGCAGTTGTTGCCGATACTGGTGCCGAGGTCGCACCGAATGGTGCCGGGGGCGGCTTTCTTGGGATCCGTGGCGCCCATGGTGTCACGCCATTTCAGGATGGCGCCTTCGGCTTCAAGAACCATCGCAAAGATTTTGCCGGAGCTCATGAAGTCGGTGAGTTCGCCAAAGAAGGGCCGCTCGCGATGAACGGCGTAGAAGCCGCCAGCTTCTTCTTTGGTGAGGCGCATGGATTTGATGGCGACGATTCTGAAGCCAGCTTTATGGATGCGCGAAAGAATCTCGCCTTGCTGACTACGACTGACGGCATCGGGCTTGATGATTGCGAAAGTGCGCTCAAGTGACAAGCTATTTTCTCCTCTTTGTAGGCTTTCTATGACCGCGTTTCGTCGTCTTAACATACTGGCGATCTACGTAGATAGAATGATTCGTTCCACTGACTTCTACGAATTCAAGTACCAGTCGACCGTCGTCATAACCAGATAGCTTGATCGGAACACCGACTATCGCGGAAATCGCCTTTTGATCCTCCTCGGGCAATCCCTCGAGAAGACCGGGCGGGAGTCTTGCCAGAACAACTTTACTTCCCGGTTTCGGCTGGGACTTTCTCGATCGCGCAGTTTTCCTCGGAGCCACCCGCGCAATGACCTCGTTACTTTAGGGCGGCGGCGAGAGTCGAGCCAAGGTCCGCGGGAGATTCCACGGTACGGATGCCGGCGGCGGCCATCGCGGCGTATTTGTCCTTGGCGGTGCCCTGGCCACCGCTGATGATGGCGCCGGCATGGCCCATGCGGCGTCCCGGTGGAGCGGTTTGGCCGGCGATGAAGCCCACGACCGGCTTTTTCATGTTGACCTTGATCCACTCCGCGGCGCGCTCTTCGGCGTTGCCGCCGATTTCGCCGATCAAAATGACGGCGTGCGTGTCCGCATCATTGTTGAAAAACTGGATCGCGTCGAGGAACGTTGTGCCGATGATGGGATCGCCGCCGATGCCGATACAGGTGGACTGGCCGATGCCGAGTTGCGTCAATTGATGCACGGCTTCGTAGGTCAGCGTGCCGCTGCGGCTGACGACGCCGACGTTGCCCTGCTTGTGTATGCGGCCGGGCATGATGCCGATTTTGCACTTGCCCGGAGATATGATGCCGGGGCAATTCGGGCCAATGAGCCGCGTTTTCTGAAAGTTCACGACGGAAGCCACGCGCACCATGTCGAGCGCGGGAATCCCCTCGGTAATGCAAACGATGAGCGGCAGCTCCGCGTCAGCGGCTTCGAGAATCGCGTCAGCGGCGTAGGACGGCGGAACAAATATCACCGAGGCATTTGCCCCGGTAGCCTTCGCGGCGTCAGCGACGGTGTTGAAGACCGGGCGTTCGAGATGCTTAGTGCCACCTTTGCCGGGTGTCACGCCCCCAACCACATTGGTCCCGTACTCAATCATCTGTTGAGCATGGAAAGTTCCTTCGCGTCCAGTAAATCCCTGGACGATCAAGCGCGTTTTTTCATTTACCAGGACGCTCATCGCGCACCTCCCGCGAGAGCCACGACTTTCTGCGCGCCATCCTTCATGCCGTCGGCAATGGTGAAGTTCAGACCGCTTTCACGGAGAATTTGTTGCCCGACTTCCACGTTCGTTCCTTCCATGCGTACGACGACGGGAACATTCAACTTTAAATCTTTGGCGGCGGCGACGACGCCTGTGGCAAGCACGTCGCACCGCAGGATGCCGCCGAAAATATTGATGAACACGGCTTTGACCGCCGGATCGCTCATGAGGATGCGGAAGGCGCTCTTGACCTGCTCGGCGGACGCGCCGCCGCCAACATCGAGAAAATTAGCGGGCGAGCCGCCGGCGTATTTGATGATGTCCATGGTGGCCATGGCCAGGCCGGCGCCGTTAACCATACAGGCGACGCTGCCATCGAGCTTGATGTAATTGAGCCCGAACTTGGAGGCTTCCACTTCGAGCGGATCTTCCTCATCGAAGTCGCGCAGTTCGCGGAGATCCTTGTGACGAAACAGCGCGTTGTCGTCGAATGTCATCTTGGCGTCGAGGGCCACGAGTTTGCCTTCGCCGGTGAGCACGCACGGATTGATTTCCAGCATCGAAGCGTCGGTGTCAATGAACGCGCGATAGAGAGCCTCGAGGAACGGTGTAGCGGAGCCCACGACCTCGCTTGGCAATCCCAGGCCAAATGCAATTTTGCGGGCTTGGTATGCCTGCAAACCCAGCGCCGGATGAATCGCTTCGCGCAAAATGGCGCCGGGATTGTTCTTCGCGACTTCCTCGATTTCCATGCCGCCGGCGGCGCTGGCCATGAAAACGACTTGGCCCGAGGCACGATCGACGAGCAGACCAAGATAAAGTTCGCGCTTGATGTTCAGTCCTTCTTCGATGAGCAGGCGCTTGACGATGCGGCCACCCGGGCCGGTCTGCGGAGTGACCAGCTTCATCCCAAGAATCTGGCTGGCCAGATCGGCGGCTTCGTCGGAAGAACGCGCCAGCTTGACGCCGCCGCCTTTGCCACGGCCGCCTGCGTGAATCTGCGCTTTGACGACAACAACGTTGACATGCGATCTCAAGCGGTGCGCCGCTTCACGCGCTTCCTCTTTGGTGAAGACGACTTCCCCGCGCGGGGTGGTGACGCCGTAGCGAGCGAGGATGGCTTTGGCTTGGTATTCATGAATCTTCATCGAGGTCCTATTTTTCCGTTCGAGTTTGAAACAGTCCGCTAGTGTTAGAATTTCGACGGCATGTGGAAGATAGAAGTTTACCCGGAAGCCGAAAGCGGAGCAAGGAAGCACGAAATGGCGCGAAAATTAAGGAAAAGTTACGCAGTTCATCGCCATCCCGATAGCAAGTTTTCGATGGAATGCTGATGACACTCTCTCTGATTGAGCGAGTGGAGGCCGGGCACGTGTTGGAGCGCGTGGAGGCGGAAGCGGCGATGGAAGAGCTGCTTTCGGGGCGCGTGGAGACGCCGAATATCGTGCGGCTGCTCTCGGGACTGAATCGGCGTGCGGTTGCAGTGCAGGAACTCGCGGGATTTGCGCAAGTGATGCGGCGGCATGCCACGCGCGTGTTTCCGGAGGGCGAGACGCGGCCAGCGAACATGGTGGACACGTGTGGAACCGGCGGCGACGGCGCGAACACGTTTAATATTTCCACGGCAGCGGCGATCGTCGCGGCAGCGGCGGGAGCACGCGTGGCCAAGCACGGCAACCGCGCTTCGAGTTCGCGGAGCGGTTCGGCGGACGTGCTGGAAGCGCTCGGAGTGCCCATCGACGCGCCGTTTGAACGGCATGGGCGAGCGATCCGGGAGATCGGCATCGGATTTCTGTTCGCGCAAGCCGCTCACACGGCGACTCGGCATGCCACGCCCGCGCGCAAACAGATGGGCGTAAGAACCGTGTTTAATTTGCTGGGGCCGCTGACGAATCCAGCCGGTGCGCAGTCGCAAGTGCTCGGAGTTTTTTCAGCAGATGTGATTGATTTGGTGGCGGCAACTCTCGCTGAACTTGGTATTGAGCGCGCGTTTGTGGTGCACGGCGCGGGAGGACTGGATGAAATTTCGCTCGCGGGGGAGACGCTCGTCGCGGAGGTCCAAGGCGGCACGGTGCGCCGGTACACGGTGACGCCGGAAGAGTTCGGCGTGGAGCGCGCGCCGATCGAAGCGATCCACGGAGGGACGGCTGCGGAGAATGCGGCGCTCCTCCGGCGCATCCTGGAAGGCGAAGCCGGACCGGCGCGCGATATTGTGGTGGCCAATGCCGGGGCTGCGCTGGTCGCTGCGGGCGTGGCCGCCAATTTTCGCGAGGCAGCGGGACTCGCAAGTTTCGTGATTTCCTCGGGCGCAGCAAACGAGAAACTGGCGAGTCTGGTGGCCTTCACCAACAAGAGTTAGATTCACAGTCAGGATTTTGCTTTGAGGAAGTGTTTGGAATTGCGTGTGTTCGAGACCGGCAACGCAAGCGGAGGAAAACTTTGAGAAATTTTGCGGTCACTCTATTGATTTCATTTTTGCCGAACGCGGCGCTGGCGCAGAAGCCGCCCGCACCGGCGCCTGCGCAAGTCGCGCAAGCCGTGCGCGACTACCGGATGGACAATGAGGACCGCATCATCCGCGAGCTGAGCGAATTTCTGGCGATCCCGAACATCGCGAGCGACACGCCGAACATTCAGAAGAACGCGGCACGCCTGGTCGAAATGCTCGAAGCGCGAGGAATTGAAACGCATCTGTTGCCGATTACCGGGCGCGGGCCAGTAGTTTTCGGCAAATTGATCACGCCGGAAGCGAAGCGCACGGTGATTTTTTATGCGCATTACGATGGCCAGCCGGTTGATCCGGCGGCGTGGACGGATGGAAAACCGTTCGAGCCAGTGCTTCGCGATGCGGCGATCGAAGCGGGCGGAAAGCGCATTCCTTTCCCGGAAAACACCGCTCAACATCGTGCGAGCTATAACGACAATTGGCGCATCTACGCGCGATCGTCCTCGGATGACAAATCGCCGATCGTGGCTCTGCTTGCAGCGATCGATGCGCTTCGGGCGAAGAACATTCCGCTTGGCGTAAATCTGAAAGTGATCTTCGAAGGCGAGGAAGAAGCAGGATCGCCGAATCTGCAACGGACGCTCGAGCTGCACAAGAATTTGCTGGGAGCAGACCTGCTCATCACCGCCGATGGGCCGGTGCATCAGAGCGGGCGGCCACTGGTTTTCTTTGGGAATCGTGGAGACATCGGAATGGACGTCACGGTATACGGTCCGGTGCGCGCATTGCACAGCGGGCATTACGGAAACTGGGCGCCGAATCCCGCGATGGACTTGTCGCGGCTGCTGGCATCGATGAAGGACGCGGACGGGCGCGTGCTGATTGACGGCTACTACGACGATGTAACGCCGCTGGGCGACGTGGAGAAAAAAGCACTCGCGGAAATGCCCACGAACGACGCAGATCTCGAGCGTGAACTGGGCATCGCCAAACCCGAAGGCGGCGGGAAAAAGCTTGTTGAACTGATCCTGCAGCCCTCGCTGAATGTTCGCGGCTTACGCAGCGCGTATGTCGGTGAGCAAGCGCAAAACGTCGTGCCGGATCGGGCAGAGGCTTCGCTCGATGCGCGGCTGGTCCGAGGAGAAGACCCGCAGCAGAAATTTGAGCAAATCGCTCTGTTTGTGCGAAAACAAGGCTTCTACGTCATCGACCGCGAGCCAGCGATCGAGGAAAGGCGCGCGTACCCGCGAATCGCTAAGCTCATCAATGAAGGCGGGTATCGCGCCTCGCGGACGCCGATGGATTTGCCGATGTCGAAAGCGCTGGTGAAAGTTGTGCAGGACGCGACGGGAAACACAACGGTCGTCGCGCCGGCGCTGGGAGGCAGCGTGCCCATGTACATCTTCGAAGATCTTGGTTTGCCTTGGATTGGCGTGCCCATCGTGAATTACGACAATCACCAGCACAGCTCGGATGAAAATTTGCGGCTGGGGCATTTCTGGCGCGGCATGGAAATTTATGGCGCGATTCTGGCGGATCTGAATTGGTAGCTGCGAACTCTTACGAGAAATAAAGTTTGTGCCAAGCCGGGGCGCAGCGTGCTGCGCCCCTACAAGGAAAGAAAATTTTGGAGGAGCTGTTTGCCGGAGTCGGTTAAGACGGATTCGGGGTGGAACTGGACGCCTTCGATTTTGTGGCGGCGGTGGCGGAAGGACATGATGATGCCGTCATCGGTTTCGGCGGTGATCATTAGTTCGCGGGGCAGGGATTTTTTCTCGACGATCAAGGAATGGTAGCGCGTGGCGGTGAAAGGGTCCGGCAGCTTGCGAAAGATATTTTTGCCGTCGTGATGGATCTGGCTGGTTTTGCCGTGGAAGAGTTTCGGGGCGCGAATAATTTTGCCGCCGAAGGCGGCGCCAATGGCCTGGTGGCCCAGGCACACGCCAAGGATGGGAAATTTTCCAGCGAGTCGCTCGACGAGTTCGACAGAAATGCCGGCTTCCTGCGGCGTGCAAGGGCCCGGAGAGATTACGATGCGTTCCGGCTTGCGGCGGATAATTTCATCGACGCTAATTTTGTCGTTGCGATGCACTTCGACCTGGCAACCCAGTTCGCCGAGATACTGCGCGAGGTTGTAGGTGAAGGAATCGTAGTTGTCGAGCAGGAGAATCATGATGCAGCGCCTATCTCCTAAATTCTAATACCGTTCTTTCCGGCTTGAGGGCCTTTTAAAGATTCCCCTCCGCGTATCAATTTGGCCTGGCCGAAACAGACAGACTGAAGTCTGCCTCACTAGCGCCGGTGCGCTCTTTCCAGCGCGGTGAGCAGCGCTTTGGACTTGTTCACGCTCTCTTCATATTCGCCCTGGGGCGTGGAATCCGCAACTATGCCGCCGCCGGCTTGTATGTGAGCGAAGCCATTTTTCATCACCATGGTACGAAGCGCGATGCAGGAGTCGAGGTTGCCCGCAAAATCGAGATAGAGAATTCCGCCCGCATAAATTCCGCGGCGCGTGCGTTCGAGTTCTTCGATGATTTCCATGGCGCGCACTTTGGGCGCGCCAGAGACCGTGCCGGCCGGAAAACAGGCCATCAGCGCGTCGAAGCAATCGACGTCTTCGCGGAGGCGGCCGCGCAGGCTGGAGACCAGATGCATCACATGCGAGTAGCGCTCGACGGTAAGCAATTTTTCGGGCTTCACAGTGCCATAGTCACAGACGCGGCCGAGATCGTTGCGGCCGAGATCGACGAGCATGATGTGCTCGGCGCGCTCTTTTTCGCTGGCCAGCATTTCACGTTCAAGGCGCTGGTCTTCGGCTTCGTCCTTTCCGCGCCAGCGCGTGCCGGCGATGGGCCGGTAAAAAACGTCGCGTCCCTGCACTTTGACAAGCATTTCGGGGGAACTGCCGAAGACCACGAGGTCGTTGAGCTGCAGATAGAAAAGATACGGGGAGGGATTCAGCGCGCGCAACTCACGATAAACCTCGAACGGCTCGGCTTTCGTTTTCGCGGAGAAACGCTGGCTCAGCACGACCTGAAAAATATCGCCGGCGCGAATGTATTGCTTAGCTTTGCGCACGGCGGCGAGGTATTCGGGTCGGCGGAAATTGGAAGTGACTTTGAGCGAGCCGCGTCTCCTCGCTTTTGTGGGCTTCTTCGGGTGTTCCGCGGCCACGGGTTCATCGAGCAGGCGGCGCGTCTCTTTGATTTGGCGGACGGCGGCGTTGTATTTCGCGCGGAGGGTGCCGTGACCCTCGGTGAAAACGTTGCGGACGATCCACAAGCGGTGCTGCACGTGATCGAAAGCGATGAGGCCGTGATAAAACATCAGCATCGCGTCGCAGAGGCCGATTTCATCGCGGAGGCGCCTGGGAATGCGCTCGATGAGGCGAACCATGTCGAAGCTGAAGTAGCCGATGGCGCCGGCGACGAGCGGCGGCAATCCCAGGAGGCGCACGGGACGAAAACGCTCGATGCGCTCGCGCAGGAACGAGACGGGATCGCGTTCCTCCCAAAGCATGCGGTCGCGGCTTTCGAGGACGCAGGCGCCGTTGGCATAGCGGAAGATTTCCTCCGGGTGCGCACCCGCGAAGGTGTAGCGCGCGATCTTTTCGCCGCCTTCCACGCTTTCGAGGAGGAAGGAGTAGCGCGCGCCCTGGGCGATGCGTAGATAGGCGCTGATAGGAGTCAGCAAGTCCGCGGAAAAAACGTCGTAGACCGGGATGAGGTTGCCCTGTTTGGCCAAGCGCTGAAATTCGTGGAAGTCCGGCTGGATCATGGGAGCGAGTTCACAGTTCCGACCGAGTCGGAATCTTCGATCGACAGTTTTCAGGTCACAGAAAAAGAAACCTATTATTACATTACTTCCGGCTGGCCCGAATTATTCGACAGAGGCTCAGGGCAAGCAAGGCGCCGCACTCCCAAAGGAATCTAGTTAACCATAACCGCCCCACCTCCCCCTGTTTTTTGTAAGTGTTGCATCTAAAGGATTTAGCGCTTGTGTAAGTGGTTTAGAATCAACACTTACAGGCTTCCTGTAAGTGTTGATTCTAAAGGAAGTTACACGCGACATGGGAGACATTCCCACAAGTGTTGATTCCAAATAACTTAGCCGAAATACGACTGGCAAGCCGAGAAAACGGGGATGACGACGCTAGACGGACCTTGCGCAGAATTACCTGAGACATAGTGTACCACAACGATAAGAAAAGTCAAGAGAAATTTGGGGAGCGGGTCAGTTTTCGGTCAGGCATTAAACAGGACTTTGGCGCGGAACGATTCAAAAAAACTGCAAAACCCTTACTATCCGCCGCCCGAAGACCGCACAACCGGGCTGACTGGCAGTCCTGTACCGTCGCACGACACTGCAATTTGCGTAAACTGTAGATCATGAAACGCGTGGTCATCCTGGGGCGCGGGGCGTCGGGCAAATCGACACTGGCGAGGCGGTTGGGGGATATTGCGGGGCTGCCGGTGATCGAGTTGGACAAATTCTTCTGGCAACGGGGGCTTATCGCAACGCCTCGGGAGCAGTGGGTTGCAATGCAAGAGAAGCTCGTTGCTGGGGACCGTTGGATCATGGATGGCGACCTCGGACCCTATGACGCGGTCGAGGTCCGGCTTCGCGCGGCAGATACCATCCTCTTTTTGGATTTCTCGCTGGTCCGCTGCACTTGGCGAGCCATTCGCCGATCCCGTGAACGCGCTGATTTCTGGCGCTGGCTTTTGGCCTACCAGTTTCAGAGCCGTCCGATTCTCATGGCAGCGATTGCCAGCCACGCACCCAATGCGGTGCTTCACGTATTTCGCAGCCCTAAGGCACTCGGCCGGTTCGTCGCGGACGCCGCTGCCGTTACGCCAGTTGTCCGGTAAGCGCTAACCAGGCACTACCTGCCGGGTTGGCGTTTGAGTGATACTCCTTATCGACGAGCTTTCGCAATGAGACCGGAGAAAACGGTTTATCCGGACAAAGGCAAGAAAGAATGAATCTAAGCAACGACAAGTCTCATCCCAGTTTTTGGCGTGCAGTTATGCGAGTGTACGGTTTTCCGATCGTGATGTTTGCGCTCGCGATCATTCCAGGCCTTAATTTCACTTACTCCGGGCATGGCGGAATCAGTTGGTTAGTTGTACCGCTGTGTTTTCCGTTGGTGATCTTGACGGCAGTCATCACAGTCACGAGGGGATCTGAGGGGTCTCGCAGGTGGTACAAGAGCTTCTTCAAAATGACCATTCCCTCTTACGTCGCCCTCGCCCTTCCACTTTCTTGGGCCGCCACAGCATCTATTCGGATGACTTTCGGCCTGCCAATATCCACATGGAGCTTCTTTGCCATTATGGTTTCGCCCTTTCCCTGGTGGTACTTCACGTGATTTCGAAGCATTTCAGTAAGGGCAGCAACACTGCGCGTAGTGGACGATGGGTTAATCAGGACCTATCCGAGGACCACTTCATTTTTACAAGAAATTCATGACCGCCTTTGCAATTGGGGTTAATCGGGGAAACGTCTATTATGACAGACTCCGTTTTTCGTGGCAGGTCCTTGACTTCAACGTCGAACAAATCATTGTTATCTATCCGGAGCATGTAATGGCCTAACTTGAGTGGCCCGAAGTCAAAACTTCCTCGGTCGTCTGTCTCGATGGTCTTCACAAGCAGCGTTCCGTCCCATGGCTGCCTGTACTCGTATAACGCCAACTTGGCGTGCTTTCTTATGAAAGATTGCCTCAACCAGCGGGGAGTAAATCCGTGATGACTATGCGTGCCTACCACTCGGCCTCTCAACGCTGTTATCTGATAGAAATACCCAGGAGCCAAAGTGCAAGCACTTACAGGGGAGGCGGAGAGCAGAACAAGCGAGATAATCGCTGGACTAAATTTCATCCGAGATAACATCAAACCAATTCTCATTCACGTAACCATACTCGCACCAGTCTAGAGGATGCCTCACGTTTAGTCGAAACTTGAGGACTCGCCAGTTTACCGCAACCGTGTCAACTCCTGGTAATTCGTGCCAGCTCAACCGGTCGATGCAACACCCTCCAACGCGTTGATTCGATAATCCTTCCGCGGGAGAACCGATCCGGTAGCCTGTTATCGGTCAAAACCTAGCCAGGGTGGTGTTCCAGCTGTTTTGACCCTAGCAAGCGTTTTCAGCTTTCGTTATCACTGCAAGTTGGCTTCGAGCTGAGTGTTGCATCGACCTGTTGAGACCACCGCTGTGCTTTTATTGCCCGTGCGAGGCTAATCCTTTTCTGCCTTGTCACGAATCGCTTCGTTACGCAAACGGTCGCACTCCGTATTGGCGCACCGCGCTAGCCAAGCGTCAGGGTCTTCGGATCGTTCGTACAAGCGTGCCTGGCCGGCCATGCGCTGCATAAGGGCACACTCTACGTTGTCCGCAACCGTCCCCGTTCCGAAGTAGCGGATCACCGCTGTGCGGATGATTTCCGCATTGTTATCGTGAAGCGACGTCACCGCACCGTTGTCGTGCTTGTTGACGGACAGCCGCAAGAGAACCTCGTGGTTCGTCATAGTTGCGCCTCAACGGCCGGCCTTGACAGAATCCATGCGCGCAGCGCGGATTCCTCGCGAAACGTCTTCGAGTTTATCTTCCACGGAATCGTCGCCCAATACACGGTCGCACTCTTCGTCAGGCTGTCGATACATATGCGATCTTCGGCGCCCGCCGTCGCTTTCTTCAGCCACAGGACGGTGCCTTCCTCGGATTCTTGGGTTACAACGAACCCGGCTTCACGAGCGGCGGCTTGAAATGCTTGAAGCTTTTCCATGGTGCTTCCAGTATAGGCTCATTCCCACTCGAACGGCGGTCCGTCAAGGATACTTGTGATTAGAATGATTTAATGCTTAGAAGAAAGAACACAATTGTCGAGCAGCTTTACGACCCTCTATCACACGATGAGAAGACGATTGGTGCGGAGGAATCCTCCCCCGTCGTGGGCCGGACACGTTAATGCGTTACCAAGATCATGGATCAATTGTCCTCTATGGGTAGCGGGGGCGGGAGTTCTCTTCGGCGCGCAGGGCCGCCAGGACGGCTCGGCGCATGGACCCTTCGGGGGGACGCTTTTGCGTCCAGATTCTCCATTGGGCGAAGCCTTGGGCGAGAAACATCTCGACCCCAGAGACGGCGGCGATGCCTTTTTGGGCGGCTAGTTTCAGGAGCTGGGTGCGCTGGGGGCGGTAGATCAGGTCCATAACGATGCGGCAGCGCAGCTCGGCGGGAGTGAGGGGGGAGATTCCGACGTGGGGGTGCATGCCTACGGGTGTGGCGTTGAGGATGGCGTCGAAGGATTCGGTGCGCAGGGCGCGGCGGGGGAGGACTTCTCCGCCTACGGCGCGGGCGAGTTCTTTGGCGGCTTTTTCGCGGCGGGCGCAAATGGCGACGTTGGCGCCAGCGCGGGAGAGGGCGAAGGCGGCGGCGCGGGCCGCTCCACCGGCGCCGAAGAGCAAGGCGCGGCAGCCTTTGATACGGAGTTTTTTCTCGAGGGCGCGGAGGACGCCGAGGTAGTCGGTGTTGCAGCCGTAGAGGGAGCCATCGCGGCGGACCACAATGGTATTCACGGCGCCGATGTCCGCCGCCAGCGGCTCGCACTCCCGGAGGTGTTTGAGGATGGTTTGCTTGTGCGGCAGGGTGACACTGAAGCCGCGGATACCGAATTCCGGAACAGCGGATAAGAAATCGGCGAGCTGGCGGACCAGAAAGGGGAGAAAGACGGCGTCCAAGCGACGGGCAACGTATCCGGTGTTATGCAGCAACGGAGAAAGCGAATGACCGATTGGGTCGCCAATGACGCCGTAAACCCGTGCGCGGCGAGAGAGCGCGTGGGCGCGGTAGAGATGCTTCATCTCGTCCAGCGAAACCTGGCCGGGGGCGGTGGCGGCGGCGACAGGAGCGTAAGCCAACGCACTTCCCTCACGCAAGGCGAGGATGCGCGCAGGCAGCCCGGCTTCACCCATGGGAACGGCGACGAAATTCCTGGAGTTTCGCGCGAGGCGCAAAAGTCGCACGCTGTCCTGGATGGTTCGCGCTTCGGCGGCGATCTTGACGGCATCGACCGCGCCGTGGGCTGGCGGGTCCATGCGGCTAGGTAAATCCGGGGTGCGCTCGAAGTCGTGGACGGAAAGCAAGATGCGCGGGGGTACAGGATATTCCCGGACGGACTGGCCGGGAAGTTTGCGCAGGGTCTCGACTTCGAGATCGCACCACTGGCAGCCGGCTTCGCGGGCCTGCGTAAGCCAGTAGAGTTGGCGGTCGACGCCGCCGGCAAACTTGCCACCGCCTTCGCGGCGGCGGCAGGTGGCGAGACAAGTGGCGTTGCGCAGCCGGCGCTTGCCGAGCCACCGGAGGAAGCGGGCACGCTCCGCGTCGCTGGCCAGCCAATCGAGGCGCAGCTCGACGGTGCTGGTTTGGCGCAAGGCCACGCGTACCAGTTTGGACATTTCGGCAGCCGTGCCAGCCGCCGCAACCGCACAAATCCTCCGCAACCCGTTGCCAAAGAGGCTCATGCCTGCCTTACGCTGCCAATCCATTGAAAATACAAGGGACTAGTATGCCGTATCAAACTTGTAAAGCAACCTCGGCCATTTGGTTGACGAGTGGGATAGGCCCTGATAGTTTTGCTGAAGAATATCCATGCACGGCCCTTAAGGCGTGTTTTCGAAGGAGTTCAGGAATGCGCTCTAGAATCGCGGTTTTATCTCTATCGGTATTGCTGGGTGCGGTGGCAACGCCGGCGCAAAACGTGGCGCCACCAGCTCCGAAGATTCCGCAACCGGACTACAGCACGGTAAATTGCGCGGGATTCGTTACCAACCAGAAAGTGCCGGACGAGATCCGGATCGTGTCTTCAGAGCAATCGAACTACAAGATCACCTTCATGCGCGGCGACTATGTACATATCAATCGTGGCCTGGACAAAGGTGTTCGTGTAGGCGACCGCTTCGCGGTAGTGCGGCCGGCGAAGGATCCCACGGATGTACCGTGGTTCAAATGGCAAAAGAAGCTGCTCGGCGCCATGGGGACGCTTTATATCGACGCCGGACAGTTGCGAGTGGTCGATGTGCTGCCCAAGGTTTCTGTCGCGCAGGTGATATTCTCGTGCGATTACATGCAGCGCGGGGATATCGTCGAGCCTTACGAAGAGCGCCCTGTGCCGCCGTACAAAGATCCTGCGGCGTTCGATCACTTTGCGCCGGTGAGCGGCAAGCCGGTGGCCATGATGGTGGCCGGGAAAGACTACGGACAGATCTACGGAAAACTCAGCGCGGTCTACGTAAACCTGGGGAGCAACCAGGGTGTCAAGGTCGGCGATTACATGCGAATCTTCCGGTATCAAGGTTCGAGGGCGGAGACGGTGTCGCTTGAGAGGGGTTATCAATACTCGTTGTATGGCTTCGGGAGCGCCCCCACACGTTACGAATGGAATGACCTGCCACGCGAAGTGCTTGGCGAGGGGGTAGTCATCAACGTGAGCCGCAATTCATCGACCATGGTGGTCACCTTCAGTTCCTTGGAGACCTACGCGGGGGACTACGTGGAAATCGAGTAGAAGTCCGACAGCCCGCTGATGGTCCAGGCCCGCTGCGGATTCTCCGCGCGGGCCTTTCGTTTTTGCGCCGCTTTCGAGTTCGAGCGGTGTGGATTTGCGGAGCCTTCAGAGCGCCTGGCGTTGTCAACTTTCGGAGAAGACTTCACAGGTAAATGCAAACAGGCGAGCCTCGGGATCGCGCCAGGCTTCGGGAGGCAGACCTGCCTTTCGGCAGGTTTCTTCGAGGAACTGCTCGCGGGTCAAGCGGTGTTCGGTGGCCACCTGAGGAAGAAGCAGCCCGCGCTGGGCGTGGCAACGGATGAGCAAGCCGTGACGCCCGATTTCGATCGATTCCGGGGCGATCGGTTGCAGAGAGGAAAGCAATGAGATTTCGACGATAAGTTCGCCAAGCTGGTCCGGCTTCATGGGGGCGAACCGCGGATCTTCCAGCGCGGCGCTGGCAGCACAGCGAACAATGGCGTCTCCCAACGGCTCATTTGGTTCAATGACCCCGATACAACCCTGCAGGCGTTTGCCCAGGTGAAGGGTGACGAAGACACCGCAGGGCTCCATGAAGACTCCTTCGCGAGGGAAGACCTCCGGAAGTTTGCGGTGAAAGACAGCTTCGACAACCGCCGATCTGGCTAGTTGCACAGCCGCGCGGCGGTCCGCTTCAGAGAGGGACGGCATCCTCGGACTTCTTCCGGGCTTCGAGCATGCGGAGCCGGCGGCGCTTCTTGATGCTGTCGTCGACGTGGCTCCAGAAGCGGCGGAAATACTGAGCGGCTGAGACGAGCGCGCTGATGACCACGAGCCAGAGCAAGATTCGGGCCAGGGGCTTGAGCCACAAGTATCGTCCCCCAACGATGAGTACCGCCACGGCGCACACTTGCAACACCATCTTCGTCTTTCCAAGGGTGGAGGCTTCGATGGTGAAACCCTCGGCGGAAGCGATATTGCGCAAGCCGAGAACGGTGAATTCTCTGCCGATGATGATCACCACCATCCATGCGGGAACAAGATGCATGTCCACCAAGGAAACGAAAGCCGCGGAGATCAAGAGTTTGTCGGCAATGGGGTCGAGAAGAATCCCAAGGGTCGTGACTTGGAAGCGCCGACGAGCCAGGTATCCGTCCGCCCAATCGGTCGCCGCCGCCAGGAGCAGGATCAAGACTCCCCATACCTCGAAGTGCATAGAGATGCCCCAGAGTTCAACATTGGGGCTGCGTGTGAGGAGGATGACGATGAGGACGGGAACGAAAAAGATCCGCAATAGCGTCAGTGAGTTAGGAAGATTCATGGGCGCATGACGGCGGGGGTGCCGCCCTGTGGCTTCCGCCACCGCAGTTTCACTATAGACTTGGTGTAAGAAGGCGTCAACACGTCAGGGGAGCCCGGGATACCCTGAACAGGCGCAAATCGTCGGCACTTTTGGCGCTTGGGAGTTACTCCGGGATTAGCTCAAGACCAGAAGCACAAGCAAAGAAAGCTGTACTCTTTCGTAACGCACCTGCTGCAAATCTGTGCAAATGTGAAAAGTGCAACGGTGCGACAGAGCGGATGAGAAGGAGAGCGCGAGGGCCGCGAAAGCTCACATAACCTATGTATTGTCATTGCCTTACAAGGATAGATTCCCTTTGATTCTCCAAGATATCCGGCAAGAAGCGCCAGCTGATTTTGGGGACGACCACAGTTTCCACAGCGTTTTCCACAGAGGCTAGGGTCTGGGACCGGAGCGAAAAGAGGCCTCTGAAGAGGTCGCAAGTCAGTAAAAACACGGCTTTTACCACGTTTTACTGTATGGTAAGCAGGCGGGTTCGCGAAGCGTGGCACTCAAATGATCCGCGGGCCACGAAGGAGCCGGATAGGGAGCATGAAAATAGCGCTGACGAGACCGAGAACGCCGTGAACGGCGATTCCTACCAAGCGGAAAGGCAACGTCAGCAACCAGACAAATGGATAGAGGATGAGAGCCAGCAGAGCCAGTGGCCAACACAAATTGAATAGGATGATCCACAAGAAGAAAGCAGCCATGGCAACCTCGCGTGCGGCAACGGTAAGGCGGCCCTGCGATTGGTGAACGCAGAACCGCCGGTTTCTATTTTAGATTACGAGCGCGTGCGCGGAAAAGTTCCCTCGACGGCGTACTCATTAAGCCGCAGACGCTTGGCGATGGACGCAGGCACCTCCGCATCGAGGCGCATGTGCGAATCGTCAATTTCCGAGTGGAGGACGCGCCCCAGCGCATGAACCATAGCCAGGGTGCGGCCTTCGGCCAGCGGCAAACGAATCGAAAGTGAAACGACGGGATCGGTGGGCATCGCAGCGTCCATGCGCCGCAACAATTCCTCGATTCCTTCGCCGGTTAGGGCAGACACCAGCACAGGCGGGCCGGAGGCGCCCGCGCTTCTGACTGCGCCGTTCGTGATGGCCTGGCGATCCTCAGGAGAGAGCCGGTCCAACTTATTCAGCACGCGCAGCCTGGGACGGCCGTCGACGCCCAGTTCGCGCAAAATCTTGTCAACTTCCTCGTCGAGTTCGTCATGGTGCGGATTGGAGACGTCGCTCACGTGCAGGATCAAAGCGGCTTCCTGCACTTCTTCGAGGGTTGCGCGAAACGCGGTCAGCAATCCTTTGGGGAGATCGCGGATAAAGCCTACGGTATCGGAAACGAGGACGCGGCGGTTGGAGGGAAGGCGCAGCGCGCGAATAGTGGGATCGAGCGTCGCGAACATTCTCGAGGAAACCAGCACTTCGGCGCGGCTCAGGGCATTGAACAACGTGGACTTGCCGGCGTTCGTGTAGCCCACCAGCGCGATGGTGCCGAGAGGAACGGCATTGCGCGCCTCACGCCGCAGCGCCCGTTGTTTGCGGATGTCATCGATGCTGGACTGGATCTTGCCGACGCGGTCGCGAATCCGGCGGCGGTCGGTTTCCAGTTTCTTTTCACCTGGGCCGCGTACGCCGATGCGTCCCGCTCCGCCGCCCGCCCCACCCGCGCCACCGCCGCCGCTCTTGCCGCCGAGGCGCGACATCGAAGTCCCCTTGCCGGTCAGGCGGGGCAGCATGTAATTCAACTGCGCCAACTCGACTTGCAACTGGCCTTCGCGGCTGCGGGCATGACGGGCGAAAATATGGAGTATCAACTGCGTGCGATCGATCACCCGGCGTTCCGTGGCTTCTTCAATGTTGCGCTGCTGCATGGGAGAGAGGTTGCTATCGAAGATGATCAACGGCGCATGGTGCGCGGTGGCTTCGGCGCGAATCTCATCCAGTTTGCCGCGGCCCACCAGCGTTGCGGTGTCCGCGGTATCGCGCATTTGGAAAACGGTTCCAGCGATCTCGGCTCCGGCGCTGCGCGCTAACTCCACGAGTTCCAGAAGCGATTCGCGGCCCTGCTCGCCTAGGGGCATGCCGGGAAAGCGCGGGGCACGCTTCCAGCCGACGCCTACGAGCAAGGCGCGCTCTGCTGTCGAGACTTGATGTTGGGCTTTCGTCACTGAGATCGGCCGGGAGTCATCGTGCGGGACTTGCGCATTTCGGGCGGGGCTCACCCCTGAATAAGATTATACGCCTCTCTCGCCAGCCCAGCGACATGCCTGCAAGTCCGCGGCGCTTTCGGGGACCGGCGGCGGTTTGCGAAGGCCGCGGAGGCGTGGGAAAATGCCTTCATGCGAAAACTGACCTTCACTGCTTTGCATTTTCTGGTGGCCGGAATGATGTTGCCTGGAAACGTCCTCGCACAGCAAACACCGGCGCCGAATACACCTCCAACTCCGGCGCCGAAAACCGCGCCGGCTCATGCCGCTGGCGTCCAGAAGGCTCCCACAGCGAAGACGGGTACAGCGGCCAAGCCGAGGACCCCGGCCCCGCTTACGCTGAAAACGCAGAAGGACAAGACCAGCTACGCAGTGGGAATGAATGTGGGTAAGGGTCTGGCGGCGAATCTTCGTCAGGGATCCGTTGACGTGGACCAAGCAATCCTTCTAAGGGGACTGAAGGACGCTCTAACAGGCGGCAAGACGCTGTTGACCGATGACGAAGCAAAGACCGTCCTGACACAACTGCAGACCGAGATGCGCGCCAGACAGCAGGAAAAGATGAAGGTGGAGCAGGAAAAAATGAAAGCGGCCGCGGAAGAAAATAAAAAGGAAGGCGCTGAGTTTCTAGCCGCGAACAAGATCAAGGACGGCGTCGTCACGCTGCCCAGCGGCCTTCAATACAAGGTTCTGACGGAAGGCACGGGACCGAAGCCAGCGGCCACGGACACCGTGTCTTGCAACTACCGCGGCACGCTGACCAACGGCACGGAATTTGACAGTTCGTACAAGCGCGGGCAGCCGCTATCCATCCAGGTAAATGGAGTAATCAGAGGCTGGACAGAGGCTCTGCAACTCATGCCCGTGGGTTCGAAGTGGCAGCTTTTTATTCCATCGGATCTTGGTTACGGCGACCGCGGGTCTGGTGCGGTCATCGGCCCCGGCGCGACTCTCGTTTTTGAGGTGGAGCTGCTTTCCATCCAGGACAAAGCCAAAGCAGAAGTTACCCCGAAATAGGCCGGCGAATAAAGTAAGATTGTCGTTGGTGGGACTGGAGAATTCGGCTTAGCGGAAGAGCTTCTGTTGCCTCAGGCCTTCTGTTTGAAGCCACTCGAGAACGCCGTCTTGCACACCGGCATCATCGCCAAATCCTGCAAACCAGCGCACGTCCGGCTCTTTGCGGAACCAGGTGAGCTGGCGCTTGGCGTAACGGCGCGTAGACTGCTGAATCGCCGCGCGCGCCTCTTGCAGAGTTATCTCGCCCCGGAGCACTGCGCGCAATTCCCGGTAGCCGATAAAATCAAATGGTTTCGAATCTTCACGCAAACCGCTCTCGAGTAGCGCTTGGACTTCGCGCTTCCAACCCTGCGCGAGCATGGCGTCTGTTCTGGCGTGGATGCGCTCGTTAAGTTTCTCGCGAGGCGGCAGCAATCCGATTTTTAGAACGCGCCAGCCTTCCAGAGGGATGCGGCCGGAGCGATGCACTTCCGAAATTGGCTTGCGCGCCAAAAGGCAAACTTCGACGGCGCGGATGAGTTTCTGCTCGTCGGCAGGCGCGATTTTCTGGGCTGCTTCGGGGTCGAGGCGCTTCAGGACGCGATGGAGATGGCCGGGCGGATGCTCTTCCTCGCTGGATCGGAGCCGCTCGCGCAATGCTTCGGAGCGCTGCGGAACGTCCGCGAGGCCTTCAAGCAGCGCGCGCAAATACAAGCCTGTGCCGGCGGTGAATACCGGCAGGCGCGTGCGTTTGCGCAGGTCTTCCAGAACCTGCAATGCGAAATGGCGGTAACCACCAGCGGTGGCCTCATCGTCTGGCTCAAGGACGTCAATCAGATGATGGGGCACGCTGCGGCGTTCGGAGTGGCTGGGCTTTGCCGTACCAATATCAAAGCCGCGATAGAGCTGCGTCGAATCGCAGGCTACCACTTCTCCGCCGAGCTGCTCCGCGAGACTCACACCGAGCGCCGACTTTCCCGATGCCGTCGGACCAACGATGGCAAGGAGAGGCAGGAGCGCTTTGTTTTCACTCATCGAAAGAGCAGATGGCGCGCGCGAACAAAAAGGAAGATGAGCACGAAGAGTGCGAGGAGAAGACTGCCCAGAACCTGCTGGCGCGGGAGTTTCACTGGTAAGCGGCTTCGATCGGCAAATTGTACAGGAAATAGAAGCGCAGCTCGATGTACGGCCCGCTGAAGGCCGGCGGGAGCGGTTCGAACGGATTCGAGGAGCGAATGGCCGAAACGGCGGCGCGGTCGAGCGGCTCTTTTCCGGAACCGATCAGCCGCACCGGCTCCCCATCCGGCACGCTGCCATTCTTCATGATGCGAAACTGCAGAGCGACGCGGCCGCGGTCGCCTAACTGCGCGGATTCCGGCATCACCGCGTACCAATTGTTCCGCACGGCTGCGATGACACGGGCCATATAATCGCTGAAGTCGACCCCCTCGGTAGGCGTAAGAATCTCATAGCCGTTGCCGAAGGTGCCCCCCGAGCCTTGCGATCCGCCGCCTCCTCCCAGTGCCCCTCTCGAACGCGGCATCGGCCCAATCACGGCACCGGAACGGCCGCCCGCTGACGGGCTCTTTGCCGCATCGCGAATCGTATCCTGGAGCGACCGGCTGGTCGAATTCTTCGGCAAGATCAAGCCATGCTGCGGCTGCGGCGTATCCGGCGTTTCGAGTCTTAGCGAAGGCTTGGGCGCATCCGTTTTCGGCGACGGCGCGCTGGCTTGGAGATCGGGCGGAACGGCGTTTGCCTTAGGCACAGGCGCGCTCGGCAACTCTTTGACAGGACGCTCCGGCTGTGGCGCCGGCGCCGGTTCGTAGGTAGGCGCGACTTTGCGCAAGACGCGCGGATCGACATGTACTTTGGGCGCAGGTTGCACCGGACGAGTCGAAGGCTTCAGCGCTTCCAGCGCGCCGGGAGGAAGCAGCACGGTCATTTGTCTTTGCGCAAGCTCCAGTTCGGCCTGGGTGGGCTCGCGCGGCGGAAACAGCTTCGATTGGAATAATAACGCGAGGAACAGGAGGCCGTGAAACGCAACGGAAGAGATACGCGTGACGAGTTGCCACTTGGTCTTGTCTTCTTTCTGCTCGGGGACGATCAGCTGAACTTCCCCGGTGCTGAAAATGTCCGGGTCAACGAGGTCTTCCGGAACATGCAGCGGATGCGCGCTCATTTCCGGCGGCGCGGAGCCCACTGGCACGGCGATACGCTCATCCATGTCCGTCGGCTGCACCGGCGAAGAATGGTCTTCCGTGACGCTGTAGGCTTCGCGATTCACATCGCGGGGCACAACCACGCGCGTGGCAATGGACTCGAGCGGCAGATTCGTGGGGATCGTGGAGTGCCCGTCCAACGCCACGATAGGCAGCATGGCAGGCATCAGCGTGCGCTCATCCATGGTGGTGGGACGACGGCGTTGCGTTGGCGCATCCACGGCCGCGGAGGGACGAGCATCGATCGGAACGAGAATCCGTGGAATCATCTTGTCTTTTCTTGTGTGGCGAACGTGCCTACTTGGACGCGCGCGGCGTGCTCTTGGATGCTTGCCATTACGCGGCCTGCTAATTCGAGCGCCGCGCGTCCCGCAGCGCCGTTGGTGCGCGGCTCCTTGCGCGAGCGCACGGCGTCGACGAATGCTTGGAGTTCCGCGTGCAATGGCTCGACGTGGGGCGCATTCAACTTCTCAAATCCAAACTCCGGCTGCGGACCGGGCTTCTTCACGCCGATGCGCAGGGCATCGCGGCGCGCATAGTCCAGCGAAATGTATTCGTGCTGCTGGAAAAAGCGCATCTTGCGCACACGTTCGGTGGACACCCGGCTGGCGGTGATATTGGCTACAG
>Ga0210405_10001966_pt1 | contig 22078 bp, 14 predicted proteins | sample IncBWH11MmetaG_FD_155492 | JGI IMG/M metagenome (GOLD analysis project Ga0210405, IMG submission 155492) | Forest soil microbial communities from Barre Woods Harvard Forest LTER site, Petersham, Massachusetts, United States - Inc-BW-H-11-M | ecosystem: Environmental > Terrestrial > Soil >... | reverse complement strand
GATTACGGCGTCGGTGACGGCTTCGTGTTTGCAATTGCATCCGGATGTTACGTTTGTGATCGACGAGGCAGCGGGGGCGCGGTTGAAGCAGCGGGATTATTACCGGCGGGTGATGGAGATGACGGCACGGTTCACGCCGAACCGGCTGTCGTGAAATTTTCCGACGAGATACCTTAGAAGTTAGACTACGGTCATCTTCTCTAGCAGTAAAAATTAGTACTTGCCTTCCGGGCCGCATAGGAGTACGGTTCCGGGATTGGAGCCTGGCTCCGGCATCCCGGTCTGGCGCTGCCAGAGGGTTTGCAAACGAGCCGCAAGCGGTCCTACTGAAACGTCGAGTCACCTAAGGGACTTTCATCACCCACCCACGCGGATGCTTTGTCCCTGCCGGCACTTGCTGTTTACTCTCCCAACCGCTCGGCGCGTTGCATATCCCAGCCGGCTCGCTCAACCTACACGAAAGAGGAGGTAACATGGCTACGCGTCCCCAAATTCTCCGTCAGATTCTGCCCGCACATTCCGACTCGATCCGAATTGTTCCTTTGCACCCCGGAGCGGGAGCGGAGGCGGTCGCTCCAGCTGCCGCCCCGCAGCTCACGTATCGCAATGGCCCGCTCATGGCGGCGGTCGAGGTATTCACCGTTTTCTGGGGCGCCGCTTGGAACTCCGCGCCGCAAAACGCGATGATGCAGGAAGTAAACCAGTTTTTTGACTTTATCCTCACCAGCCCGCTGATCGATCAGCTCGGCGAGTACAATGTGGCGAACTACAAGATCACACATGGCAAGCGCACTGGTACTACCGTGATCACGTCGCCGGTGCTCCACAAGTCCGTGAACGACAGCACGATCCAACACACTCTGCAGAATGAGATTGCAACCAACAATGCTTTCCCACAACCTTCTCCCAACACGCTTTACTTCCTCTATTTTCCGCCGGGAGTGAAGGTAATTCAGGGCGGGGCAGGTTCTTGCACCGCATTCTGCGGCTATCACAATGACATCAGCGGCCAGATTTTCTACGCCGCCATGCCTTTCCCGGGATGTGCGGGATGCACGGGCGGGCTCGCGCCGGTTGACGCACTCACCTCGACGAGCTCTCACGAGTTGTGCGAGGCGATCACCGATGCCATTCCCGGTCAGGGGTGGTACGACGACGCTAACGGTGAGATTGGCGACATCTGCGCGTGGAAAACCAAGAAAGTCGGGAACTACACAGTCCAATTGGAATGGTCGAATAAAGCGAACAAGTGCATTTAAGATTCAGCAACGAGCGGAAAGAGAACCGGATCCTGGGATCCGGTTCTCTTTCTGTTTCGAACGGCCCGTGCCGGGCTGCGTAGGCGCAGTGCACACTAGGAAGTCCCACCCCTCAACATGTACACTGGGCTCGCGGCAACAAATCAAAAGGGAGAGCACAACGTCATGGGCAATCGCGACGTCAGAAGTAGAGAGAAAAAGAAGCCAAAGAAAAAAGAAGTCAAGTTGAACTATCAGCCGGCGAGGCCCACGACGGTCTATAAGCCAACTCCGCCACCACCGCCGCCCTCCTCCGAACCGACGAAACCATAAGAGCTGATGGGAGTCGAACTGGCTGCCTTGGTCGTCGGAGCGATGGGATCTCGAAGATTGCACGAGGAAGCCAACTACATCTGCAGCTCCGGATTTCGACCCTTATTGCGTCCAACTCGCAACCGCTTTTGGTTGTCTTCTCATCGGTAGGGAAGAAGGGCTGGCCGCGGGCCCTGCTTACCGATTCAGCCGCGCAGCGTCTATGCCAACCAGGGTGAGACGGACGAAGCGTAGCTGTGCTTGGCCTGTTTCGATCGCTGCAGAACAATGGAGAGGTGTGATCATGCGCAAAGCGTGCAAACTTTTTGTGGGAATCATGATTGGCGTAGGCTGCCTGGCGAGCCAGGCAGAGGCGCAATTCAAGAATGGCGCTCAAGCGACGGAGTTGAATTTGCCGACGGTGAGCCAGCGTGGCGTCGTGACGCAACGAGTTGGGCTGACGGATATAACGATCGTCTATTACGAGCCGTCGGTGGGCGGACGCGAGCTATGGGGAAAGATTATCCCGTATGGCAAGGTGTGGCGCGCGGGAGCGAACCAAAACACGAAGATTACGTTCGCGGATGACGTTTCAGTGGAAGGCAAACCGCTGGCGGCGGGCACCTACGGGTTGCACATGATTCCGAACGCAGACCAATGGACGATCATTTTTTCTAAGAATTCGACGTCGTGGGGAAGCTTCAGCTATGACGAAAAAGAAGACGCGTTGCGCGTGGACGTAAAGCCGCAGCCGGCGGAATTTCGTGAAGCGCTGACATACACATTCGACGACATCAAGCCGGAATCGGCGGCGGCCACGCTGCGCTGGGACAAGCTGGCGGTGCCGTTTCACATTTCCGTGGACGTGAAGGCGATTACCGAGCGCAGTATCCGCAACCAATTGCGAAACACGGGAGGATTTACGTGGGCCGGTTATGACGAGGCGGCGCTGTGGTGCTTGGACGGAAATTGCAGCCTCGAGCAGGCATTGAAGTGGGAAGATACCTCGATTCAGAATGAAGAAAGGTTTGAGAATCTGCTGACGAAATCGCAGATTTTGGCAGCTATGGGCAAGAATCAAGAGGCGGACGCTACCAAGGCGAAAGCAGTGGAAAAGGCGACCGGGCTGCAGCTCCATGTTTACGGACGCGGCCTTCAGATTCAGAAGAAGCAAGACGAAGGATTTGCGGTTTTCAAAATTAACATTCAGAAACGACCAAATGAATGGTATACGCATGGCGAGTTGGCGAGGATGGCCGCGGCGAAGGGCGACTTTGCTACCGCGCTGAAAGAGATGAAGCTTGCGCTTGCGGGAGCGCCGGAGGCAACGAAATCACAGATACAGGGACTGATCGCGCGGCTGGAGAAAAACCAGGACATCAATCCTATTTGAGATCTAAATAGGATGCAGCCTTACTGGGCGGGCCGCGTTAAGAACTAATACCGCCGAAACAGAGGTATTTGATTTCGACGTATTCATCCATACCGTACTTGGAGCCTTCGCGGCCGAGACCGGATTCCTTTACGCCGCCGAACGGCGCGACCTCGGTGGAAATAATTCCAGTATTGATGCCGACGATGCCGTATTCGAGAGCTTCGGCGACGCGCCAGACGCGTGTAATGTCACGGCCGTAAAAGTAAGCAGCCAAACCAAATTCCGTGTCGTTCGCGAGTGCGACGGCATCGGCTTCCGTTTTGAAACGAAAGAGCGGCGCGACCGGACCGAATGTTTCTTCCCGCGCGACCGCCATTTGCGGTGTGACGTCGGTGAGAATCGTTGGCTCAAAAAAGCGTCCGCCGAGTGCGTGACGATGACCGCCGACGAGAATTTTTGCGCCTTTTGACTGCGCGTCGCGGATGTGGCTTTCGACTTTTTCTACGGCTGCGTCGTCAATGAGCGGCCCTTGGGTTGAGCCGGCCTCTAATCCTGGTGCAGGCTTCAATTTCTTTACAGCGGCAGCCAGTTTTTCAGCGAAGATATTGTAGACGATGTCTTGTACGAGCAGGCGGTTTGTGCAGACACAAGTTTGTCCGGTGTTGCGATATTTGGAGGCGATCGCGCCTTCGACAGCGGCGTCCAAATCCGCATCTTCAAAAACTATAAAGGGAGCATTGCCCCCGAGTTCGAGCGAAAGTTTTTTGACCGTGCCTGCGCACTGCGCCATGAGAATTTTGCCGATTTCGGTGGAGCCTGTGAATGAGAGCTTGCGAACGATGGGATTAGACGTGAGTTCGGCGCCGATTTCCGTGGCCGACCCAGTGACGATATTTAGCACGCCTTTCGGAAGGCCCGCCCGCTCGGCAAGTTCCGCAAGAGCGAGCGCGGAGAAAGGTGTTTGCGAAGCGGGCTTCAGAACTACAGTGCAGCCCGAGCCGATTGCAGGCCCAGCCTTGCGCGTAATCATGGCGAGCGGAAAATTCCACGGAGTTATGCAGGCGACGACGCCGATGGGTTGCTTGATAACGACGATTCTTTTGTCGGCCTGATGCTGCGGAATCGTATCGCCATAGATGCGCTTAGCTTCTTCGCCAAACCATTCGAGAAAGGCGGCGGCGTAAGCGACTTCTCCGCGCGATTCGGCGAGTGGCTTGCCTTGTTCGAGAGTCATGAGGCGCGCCAGGTCTTCCTGATTGGCCATCATCAGGTCGAACCAGCGGCGAAGAACTGCGGCGCGCTCCTTCGCGGTTTTCTTGCTCCATTCTGGAAAAGCTCTGTTGGCGGCTTCGATGGCGAACTTTGTCTCGGCGCCGCCAAGTTTCGGGACTTTTCCAATGATTTCTTTTGTGGCGGGATTGTCCACGTTGATTGTCTGGCCGGTGCTTGCTTGAACCCAATGTCCGTCAACGTAGCAGGCTTCGCGGAAAAGGCGCGCGTCCTTTAATTCGGAGGTGGCGCTCGTGGATTTTGTGATTGTGTCTTGCATCGAATGCTCCTGAAAGTGTCCGTATATTAGATACGATCGGCGACAGTTTGGCGCTTGCTCAGGCCTTGACGCGTGGCTAAGCGTGAGAAAGCGCGGCCTGCTTGCGTTCCGCGACGGCCGCTAGCGCAGCTTCGATTATGTCCAGCCCCTCGTTCAATTGTTCGTCGGTGGCAACGAGTGGAACCAGAATGCGAATCACATTGTTAAAAGTGCCAGCGGTGATCATGACGAGACCGTGCTCATAGCAGTACTTGGCGATTTCTTTCGTCTCGGTGTCGGCAGGTTCGCGAGTGTCGGCGCTGCGCACCAATTCGATGGCGCACATTCCACCGAGGCCGCGAACGTCGCCCACCAAAGACCATTTTTTCTGCCAGCCGCGAGCGCGTTTTTCGAAGTATTCGCCGACAGTGGTTGAGCGCGCGAGCAAACCATCTTTTTCGATGGTTTCTATCGCTGCGAGCGCCGCGGCGCAGGAAAGAGGATGCCCACAGTACGTTCCGCCGAGCGAGCCCGGTCCGGGGGCATCCATTATTTCGGCGCGTCCCGTCACTGCAGCGATCGGCATTCCGCCGCCCAGCGATTTCGCCATAGTAATCAAATCTGGCTCGATGCCAAAATGCTCGGAAGCGAACCATTTCCCTGTGCGCGCGAATCCGGACTGGATTTCATCTGCAATAAAGAGGATGCCGTGCTTGCGGCAGATGTTTTGAAGAAGCTTGAAGTAATCGCGAGGCGGAATGACGAAACCGCCCTCTCCAAGAACTGGCTCTGCGACTACGGCGGCGACGGATTCCGGCGCAACCGAGCGCTTAAACGCGTCTTCGAGATGATGCGCGAAGTCGGCAGACGTCGTGCCGGATGGATTGCGATACGGATAGGCGAAAGGAATGCGGTAGATGTCACTCGCAAACGGCTGGAAACCCGCTTTGTAAGGATGGGTTTTGCTGGTCAGCGACATGGTGAGAAGCGTGCGTCCGTGAAAAGCATCTTCGAAACAAATGACGGCAGGACGCTTTGTATAGGCGCGAGCGATCTTGATGGAATTTTCGATGGCTTCGGCGCCGGAATTGAGAAGAATCGTTTTCTTTGCAAAAATGCCGGGGGCCAGCGAGTTTAGTTTTTCCGCAACGGCAACGTAGCCTTCATACGGCGTGACTGCGAAGCAAAGGTGCAAATACTTTTCGAGCTGCTCGCGGATCGCGGTGACGACGCGCGGAGAGCGATGGCCGATGTTGAGGCAGCCGATTCCGCCCGCGAAATCGATGTAACGATTGCCGTCGACATCTTCAATGACCGCGCCATCAGCACGCGCGGCGAAAATGGGCGTGGCGTTAGCGGGTCCGCGCGGGATGGCGGCTTCGCGGCGCGCCATGAGCGCGCGCGATCGCGGTCCAGGGATCTCCGTTCGAAGCTGAATGGTAGCCATCTTCTCTTCCTTCTTGCCGCCGGCCCAGATGCGGCTAGCGTCTTCAAATCTAGTACCAGCCGATGGGCGTTTCGTCGAGATTGACGAACACCTGTTTCGTTTCGAGGTATTCTTCCAGCCCCCAGGGGCCGAGTTCGCGGCCGAAGCCAGACTGCTTGTAGCCGCCCCAAGGCGCTTCGACGTAAGTCGGTTGCATGTGATTGACCCAGACGATGCCGGCGCGGAGCGCCTTCACGACGCGGAACGCTTTGTAGATGTCGCGCGTCCAGACGGCAGCGGCGAGCCCGTACGGCGTGTCGTTGGCGATGCGGATAGCGTCCGCTTCGCCGTCGAAAGGAATTACGGACGCAACCGGGCCAAAAATTTCTTCGCGGGCAATGCGCGCGGTGTTTTCTACATCGTAAAAGATAGTCGGCTCGACGTAATAGCCTTTGGCGAATTGCTTCGCGCGTCCGCCACCGATGGCGACCTTTGCCTCTTTTTTGCCGAGCTCGAGATACGAGCTGACGCGGTCGTATTGTTCCTTGCTGACGAGCGGGCCCATTTTCGTTTCGCGTTCGAGAGGCGCGCCGAGCTTGATGCGTTTGGCCTTCTCGCTCATGGCTTCAACAAATTTCGAATAGATTTTCTTTTCGACGAGAATGCGGCTGCCCGCGGAACAGACTTCGCCTTGATTGATGAAGACGCCGAAGAGAGCGCCGTCGATAGACGCTTCCCAATCGGCGTCGGTGAAGAAAATATTCGGGGACTTTCCGCCGAGCTCGAGCGTGACGCGCTTGAGGGTGTCCGCGGCGCTCTTGACGATGAGCTTGCCGACGGCGGCGCTGCCAGTGAAGGCGATTTTATCGACGCCGGGGTGCGCGACGAGCGCGGCGCCCGCAGTCTCGCCAAGGCCATTAATAATGTTAACGACTCCGGGGGGCAAACCGACTTCCGTGAACCAGTTTGCGAATTCCAGCGCGGTCAGCGGCGTCTGTTCGGCAGGCTTGAGAATGCAAGTGCAGCCGGCCGCAAGCGCGGGCGCGAGTTTCCATGCGGCCATGAGCAGCGGGTAGTTCCACGGAATGATTTGCCCGGCGACGCCGACCGGCTCGCGCAACGTGAAACTGAGTGCGTTGGCGGGAACTGGATTTACGCTGCCGAGAACTTTAGTGGCGAGGCCGCCATAGTATTCGAAGCACGTGGCCACATCCGCGATGTCATACTCGGCTTCGACGATGGGCTTGCCGGTGTTGCGGCATTCGATTTCCGCAAGCGGGGAGCTGTTCTGGCGGATTTTTTCGGCGAGCTTGAAGAGGATGCGACCGCGGTCTTGCGCGGAAGTGGTGGCCCAAGGCCCGCCATCGAAGGCAGCACGCGCCGCTTTCACCGCGCGATCGACGTCCGTGGATCCGGCGACGGCTACCTGCGCGATGACTTCTTCAGTCGAAGGATCATAAACGGGAAACGTCTCTCCCGAGGCGCTGCCAACCCATTGACCGTTGACATAATTCTTATACGTTCGAACTCCCGCCGTCGCACTGCTAGACATCACAACCTCCCACAATCGCAACTACACGATCCCCCATCGACCAAGCACCACGCTCAATCAGCCTCCGCGAGTTTTCTAGCTGTCTTGCGCCGCCCGTAAACAAAAAAGAAAAACGCGGCCAGCCCAATGAAAAACAATGTGCCCCCAAACATCCACACCTCGTAAGAAAGGATGGAGGTGACCTGCTGCGCGGGGAAAAACGCAAGCGTGATGCCCAGAATCGTGGTGACAAGTCCGCTGGCACCGGAAAGGACTAGTGTCGTCTTTCCATAGACGCCCTTCACAAAGGGGTGGCTAAAAGCGAGTTTCAAAAGCGCACCAAACATATAAAGAAAAGGGACCAGCTGAAGAACCACCGCGAGCGAAAGCAGTTTCTGGAAAGTTTCTTGTACCCCGGTTTCGCTGGCCGCTAGATTTGCTACGACAAATCCGAACACCCGCAAAATGTATCCCACAAAGGGCAACCCAATAATTTTATTCCAGATCCACCAACCGCCAAAGTTCAGCACAACCAGTACCATGGACACTGCTGCGTGAACGATCAGCGCTGCGTACGGCGTGCGGTAACGTGGATGCACTTTGCCCATCCAGGAAGGCATGTAGGAGTCGAGTCCCGCAACAAACGGAATTCGCGCCGACCCGCCTAGCCATGCCGACGCAATCCCGGCGATCGACAGGCTCAACATAAACGCAAAAGGCGCGACGATCCACGCAACTCCCACGCGAGCGGCCATATGACCCACAGCCTGCACGACGCCTTGCAGGACGTTAATGTCGCCCTTGCTGACGGCGATGAGCAGCGTCAACGTCACGCCAATATAGAGCAAGCCGGACAGCACGCCGCCCCAGGCCACGGCGCCGGGCAAAGTCTTTTGCGGATCCTCGATTTCGTCTCCCATGACCGAAGCTAGCTCAAGCCCAACCAATCCGAAACAAATCACGGCGAAAGAATTCAGCACGAATTTTGGGTTGGGCGGAATTCGAAAGTCAGCCCAGGTCACGCTCGTCCCGAACCGCAACCACACAACAATGCCCAGTCCGATCAGAACCGCGGCCGCAATTCCGGTACCGATGGCGCCGAGGTTGTTGATCCACTTACCGACGCCGAGGCCGACGATATTCAGCACGACGAGGACGATCAGCAGCAACAGCGAAGCGGTCAGCGCAAATTTCTTGTTATCCGCCAGCCCCTCCTGACCGGAACCAAGCGCAAAAACGGAAACGCCGACGAAGTACAGCATGATCGTCGGCACATACATCATATTGTTGGTCCAGTAGCACCAGCCGGAGAGAAAACCGTGGAAGTCTCCAAAGACTTCCTTTGCCCAAAGATAGACTCCACCTTCGCCGGGATACCTGTGCGCAAGCTCGATAACCGCGATGCCCTGCGGCCAAAAGAAAAGCAAAAGAGAAATGATCCAAAGCCAGACGGTGACCCCGCCGTTGGCAGCAATCGAAGGAACGACGTTCAAGTTGAAGACGGCGACGACAAAAAGCAGAACGAGGTCCAAGCGCCCCAACACGCGGCGGAGATTAGGCGCTTCTTGAGCTACGGGCGCGACGGACGCAATGGCGGCCTCGTTCTGCACTAAATCGTTCTCCTAGAATCAATGACCCGCAGCCCCGACAAAGTGCGCGCCACGCTCGAGTTGTGCCTTCGCGAGTCCGGGCGCGACTTCATCAAATACCGCGAGATGCTTGTCGATGTCAGCCTCGGTGTGCTGGACGGAGATGGTCCACTGCTCGTCCCACCAGTAAGGCTGCGGCAGGACGCCGCGATTGACCATCGCGAACCAGTAGTGGCGCCAAAGATCGATGTCGATATTGGTCCAGTCGCGGTAATTGCGAATTTCCTGCGGATAGAGCATCAGGGCACCGTTCACGCCGGCGCTTATGACGTAGGCTTGCAGACCAGTCTTCTTAACGATGGCGCGATAGCCCTCGGTGAGTTTTTTGCTGAGCTTATCGACATGCGCGTAGTTCTCGCGCGAAAGAACTTCGCGGAACATGGCGAGGCCTGCGGCCATCGCTACACGATTCGTGTTGTACGTGCCGCCGTGAAAGACTTTGTGCTTAGCGATCAATTCCATCACCGGGCGGCTGGCCCCAAACGCGGCCAGCGGCAGGCCGCCGCCGATGGACTTTGCCAGGCAAATCATGTCCGGCTTCACTCCGAAGTATTCGCTGGCGCCGCCCCAAGCAAGCTTCGCGCCCGTCTTCACTTCGTCGTAGATGAGCAGGGCGCCATTTTTTGTGGCGATGTCGCGCAAGCCCTGGAGAAAACCGGGTTGCGGCATGCAGAGGCCGACGTTCATCAAAATGGGTTCGAGAATGATCGCCGCGATCTGCTCGGGGTTTTCGCGGAAGCGCCGTTCGACACTCGGCAGGTTGTTGAACGCAGCGACCACGACATTCGCAACAGCCGCTTTGGGTACGCCGCCTCCGCCGGGAACGGACGTCGGAGCGTCGGGATCGCCATAGTCTTCGGCCTTGGGCTTGACGCTTACCAGCGCGGTGTCATGCAAACCGTGGTAAGCGCCTTCGAACTTCAGAATTTTCTCGCGGTTCGTGGCGGCGCGCGCAATGCGGCAAGTGTGCATCGTTGCTTCCGTGCCGCTTGAGCCAAAGCGCACCATTTCGACGGGATAGCGCTTGCAAATCTCTTCCGCAAGCTCCCACTCCATGTCGTGCGGCATACCGAACGTCGTTCCTTCATGCAGTTTTTGCTCCACCGCCTTCACGACGGCTGGGTGGCCATGCCCGGCCATCAGCGCGCCAAAACAAAGGTTGTGATCGATGTATTCGTTTCCATCGATATCGTGAATCCTGCTTCCCTTTCCGTCCTTCACAAACAGCGGATAGGGCTCGTAGTGGCGGTAATTGCTGGCGACGCCGAGGGGAATGCGTTGTAGAGCGCGCTTGTAGGCATCCGCGGATTTCGGCGTGCGCTTCTCGTAGCTGGCGATTTCCTTCTGGAGTGCGTCGTGCATTTGCTCATTCCATATCCGTGTAGCCACAAAGTGGCCAACGCTGGCAGGTCTGTTCCCTGTAGTCAGTTTGTACTAAAAAGACTTTCGACGACGAACCGCTCCTCTCCGTTTTCGAACGTGCGAAGGCGCTCCCGTCAAGCCGGAGCGCCTGAGGAAGCACGGTGAACTGCCAGTTTACGCTAGAAGTGAAACTTCAGCGCGAACTGCACGAGGCGCGGATCGCGAATGTGCAGTGGTTGACCGAACGTGCCGCCCAAATTCGAGATGTTGCCATCCACGCTATAAAACTGTGCGTGGTTCCAAACATTGAAGATGTCGGTGCGGAATTCCATCTGCCACCTTTCTCCGAACCTGCTTTGCTTGGAGAAGCTCATGTCCGTACCGTTGATCCCCGGACCGCAGCATATCGACCGTGGAGCGTTCCCGATCGTACCTGCCGCAACCGTGTTATTGGTGAACAGACCAGGATCGAAGACGAACCCATCCTTGCGCGGATCGTGCGTTTTGAACTGCCCTGTAAGATTGGGCTGGCCCGGCGCCTCGAAGTCGAATGTAGTATCCAGTTGCTCGATGTCCGCTTGGGACGTGATACGAATGGGGAAACCGCTCTGGAAGGTGAGAATGCCCGACGCTTCCCAGCCGTCCAGAAGCTTGCCTTTGAGCCCATCGTACTTGGGAACCGGCAGTTCCCAAACATAGTTGAAAACGAAGCGGTGCCGCGCATCGTAATTCGAAAGGCCGTACGTTGAGTTGAAATTCAAGGGGTTCAAAGCGCTCTCGAAGCTTGAGGCATTGTCCAAGGATTTGCTGAAGGTGTAAGAAGCCTGAAATTGAAGGCCATGCGAGAAACGCTTTTCAAACAATGCTTGGAACGAGTTGTAGTTGGAGTGGGCGATGGTGTCCTCGCTAAAGATACCCGAGAAAACGGGAGTTCCTTGGGTTGGGCAGCCCGCGCCGGTCAAAGGGTTACAAAGTGGCGAAGAATAGGGACGGATACCGACGAGAGTAATTTGCTGGCCATTGGATGCAGGGGTCAGGACGCAGGCAGTGGACGGATTCGGAATCGCGCAAGGAATGTTCGGTCCGCCCGACGGGCCTCCCACATAGGGAAGATGGAACGTCTGCCCCGCCGGAAGATTGAGTGTAAAGGAGTACGCACTGTCCTCGCCGAATGGTCCGCAACCCTGTCCCTGCGCAGCCAGATCATTGCAGGTCGCGGGATTGCCGGGGTTCAACTCGTAGGTGGCAAGCAATCGGTGGCCCTGCGAACCTACATAAGCAATCTGCGCGAGAATATTGCCGGGCAGTTCCCTCTTGATCGTCAAGTTGTATTGATCCGAATACTGGGGGCGCATGTTTGCGGGGAACTGTCCGAAATAAATGCTGCCCAGGAACCGGGACCAATCAATGGCCTTGCCACGCGGGGGATTCAAGATTCCGGTGAACGGGTTCGGAGCGATGGTGCCATTCTGGCCGACGTAGGGGGCTTGAAGAAACGGCGTGGGGATGAAATTGCTTCCGCCGAACGGCGGCTCGGCGCTGAACTGCTCAAGCACGAGCTGCTCGATGGGATTATAAAACATTCCGTATCCGGTGCTGATGCTGGTTCTGCCCGGCCCGCCTGTCAACTTAGCAAGCCATCCGTCACGTGTGCCCGGGCTCCAATTGAGACCCAGACGCGGAGCGAATCCTTTGTAGTACGTATTGGTCAAGCCACTCGGAACAGTCTTATCACCGGGAAAGACGAGTCCGATAGGAGTGACGCCCGCGGCATCGCAGCCGGCTTCGCCGGGCCCGAAGGTGGCAAACAGCGGATTGCTGGGATCGAGGCTGCACGGATAAATGGTCGAACGCTCTCCCGGCCGGAAAGTCTGCACCTTGTGGCCAATATCGGCCTGCGGCGTGTTCAGTTCCCAGCGCACACCGTAGTTCAGCGTCAGACTCGGCTTGATCTTCCAACTGTCCTGCGCGAAGAGATAAACCGACTTGCTGCGCACCAATTCATGTTGTGCGGAGCCCTGTGCCAAATCGGTCGCTAGCCCAAGGAGATAGTTTGGGTACGGAGAGGAAAATCCCAGATCGTCCCCGGTCACGGTAGAACAATTCGGCGGCAAATTGGGGTTCGCGGGACCGCAAATATTTGAGTCGCTGTTGAAAACAATTTGTCCGTTGACGTCGAAGTACAGAAGCTGGTCGAATTTTTGGTAACGAACATCGCCGCCAAACTTAAAATTGTGACTCCCGATAATTTTGCTGTAGTTGTCGCTGAACTGAAAGGTATTGCCGATCTGCGGCAACTGGCCACCAAAGTTGTTGCCGATCGCGAAGCCGCCATTTAGCTGAACGTATGGCACTCCTTCCTTGCTGGCGCCAAGTCCGCTATGAATGCCGAAGTCCGCGTTGCCTGGGCAGGCAGGTGGCGTGCCTGTAGGGGGCGCACCCGAAGAAAGGCAGTTGCCGCTCGAGTCCACGAGTGGCGTATCTGTCTGGCCGGTGAAACAGAACGCTTTGGCCGTTGCTGTCCCGCAAGAAGCCTGGATGGCATTCGTCCTGGTAGGCGTGTCGAATCTGAGCTGGCCCTCGCGAAAGTAACTGAACCTGAATTCGTTGACTGCCGTCGCCCCAATCGTGGAGGTATGAGTTACGTTGATCTGCTGAGTGCGCGTAGCATAGTCGCCCGGAAAGTTCCCGAGCGGAGCTCCCTGAGCCTGAAATTTTGCGAAGGGGTCCAAGGTGTTGTCGTCATCAAAGTAATAGTAAATCGAAGTTTTCTGATTGTTGTTGAAGGAGTGGTCGATCTTTATCTGGAATTGGTCGCCACGGTCTCTCTTATTCGGAACCGTAGTGACTTGGCTGGCGCTTCCACCTGCGCCGGGTACGTACTGCAGCAAGCTCAGCGCGACGGGATCGAAACATCCGGTAGGGATTTGATTGCTGACAAAGATGGTGGTGTACGGTTCTGGCGTGCCATTGATCACGTTGTTCACTTGGTTTTGCGCCGCTGGGGTTAATCGCTGGTTCGCAGGCAGTGAGGCCGGGGCACCGCTGCCGCAGCGGCTTTGCAAGACATTCGCAACCGTCGGATCGATCAGCGAGCCCGTAAACGGCGAACCTCCCGAAAAGTCGCCGGCCAGGTCGGTCGCCGTCGGCACGGTAACTTGTTGAGAAACAATTCCCTGCACGACGCGCCGGCCCTCGTACGATCCGAAAAAGAAGGTCTTGTTCTTTTTGATTGGCCCGCCGATTGTTCCGCCAAACTGGTTCTGTTTAAAAGCCGGTTTCGGTGATGCCACAAAGGTGAACGGATGCGCGTTCAGAACATCGTTGCGAAAGAACTCGTAGAAACTTCCGTGCAGATCGTTCGTGCCCGATTTTGTCACGACGTTCACGACGGCGCCTGAGTTGCGGCCGTATTCCGCATCAAAAGAATTGGAGATGACGCGAAACTCTTCAATACTGTCCGGCGAAGGTTCCACGGCGGGCAGGTTCGCGAACAAATCGTTACCGTCCCCGCCGTTCACGGTGTAATTGTTCGAGCGACCGCGGCCGCCGTTCACCGTGACTACTCCGGCCCGATCCGATCCATAGAATAGGTCGTTGCCTAGCTGTGATTGGACTCCAGGTTGCAGCTGGAGCAATTGATAGACATCGCGTTGGTTCAGAGGCAATTGCGTGGAGGAGCGCTCGTTCACGACGGCGCCGAGCTGTGTCGAGCTTGTATCCACGACTGGCGGCTCACCCGTAACCTCCACTCTTTCCGCTGATGAGCCGAGCTGCAGCGTGATGTCGACGCTGACGACTTGGTTCAAGTCCAGTGCGACTCCCTTTCGCACATACTTCTTGAACCCCGCCTGTGCGACGTTGATTTCATAGGTGCCAATCGGGACTTCGATGAAGATGTATTCTCCGCTCGACCCGCTTTGCACGTCACGCATGGCATGCGTTGCCTCATTCACGAGCGTAACGGTCGCGGCCGTCACCGAGGCGCCGCTGGGATCGCTGACCGTTCCGCGAATCCGCCCGCCCGTACTCTGCGCCCCTGCAAAAGGCGCGGCAAGCAGCATGGCCAGCCCTAGAAAGAGCAGGGAAAGGATGCTGCAGTGGCAGCGCGTATAGCTCTGCCACAGTAATGCGGCCATTTTCATGAACTCACCCCTTATTCGAAAAACTCGCTGGGCAGCGGATTCTTCGAGGTTGCTGTGCCGCTGAAACCTTACTATAATCCAGCAAACTTAGAGAAAGCCGGGAGCCGTGTCAAGCGGAAAGAATTTCTCCAAGCCATCAGCAAATCGGACGGGGCATCGCCTGCTGCGCATCAGCGAGGTAGCTCGCCGCGTGGGCATTTCCTCTTCTGCCTTGCGCGCATGGGAAGCGCTGGGCTTGGTTTCTCCCCACCGCACAGAAAGCCGCTACCGGTTATACAACGAGGCTGATGTGCGTCTGCTGCAGCGCGCTGTTTTTCTGCGCCGCGCCAAAGGACTGAATCCCGCAGCTATCGTCCACGTGCTGAAGCGCCAGGGCGTCGTTTCGGCGCCATCGGAGACTGCTCCACTTCCCGGCCTGCGCTTCCGCAGACTACGCACGCGCCGCGGACTGTCTCTCGCACAAGTGGCGCGCGCCACGAAAGTTTCTGTCGGCTTTCTTAGCGCGCTCGAACGCGGCCAAATGCGCTCCTCCATTTCCACTCTGCGCCGGATCGCGCGTTTTTATCGGACCAATATCCTATCGCTCTTCGAAACTGCCGCGGAAAATCCGCGTCTCGTGCGGCCCGGCCAGCGAAAAGTCCTCGAAACCACGCCCGGCGTTCGTATGGAGCTCCTGGCCTGGGGCCAAACTGCCATGGAGCCGCATCTTTTTCGCATCAAACCCGGCGGCGGCAGCGGCGAATCGTATTCTCACGAAGGTGAAGAGTTCTTGCACATTCTTCGCGGCGATTTTGAGATTTGGCTCAACAGGAAGGAACATTACCGGCTAAAGCCAGGCGACAGCCTCTATTTTGAGAGCTCGACGCCCCATCGTTGGAGGAACCCCGGCCGTTCAGAGACCTGGCTGCTGTGGGTAAATACGCCGCCAACGTTTTAAAAGAGGTTACTGGTGACTTGCGATTGGCGGCTTGTAAACTCCGCAGAAAAATTGAACCTGGAGCTGTGAATGATCAAACCCCGAAAAGCCGTGATCGTCCTAACGCTTGCCGTTGTCTTTATTTTGGCAAGTGTCTCCATCGCTGTTGCTCAACGTCCAAATGATGCCAGGATCCAGCCTGCGGATACGATCGTCATCAACGGCAAGATCTACACCGTAAACGCAAAACAAACTTGGGCGCAAGCGGTAGCGATTCGCGGCGACAAGATCATCGCCGTGGGAGACGATCCTGAAGTCGAAAAGTTTCGCAGGCCGGCCACAAAAGTCATCGACGCCGGTGGACAATTGATCCTGCCCGGCTTTGTGGATTGCCACATTCATTTCCTCGAGGGTTCCATCAGCCTCGGTCAAGCCAATCTCGAAGGCGCCACAAATCCGGCTCACATCCAGCGCGTCCTGCGCGAATACGCGGAGAAACACCCCGGCGATGACTGGATCCTCGGTGGTGGATGGAACTACGCGATGTTCGGCGAAGAAAATCTTCCTCACAAAAAGTATCTCGACGAACTGTTCCCGGATCGTCCGGTTTTTCTTTCTGGCTATGACGGGCACACCTCGTGGGCCAATTCGAAGGCGCTTGCGCTTGCAGGCATCGACAAAGACACACCAAATCCCGCGAATGGCGCCATCGTACGCGATCCGAAAACCGGCGAAGCCACTGGAGCCTTGAAAGAATCAGCAGGCGGTCTTGTCGGCAAGCTCGTCCCGAAACCCACCCGTGCAGAAAAACTCGCCGCTCTTCGCGCCGGCATCCATTGGGCTAACGAAAATGGCCTGACACGTGTGCACAGCGCTGGCGGCGATTTCGAAGAGTTCGATCTCTACGATGAGTTGCGACGCCACGGCGACTTGACGCTTCGGATGTACATCGCCTACTTTCTGAACCCGCCGAAGCTGCGCCCCGGAGATCTCGCCGCAATCGAAGACGCGCGCAAAAAATATACCGGCGACTGGCTATCCGCAGGTGTTGTGAAAATGATGATCGATGGCGTCGTGGAATCGCACACAGCCGCGATGCTCGAGCCTTACACGGACGACCCATCCACGAAGGGCAAGTTGTTTTGGGAGCCAGACAAATACAAGGCCGCCGTCGCGGAACTCGACAAACGCGGTTTGCAACTCTTCACTCATGCCATTGGCGACTACGCCGTGCGAACGGCACTCGACGCCTACGAAAACGCCGAAAACGTGAATCATACGCGCGACCGTCGCCCGCGAATCGAGCACATCGAAACCGTCACCGCCGCGGACATCCCTCGCTTCGGTAAACTCGGAGTGATTGCCAGCATGCAGCCATTGCACGCGTACCCGGACGAAGACACTTTGCGAGTGTGGGCCGGTAACAACGGACCGGACCGCGCCTCGCGTGCCTGGGTATGGAACAGCATCGCGAAAGCCGGCGGCCACCTCGCCTTTGGCAGCGACTGGAACGTCGTGACTCTGAATCCCTGGGAAGGCCTGCAAATGGCCGTAACGCGGCAAACTACAGAGGGCGCGCCAGCCGGAGGATGGTTGCCGCAAGAACGCGTCACACTGGCGCAAGCCGTCGAAGCCTACACTCTGGGCGCGGCATATGCGGGGCGCCGCGAAAAAACAGAAGGCTCGATCGAGCCGGGCAAGCTGGCCGATCTCATCATCGTTTCACAGAATATTTTCGAGATTGATCCGCACGCGATTGCGAAAACGAAAGTCGTCAGGACAATCGTAGGCGGTAAAGTGGTCTACGAGGTCGCAGCGAGATAGGAATAGCTTTTATCGCCAGTAAGATTTGATCCGGTAAGAATCGAGGCACAAGAGATGAAGATGCTGCGAAAGCGAGAGACAGTATGAACCGCCGCACAAAAGCTCTGGGAATCCTGGCGCTGGCGATGCTCTGGGGGGCCTGTACGAAAAAGGAGGCAACGCTTAGCCTGCTCGTCTGGGAAGGCTACGCTGATCCATCGTTCGTGCGCCCTTTCGAGGAAGCCCGCCACTGCAAAATCGTTGCGTCGTACATGGGTTCGAGCGACGAGCTGGTAGCAAAGCTCCGCGGCGGCAGCGCGTCCAACTATGACGTAGTCTCGCCTTCCAGCGACGTCGCCACTTCGATCGTGCGCGCAGGTCTCGCCGCTCCACTCGACCTTTCCAAATTCCCGTCCTATAGTCAGCTCTCCGCCAAGCTTCGTAATTCCCCGCTCGTCAAAGCGAACGATCAAGCTTACGGCGTTCCGTTCATGTGGGGCCCCAACCCGCTTCTATACGACATAACTGCTATTGATCTAGAGCCAGATTCCTGGGCGGCCCTTTGGGAACCTCACCTCAAGAACAAAATCTCCGTGTGGGACGACCTTTCTACCGTTTATATGGCAGCCCAGGTTCTTGGCTATGACAAACCCGATCCAGGGCAACTGTACAATCTCTCGGACGCACAGCTCGAAGCCGTTAAGAAGAAATTGATCGAACTCAAACCAAATATTCGCAAGATGTGGTCCACTGGCGGGGAGCTGACGAACCTCTTTCAAAATCACGAAGTTGCTATTGCTATGGGGTGGCCATTAATGACTAACCAACTTCGGAAGCTGGGATTCCCAATCAAAGAGCTCATTCCGAAAGAAAACACCACAGGATGGATTGATCATCTGATGATCACCGCCGCCAGCCAGCAGAAAGAACTTGCCGCGCAGTTCCTCGAGTACATGATCGAAGCACGAACTCAGAAAATAGTGACCGATGTGACGGGCTACTCCCCGGCGAATCCCCAGTCCACCACGCTCATGTCCGAAAGCGAAAAGAAAAACCTGCACATGGAGGATCCCGACGCCTACATGCAGCGAATCTATTTTTGGCAGGATGTCCCGCGCCGCCCCAAGTACAACGAAATCTGGAATGAGGTGAAAGCCGCGCAGTGAGCTCCGTCGCCATTCCGCAGCCCGCCTCCGTGGATGCCAATCCTCCTCTACTTGAGGTGCGCGCGGTAGCCAAACGCTTCGGCTCACATGAGGTCCTGAAGAATATCTCTCTAAACATCGATTCCGGCGAATTTCTCACGCTCCTCGGCGAAAGCGGCTCCGGCAAAACTACACTTCTCCGCCTGATCGCCGGTTTCGAACAGCCCACCGCTGGCGAAATCTGGATGTCCGGTGAACGCCTCGACACGCTGCCACCTTACAAGCGCCGCGTGAACACTGTTTTTCAGAACTACGCCCTCTTCCCGCACTTGAACGTTCGAGACAACGTCGCGTACGGCTTACGCGTCCAAGGCGCTCCGAAAAATGAAATCCCCGGCCGCGTCATCGACGCCTTGAACATGGTGAAAATGGCGGAGTTCGCTGCCGCTCGACCGTCCCGGCTAAGCGGCGGCCAGCAGCAGCGCGTCGCGCTCGCCCGCGCCTTGGTCAATCGCCCCCAGCTCTTGCTTCTCGATGAACCACTCTCTGCGCTCGATGCCAATCTGCGCAAGCAGATGCAAAGTGAATTGAAAACCCTCCAACGCGAAATTGGCATCACTTTCCTCTTCGTCACGCACGACCAGGAAGAAGCCATGGCTCTCTCCGACCGCATCGCGCTCTTGAGAGACGGCGCGCTCGAACAAGTCGCTTCGCCTCGCGAAATCTATGCGCATCCCGCGACGGCCTACACCGCGCAGTTCATCGGACAAACGAACTTACTGCGGGGCGAAATCCGGCGTAGCATCGCCACGTGCGGCGTCCTGCGCTGGCCATTGGAAGAAGCGGACTCCTCAGCAGTTTTTTCGATTCGGCCGGAAACGATTCGACTATCTCCGGACGGCAAACGCCAAACCAACGAAGTAAAATTTCGCGCCTACATCCGCCAGCAAATCTACGGTGGCGCCAGCGAACTGCTCGAAGTCGATTGCGGCGCGGGCCAGTTACTCCGCGTTCGTCTACCCGCCTCAGGCCCCCTCACGGGCGAACATGATTTTGTTTTCTCGATCGCGGATGCTATCCGCGTCGTCGACTGACTTCCACATGTACTCACGCGCCTACAAAACGATCGTCTCCGCCCCGCCGCTTCTCTGGGTAGCGCTCTTCCTCCTGCTGCCCTACGCACTGATGTTTGCGCACAGCTTCTGGACCGTGCAAGACGGCGTCCTAGTCCATCACTGGAATTTCTCCAATTACCAAAACCTTTTCACCAATCCCCTCTACGCCGATGTTCTCTTCCGCACCATGCGCATCGCCGGTGCCGTGATGCTCTGCTCTCTTCTCCTCGGCTATCCGCTCGCCTACTTCCTCTCATTTCATTCCGGTCCGCGCAAAGAATTGCTCTACCAACTCGTCATTGTCCCGCTCTGGGTCAGCTATCTCGTCCGCGGCTACGCATGGAAAACCATCCTCGGCAGCGAAGGCGTCCTCAACGGTTTCCTCCAATACGCGCATATCACTCACGCGCCCGTAAGCTTTCTCCTCTACAGCCCCTTCGCCGTCGTGCTCATGCTCACGCACATCTACACGCCGTTCGTTTTTCTCCCGATTTATGCCTCGCTCGAACACATCCCTCGCCCGCTCGTTGAAGCCTCGCAAGATCTCGGCGCCTCACCCGCATCCACGTTCTTCCGCGTGATTCTTCCACTCTCCATGCCCGGCCTCCTCGCCGGAGCCACCTTCGCATTCGTTCTCTCTCTCGGCGATTTCTTAGCACCGCTCCTCGTCGGCGGTTCTTCCGGCACCATGATCGCCAACATCGTGCAAACTCTTTTTGGCGCAACCTACGACTGGCCCCTCGGCGCCGCCATTTCTGTCTGCATCTTGCTCATCACTCTTACGCTCCTCTTCCTTACCGAACGCCTAGAAAAGCGCTGGTCCTTCAAATGAGCCGCTCCTCCCAAACTCGCCGTTCTCCTTTGCTCGCCATGTACGCCGCGCTCGTCTTCGCGTTCATCTATCTGCCTATCGTTGTGCTCATTCTCTATTCCTTTAATCGCGATGGCGTCGGTGGATTTCCGCCGAGCCATCTCACGCTCGATTGGTATCGCCAGCTTCTCGCTGACGGCTCCATTTGGGATTCCGTCCTCAACAGCCTCATCGTCGCTGCCGGCGCCGTCACTCTTTCGCTCACGCTAGGCTTGCTCGCCGCGCTCGCTCTCGATCGCGCCAGCTTCCCCGGCAAAGCCATCTTCCGCCGCCTCGTCCTTCTCCCGCTTATTCTTCCCGGCATCATCACTGGCCTTTCGTTGCTCATGTTCGTCGTACTCTCCGGCTTCCAGCTCAGCCTACTGACAGTTTTTCTCGGCCACGGGACTGCCCTCATCTCCGTAGCCACCACCGAACTCTTCGCCGGCCTCCAAAAAAACGATCGCGCTCAAGAAGAAGCCTCGCTCGATCTCGGCGCCACTCCCTGGCAAACTTTCTGGCGCATCACTCTGCCAAGTCTCAAGCTCTCTCTCATCGCCGCCGGACTTCTCATCTTCACCTTGTCGATGGATGAAATCGCCGTCACCTTTTTTCTCATCGGCCGCGATAACACGCTCCCCCTCGAAATCTGGGGTCGCCTCCGCCGTGGTATCACGCCGGAGATCAATGCCGCCTCCACTCTGATCTTTGCCGTCTCCGTCGTGCTTATCATTGTTTGGTATCGCATTCGAATGCGGAGCGCCGGCGCCGAAGCACAGCGGCTGATCGAGAGACCTTAACAATCATGGGAGAACTAATGTCACACTCACGTCGTGAATTCATCCGGTACGTGGTTGCAGGTTCGGTCGCTTCCGGCTGTCCGGTGGATGCCGCTCTCCTTCCCGCGCCCGATTCCACTCCGTGGCCTTCCAATCCGAGCGGCGCACCGCACGTCGAAGGCGAACATTTCGAAATCTGCCATCAAGTCCGCGATGGCCACCACTTCGATCTCCCCGCCGCCACCGCAAAAACCGATATCGTGATCGCTGGCGGCGGAGTCGCTGGCCTTTCCGCCGCATATTTTCTTCGCGGCAAGGATTGGCTCCTGCTCGAAAAAGAAGACCATTTCGGTGGCAACGCTTATCTTGAAGAGTACGACGGCCAGCCCTTCGCCACCGGCTCCGCTTACGCCTATCACGGCGACGAAGGCGATCAGCTTGCCTCCGAGCTCGGCTTGAAGCTCCCGCTCGTCAACCTGCCCGATCCCACGTTAGTCAATAAAACCTACGTCCCCGACACCTGGAAAACCGGCATCACTCAGCTTCCCTACCCAAAGGAAATCGTCGCCAGCTTTTTGAAATTTCGCGAAGACGTTATGAAAATGAAAATCAAGGAGCGCATGGCCGAGCTCGATGCGCTCCCCTTCTCGAACTTCACCGCCGGCTACGCTCCGGAAGTCCAGCAATGGTGGGACATTTACGGCCCTTCCAACTGGGGCGCCACCACGCCGGACACTTCCGCCTACGTCGGCCTCTACAATGCGAACGATCTTTTCATCGGCGGCGACGGCAAACGCGCCATCTTGCCGGGCGGTCTTGGCTGCATCACGCACAAGCTCGTCGAAGTCCTCCAGCCAAAATACAAAGAACGCATGCTCGGCGAAGCCACCGTTGTCGCTGCCGT
>Ga0210405_10001965_pt1 | contig 22081 bp, 20 predicted proteins | sample IncBWH11MmetaG_FD_155492 | JGI IMG/M metagenome (GOLD analysis project Ga0210405, IMG submission 155492) | Forest soil microbial communities from Barre Woods Harvard Forest LTER site, Petersham, Massachusetts, United States - Inc-BW-H-11-M | ecosystem: Environmental > Terrestrial > Soil >... | reverse complement strand
GTCCTTGCTTGGTCACCGGGCGCATACCGAAGGGTTGCGGCTGGAAACGCAGGCCGCCAGCCGCTGGACCCAGTACCAGGCGAAGAGCATCCGGCTGCACGAAACCCAGGGCATCTCCGATGTCGTCACGCTGGTGGCGCCGTTGAACAAGGAAATGGGTGAAAAACTGAAAGAGAAGTACGCCGCGGAAGTCGAGCACTACGAAAGCGACAAAGGCGACGTCAGCGCAGAGGCGAAGAAGTTGGAAGAAGAACGCGATTTGACGGTGCGGCAAGCGGACCGATTCGATAGTGGAGAAGCGCTTCTGGAAATAGGGCTGGTGATTTGCTCGATCACGCTCCTGACCAAGCGGAAATTATTCTGGGCAGGTGGCGCGCTCATCGGGGCTTTGGGCATCGCGCTGGCAGCGACAGGTTTATTCCTGCACTGAATCAAGCGCGTGCCGGCGGTTGCGAACCTCTCAACCGGGCGATCTCCTGCGCCAGGCCTTCCAGTTTGCCAAGCAATTCCTGGTGGCGTACGTCTTCGCCGGATGGCTTTTTCCCGAGAAAAGTAAGCGTCCCGCCAGGCTCCAGTATGCATTGTTGGACTTCACCAAGCGACGCAAAGCCTTGCTTCCGTGCGGCGGCTTCGAGCTGGGCCCTGGTAATAAGCTCCTTCTTCAAATTCTGCGCGCGGACTTTGCCGTCCTCGACTAAAACGTCAGCGCGACCCTCAACGATTTGGTCGAGTTTCCTGTGATCATAAAGGAAGCGCACGACAAGATAGTTGGTAGCGAGCAGGGAAGTAGCGCCGATAATTCCGCCGAGGACGCTGTTGTCTTCCCCAATGATGGCGTTTTGCACCGTATTCGACAGTGTCAGCAAGACCACCAGGTCAAATGGATTGAGTTGGACAAGTTCGCGCTTGCCGGAGAGCCTGAGGCTGACCACCAGGAAGCCATAAACGAAGATCGGCCGAAGGATCTTTTCTGCCAGGGGAAGCCCCATGACGAACATATCTTTCCAAATATCGTGCATAGCAGGATCGCCTCCTCGGTGTGCCCGCCGGGATTTGGATACAGGCGGGCGTCCTCGTTGCCAGAGGACCGGGGGCAGGGTAACACGCGCGGAATCGCGGTAGAAGCGGGCTGACCCGTGGGGCAGCCCTGTCCCCTGGTACAGTCATTCTTTCGTGACACCTTCCCATTGGCTTGCGGACACGGACATGAGAGTTTCGTAAGATTAAGTCGATTTGCTATCAGCCGGCTTGGGAAGTCGTCGGTATAAGCAACAATAAATCTTAAAGAAGGACGGAGAACTCACCCTCGCCCGCGGTGCACGTTTGCGCAGGCCGGTGTCGCGAGCACCCACCAAATGCCCCAACGCGCCTCCTTCGCGCAAGGCACCGTGATTGGCCTGGAGCAACTCTCCACGCTACTTGACTCTGTCCAGGAGTTGATCGCGATTCTTAGCCCGGACGGAATCATTCAGTTTGCTAGCCCCGGTTTTACGCGCCTTCTGGGCCACGCCGCAGAAGATCTTGCCGGGAGATCGATTCTCGACATGCTTCACGTGAACGATGCGCCCGCCGTTCGCGAAGGACTTCGCAAGGCGTCCGCCTGCGGACGAGGAACGTTCAGCGCCCGCTGCCGCCTGCGAAGCAAGGACGGCACCTGGCGCTGGTTTGATGCGGCTGCCAGCGAGCCTTCCAACCCAGCCTCCATCGAAGGCATTGTCGTTAACTTCCGGGACGTCACCTATCTTCACCGCATGGAAGCGGAGCGCCAGGTCATCTCCGAGATCGTGCATGCTCTCAATCAGACTGCCAACCTGGACGAACTGTTGCGGGGCATCCATCAGGCGCTGAAAAAAGTTCTTTACGCCGAGAACTGCTTCGTGGCCCTCCATGATAAGGAGGCGGACGCCTTTACATTTCCCTTTTTCGCCGATCAGGTCGACGTGGCGCCGGCACCGCAAAAGGTAGGCCGCAGTTGCACCGCTTTTGTTTTCCGTACCGGCTCCCCGATGTTGATTCCGCAGCATGAATTTGACCGGCTCGCCGCCGCAGGAGAAGTCGAGCTGGTTGGTTCGCCGTCCCCTTCGTGGCTCGGCGTGCCGCTGCAAACACCGACGGCGACCATCGGCGTACTGGTGGTCCAGCATTACGAAAACGAAAACGCCTACGACATTCGCGATCTGGAGTTTCTAAGCTCTGTCGGCGGTCACATCGCTCTGGCCATTGAGCGGCGCCGCTCGGAAGACGCGCTTCGCAAGAACGAAGAGATGTTCCGGTTGCTGTTCAGCTATAACCCGCTACCCACCTGGGTCCTCGACAAAGAAACCCTGCGGTTCCTGGAAGTCAACGATGCGGCCATTCGCCAGTACGGATATTCCTTGCAGGAATTCAAGAGCATGAGTTCGCTTGACCTCCGCTCCGAGGAGGAACGGGCAGGATATCTAGATCAACTCAAGCAGATTCCGAACGAAGGGCTTTATCACGGCAATTGGAAACATCGCAAGAAAGACGGCAAGATCATCCAAGTCGAAACCATTTCTCACGAATTGGAATACGGCGGAAGGCGAGTCCGCCTGGTCGTGGCGCAAGACATTAGCGAGCGCCATCAGCTCGAACAGCAGCTCCGCCAGTCCCAGAAAATGGAGGCGGTGGGACGCTTGGCGGGTGGGGTAGCCCATGATTTCAACAATCTCTTGACGGTCATCAAAGGCCACGCGGAACTTCTCCTCAATGGGCCCGCTCCCTCGGAACACTATACGAGGAAAATCGAGCAGATTGACCGCGCCGCGGATCGCGCCACCGCTCTAACCCGCCAGCTCCTGGCTTTCAGCCGTTTGCAAGTTTTGCAGCCCCACGTCATGAACCTGAATGACGTCGTGGAAGAAATGGGAAGGCTGCTGCCGCGCCTCATCGGTGAGGACGTCGAGCTGGCGATCCGCCGGTCTGAGGACCTCGGTGCCATCCGCGCGGACGCCAGCCAGATGGAACAGGTGATCATGAATCTGGCGGTCAACGCGCGCGACGCCATGCCCAAGGGAGGGAAGATTCTGATTGAGACTTCGAACGCCGAGCTGGACAGCACATATAGCGCAATGCATCCCATTGTCCGCCAGGGCCGCTACGTTCTCCTGGCGGTTTCGGATAGCGGTATGGGAATGGATGCGGAAACGCAGGCGCGCATTTTTGAGCCTTTCTTCACCACCAAGGCTCAAGGCAAGGGCACGGGCCTGGGCTTGTCCACGGTTTACGGCGTGGTGAAACAAAGCGGCGGATTTATCTGGGTCTACAGCGAAGTCGGGAGAGGGAGTTGCTTCAAAATATATCTCCCGCGCGTGGATCAGCCCGTCGAGCGCGTAGGAGCCGCGCCATTCGCGTCAGAGGCGCCGCGGGGAACGGAAACGATCCTGCTTGCCGAGGACGAACAAGACGTGCGCGAAGTGGCGCGCGAGTTTTTGGAATCCGGCGGCTACACGGTGATCGAAGCGCGCGACGGCGCCGAAGCGCTGAAAAAGGTGGAGAAACACCTGGGCGCCATCGATTTGCTCATCACCGACATGGTGATGCCCGGCATGACGGGCCAGGACTTGACGGCGCGGCTGTTGCAGGCTCGCCCGCATATTCGCGTTCTATATATGTCCGGTTACAGCGAACAGGCCGCTGCCGACTCGACTCGCGGCGACTCCTCCATGCATTTACTGTCAAAACCATTCAGCCGCTGGGCGCTTCTTCGCGCCGTTCATGAAATCCTGAAACCAGCTTGAACTTTCAGGTGTTCCTTCCTGCAACGGGGTTCCTCAACCGGTTTCTGGTGAATCTCCTAATGAATCTTCGGATGTTTCTTATGCCAGTCGGTGTGCGCCTGGAAGGTCCGCCCCGCTTGGATCACCGCAAAATCGTCGCCCGCCCTCCCGACAAATTGCAGTCCCACCGGGAGATTCTTCTCCGTGAACCCGCAGGGAACTGACAATGCCGGAAGCCCGCAGATATTGCCGATGCCGCCGAGGGGGTCGGGAAAAGCCAGATCCGTCTCGAGATTCATGGTCAGGGGCGTCGCCGGAACAGGCTGCGCCGCCGTCGCAAGCACGTCAAACGTGTCAAACAACGAATCCATTTTCTTCTGTGCGATTTCTCTCACCTTGAGGGCCTGTAAATAGTCCGCGGCGGAATACTGCTCGTTCACGTATCCGGCGATTTGTCCCAATGGATCGGTCAGTTCGTTCACTCGTCCGGAGCGAATCAGCGGCCGGAAAGAAGCCGCGCACTCCACCGCAACGATGATGTTGCCCGCATCCTCCCAGGGACCAACTGGCAAGGCCACATCCTTTACGCTCGAAAAATATCTCCTCAGGATCCGGGCGGCGGCTTCGATGGGCTTCACAACGCCCGGTTCAAGCGACTTCCAGGCATTCGTGAGCCAGCCGACTTTCAATGGCCGCGCCCGCAATTCCATGGACGGCGAAAAGGTGAACGCGCCCTTGTCGATCGGCACGGTCCCCCGGTCCTTTGGGTCGTGGCCGGCGATGGCCGCAAAGATGCGCGCGCAGTCCTCTGCACTTCGCGCCAGCGGGCCGATCTTATCCATCGAAGGCGCGAGCGCCATCGCGCCATAGCGGCTGACGCGTCCGTAAGTCGGTCGCAGACCGCTCACTCCGCAGAAAGCCGACGGGCAAATGATGGAGCCCCATGTTTCCGTGCCGATGGCAAAAGCCGCCAGCCCCGCAGCCACGAGGGCCCCCGACCCGGAAGAGGAGCCGCAAGTCCAGCAGGTGGCATCCCAGGGATTCTTCGCTTCGCCCTGCAAAGAGGCGGATGCGAAGCGGTATCCCATCCCGCCTGCGAGTTCGATCATGGACGCTTTGCCAAGCATCACCGCGCCCACCCGGTTCAAATGCTCGATCACCGTCGCGTTGTAATCGAAAACCTGGTTTGCATAAGGCCGCGCGCCCCACGTGGTCGGAAGCCCCTTCACCGCCAACAGATCTTTTGCGGCGTAGGGAATCCCGTGCAGCGGTCCGCGGTAATGCCCGCGCTGAATCTCTTTTTCCGCCGCCTTGGCTTGTTCGAGGGCAATTTCCGGCGTCAAGCGCGCATAGGCATTGAAGCGCGGTCCAAACTTTTGACTGCGGTCGAGATACGCCTGCGCCAGCGCAACCGGCGAGAGCTTCTTCGATTCGATGCGTTTCGCCAGTTCGCTTACAGAAAGATAGAAGATCTCTTCGCCAGGCATCCGTGAGGCTCCTCAGGAACTCTTCGGCGCGCTCGCCGGTTTTGGTTTCGCCGGTGCCGCTGACGGCTTCTTCTCCCGCTCCATCAGCGGTTTCAGGTAAAGCCCCGGCCCATCTCCGTTGTCGGTCGCAAACGCGCGCAAACGATCGAGCGGCGGCTGTGCTTCAGTTGCCAGCCGCCGGATATCGGCTTTCTGCGCGTCAGAAAGCCGCTTGCCGTATTGTGCGAAGATCGCCTGCACTCGCGATTCGACCTCGGCCTGGCTTTCCGCCGATAGTTTGGGCGCGTTCGCGGGCTGCTGCGCTGGTCGCGGCGCGGCGGGCGACTCCGAACGAAGAAGATCAGCCGGCCCCAGCGATGCCGCGGCGGAGACCAATACTGCGCGCCGCGCAAATTCGCGGCGGGAAATAGCCGAATCCTTCTTGTTGCCCATCGAGAGTCCCCTTAAAATGCGTCAAGAAGTTCATATAATAAATGTAGGGGGTAAATCGAGGCTACTGAATCCGCCTTCGAGCGTCAACTGCCCGCAGGAACATGTTCCAGAGGCGCAAACTACCTGTCTACTTGTGCCGGATTTCCACGGGAGCTCGCGTCCTATCCAGCGGAAACACCTGCAGTTCCCATTTGACCGGGACAGACGTTGGCAGGTAACAAATAGTCTTGTCGCAAGCCTGATACTCCAGGTTCCCCGTGATCGTGAAGATTTTCCCATCCCTCCCCAGCGAACCCCAGAACTCCGCACTCGAGCTCACTTTCACATCCTGGCTGATCCGGAACGTCCCATCGAACACCGGCACCTTCTCCTTGATCACGGGCAAGTAGAGAACCTTGGCCGCCGGATAAATGGCGGGCTTCAACTCCATCTCTCGCATGGCGTCGATCGCCAGATGAATCGGCTTGTAGCCCTGCGTGCCGGGAGCATACACGTGCACATCCGAGGGCAGCCGCACTTCGGCAACTAGCGTGACGCGAGTACCGGGAACGCCGGTGGGATCGGATTGTTCGAGGGCTAGCTGCAGATGCGGGGCCTCCACAGTTCCCGTTACTTCCTGGCCTAATTCCGGGAACAGCTTGGAGATAATGCTGTTTCCCGTCAGCCGCTCGCGGTATTTCGCTTCAAAAAACTTTTCCCGAATGATGCCGCTGGCATCGATAAAAAAATAACCGGGGCGCGCAAAGCCCTTCTGCATGCCGCTAGCTTCCGCATTAAACACCCCATAAGCTTTGATGGTCTTCGAGTCGGGATCCGCGAGAAGCGGGTATTCAATCCTGTGCCGCTCCGCGAAAAATTTCAGGATTTCTTCGCTGTCGTAGCTGATGGCCGCCAGTTTGACACCTTGCTTCTCGAACCGCGGAATCGCGCTCTGCAGCTGAACCAGCTGCCCTTTGCAGAACGGTCACCAGTCCGCCGAACGGAAAAACAGAAGTACGGTGCCGTTCGCTCCTTTCAAGCTATCGAGAGTCTGTACCCGGCCAAACTGGTCGTGCACCGAGAAAGCGGGCGACTTCTGACCAACCGCCAGTCCAATCGACAACAGTTCGAGGGAAGCCACCTGAATCCTATCGTCCTCGAGCGCTCCCCTGACGGTTACCGCGTCTCCCAGGTGCGCAGCTACTTTCTCCTGCGGCTCAAGGCCGTACATCACCCGGTTGGTATCGTCGTACAGCGCCAGCTTGGCGCCGGGAACGTCCTTGGTGCACTCCGGTGACTCGGCAAAGGCTTCGTCGGCATTGCAACTGCTTGAAACTAGGACACCCGACCACGAGCTCGGCTTTGTTCCGGAATTTGCTGGATTGTTCTGCCTGGCCACCGCAAGGGAGGCCACGGAAAGAAGTGCTGCCAGATAGAGGAAGTATGGTAACGCCCTGGAATTAGCCCTGGCCACCAGCATCAGTTCGAGACCTTGTCCTGTAGATTGAAACCGCTGGTACTGTACCCCTGCCAGCCTAAGAGCACAAGCTGGCCGACGTAGTACGCTTCGACGGTATCCTCAATCCACGCAACGCTTTCCAGCCCGCAAAATTTCCTCAAACTTTCCCTTGACTTTCCTGTATTATCTGGTATACTTATTGATGTAGATAACTCGAATTGCAAACTTTGTAAGTCTTTTCCTTTGATATTCATGCAAAACGGTGGGGTATGGTAAGACCGGGCATCCGCTCTTGCTCTCGTCAGCAGGCCGGCACGGCCCAGCACTCGAGGCAAGTCTTTTCATTTCATGCCCTTGCGCACTCTTTTGCGCATTTTTGTACTGTTGTAAAACTTAAATGCTTTCCTTTCAATCGCTTCCGCACTCTTTGCAAAAAACAGGGGGGTGTCCCCAAATCGCGCTCGTCCGTTTACACCGGACACAGGAGGAAAGCCTTCGGCAGCTAGCTCACTTCGGTCAGCGTGCGAATCTGAGTCTCCAGGGCTTGATTGTATTGCCGCTCGATCTGAAGCTCGGTTTGCAGTTTCTTGACCAACAAGTCCAAGTGGGCAATCTCCACGCGAAGTTTTTGCACGTCCGACGCTGTCGGAGCTGGCCGACCCTGGCCGGCATTCGATGCCTGCGCATCGTGCTGCGGTTGCAAAGGTTGTCGCGGGATGAAAGCCTCGGCAAGCGCCCGCGGCCAGACAGATTCGGGTGTCGCAGCGGCTGGCGGCGGAGCAGCGGGCGGCCGTGGCGCTGCCGGAGCAGGCGGCGAAAATAGATTGCTCAACGCGGTTGAAGACGCCGGGCGCTCGCTCACCGGCAGGGGAGCTGCATGCTTCGGCTCCAGTAGACTCTTCACCCGCCCAATCAATTCCTGCGGCTGAAACGGTTTCCGAATCAGTTCATCCGCTTTCACGGAGACCGCTTTGTCGGCCACGCTCTTGTTGACCACCCCGGACATCAGCACAACCGGAACTTGGCTGAACTCCGCATGCTGCTTGATTTGGCTGCACACGGAATAACCGTCTTGGTCCGGCATGATCACGTCGGTAATCACCACGTCGGGGCGGTTTTCTTCAAATTGCGCCAGGGCGGAGGCCGCGTCGGCGCAAGTAATCACGTTTATATTTTCGCGGCGAAAAGCAATCTTGATGACTTCGCGCATCGTCGCGCTATCGTCGATGAAATAAACCGTCGGCGTCCGCTTGGCCGGCGCTTCGCCCAGCGGAGGAATGGTCATGGCTTCGCTCATAGCGCTTCCTTGTCCGCCATGTCGCGCGTTCCTTCGTCGAATTCGCGCATGGCATCCAGCATCAGATCCGTCGCCGAGCGCAGCACGGTGCGCTGCGCCGACATCGTTCCGTAGGTGAATTTGTAGACGCCTTCGTTGGTGTTTCCGAGGCTCTTCAAAATGTGAATCACCGCTTCATCCCCAAACAGATTGCCGCACTCCGCGTGGGTGATCTCTCCCGCGTCGTAAAACAGCACGCCATCCGTCTCGCCGGCGTTGATATGCAGCGCGCCCGTCTGGTGCGCGTGCCCCAGCATTTGCATCACCCCTGTGAGATCGTGGTGCGTCAGGTTGCCGCTGAGGCTGGTGTCGGACTGCGCCAGCATCTGCGTGGGCTGGAAACCTTCCGCTTTGCTGACGATGATCTGCTTTACGTGGGCGGCAATGACCGCGGGCTGCTGGCTCCGGTCGATGTAATCGTCGCAGCCGGCCTGAAACGCCTCCATCAAGGCGCGCTGGCTTCCATCGCCCAGCGCGATAACCGGCAAATTGGCGTTTTTTGCGTCCGCGTGAATGATTCTGGCGATCTCCAGTGCGCCCATCTCGCGCATATTTGTCGCGCAGAGAATGGCGGTTGGCGCGTCGTACTCCAACGTGGTCAGCGCGAATCCCGCTTGCGTGCTGGACTGCACCTCAAATCCTTCGCGTTTCAACGCATCACCGAGGCGCTTGGTAAAATACACGTTGCTGTCGATCAGCAGAACTTTGATGGAGCGTGGGGACGGGTTCACGGCCGCGCCTCCGCTCTCAGCAGGGCCGCGGCTCCCGCGAGAACTTGCTGAGGGCCGGGCGTGAGCGCGTCGAGATTCAACACTTCGATCACGTCGCCGTCATGCGACAGCCACCCCGCGACGTGCGGTGCATCGGATTCGGCGGCGGCCATCACCTCGGCCTTGATCAGTTCGCATTCGCCCGTAACCGGCACCGCGATCCATTCCCGCTGTGTTCCGTAATTGCGCACCGCGATCAGGTAAAAGCGGCGCGACGTCAGCCGTTTTCCAAGCAGTATTTCCGAAACATCGCAAACCGGAACGATCCGGCCGCGCCGCAGGATCACGCCTTCCAATTTCATCGTTCGATGCGGGAAGCGAAACACCCGGCTTGGGGCCACGAGCTCTGCAATCTGGTTCGCCGAAACGGCAAACCGCCGTTCGCCCAGGCGCAGCAGCACGAACGATTGCAGGTCGAGTTCGGTCGCTACCGTCATAGCCTGGGTTCCGTCACCTCTGGATTCTGAGCTGCGGCCGCGTCCGTTTGCAGCAGCGCGGCGTCGAGCAAAGCGAGCTCTTCGGATGACAAGAATCCTTCAGGATGCACCACCGGCACGACCGTCTGATCGAGCGCGGTCAACCCTCGGTACCATTGGCGCTCCTCATGGCAGAAGCACAGGGGGAGCGACTGCAGCCGGGTCATGCTGCTCATCTTCTCGATGCCGTCGATCAAGAGCGCGGTGCGCGTTTTGCGCAGCACGAATAACAGCGCGCCCTCCGCCGCATGCAGTCCAAAATGCATGGCGCCGTTGACGATGAAAAGCGAGCGATCCCCGCGCCGCACCACGTGACGAACTTTTCGAATTCCGGGCGCGCTGATTTCCACCGCCGCGCCGGACATGCTGTCCGCGCTGCGAACTTCCTGTACCGCAGCGGAAGAGATGGCGAACAATTGGCCGCTGACGCGGAAAAGTATGATCTGTTCCGACTTTGCCGGACTCGCCTTCCCTGGCGTCGCCAGCCGCATCAGCGAACTCCCGCGGGCGCCGTGCGGCAGATTCCCAGGACGCGTTTTTCGATGGCCGAATAAATGTCGTCGATTCCCAGCACGTGATCGACGGCCCCGGCTTTGATGGCCTCGGCGGGCATTCCGAAAATCACGCACGTGGCTTCATCCTGTGCCAGCACATAGCCGCCCGCGGCCTTGATCGCCAGCGCCCCGTTCGCTCCATCGTTGCCCATTCCTGTCAGCACGCCCGCGATACCCAGCGGCCCGGCGAAGGCCGCCACGGATTCCATCGTGACGTCAATATTCGGCAGGTAACCGTTGATGCGGCCGCTGGTCCCGTCAAGCTGGATTCGGCCCGTTTGCGTCACGCGAAGATGCTGGCCCCCGGGACAAATGTAGAGCGTGCCCGGCTGGAGCGACTCATTAGCCTCAGCCTCCTTCACGCGGACTCCCGTGAAGTCTGCAAGCTGCGCGGCGTATTGCGTGGTGAACGCTGCGGGCATGTGTTGCACCAAAATTACCGCGGCAGGGAAGTCTGCCGTGAAGCCCGGAGCGATGCGCATGACGGTAGCCGGCCCGCCTGTCGATGCCGCGAGTACGACCACCGGGAAGCGCTGATCGAGTCCGGAAGTAGGCGCAGGGCGGACCCTTGCAGGCGCGGGCGGCGGAGTCTTCGCGCCGCTGGGATTCTGAATTGTCAGCGCCAGACGCGACGCCGTGCGCACCACGCGCACTTTGGCCGCCATCCGCACCTTGCGAAGGAGTTCTTCTTTCACACTCTGCATATCGAGGTCGATGGCGCTTGACGGCTTGCCTACAAATTCGATCGCGCCGAGTTCCAGCGCTCGAAGAGTGCTGGCCGCGCCTTCGCGCGATTCCGAGCTGACGATGACGATCGGCCGCGGATTCGTGGTCATGATTTCCGCGGTGGCCTGCAGCCCGTCCACGTGAGGCATATTGATGTCCATGGTGATGACATCGGGTTTCAGCGATTCCGCCATCGACACGGCCTCCCGGCCGTCCTTGGCGTGCCCCACGACCTGCAGTTGCTCGTCGGCGTTGAAAATTCCTTCCAGGACTTTCCGCATGAATGCGGAATCCTCCACGACGAGCACGCGAAATTTTTTGTTGATGGTCGCCATTGTTCCTTTACGTTACCGGCGCTACCGGGCGCGGCGACTCCGTTCCTATAAGTTGTTCGACCGCCGCGATCAGCTGATCTTCCTGCACCGGCTTCGTCAGGAACGCGGTCGCGCCTTCCTTCATCGCGCGATCGCGATGCTTGGCTCCCGCTCGCGACGTTACGACCATCACCGGAATGCGCCGCGTCGACGGGGTTTGCCGCAGTTGCACCATCAATTCGTAGCCGGTCATGCGCGGCATTTCCAGGTCGGTGATGACCAGATGGCACCCGTGTTGTGTTACCAGTTCGGCGGCTTCCAGCCCGTCCGCCGCCAGTTTCACGCGGTACCCGTTCTTCTCCAGCATCCTGCCGACAAACTTGCGCACGCTGATAGAGTCGTCCGCCACCACGATGACGCGCTCTTGCTCGACGCGGTCGATGGCCTCGGAAGGAATGTTTCCGCGTGCGATCGCCGTCGAGCCCGGCGCAAAGATGCGCGCGGCGCTGGCGTTGGCTTGTATCGGCCGGCGCTCGCTCAGATCCGTCGCTACCATGCGGTTCAAGTCGATCAGTAGAATGAGGCTGCCATCGGGAGCGATGGTCGTGCCTGGGAAGAGTTTTACGCGGCGTAGGTATTCGCCCAGGTTCTTGATAACGATTTCGTCCTTGCCAAGAACCTCCTCCACCACCAGGCCGATCTTCCGGTTTCCGGCATTGGCCACCACCATCCGGAAATATCCATTAATCGGTTCCAGCGGCGGCAAGCCCAGATAGTTATCCAAGCGCACGACCTCGGTAACCACGTCGCGCACCTTGGTGAGCAGTTTTCCGCCAACGTCCTCGATTTCATCGGCGCGCAGGCGCCGGATTTCCTCGACCACCGCAAGTGGCAACGCGAAATTCGTCGTTCCGCAGCGCACAAACAAAGCCGGCGAAATAATCAGCGTCAGAGGCACTTTGAGCGTAAACTTCGTGCCCTTGCCGCTGGTGCTCTGAATTTCGATTTCGCCGTTGAGCGCGTTCACGTTGGCCTTCACGACGTCGAGTCCGACTCCGCGCCCAGCCAGTTCCGTTTTCACCGGAGCCGTTGAAAATCCCGGATGGAAGAGCATCTCCCGAAGATCGCGCTCCGTGAGCCGGTCCGCGGTCTCCGCAGAAACCAGCCCTCGCTCGATCGCGCTTTGCTTCACGCGCTCGTAATTGATTCCACCGCCGTCGTCTTCGACTTCAATGTAAATGTGGTTGCCGCGGTGGTAAGCGCGCAGCATGATGTGCCCGCTGTACGATTTGCCCGCCGCGGTGCGGTCGGCGCTCTGCTCGATGCCGTGCGCCACCGAGTTGCGCACCAGGTGCACCAGCGGATCGGAAATCTGCTGAATGATATTGTTGTCCAGTTCGGTTTCGCTGCCGGACAAATCCAGCTCGACGCGCTTGCCGGTGGAGTTCGCGGCGTCGCGGACCGCCCGCGACAATCGTGAATACAGCGTGCCGATGGGGACCATTCGCGCGGCGGTAATCTCGTCCTGGAGATGGTGCGCCAGCTTTGTGAATTCGTCGATATCGCCTTCGACGCGCCCGATGAACCCTTCCAGTTGCGAAAGCACTTCGTTCACGTCCGCCGAAATTTCCGCCATCGACCGCGACAGAATATTGACGTCGTCGTAGCGGTCCATTTCCAGTTCGCTGAACTCGGACCAGAACGATGTGTCGCCCGCCGCCGCACTCGTGAGCATCTGCGGGGTCGGCTCGGGCTTCCAAGGGGCCTGCGGGGCCCGGTTGTTGTTGCTGATGCGGTTAAATTCGTATTTTTCCTGGAATTCCGCGACTTTGCCCTGCAACCGCTCCTTCGAAAAACTCAGCGTATCGACGAGCTTCTCGAGTTCCGCAACGCGCCCAACCATCCGCGTGCGGTTGATGACCAATTCACCGACCGTATTCATCATGCGGTCGAGCCGCGCCAGCGCGATGCGGACCGATTTGACCGTCGCAGTGCCGCCCGCAATCTGTTTCGAGGCCTTCCTTGCCGCCGCGGCGATTTGCAGCGCGGCTTCCATTTCCTTCTCAGGGTCCTGTTCGGCCGCGCCTGTGGAACCGGGCAACGCTTCCGCCTCTTCTGGTTCGCGCGGAGCAAACTCCGCGATGCGTCCAAGCAGGGAATCAACGCCCGTACGCATGTCGGTTTCGTCCGTCCACTGCCGGTGCAGCGTCTTCTTCAGAACGTCCACCGACTCCAGGCACAAATCCACCACTGCCGGCGAGGCTTCGAGCTCTCCCTCGCGCAAGCGTCCGATCAAATCCTCGACGCGGTGCGCAATCGCTCCCAGCCTCTTCAGCCCGACTTGCGCTGCCGAACCCTTCACCGTGTGAATGGCACGAAACAGTTTGTTGATCTCTTCCGGGTTGTTGTTGCCTTCCAGCGAAATAAGGCAATCGCTGACCACCTGCAGATGTTCTTCCGCTTCTGGTTGAAAGAACTCCAGAATCTCGTCCGGCACTTCGTCGTCCGTCGGCAGCGCATCAAAGTACGAGCCCGTCGCCGCCGCGACGATAGGTTCTTGAAGTTCCTCCGCATCGAACCGCTCCCGCCCTTCCGGCCGCGAAAGGTTCAGCGGCGGCGGTTCCGTCGGAAACGCAAAGCGATAGCGCTCCTTGAAAACGGCGATGTCATCAACGCTTTCCTTGCCCGTGTCGCTGATTTCCAGCAGGTCCGTCTCCAGCAGCGAAATTCCATCCGAAAGAAATTCCGTCAACGGCCCGTGCAGGTCGTCTCCGAGCGGCGCGTTCAGCGCATATTGAAAGACGTGCGCGAGTTTCGCGGCAATTTCCGAGAACCGCGGAAATCCATAGCTCGCCGAAGTCCCGCCAAGAGTGTGCGCCGCAATGTACAGCCGTTCCAGGTCTTCCCGGCGCGGCTCAACGTCCTGAAGCACGCTCACGTATTCCCGCAAATACTGCAGGTGCTCCGAGGCTTCCTGGAGGAAAATCTCGACGGCTTCGCGGTCCAGCGTGCTCACGCCCGCCCCTCCGTCACCAGTTCCGCTTTCAGCGATTCTTCCGCCGTCGGTTTCCGGTAGAGAATGCAATCGTTCAACACGATGGCCTGGAACTTCACCGGCATTTTGGAGATTGACTCGGAATGTCCCAGGAAGAGATATCCGCCTGGTTCCAGCGTGTCGTAGAATCTTTGCACCAGCGAACGCCGGCGCTCCTCCGAAAAATAAATCATCACGTTCATGCAAAAAATCATGTCCATGCGCCCGACGTACACGGCGGAAGCCAGGTTCATCTGCGCGAACGAAACCATTTTGCGCAGCCGCGGCTTCACCTGATATCCGCCGCTGACCTCCGTAAAATGATTGGCAAGCTGCTTCTCGCTCACGCTGGAAATGCTGCGCCCTTTGTAGATCCCGCGCTCCGCGTGCTTCAACGCGTGCCGGCCAACGTCGGTGGCCAGTATTTCCACGTTCCAGGCGTCCGCGAACGATAGCGAATCCGCGATGGTGATCCCGATGGAATAGGGCTCTTCGCCCGTCGAACACCCCGCGCTCCAAATCCTCAGCGTCCGCGGGTTCTTCCAGAATTTTTTGGTGTGCAATTCCGGCAGCACGCGCTTTTCGAACGCTTCATAGACGCCCGGATACCGGAAAAAGCTCGTCTCCTGCGTCAGCAGCCGTTCGAGCAGTCCCTCGTATTCGACGTTGGACTTGCGCATCACCCGCAGCAGTTCCGTGCCGCGCTCCATCCCTTTGGCGCGCAGATGTTCCCGCACACGCGTGGAAAAGAAGCGCTCGCGCGATTCATCGAAGCAAATTCCCGTGCGCTCTTCGATCAACATGCGAATCTCGCTCAGCTCGTGTTCGCTCAGACCTTGCCCGTGTCCCTGGCGTTCGCTCATCGTGCTCCCGTTTGCTGGGCCTCGCTCTCGCTACCGCCCTTTGGCGATGGAGAGCGTCACTGCTTAACGAAGAGCGCCTGCCGGGACGGGCCGCTCGGAATGTTCATTTGCCGCTGCCGCTGCCTTGGAGGAAGCGCGGAATTGCGCCAGCGCTTCGTTCAATTGATCCGACAACTTGACGAGTTGGCTCACCGTGGCCACCGTTCCGCGAGTTCCCTGCGACGTCTGCCGCGTAATGCTGGAAATAATCTGCATCGCGTGCGCCACGCCTTCCGTTCCGCGCACCTGCTGTTTCGACGCCAGCGAGATTTCCTGCACCAGTTCCGCCGACTGCCGTACCACGTTGGAAATGGCGTCCAGCGCGCGTCCGGCCTGATCGGCCAGCGTCGCGCCGCTTTCCACTTCCTTGGTTCCTTCTTCCATGACCACGACCGCTTCGTTCGTCTCCGCCTGAATCGCCTTGATGAGCGCGGCGATATCCTTCGTGGCGCTGCGGCTGTGTTCCGCCAGCTTGCGTACTTCGTCGGCGACGACCGCGAAGCCTCGTCCTGCTTCGCCCGCGCGCGCTGCCTCGATGGCTGCGTTCAACGCCAGCAAATTGGTCTGTTCCGTGATGTCGTTAATCACGTTGATGATTTCAGAAATTTCCAACGAGCGGTCGCCGAGAGACTTGATTTTCTTGGCGGTCGCCTGCACCGATGCGCGAATGCGCTGCATGCCTTCGAGCGTGTCGCGAACGGCGCGGTTGCCCTGTTCGGCGGCATCCAGCGCGCGGCGCGCCGCTTCGGCGCTCGCCTCGGCGTTGTTCGAAACCTGTTTCATGGAAACGGTCAGCTCTTCCACGGCGCTCGAAGTGTTGGTGATTTCCTGGTCTTGCTGCGTCGCGCCCGCCTGCATTTCATCGGCGGCCACCAGAATGTTGTTCGAGCAGGCGGTCACTTCCATGGCCGCTTTGCGCACGCGCTCGAGAACCTTCGTGAAGTTGTCCAGCATGTAGTTGATGGAATCCGTCACGTTGCCAAGCGCGTCGTTGGTCACTTTGCCACGCTGCGACAAATCGCCGCGCGCGACCTGGTTGATGACGCTCAGCAATTCCGTGATGCTGCGCTGCAGCGCGTCGTTGGCGTCCTGGTTGCTCGTGGCCTTGGACACTTTGGCGACCGCGCGGTTCAGGTTCTCGGCGATGTAGCCCAGCTCATCGTTCGATTGCACCTCGGCGCGCGCGCGCGGATCACCGGCGGCAAAGCGCTCGGAAAATTCCGCGAGAGCCTGCACCGGCCCCAGCAGGGCGCCGAACCGCCACGCGAGAATCACCGCCGTCGCCAGCGCCAGCACAATGGCGACGAGAACGGTTCCTCCGGCGGGCGAGCCGAAGTCGAACAAGGACGCCTCGCCGGCTTTCTTTCCGGCGGTGAAGGCCAGTCCGAGAACGGTGAAGCCGACCACTCCGTTCAGCAGGACCAGCGTCCAGATTGTGGAACTCAGTCGCGATTTCATGCCATCCTCCAAATCTCTTCCACGGAGCCCGCGCCATCTTGCGGCGGCGTCTCCACAAATTTCAGATGCTGGGCCCCGGAAAAACCTCGAGCAGCCGCCGCAAATCGATCACCAGCGCCAGCCGGTCGTCATGCCGCAACATGCCGATGCAATGCGGCACGTTTTCCGGTGCTTGCTCGAGCAAATCCTCGGTGTTCACCGAATAGGTTCCGATGACTTCATCGGATGCGATGCCGATGCGCAGATCCTCGTGTTGGTTCTCGACGCGCAGGGAAGCCACTACCACGTGCTTCGGGAGCAGTCCGGGCCGGCGCCCTTCGGTGATCGCGATGTCGATCAGCGGCACGATCGCGCCGCGCAAATTGAATATTCCGATTAGGTACGCCGGGGCCAGCGGCAGCTTGGTCAGCAACGGCCAGTCCAGCACTTCCTCGACGTCCAGGACCGGCAGGCAGAATCGCTCGCGGCCGCTCCGGAAAACGCAATACTGCGACTCCGGCGGCCGCTCTTCAATCGGCCCAAGCGCTTCCAGCAAATCGCCAGTATCGGCGTCCGCGGGAAGAGGCTCAAGATGGAAATCTTCGCTCATCGTCCGTTCTCTTGCTCAGAAACTTTCATGCGAACCGCCGCACCGCGCGAAGCAAGTCTTCTCGTGTAAATGGCTTGGTCACGTAGCCGTCCGCGCCTTGCTGCTGGCCCCAATACTTGTCGCTCGCCGTATCCTTCGAGGTCACCAGGATCACCGGAATCATGTTGAACTCCGCGTTGCCCTTCAGGTCGCGGCAAACTTGAAAACCGTTGCGGTCCGGCATCACCACATCAAGCAGGATCACGCTGGGCCGCTCGTTGGTTATGGTTTCCTCGGCGCGCCTCGGATCGTTCAACCCGACTGGCCAATAGCCTTCCTTTTCCAGCAAGCTTTGCATCAGCTTGATCTCCGCGGGCGAGTCGTCGATGATCAGGACTTTTTTGTGCACGGCCGGGGGTCGCTCCATACTTGTCCACAGAGGAGAGGTGCACGTTAGCAGCCAGCTTTTGCGTTCCGCGCACCGTTGTGTCGTTTTAGATTAAATGCTTGTACATCAGCAGGTTGCAGCGGTGTTGGAGGTCCTCAGCGGCGCTTTGAGGCGGGCGCCACGGCCTCTTCCGTCTCAGCTTGAGATGCATTCTCAGCCTCCTGCATCTCGCTCGCCAGCGATGAGAAACGCTGCATCACTTCGTTGATTCGCAGCGCCATGCTGTGCATGGTTTTGATCTGCGCCAGGGACTGCGCGGAGAGTTGTCCGGGCTCCAGGAGTAGCAACTCCGCATTTCCCAGCATCGATGTCAGCGCGTTGTTCACACTGTGCTTCATGTCCAGCATGTAGCGGCCCAGCGTGGCGTGGTTCTCATTCTTGGCGGCATTGCGCTCCGCTTGCCGCGCGATCTGCAAAGCCTTCGCGCGCCGCAGCGATTCCCCCGCAACCAGCAGAAGTGTTTGCGCCCAGTCTTCCCGAAGCGGAACGTGCACCAGCCTTGGATACTTGCTGCGCAACTGCCCGAATCCCTGGGAATCTGCGTGCGCACATAGGATGACTGCGGTGGCCGGCTCCAGCGACCGCAACAGGTTGTTGATTCTTCCGTCAAGCACGGGTCCCACCACCACCAGGTCGTGGGCCGGCGCATCTTGTTTCTGCCACGACTCGCTGTTGAGCACCGTGATGTTGGGGGCCTGGGGCTCGGCCTGCCAGCAAGCCGTCAACAACCGGGCAAATTCGGTTTCATCGGTCAGGATGACTACGTTGGCGTGTCGCAAGGAAAATCCGCTCCCTGAAATGTTCGCCCGGCGTTGCCGGACAAGATGTCTGCCAGTTACAGCTTTTCTGCTTCGTCCAGCGCCGAAAGCAGGCGTTTTGTGCTGATTCCCAGGTTCACCGCTGCTTCCGTATCCTTTGCTTTTTTGGCCACGTCCACGCGCTCCTGCAATCGCGTGACTTCCAGGCGCGCTATGTTCATCGCCCTGTCGAGCGACGTGGCATTCCCCGTTTCCTTGGCGGATTCCATTGCCGCGGTGACCATCACACGGGCCACTACGGCTCGCCGCAAGTCCTCCGCGGCCGGCCCGTCTTTGCTGACAAATGCCGTTACTTCCCAGGACGACAACAGAATTCGCGCTCCGCCGATTTTCACGGTGCTCATCGACCTTCCCCGTGAAGGCGGCGTGGCGATCAGTTGCTCCCAAATCTGCTCCATGCAGGTTTCAAAATCCAGCACGACCGCGTTATCCGCCGCAGGCGCCGCAGCTCGCTCCGTCGCCGTCGCCTTCGCCTTGCCTTGAGAAGCCGCGGACTCGGCCGCAGGCTTCTTCGGTGCGGGGACGGGTTTAAGCGCTTGTATCGGCGCCGGTGGCGGCGCGCCTTCACCCTGCTTTCCCAGCGTCTTTTCGACGGCCAACTCGACGTCCGCGCGCAGCCCGAGTAACTTGTCGAACGCCTGGGTGACCGTCCGTTCCGTGTATTCCTTTTGAAAGGGTTGTTTCCACTCCTCGGCAATCGTGCAAATTTTTGCCAGCGGCTCGTTGGCCGACAATCCCAGATGGTGGCAGTCAATGACGCGCGCGCCGGCGGCTTGCAATTGGCCGAGTCCGGTGCGGATGGCGATCAAGTCCGCATGCATTAGCTCGATCAGCGTGCGGCGCAACAGGAAGTTAAACCGGATGAAGGCGATCAGCGCGGCGGGATCGTAGAACATCCCGCCGGCCGTTTCCTTCACCTTTCGGCCTTGTTCGATGAAATTGGTCTTGAGAATCTCGCGCAGGCCGCGGAAGCCCCGCAGCGCTTCGATCATCTGTTCCAGCGGCGCGCACCAGGCCAGCGGGTCCGGGTCCACGTCTCCCAGCACCGGCTGCATGACCTGTGCGACGTCGCTAAGTTCGATCTGTTTGTGGTAGACCTTCGGCGGCACTTCCAGCGCAAAATATTGCGCCAGCATGAAGTCGATTTTGTCCCGGTCGACGTTGCTCTTCTTGGATTTGCGCAAGTGACGCGCGATCAGGGCGCGAAGCCCGCTCTCGCTGTCATTGAGCGTGGTCATCTGCAGGAGCTGGCGAAGTTGATGCACCTGGACGCGCTGGTCCATCTCCTCCAGCCATTCGTGAACCTGGCTGAAGAGCTCCATATCCGGTTTTTCCGGGAGCGCACGCTTCGCCTGTGTAAAAGGGATTTCCTGTTCCAGTTGTTTCGCAAGCGCCAGATAGATGGGGAACACGGCGCGTGCTTCTTTCCACTGCGCCTGCCGCGGGCTTTCCGATCGGGCCGGCGCGGGGATATTCAGCGTCGAAGTCGTTTTGATCACGGCTGTGTCACCACCCAGTCGCAGGGGCCCTGCGAGAATCGGACGGCCACCGCTTTGCGTCCTTCGTGATACTGCATGCCCACCACGGTTGCCTCCGCCGGCCGGCCTTCTCCATCCGCCTCGATGCGCACGCGATCATCGAACTCCAGCGGCAAGGTAGAAAGAAAAATGGCGTGTTCCGGACTGCCGAATTCCACAACCGCGGCCTCGCAAAGACTGCTGCCTCCGCGGCGCACCGTTATTTGCACGGGAATGCGAACCCGTCTGGCCTGCGGAAAAAATCGCGCCAACTGCTCGGCGCAGTCTAACGCGGTTGCTGTCAGTGTCAGTCCGCCGGATCTTCCCAAGTTGCCTCTCGCGCTTCCGGTCAGGTTCGCCCAGTCTCTCGCGGCGAAGCACACTACTCGCCGTTAGAGACACAGACTTCCGGGGTGCAGAGATGCACGCTGGACGCCAAAGGGATGGAAACACCAGGCTATTGCAACTTGCAGAAATGGTGAGGCTTACGTTTTTCTCAGCGGCTCTGGTTGGCTCACTCGTCTCACCGTGAAACGATTCCGTCTCACGGCGTTACCTATGCGGCGTTCCGGGAGCCTTTGTTCTGAGACGTTTTTCGTGTTAGTGCGGCGCCAATTGCGGGTCGATTTCGCCGCTCGCGGGGCCTGCTTTTATGGCAATGTTGTAGCGCTTCAATTTTCGATACAGCGTCGCTCGACTGATCCCCAGCATCTTTCCCGCCAGCGCCTTGTCGCCGTTAGCCTGCTCGAAGACCCTCAGAATCGTCATGCGTTCCATCTCCGCTAACGCCGTGGTGGACAAGTTCGCGGCGCCCTGAGAGGTTGCCATCCCCGAATCGGCCTGCTCGCTCCGAATAGCCGGCGGCAGATCGGCAACGTCGATGGTTTTTCCGTCGCCCAGCGTCACGGCCCGCGCGATGCAGTTCTCCAGCTCCCGGATGTTCCCCGGCCAGTCATAATGCAGCAAACTCTTCATCGCCGCGGCCGTGACCTGCATGTGCGAGCCTTTGGCATAGCGATCCAGAAAATGATGCACCAGCACCGGAATGTCCGAGCGGCGCTCGCGCAGGGGAGGGAGGTGCACGGTCACCACGTTCAATCGAAAATACAGGTCCTTGCGAAAAGTTCCCGCGCGATACGCGGCTTCCAGGTCGCGATTCGTCGCCGCGATCACGCGCACGTCGACGTTTACCTTGGCGTTGCTGCCCACCGGGCGCACTTCCTTTTCCTGAAGCACGCGCAGCAGCTTCGCCTGCATTTCCTGAGGCAGCTCCCCGATTTCGTCCAGGAAAATCGTCCCGCCATCCGCCGCCTGGAAAAGGCCGGCCTTCGATTTCGTCGCTCCGGTGAACGCGCCTTTCTCGTAGCCGAAGAGTTCGCTTTCCATCAGCGTGGGCACCAGCGAACCGCAATCCACGGCCACGAAAGGCGTTTTGGCCATCGCTCCGCGGAAGTGAATGGCGCGCGCCGCGAGTTCCTTGCCCGTGCCGCTCTCGCCGGAGATCAGTACCGGTGTCCGCGTATCTTTCAAGCGCGCGATCATCCGCAGGACGTCCTGGATGTTCGCGGAACTGCCGATGATGCCGTCCAGGTTCTCTTCCGTGGTGACGCGTTCGCGCAAGAACTCATTTTCCGTGACCAGCCGCACTTTTTCCGCCATGCGCTGCAGCAGCAGCCGCATCTTCTCCACGCGAAACGGTTTTTCGATGTAGTCGTAGGCCCCCAATTTCATGGCATCCACGGCGGATTCGATGGAGCCGTGCCCGGTCATGATCGCCACCTCCGCGTGCGGCAGCAGCGCTTTCGTCTGTTTCAGCAACTCCACCCCGGACATATTGGGCAGCTTCAGGTCGGTGAGCAGCAGGTCGGGGGCCTCGGAATCAAGTTTTGCCATCGCGGCCTCCGCGCTTTCCGCTTCCGCGCAGATGTATCCCAGCGTATTTCCGATGGTCATGCACAGGCGGCGGATGCTCTGTTCGTCATCCACCACCAGCAGCCGTGTTTTCATCTCGTCGCTCATGGTTTTCCGAAAGTTTTCTCCACCATTGAAATCAATTGCTGGACCCG
>Ga0210405_10001964_pt1 | contig 22083 bp, 17 predicted proteins | sample IncBWH11MmetaG_FD_155492 | JGI IMG/M metagenome (GOLD analysis project Ga0210405, IMG submission 155492) | Forest soil microbial communities from Barre Woods Harvard Forest LTER site, Petersham, Massachusetts, United States - Inc-BW-H-11-M | ecosystem: Environmental > Terrestrial > Soil >... | reverse complement strand
TTTGGTTAAATTGGGCCGCACCGCGATAGTGGCAAAGGGGGATGCTTGGAGCATACCGAACGGTTTGAAGCCTCGGCCAGTACTGAAGGCCGTTACCGCATGCTGATCGATGCGGTGACCGATTACGCGATCTATATGCTCGATCCCCATGGGATCATTACAAGCTGGAATCCCGGTGCCAGGCGCTTCAAGGGTTACGAGGAAGCCGAGATCCTCGGTGAGCACTTCTCGAGATTTTATACGGAGGAGGACCGGCGGGTGGGCCTGCCCCGGCGCGCGCTTGAAATCGCCGAGCGCGACGGCAAGTTCGAGAGCGAAGGATGGCGCGTCCGCAAGGACGGCACCAGGTTCTGGGCCTATGTCATCATCGATCCGATCCGGGATCATAACGGCGCGCTTATCGGCTTCGCCAAGATCACGCGCGATCTCACCGAGCGCATGGAGGCCGAGGCCGCGTTGCGGGCAAGTCAGGAGCAATTCCGGCTACTTGTGCAGGGCGTGACGGATTACGCGATCTATTTGCTGAGCCCCGAAGGAAAAGTTTCGAGCTGGAATGCGGGTGCGCAGAGGATCAAGGGATATGCGCCCGAGGAGATCATCGGCAAACATTTCTCGCAGTTTTATACCGAAGAGGACCAAAAAACAGGCCTGCCGCAAAAAGCTCTTGAAATCGCCGCGCGGGAGGGCCGTTTCGAGAGGGAGGGCTGGCGCGTCCGCAAGGACGGAACGAAGTTCTTGGCCAACGTCGTCATCGACACCATCCGAAATCCCGATGGATCACTTCTCGGCTTTGCCAAGATCACGCGCGATATCACGGAACGCATCAAAGCGCAGCAAGCGTTGGACGAGGCACGCGAGGCGCTGATCCAGGCCCAGAAGATGGAGGCCATCGGGCATCTGACTGGCGGGGTCGCGCATGATTTCAACAATCTGCTGATGGCGATTCAGGGCAGTCTCGAACTTCTGAAAAGAAGGCTTCCAAAGGACGATCCCAAGGTCGCGCAATTGCTCGACAATGCGGTTCAGGGAGCGCAGCGTGGTGCAGCGTTGACACAGCGGATGCTGGCATTTGCGCGCCGCCAGGATCTCAAGCTCGTTGCGCTGCGTGTGCCGGACCTCGTGCAAGGGATGACCGAACTGCTGCAAAGCTCGTTGGGTCCCTCGATTCAAATCGAGACGCGCTTCCTCCTCAACCTTCCGAAAGCCCATGCCGACCCTAACCAGCTGGAACTCGCGATTCTCAACCTTGCGATGAACGCGCGCGACGCCATGCCAAAGGGCGGCGCCATCGTTATCGAAGCAAGGGAGCGGACGGTCACCGACGAACGGGGACTGAAGGCGGGACAATACCTTTGCGTGACGGTGACCGACACCGGCACGGGCATGGACGAAGCAACGCTCCAGCGTGCGATGGAGCCGTTCTTTACGACCAAGGGCGTTGGCAAAGGCACCGGCCTTGGACTTCCGATGGTCCATGGCATGGCGCAGCAATCGGGCGGGAGATTGGTGCTCAGGAGCAAGCCTGGCCTTGGTACGACCGCCGAACTCTGGCTGCCGGTCGCCCCACCGGATGCGGCTTCGGCCGGGGGAGCGATTGCGCCCAAGACGGCGTTCTCCTTGGGCCGGGAGCTTACGATCCTGACCGTCGACGACGATCCACTTGTCGCGCTCAACACCTCCGCCCTCCTGGAAGAACTCGGTCACAAGGTTTACAGCGCGCCGTCCGGAATGCTGGCGCTTGAGATCCTGCATCGTGAAAATAACATCGATCTGCTCATCACCGACCAGGCGATGCCTGGCATGACGGGCTCGGAACTCGTTTCAAAAATCCGCGCCGAGAAACCGGAATTTCCGGTCATACTCGCCACCGGCTATGCGGAATTGCCTTTCGGAGAAGCCGAGGGAATTCCGAGGCTCGCAAAGCCTTTCAGACAGCAGGACCTCGTTGAGGCCATCGCCGAGGCTGTTGCGGGTTAGGCGGCGCGAAGCTTCGGCCAAGGCGCTCGACACAGCGTTGCGGGTGGGAGAAATGCCTCCTTCCGTTCCCTCCCCCCTTGTGGGGGAGGGCTAGGGAGGGGGGTGGCCACGAACACCGCCTTCTGGATTTACCCCTCTCCCCAACCCTCCCCCACAAGGGCGGAAGGAGCGCACCGCCATTGCCGAGACAGCGAAGCGATGCTTCATTGCAGCCGCGTCAGACTCCTTTCCCGAAAGCCAAAGCCCATGCTCGACGTCCCAAAAGCCACCGACAAGCCCTTTGCCGACGGCAAGATTCTCAAGAGCGTCACCGACGGTGTCGGCGTCATCACCTTCAACAACCCGGACAAGCGCAACGCCATGTCGCTCGACATGTGGGAAGGGTTGGGCCAGGCGCTGATCGAATTGCGCGACGATGCCGATGTGCGCGTGGTGATCCTGACCGGCGCCGGCGACAAGGCATTTGTCTCGGGCGCCGATATCAGCCAGTTCGAGAAAACCCGCCACAACGCACAGGCTTCCGAAGAATATTCCAGGCGCAGCGACGCGCAGCGTGCCTTGCTCGCGGATTTTCCGAAACCGACCATCGCCTGTATCCGGGGCTTTTGCCTCGGTGGCGGCATGCAGGTCGCTATGCTCACCGACATCCGCATCGCCTCGGAGAACAGCCAGTTCGGCATTCCCGCCGCAAAACTCGGCATCGCCTATGGCTTTGACGGCCTCAAGCACCTTGTCTCGCTGGTCGGCCCCTCCTGGGCAAGGCTTTTGCTGTACACGGGCATGCGGATCGATTCCGCCGAGGCCCAGAGAATTGGCCTGGTCGATCGCGTGGTGGGCGATGCAGAGTTGGGGAACGCGACGCTGAACATCGCGCGCACCATCTCCGGCAACGCCCCGCTTGCGATCAAGGCGGCCAAGATCACCATCGCGCAGGTGTTGAAGGACGAGAGCGAACGCGACATGGCCGCGATCAAGGCGATCGGCACCGCCTGCATGGACTCAGAAGATTTCCGCGAAGGCAGAAGAGCCTTCATGGAAAAGCGCAAGCCGAAGTTTACGGGAAGATAGTCCGCGCCCCGTAGCAACCGTTAAACGCCCCTCGACGTTTAAATGGTTTGCTACGATCTGTTGCCTGGCAGGCTGTTTGATTGCCTGACGGGCAAATCACCTGATTAACGGCCAAATCACCTAACTAACTGTCCAGCCCCCTTTGCAAAAATATTCCGCTTCGCCGCAAACCCAAATCAGCAATACATACCCTGCTATCCCGTCCCACAGAGGGGCGGCTCGCGATCGTCACGAACGCGGGGCGGGATGCGGTGGACGCAAGCGGTGCTTCTGACGAGGGCAAGTGCTTGCGGACGGAGAAGTCGTGTGGTCCTGACACCCCGACGCTGGTGTCAAGTCGGTGGAGGCAACTCCACTCGATGACGGTGGCAAAAGAGCCCGGTCACCGGGGAGAGCGCGATATAAGCCGTAAAACCATTGCGCGGGGAATGCCGGGTGATTCCGGTGTGACCGTGGTGACTAACGCGTGTGCTTTCTACACACCACACGCGGCTGCGGGCGCATCGAGCGCCCGGCATTCCCTGCGCCCTCTGATTTCAAGGGCGGGACGTCAAGACAAGACTCGCGCGAAGTGCGCGGCGAGACCGCGAAGCTGTGGCTGTTTGAAAATTTAGATCGAAAACACAGCCTGGTTGTCATCATCCGCCAACGGGTCGGCGCAGCGCGCCGCCCGATGACAGGCTCCAGCGGATGATCCCGTACGCCGTGCCTCTCGGCCCTATCGCTGACGCTGGTGAAATACTGGATCGCCCGCCTTCGCGGGCGATGACGACCGCTTGTACCGGCACCATGTCGCTCCAAATCAAAATGGTGGGCACGCGGAGCCCGTCATCGGGCGCGCGTTCGCGCGACCCGTTGGCTTTGCGCAAACGACGACCGCGCCCCTTCTCTACAACGCCGCCAGCACGGCCTTGCCGATATCCGCGGTGCCGTTGCGGCCGCCGAATTCCATCGGCCGGATGCCATCGGCATAGACCTTATCGACGGCGCGCTCGATGCGCTCGCCGGCCTCAGCCGCGGCTTCGAGGCCGTGCTTGTCGGCCAACCAGTCGAGCATCATCGCGGCCGAGAGGATCATGCCGGTCGGGTTGGCCTTGCCCTGGCCCATGATGTCGGGCGCGGTGCCGTGGCACGGCTGGAACACCGCATGGCGGTCGCCGATGTCGGCCGAGGGCGCCATGCCCATGCCTCCGATCAGGCCGGCTGTCATGTCGGAGAGGATATCGCCGAACATGTTCTCCATCACCATGACGTCGAAATCCCACGGACGCTTGACCAGCATCGCCGAACAGGCGTCGACATATAGCCGGTCAGCCTTCACCTCTGGATGACGTTGAGCGGCCTCATCGAACATCTCGCGAAAAAACGCGAAAGCCTTGAACACATTGGCTTTATCGACGCAGGTCAACCCGCCAGGCCGGCCCCGCGCCTTGCGGCGTTCGGCAAGCCTGAAGGAAAATTCGAACAGCCGTTCCGAGGTCTTTCGGGTGATGACCAGCGTCTCGCGCGCATACTCATGGGTAACGACGCCCTTCCCCATCGAGGCAAACAGGCCTTCGGTAGATTCGCGGATCACGACGAGATCGATGCCGCGCTGGTCGGCGCCGACGATCGGACTTGGCACGCCCGGAATGAGACGCGCCGGGCGCACGCCGGCGTAAAGGTCGAAATGGAAGCGCAGCTCCACCTGGGGCATGATCTCGGTATTGTCGGGGTACCGCACCGACGGCAGGCCACAGGCGCCGAGCAGGATCGCGTCGGCCTCCTCGCACAGCTTGATCGTCGATTCCGGCATCGACTTGCCGGTCTCGCGATAATGGTTGGCGCCGGCCGGTGCTTCGGTGAAGCGAAACTTGAGGTCGGTAGTCGCCTCGACCTTGCGCAGGACTTCAAGCGCCGGCGCCATGACTTCGGGACCGATGCCGTCACCGGCAAGCACGGCAATGTGGAGCGCGTCGTTAGCTGACATGGAGTTTCCTTGAGTGGGTTAAGAAAGTGATAGCCGTCATTGCGAGCGAAGCGAAGCAATCCACGTGGCCACAAAGCAAAGATGGATTGCTTCGCTTCGCTCGCAATGACGGAAAAGAGAGCCTCCTACGGCGTGAGCACGGCGCGGCCGACCAGCCTGCCCTTTTGCAGATCGACCAGCGCGTCATTGGCCCTGGCGAGCGGCATCGGCGTGACCGGAATAGGCGCGACCTTCTTGGCGCGAACGAGATCGAGCAGTTCCGCCGTCTCGCGGAGATTGCCGACATAGCTGCCCTGGATCGTCACCGCCTTGATCGGAATCAGCGGCAACGCCCACGGCGCGCCGCCGCCGAACAGGCCGACGATGACAAGCTTGCCGCCTTTGGTCAGGCAGTCGAAGCCGAGTTGGGTGGTCTTGGCGTTGCCGACGAGATCGATCACGGCGCGGATCGGCCCGCCGGCCTTTTTGGCGAGCTGTGCCAGCGCGTCAGGTGCGCCGCCATCGACGGTCGCGAGCGCGCCGGCTTGCTCCGCAGCTTCCCGCTTGCGCGCGTCGATATCGACGACGATGGCGCCTTTGCCGCCCATCGCCTTGAGCAGCGACAGCGCCATCAAGCCAAGGCCACCCGCGCCGAAAATCACGATCGGGGTGTGGAAGGCCGACTCTACTTTCTTCAACGCGCTGTAGGTGGTGACGCCCGAGCACGCGTAAGGCGCGGCCGTCACCGGATCGAGGCCCTTCAGGTTGAGGAGATATTTTGGATGCGGCACGATCATGTGGTCGGCATAGCCGCCGTCACAATAGACGCCGAGTGAACTCGGCTTGACGACGCACATGTTCTCGTCGCCGGCGAGACAAGTCTCGCATTTTCCGCAGCCGAGCCAGGGATAGGCCAGCGCGACGTCACCGACCTTGAGTCCGCCGGTGTCGGCCTTCGCATCGGGGCCGAACGCCAGCACCTCGCCGACGGTCTCATGTCCCATCGTGAGCGGCAGTGATACGCCGCGATCCTTTAGTGAGAGCGGCTTGCGCCCATGGCCGAGATCGTAACCGCCTTCCCAGATGTGCAGATCGCTGTGACAGACTCCGGCCGCCTTCACCTTGATCAGGACCTGCGTTCCCGACGGCTGCGGCGTCGGCCGATCCACCTCCTGCAAAGGAGCATTGAAATCGGCGACCTGGAAACTCTTCATCGCTGCTCTCCCGATGACTTTTTTAGATGGGTTAGCTTTTTAGATAGGCCGGAAACGCAGACCGCGGCAAGGCCGTTCAGCGACGCGCCGCCAACGGCGACTTTCCAACCATGGCCGCTATCTGATCTTCGGAAAGGCCGCTCTGTCGAAGCAGCGCGACACTGTGTTCACCCAGGGTCGCCACGCGCCTGCCCGCACGGATGCTGGTTCCGGACATCTTGAACGGCAAATTGAGGACTTTGAATGCGCCGCCGCCGTCTTCGACCTCGGCCAGCGCGCCGCGATGGGAGATCTGCGGATCGCGCAACGCTTCGGCAACCGTACGGTAGGCAGAACAGGGAACGCCATGAACATTCAATTCGTCGATGCATTGCGCGGTCGTGATGGTGCGCGACCAGGTCTCGACGCCATCCATCAAATCCTTCCAGTGATCGCGCCGGTCGGCATACTTCGCAAAGCGCGGATCATTGATCCATTCCGGACGGCCGCAAGCCTTCATGAGACCCTGGAACGTCTTTTCGCTCGCGATGGTCACCATCACATATCCGTCGGCAGTCTCCACCGGCCCGAACATCGGGCGGCTCGGCGGTCTGACGTCGAATTGCGACCACTGGACTTCGTTCGGCGTCAGGCTGAGCATCGATTCCAGCATCGACACGTCGATGTGCTGACCTCTTTGATTGAACTGGCGCTGGTACAAGGCCGCCGAAATGGCGCCAAAGGCATAGACGCCGGTCAGTACGTCGGCGTGGTAGACACCGCAGTAGTCCGGCCGGTTTCGCCCAGGCTGGTACGACAAATGCGCCATGTCGTAACCCGAGGCGGCGTGGATCACGGGCGCATAGGCCGGCAATTCCGCCGATGGCCCGGTCTGGCCGTATCCGGAAATCGAACAATAGATCAGCTTCGGATTGAGTTCCTGCAAGGTTGTGTAATCAAGCTTCAATCTTCGCATCACGCCGGGGCGGAAATTTTCAACCACGATGTCCGCAGCCGTCACCAGGGCGCGGATCGCGTCGACCGCAGCGGGTGATTTCAAATCGAGCGCGAGGCTTTTCTTGCCGGCGTTAAGCTGGCCGAACAGGCTGCTGAAGCCGCCGCGAACCGGCGGCCGGGTTCTCATCGTCTCCCCTTCGACGGACTCGACCTTGATGACCTCGGCTCCCATATCGGCGAGCATCCGCGTGCAATGTGGGCCGGCAATCGTGGTCGAAAAATCAAGTACGCGCAGGCCATGGAAGCTCCCTGTTGTATTCCCCTCGTCGACTTCCAATATGGTCATTGCAGAACTCCCTTTGGCCTGCCTACGCTCGGCCATGGCGTAACCCTATCGACCTGTTTCGCCGGAAAAGCGTTCCGCGCGGCGTCGGCGCAAGAGCCCACCCGCAGCACCGCGCACATCGCCTTATCTGGCCTGGAGAAAAACTGGAACTGTTCTTGCATAGTCTGAGCTACCTCGGACGCCGTGTGAGGTGTTTTTTTGAAAGTCTTGTTTGTTACCACGGAAATGGATGACTTCGTCCGGGTGGGCGGCCTTGCAGCCGTATCAGCCGCGCTGCCCCGGGCGCTCCGCCGCTGGGGCGACGTCAGGGTCTTGCTACCGGGATACAGCGAGGTCGTCGAACAATTCACGCATCTCGATATCGTCGGCCAATCTCCGGCACTTGCAGAGATGCCGGCCTGTTCGGTCGGGCTCGGGTCGACCAAGGACGGACTTCCCGTTTACGTGGTGCTGTGTCCGCAATTGTACGATCGGCCGGGCAACCCCTATGGCGATGCGGCCGGTCGCGACTGGCCCGACAATGATGTGCGTTTCGGACGGTTTGCCTCCGTCGCTGCCCAGCTCGCCGCAGGCACCCTGGACAAGAATTGGGCAGCCGACCTGGTTCACGCCAATGACTGGCAGGCAGCGCTGGTGCCAGCTTACCTCGCGTGGAACGCGGTCAAGATCCCGACCATCCTCACCATCCACAATCTCGCCTATCAGGGCCTGTTCGGGAAGGAGTCGCTGCGCCGGATCGGCGCGCCTGAGGACTCCTTCCACATCGACGGCCTCGAATTCTACGACAAATTATCCTTCCTCAAAGGCGGCATCATTTACGCATCCCACCTGACTACCGTCAGCGAGACCTATGCCAGGGAGATCACGACGCCCGAGCTTGGCTGTGGGCTCGAGGGTCTGCTTCGCCGCCGCTCCGATGCCGAGCAACTGACCGGGATATTGAACGGCATCGACGAAAGCTGGGATCCCCGCCTGTGCGCCCAGCTTGCCCAACCGTTCGGTGCGGGAGACTGGGAAGGCAAGCGCGCGAACTCCGATTACATGCGCCAGCAATTCGGCCTCGCATTGTCCCGCGGCCCGATCTTCGGTCTTGTCGCCCGGCTCGTTCACCAAAAGGGCATCGACCTCGTGCTGTCGGCCGCGGACCAGATCATCGATGCCGGAGGGCAGATCATCGTGACCGGCAGCGGTGAGCCGCATCTCGAGCATGCGCTGGTCGAAGCGCATCGCCGCAGACCGGATGCGATCGGCGTCACCATCGGATTTAACGACGGCCAGGCGCGACGGATTTTTGCCGGCAGCGATTTTACGCTGATGCCCTCGCGCTTCGAGCCGTGCGGGCTGAGCCAGATGTATGCGCAGAAGTTCGGATCGCTCCCGATCGGCCATCAAACCGGCGGGCTCGCGGAGACCATTACGGATGGCGAAACCGGATTTCTGTTCGCTCAACCATCGACCGAGTCGTTCCTCGGCGGCATCCGCCGCGCGTTTTCCACCTTCAGGGCGAAGGACCGCCTCGACTCCATGCGCCGCAGCGCGATGTCGCGATCCTTCAGCTGGGATGTTTCGGCAGCCTGCTACGGCGCGCTCTACCGGAAGACGGTCTCGCCTTGACTCCGCGCCGCCAACGAGCGACCGCAGATCCTGATTACGGCTGCCGGCGCGTTTCCGGCATCGCCAGCCAGACCAGGACGAGCCCTACCGCCGCAATGAATGCAAGGCCTGTAAATGCAACGGTACTGCCGAACGTGTCGCTGACGTAACCGGCGAGCACGGTGCTCAGGGAAGCACCCAAGCCGGTCGCGGTGCCGACGAAGCCCTGCGCAAGATTGAAGTGGCCGCTTCCGAACGCAATGTCGGCGACAATCAAAGGTACCAAGACGCCTATCACGGCCGCCGTGATACCATCAAACACCTGCACGGCGACCAGCAGATACGGATCGCTGACGGTTGCAAACATAACGCCGCGAACCGCGAGTGCGGCAAAGCCCATGATCAGCAGCGGGCGCCTCCCCCAAAGCTGGGCCTTACGCCCAACCGACGGAGACGTCAGCGCGACGATGGCCTGCGGCACGATGATGCAAGCGGCGATCAATACCGGCGCCCACTGGCTCGACCGGGTCGTCACGACACCCGCCATCAACGGAAGCATCGCCCCGTTGGCGAGCTGAAGCAGCAATATGCTGGCGGCAAAGATCAGCAGCGCTCGCTGGCGCACCAGGACGAGGATGCTGGTTGACATCGCGCCGGGCGCCTCGCGCGGCACTGAACCGTGGCACCAGGCCGCATTCACCTCCCGCTCGCGGATGCGCGCCAGCGCAAGCAAGGTCGGAATTGCCAGAATGAAGGTGACCAGAAACACCGAGCGGCTCGACACCAGGTAGCCGAACGTGCCCATCAGCGCAGCGGCCGCGCCATTTCCGAGTGACGCAAAGCGGGCATTACGTCCGAATCGTTCGCCGATCGCAAGCGGCCCGACCAGACCGAGGCTGATCGCGGCAATCGCCGGGCCGAGCACGCAACTGGCGGCAGCATGCAACGTCGCGGCCGCGGCCACCACTGGAAAGATCGGCCACGCTGCATACGCGAGCGCGCTGACACCAATCGTCGCGACGGCAAGGCCAGCGACCAGCCGTTCGGATCGGGCGGCATCGACGATGGCCCCGCCCGGCATCTGCCCGATCAACGCGACAACGCCACCGATCGACAGGACAAAGCCGATTTCCACCTGCGTCCATTTCTGCGTCGTCAAATAGACCGCAACGAAGGGACCAAAGCCGGTTTGCACATCCGCCAGAAAGAAGATGAACCAATCAAGCCCGCGCAAGCTTTGGCGGGAAGGGGTGGGTAGCACCCCGGCCGCCAACGGTTCCGATGTGGGTAATGCAACGCGATCGTCACGGCTCTGCCGCCCGCGGCGATCCCGGTCGGTCCGGTCAATCGGGTTTTGGGAAGAACGGGCGAACAGGATATCTCTCCGCCTAGTGATCGAATTGCAGCGGTTGCAGGCTACCGGAGGCGCCGAGCACCACGATTTGCGTATCCTCCTTGTATTCGGGCGCTGCCATGACTTGTGCCTTGGTGAGTTCGAGCGTGATGCTATCGCCCTTGTTGGCAACGCGACCAAAATGCAGCGCATTCCAGTCGACGACTATTTTTCGACTGCCGACGCCGAGAAAGCCGCCGAAATCGATAACCGCCGCGCGCACCGAACCGGCGCGGTCGACGATCACATCGACGATGCGTCCCATGTCCTCGTCGGTCGGGCTGCGGACGTCGCGTCCAAGCACGCCATGCGCCTCGCTTGCGCCGATAATGGTGACCGAAGGCGGCGGCGCCGGCTCTTTTTTCGCGCCTGGCAGCGCGGTATCCTGCTGTTGAGGCGGCGGCTGCGGCGCAGTTGCATCGGCTTGCGCCCATGACGGCGCGACCAGCGACGCCGTGAAGCCGGCGGTAACCAGCGTGAAGAGGATTCTAGCGTGCATATCGTCTCCTCGGTCGACGGGCCGGCGCAGGTTTACGCGGCGACAGCTTTTTCGTTGCCTGCATCGGCGTCGCGCAGCCGAACGCCGCGAGACGCCGGTCTTAATGCGCGAGCACGATGGAAACCTGAATGCGGCCCCGAGTGCCCAATACCTCCAGCGACACGTCGTCGCCATGCCGACGAACGCGAAGATCGACGCTTGAGGGACCCAGTTGCAGTTCGCGCAGGATCACTTCGTTAAGGAACGCCGGCAGGCGCGGGTTGCGCAGGCGAATTTCGCCGCGTCGCGCGTCGAATTCGAGCCCGAGGGCTGCTTCCAGCAAGGTGAACGGCGTCGCGCTCGCCCAGGCCTGCGGTGCGCAAGCCACCGGGTACAACGTCGGCCCGCGTCCCTTCTCGCGTCGAAAGCCACAGAACAATTCCGGTAGCCGCCGCAAGTCCATGTAAGTTGCGGCATGGAACAGAGCCTTGAATACATGTTCGACGGAATGTTTGAGCCCGTAGCGGGCAAGCCCGAGCGCGATCAGCGCGTTGTCGTGCGGCCAGATCGAGCCATTGTGATAGGACATCGGATTATAGCGCGCTTCGCCGCGTGCCACGGTGCGGATCCCCCAGCCCGTGAAAAAATGCGACTGCATCAGGTCGGCGGCGACCATGCGGGCGCGATCCACGCGCGCTATGCCGGTGAATAGCACCTGTCCGGCATTCGACGTGCGCACCCTGCACGGTTGCTTGACGCCGTCGAGGGCGAGCGCATAGGTGCCGAGTTCGTCGCACCAGAATGCTTCTTCGAAACGATCGGCGAGTTGCTGCGCCTCGACCTCAAGCTGCTTCGCCCGCGCTGGCAGGCCCATGCGCATGGCGCAACGCGCCGCCAGCTGCTTGCCGGCAAACACATAGCCCTGCACCTCAGCGAGCGCGATGTAGCCTTCGGCGAGCCGCCCGTCGGCATGAAAGACCGCATCGTAGGAATCCTTCCAGCCTTGGTTGGCCAGGCCCATTTCCGTAGCGCGCCGATATTCGACGAATCCATCCCGGTCGGGATCACCATGCCCATCGATCCATCCCAGCGCTGCTTCGATCGCGGGCCATAGTTCGGCCAGCGTATCATCGTCTCCGGTGCGTTCGACATAGAGACCGGCCAGCAGCACGAACAGCGGCGTGGCGTCCACACTGCCATAATATAAAGCAAATGGTACCTCACGCAGCGCGGCCATCTCGCCGCCGCGCATTTCGTGCAGAATCTTTCCCGGCTCCGCGTCCGCGAGTGGGTCGACGGTTTTGGCCTGATACAGTGCGAGGCGCTTCAACACGCCGCGCGCGACCCGCGGGTCGATCCACAGCATCTGCAGCGCAGTGATGATTCCGTCGCGGCCGAAGGTCGTCGAATACCAAGGGATGCCCGCGTATGGATACCGGCCCTGCGGCGTATCGGTCATCAGCATGTTGAGATCGGCCATCGACTGGCACAACACTTCGTTGAAGATATTGTTTGACGTTTCGATGCTCGTGGCGCCCCTGGTCAATTGGCGCATCTCGCGGCGATGTGCGAGCAAACCGCGAAAGAACGGTAGCGGCTTTGGCGTCGGCGGCTTGTTGCAGGATGCAACTACGAACAGCGCGCGCTGCTGCTGTGGCGCAAGATCGAGATGATAGCTCGCCGCGTTCACCGTCAGCCGCGTTGGACGGGGGTCGAACTGAAGCGCGGTGCTGCGGAGCCTGCCGTCGAGCCCGGTATATTCGAGCACAACGTCGGAGGGAACGAGCAATTTGCTGGAGACTACGCCCCGGCGCGGACGACGCTCACCCCGCACCTCGAACAGATCGGCGAAATCGTTGTCGAACAGCAGCGTCAGATCGAAACTTGCGGGATTTTCGCCGTGGTTTTGCACGCCAATGCGCTGATAGGCCGTTCCGCGCCACAGGAAGATCGTGCGCACGATGTGCAGCATGTCCTTCGGCAGCACGATCCGTCCCTGGCGATAGACGTCGGGATTGGTGAGATCCACCGTCAGTGCGGAATTGTCATCACGCAGATTCGAGCCCAGCAGAAGCGGCTGGACTTCGTCCAGGACGAGTTCCAGCCGCGCCAAATAGCGGGTGTCCGAATTGAAAAGGCCGTCCGGTCCGCCAGCGGAAGCGCCGATGTCGCCATGGCTGTCGAGCACGATAAAGGTGTCGTCATGCTTGAGCGAGCGCCGCGGCCGCGCCGCGGGCCCGGTCATCGGAATATAGAACGACGATTCCGTGGCCGATTCGATGGCCCGGATCGACGTGATTTGGGTTACGGATTCGGCTGACATGTGAATCGGCTCCCCCCGCGTTGCGGTAAACGCACTCAACGCCACTGCCGCAGATCAGGCCGCGTGCTTCGCAAGGCGGCTCATTTCCTGCGTTACCAGGTCGCGATAAGGACCCTGGCCCTGCATCAGGCGATCTGGCGGGCCGTCTTCGATAATCTTGCCGGCCTGGAGCATCACCACCCGGTCGAAATTGCGCAATGTTGCAAGACGATGCGCAATGGCAATGACCGTTCGTCCGCGCATCAGGCGGGCGAGCGCCTCGCGGATCGCCTCCTCGGATACACTGTCGAGCGCGGCGGTGGCTTCGTCCAGCAGCACGATCGGCGCGTCCTTCAGGAATGCCCGCGCAATCGCGATACGCTGTCGCTGGCCACCCGAAAGTTTGACGCCGCGATCCCCGACCATGGTTTCAAGCCCATCCGGCAAGGTCTCGACGAAATCGCAGCGCGCCGCGATCGCCGCGCGGAGCACCTCGTCGTCGGTCGCGTTGGGTCGCCCGTATCGGATATTTTCCATGATCGATCGATGGAACAACGAAATATCCTGCGGCACCACGGAAATCGCCTCGCGCAGGCTCTGCTGCGTGACACGGGAAATATCCTGGCCGTCGATCGTGATGCTGCCCTGCTGAATGTCATAGAACCGCTGCAAGAGGACAAACAGACTGGATTTTCCACCACCGGAGTGACCGACCAGGCCAACCCGCTGCCCCGGCTGGATGCGAAGACTGAACTTGTCGAATACGCTAAGTCCGCCGGGATAACGGAACGAGATATTGTTGAAAGCAATCGCCGCGCCGCTTTTGACGAGCGGCTCTGCCTCGGGGTGGTCGCGCAGCTCGTGCGGAAGCAGCAGCGTGGCGATCGCTTCGGTCAACCGGGCAACATGCTGGGTGACATCGACTAGCGCCACGGCGAGATCGCGCGTTGCGTTCAGGATGGAAAGGCCCAAGGTACAGACCAGCACGACGTCGCCGGTGGTGGCGCCGCCACGCTGCCAAAGCATGATCGCCCATGCCAATAGCGCGATCGTCAGCACGACGGTCACTGCGGCATGGGTTAGCCGGAGCTTCTCCAGATAACGCAGGCTGCGTCCCCGCGCCGTCACTTCCCGGTTGACGGTGGCGTCAAAACGGTCGTGCTCGAAGCTGAGGCCGCAAAATGCCCGGACCAGCGGCATATTGTTGATGACATCGACCATCTCGCCGTCCACGGCCGCCGCCTTGTCCGCGAAGTCGTCGTGCAAGGGCTTGCCGGCTGCGGCCAGCCGAAACATCGCGACCACCATTCCGCCGCCGATCACAATCAGACCTGCCGACATCGGCAAGCTCACGGTTCCAATCAGGACGATGGCGGTAACCGTGGCGATGCACGGCGGCAACACATTCCAGACGAACATGTTCTCGACGGAAAAGATGGCATTGGATGTGGCGGTAATGCGGCTTGTGAGCATCCCCGGCAAACGATCGGAGAAATAACTCGGCGCATGACCGGTCAGGTGGCGAAAAATGTCGCGACGCAAATCACCGGTGACGCCCACGAAGGTGAAACTCGCCGTCCAGCTGGCAATACGCCAGAGAAAATTATCTGCGGCGATCAGTGACATGAGCAAAACGAATGCTAGCCATACGCTACCCGCACGGGTCGGCCCGGCCGACAAACCGTCAACCAGATACTTCACGCCATATTGGGTGCTCACGGAACAGACAACGGCGGCTATGACAGATGCGATAATGACGACATGCGATGCAAGACGTCGGCGAAGATAGCGCAGCACGAAGGGAAAAGGACGATTGGCATATCCTGAGAGATTGTCCATGTGATTGAAAACCTGTTGGAAAGCGAAAGTGTTGCCCGGAGATGCCCGCATGATCGAACGCCGAGCGCCGCTCAGAGGTTCCCACCGTGCTACCATCGCTGCGCAACGATTGCGCAGCGCGGACAACGGCAAAAAAACCCTGATCGGGGTCCATGTCATCAGCAAGACCATCCGGTGGAGCAAGTGCGCGTCCTCTGGGGAACTTCGCACTTGCGGAAACGTTCCCCTCTCCGGTGCGAACTGGAACGACGGGGCTTTCACATTTCATATCAATGACAACAAGAGGAGACGGATAGATGCGCATCGCGCAGGTTGCCCCGCTGACGGAGGCTGTTCCCCCCAAGCTTTATGGCGGAACCGAACGGGTGGTACATTGGCTGACTGAGGAACTTGTAGCGTTAGGACACGATATTACCCTGTTCGCCAGCGGCGATTCCCAAACCTCAGCGAAACTTGACGCGACATGGCCAAAAGCCCTGCGACTCGACGGATCGGTCCGCGATCCCAATGCCCTGCACATGGTGATGCTGGAACGCGTGCGGCAAAAATGTGACGATGAAGAGTTCGAGTTCCTGCACTTTCACCTCGACTATTATCCGTTCTCCCTGTTCTTCCGCCAACCGACCCCTTTTCTCACCACCCTGCACGGCCGGCTCGATCTGCCCGAGCACCAGCCGGTATTCACTACCTTCTCATCCGTTCCGGTAATCTCGATCTCGAACTCCCAGCGGCGTCCGGTGCCTCAGGCCAATTGGGTTCGCACCATCCACCACGGCCTGCCGGAGAAACTGCTGACGCCGCGGCCGGTGGCCCCCAGCTATCTCGGCGTGCTCGGCCGGATCGCACCGGAAAAGGGCGTGGATCGCGCCATCAAGATCGCTATCCGCTGCGGCATTCCCCTCAAGATCGCTGCGAAGGTCGATCGGGCCGATCAGGACTATTACGACGGAATCATCCGTCCGCTGATCGATCATCCCCTGATCGAATATATCGGTGAGATCGGTGATCGCGAAAAATCTGAATTCCTCAGCGGTGCCATCGGCCTGCTCGTTCCCATCGACTGGCCGGAGCCGTTCGGGCTGGTGATGATCGAAGCCATGGCCTGCGGCACGCCCGTCATCGCCTACAATCGCGGCTCAGTTCCGGAGATTGTCGACGAAGGATTGACGGGCTTCATCGTCGAGGATGAAATCAGTGCGGTTTCCGCGGTCGGCCGCCTGTCGCAACTCGACCGCGGCGAGATCCGGCGCCAGTTCGAGAAGCGATTCACCGCGCGGCGGATGGCGCTCGACTATCTTGCCGCCTATCACAGCCTGACGGAAGCCGCCGCGCCGCGCATCAAGCTGGTGAGCAGCGCCGAATGAAGGCATCTACCGCGTGAGCGGTAGATCGGCCTTGCCGAAGCGCCGTTCATAATCCCTGATGTAGGCCTCCGGGGAAGGTTGCAGGTGGCGCCGCGTCAGCGCCACCAATTCCTCCCGCCGCGAACCACGAAGGGCCTTGATCATATCCAAATGGTCCCGGCGCGCGCGCTCGAGGCTGTCGGGAAATGCATTTGCGTAAGAGCGAATTCCATAGACCTTCTGGGCGAGCAGATCGATGGTTTCGATCAGGCAGGCATTGCCGCATAGACCGAACAAGACCTGGTGAAAACTGAGGTTGCTGTAAAACACCGTCAGCAAATCTCCAGCGGCGATGGCCGCGGTGTGCCGGCGCTGCAGTTCCTCCAGCCGCTCGATGTCAGCCGCGTCGACCGGAAACGGGATGATGCGGACCGCCATCACCTCCAGCTCTTCGCGAACCGCGTAGATGTCGCTCACCTCCCGCGGCGTTAATCCGCGCACCAATGCGCCACGATTGGGGATGCGGCCCACCAGGCCTTTTTTCTCGAGTTCGAACAGGGCCAGCCTGACATCACCGCGATGGGTCTGGAACAGGTCACAGAGATCCTGCTCGATCAGGCGCTCGCGCGGTTGACGCCGCCCCAGGACTATGTCCTCCTCGATGCGCTTTGCGATGATGGCTGCGGCCGGTTCTCGCGCGCGCGATACCGGTATATGGCCGGATTTCGGCGTCCGGACAGTGGCGCGCTTGGCTGGTTTTCCGGCCATATTTCCCCGATTTCGACGATCGCCGCTGGCTGAAGCCGCCATCAGCATAAAAAAGCCAGCGATAGTTTTCAGTTTAGAAGATAAAATTGGCAACCGTATTGTAAACAATATTGATTGCGGTTACCATCCTAAAAAATGCGCTCGAAGCAGAAACACGCGGCAGCGTGGTACCGTGGCCGCATAAGGGGGAATGGTATGAAGAAAGCTCGCAAGGATTCGGCCGGCAACGAGGCTGGCGCAAATCAAGCCTCGACGAAGCGGCAGGGCCGCCGCGACTTTCTCATCAAGACGGGGGGTATCCTCGCAAGCACCGCATTCGGCGCCGTACCGCTGCGCGGCTGGGCGGCCGATCCGGTCAATATCGGCGCGCTTTACCCGACTACCGGAAGCATGGCGCAGATCGGTGTCGGCTGCGTCGCCGCAGCCAGGCTCGCGGTCGAGATGGTCAATGACGCCGGCGGCATCAAGTCGCTCGGCGGCGCCAAACTCAATCTGATCATTTCGGACGTGCAGAGCGACACCACGGTGACGCGCACCGAGACCGACCGTCTCATCACCGGCAATAAATTGTCGGCGATCCATGGCTGCTATGCCAGCGCCCTCACCTTGATCGCAAGCGAAGTAGCGGAGCGCGCCAAGGTTCCGCTGATCACCGGATCCAGTTCGGATCAGCTCAACAAGGGACGCACCTACACCTTTACACCGTTTGCCCGCGCGTCCCAGTTTGCCCGCGCGCAGTTGCAAATGGCAAAACTCGTGAGCAATACCCCGAAGGTTGCCGTGATCTTCGAGAATACCGCATTCGGCACCTCGACCTCGAATGGGCTGCGGGAACTCGCGCCGTCCGAGGGCGTGGAGATCGTGATGTTCGAACCCTATTCGGCCGGGTTCACCGACGCGAGCCCGCTGATCAACAAGGTCAAATCGTCGGGCGCCAACGCGCTGTTCTCGGTCTCCTATCTGAACGACCTCATCCTCATCGTGCGGACCGTCAAGCAATTCGGTCTTAACGTCTCGATCAATGGTGGTTCCGGCGGCTTCGTCATTCCCGACTTTTATAAAAATGTCGGCAAGCTGGCCGAAGGCCTGCAAGGCGTGGCGCATTGGAATCATGACGTCAGCGACGACGCCCAGAAGGTGAACGTCGAATTCAAGAAGCGCACCGGCGAATTCCTGTTCGAATACGCCGGCGGCCTGATCGCGCAGACATTCATGCTTGCCGACGCGCTTGAACGCGCTGGCTCGGCCGATCCACAAAAGGTTCGCGAGGCATTGTCCACGCTCGACGTATCCTCCGGGTACGCGGCCATGGCGCCGGGCGGAAAGGTCAAATTCGGGCCCGACGGCAAGAACATTTACGGACATCCCGTCGGCGTGCAATGGCAGAACGGTGATCTCGCCAGCGTCTTTCCGAAGGAAGATGCCCGAGCTTCGCTGATGAAAATCTAAACCGGTCGATCCAGATGTGGGAGACTGTGGCCCAGGCCGTCATCAACGGCCTGCTGATCGGCGGAATTTACGCGCTCGTCAGTATCGGCGTTACGCTGATCTTCGGCGTGGTCAAGATCGTCAACTTCGCCCAGGGCGAATTCGTGATGATCGGGATGTACATCAGCTTCTTCCTCGCCAACCAGTTCGGCATCGACCCTCTCCTGTCGCTTGTGGTGTCGATGCCGGTGCTGTTCGCGGCCGGCGTGCTGATCCAGCATTTCCTGATCCGAAGGGTGCTGGGGCCCAACGACATGCCCCAGATATTCCTGACGTTCGCGCTTTCGCTGTTGCTCCTGAACCTGGCGCTGATGCTGTTCACGGCAAACTACCGCACGGTCCACACCTCATATTCCGACGAAGCGCTGCATATCGGCGGGCTCTATATCCCGGTTGCGAAACTCATCGCCTTTGTCGTCGCTATGGCGTTGAGCGGCGCGCTCTGGGTTTTTCTGCACACCACCGATCTCGGCAAGGCGATGCGCGCGGCGGCGCAAAACCGTGACGTGGCGATGCTGATGGGCATCAACCCCAACCGGGTTTTCTGCGTCGCTCTTGGCATTGCGCTTGCGCTTGCGGGCGCCGCCGGTTCGCTGTTGATGCCGTTCTATTCCGCCTATCCGTTTGTCGGGCAGGTGTTCGTGCTGATGGCCTTTGTCGCGGTGGTGCTGGGAACGCTGGGCAATGTGATCGGCGCGCTCGTCGCCAGTCTGATGATGGGCGTCGCAGAGTCGCTCGGCATTCAATATGTCGGCGCCGACTCCGGATTGATCGTGGTATTCGCGATGCTGCTTCTGACGCTCGCCTTCAAACCGACCGGCCTTGGCGGAGGAAGAGCGCGATGACGGGAAAGGCCTCAAGCACGCGCAGCATTGTCCTTCTGGCGATCGGGATCGCGATCCTGATCGCGTTGCCGCTGGTGGTGAAGAGTTCATTTGCGATCGACATCTTCATCAGGATATTGCTGTTCTCCTTCATTGGCACCGCATGGAATCTGATGGGCGGTTACGCCAAGCAGCTCTCGCTTGGGCACGCCGCCTATTTCGGATTGGGCGCCTATACCTCGACGATCCTTCAGATCGATTTCAACATCTCGCCGTGGATCGGGATGATCGCCGGCGGCGTTGTCGCGATGCTGGCGAGCCTGCCGATCGGCTGGCTTTGCTTCCGCTTGCGCGGCCCCTACTTCACCATCGCCACCATTGCGACCGCGCAAGCGTTGATGCTGATCTTTCTCAAGTTTCGCGACTTCGCCTGGGGCGCCGAGGGTACGACGATCCCGAATCTCGGCAGCGCCCCGCTGATGATGCAATTCGAGACCAAGGCGGCGTACTACTATGTCGTGCTGGGCCTGCTCGTCGTTGGCCTCGTCGTCACCTGGCTGATCGAGCGATCCTGGATCGGATATTATCTCGTCGCCATCGGCGAAGATGAAGATGCGGCCGAAGCGATCGGCGTCAACGCGCCGCGGATGAAGCGCGACATCTATATGATCAGCTCGTTTCTCACCGCGTTGGCCGGCACGTTTTACACGCAATATATCTACTTCATCGATCCCGCCACGGCGTTTTCCTTCAGCATTTCGATCGAGGCGGCGCTGGTATCGATCGTCGGCGGGATCGGGACCCTGTGGGGCCCGGTGATCGGCACGATCCTGCTGGAGACGACGTCGACGCTGCTGCAGAGCTGGCTCGGCAGCTCGATCGGCGGCGTGCAACTGACCGTGTACAGCCTGATCCTGATGGCGGTGATCCTTTGGCGGCCGACCGGATTGATGGGCATGATCAGCGACGCCTGGCATCGCTTCGCCGGCCGCAAACCGGCGCAAGCGTAGGGGCACGCCATGGCAGATGCGCTCGTCATTCACGGCCTCAACAAGCGGTTCGGCGGGCTGCGCGCCGTCCAGGACGTCAGCTTTACGGTGAAGGAAAACGAAACCGTCGCGCTGATCGGGCCGAACGGCGCCGGCAAGACCACGAGTTTCAATCTCATCACCGGGTTTCACCGGCCGGACGCGGGCTCGGTCATGGCCTATGGGCGCGAGATCGTCGGCCTGAAACCTCACGATATTTGCGCGCACGGCCTCGCCCGCACTTTCCAGGTGGCAAAACCGTTCGGCGCCATGACGGTGCTGAACAACGTCATGACCGGCGCGTTCCTGCGCGACAAGAGCACGGCGGTGGCGCGCGACAAGGCCCGCGAGGCGATCGAGTTCGTCGGCCTCTCGGCGAAGGAGCAAACGGCCGCCAAGGATTTGACCACCATCGATCAGCGCCGGCTGGAGATGGCGCGCGCGCTCGCAACCGCACCCCGGCTTTTGTTGCTTGATGAAGTCATGGCCGGCCTCAACCCGGCCGAGATCGATCAGGCAGTCGCACTGGTCGGCAAGCTGTCCCAGCGCGGGCTGACCATCGTCATCGTCGAACATGTGATGCGCGCGATCATGGCGGTGGCTCGCCACATCGTGGTGCTCGATCACGGCCAGAAGATCGCGGAAGGCACGCCCAAGGAAATCGTCGAGGACCCGGAAGTCATCCGAGCCTATCTCGGTTCCTACGTGCATCCACCTGCACCGGGAGGCGCGTAGGTGCTTAAGCTTGAGAAAATCAGCGCCAGCTACGGCTCCGTGCCCGCCATCTCGAATGTCTCTATCGAGATCGGCGAAGGCGAAGCGGTCGGCCTCCTTGGCGCGAACGGCGCCGGCAAGAGCACGACGCTGCGCGCGATTTCCGGCCTCGTAAAACTCACCACCGGCACGATCACCTTCGCCGGCACCAATCTCAAGTCGTTTCCGCCGCACCGGATTCCGGAACTGGGCATCGCTCACGTTCCGGAAGGACGTCAGGTGTTTCCGGAAATGACGGTGAATGAAAATCTCGAGATCGGCGCCTACGTGCCGAAGGCCAAGGCCGAACGCGCCCGCACGCTGGAACTGGTCTACAGCATCTTTCCAAGGCTCGCCGAACGCAGGAAACAACTCGCCGGCACCATGAGCGGCGGCGAGCAGCAGATGCTGGCGGTGGGCCGTGGGTTGATGCTGAAACCGCGGCTCCTGATGCTCGACGAACCCTCGCTCGGCCTTGCCCCCGTCATGACCGACGTGACCTTCGAGAAGATCGGCGAGATCCACAAGATGGGCACGGCGATTTTGCTGGTGGAGCAGAACGTCAGCCGCGCGCTGTCGCTGGTCCAGCGCGCCTATGTGCTGGAAAGCGGCAAAGTGATCATGCACGGCACGAGCTCGGAGCTTGCCAACAACAAGCAGGTTCAGGCGGCGTATCTGGGGATTTGACACGGGGCTGATTAGCAGCATCGCTGTCTCGACAACGGCGGTGAGCTCCCTCTCCCGCTTGCGGGGGAGGGTCGGGGTGGGGGTGCCGCCACAATACG
>Ga0210405_10001962_pt1 | contig 22109 bp, 11 predicted proteins | sample IncBWH11MmetaG_FD_155492 | JGI IMG/M metagenome (GOLD analysis project Ga0210405, IMG submission 155492) | Forest soil microbial communities from Barre Woods Harvard Forest LTER site, Petersham, Massachusetts, United States - Inc-BW-H-11-M | ecosystem: Environmental > Terrestrial > Soil >... | reverse complement strand
CAAACACACCACTTCGCGTCTATCTCGGCGTCGACCCCACCGCTCCCGACATCCACCTCGGCCACACCGTAGTTCTCCGCAAGCTAAAACATTTCCAGGACCTCGGCCACACCGCCATTTTCCTCATCGGTGATTTTTCCGCCATGATCGGCGATCCCACCGGCCGCTCCGAAACACGCCCGCCGCTCTCCCGCGAAGAAGTTAACGCCAACGCCGAAACCTATCTTGCGCAAGTCTTCAAACTCCTCGACCCGCAAAAAACCGAAGTCCGCAACAACTCCGAGTGGCTCGACAAACTCTCCAGCTACGACATCGTCCGCATTTGCGGCCACTACAGCCTCGCCCGCATGCTCGAGCGCGAAGACTTTCGCTCCCGCCTCGAGCAACACCAGCCCATCTCCGTCCACGAACTTCTCTACCCGTTGCTCACTGCCTACGACGCCGTCGCCCTCAAATCCGACGTCGAGCTCGGCGCCACCGAGCAGAAGTTCAACATTCTCGTCCACCGCGACATTCAGCGAGCCTTTGGCCTCGCCGGCGAAGTTGCTGTCACCATGCCCATCCTCGTCGGCCTCGACGGTCAGCGCAAAATGTCCAAGAGCCTCGGCAACTACATCGGCATCACCGAATCGCCCACCGAAATCTTCGGCAAGCTCATGTCCATCCCCGACGATTTGATGTGGACCTACTACGATTTGGTGACCGACCGCACGCCGAGCGAAATTGCCGCGCTGAAAAAAGAAGTCGCAAGCGGCACAGCGCATCCCATGGATGTCAAGATGCGTCTCGCACAAGAAGTCATCGCCGGTTTCCACGGTGAAGAAGCCGCCCGCAAAGCCGCAGAAAATTTCCAACGCGTCTTCCGCGATCGCCAAGCCCCCGCAGAAGCAGAAATTCAACGTATCCCACAAGGTCCAGCGAAGAAACTTGCAGCGCTCTTAGCGGAACTGAAACTCGCTCCATCGAAAAGCGAGGCCGGCCGGCTGATTGAACAAGGCGGCGTGGAAATCGACGGCGTCCGCGTAGATGATCCCCGCAAAGACATTGATCTGAGCAAGCCTGCAGAATTTCTGCTTCGCGCAGGCAAGAAAAAATTCCTCCGCATCATCATCGAATAAAAACGTCTGGATTCGCCTTGTAGTGGCGCAGCATACTGCGCGCATCTCGGCAGGGTGTCGGCTAGAGCCTTGCCATTGTCTAATTCAACGTTTCCCCAACAAGCTGCGCCACATGCTCCGCAATCGACGGCGCCGCCGTCAATCCCGGCGACTCAATCCCCACCAACTGTATCGCCTGCGGCACCACTGGATCCCGCTCGATCACAAAATCCGCGATCCCATGCCCCGTAGGCGGCACCAGTTTCGGCCGTAGTCCCGAATATCCGATCTGCAAGTCGCTCTCTTCAATTTCGGGCAAAAGCGTCTTCGCACTTTCCGCAAAATCCGCGATCGGCAACCGGTTCTTCTCGTAATTTTCTTTGCTGTCCACGTACGTCGCTGTCGGCCCCAGCAAAAACGTTCCCCACAACGTTTTCGTAAAATGCACGCCGAGACTCAACCCGTCGCTGTGCGGCAAGGGATAGACCAAATCGTTGATCAACGAAGCTCGCGCCCCGCGCACCTCGCAATACTCCCCGCGCACCGGATAAATCTTCCACGAATTATTCCCCATCAACGCCGCCACTTCATCCGCGTAAAGCCCAGCCGCATTAATCACGCACCGTGCCTCAATCGTCTCGTCCTGCACATCTTCCTCATCGCCTATCTTCAGCCCAACGCGAATAGCTCCCGCCACCGGCTCCAGTGAAACCACACGCGCGTGCGTAACAATCTCCGCCCCCTGTCCCGTTGCAATCCGCGCGTACGCGTGCACCAACTCCTCCGCCGAAACGATTCCCGTCGAAGGCACCACCATCGCCGCCGATCCACGAATATGCGGCTCCCGCTTGCGAATCTCCTCAGGGCCAATCAGCCGTAAGCCTTCCACGCTGTTGCCTTCCCCTTTTTTCTTCAGCGCCTCAAGATCCGCTTCTTCGTGCGCATTCGCCGCCACCACGAGCTTTCCCGTATGGCGAAACGGAACATTATGTTTTTTGCAGAATTCGTAAGTTAGTCGGTTGCCTTCGATACAGTGCCGCGCCTTCAGCGAATTTTTCGGATAGTAGATGCCCGAATGCACGACTCCGCTGTTGCGCGAACTGGTCGCCATCCCCAACTTCGGATTTTGCTCGACGAGAAAAACATCCGCCCATCGTGCCGAAACCGCCCGCGCAATCGCGCACCCGACGACACCTCCACCGATGATCAGTATGTTCGCTTGGTCCATGAGCCTATTTTATCCGCGCGCGTCATCCGTTCGTATTGATTTCATCGAAGAATGGCTTGCATTCCGCCAGCCGCGCCTGCGTGCCGTCGTGCACCGCGTACACCGAATGACTTTTTTCCGAGTAGTGGTTGCGCCACAGTGAAGCCGCGCCGTGCACGCCATCCTTATTCAACGCATAAAAGAAAATGTGAAACGTCGCTAGTTTTGTCTTGTCGTTGTTGTAATTATGCACGATGCGCGCCATCGCTTCGAGACAAGCCTCCTGCGGCGACTTCCCCAGCCGCATCATTTCAATAATGGTGTGCCCGCCACAGATTTTGATGTTTTCTTCGCCCTTTCCAGTGGAGCCCGCCGCGCCGACTTCATTGTCCACGAAGCAGCCCGCCCCAATAATCGGCGAATCGCCCACCCGCCCAGGAATTTTCCACGCCAATCCGGAAGTCGTTGTAGTCGCGGAGATATCGCCCTTTTCATTCACTGCCATGCAAGGAATCGTCCCCGTAGGCGGATGTGCGATCACGCGCTCGGCGTAAGCAATTTTCTCCGCGTCGCCGTCGAAAATCGCGGAAACGTGCTCTTTCCATTCCGGGCTATCAATCCCAGGCCGCCAATTCACCGAAGACGCCGCCTTCCACGCCAGCCAAATCTTCCGCGAATGCTCCGTGAGCAAGCTCATATCCTCGAACCCTTCATCGACCGCAAACCGGTGCGCTCCCTCGCCCACGATCATCACGTGATTTGTCTTTTCCATCACGGTTTGCGCCAGCCGCGCGACATTCTTGATGCGCCGCACACCCGCGACGGAACCCGCTCTGTGCGTCGGTCCATGCATCACGCTGGCGTCCAGCTCCACTTCGCATTCTTCATTGGGCAAGCCACCGTATCCCACGGAATCATCGTTCGGATCGTCTTCCACAATCCTCACGGTCGCAACGACGGCGTCCAACGTGTCGCCGCCCTTCTTCAGAATGTCCATCCCTTTATCGAGCGCATGAAGTCCGTTCGCGCTCGAGATAATGATCGGCCGGGTGCCCTGCGCGGGCGCGATTGGTGTCGATGACGGCAGCCCAGTCTCCTCCGCTGGAAGCGAGCGGCCAAAAACTTTGCCGGCCCCCACAACAAAACTGCCGGCAAGCGACGCAAGAAAAAATTTTCGCCGTGACCACGGTTCCATAAAAGACCTCCTCAATGTGCGCGTGCAATATACAAGCGGGGACGAGAGATTGGAAGTTGCAGGGTCCGCCCGGCCTTTATCCCGGCGCCTGCAGGGGAGCCGGATCGCACACCCATGTCCCGCGTGGAATACGCCAATTCAAAAGGGGTTCGCCACCTGATTTTTCTGCCACATCCTAAACCCGCCCAGAAACGCATTGTCGTTGCTGCCAAGCCGCGCCCCGGGAGGCAGCTTCTTCAGCAATTTGCTGTTTCCGCCGCCCAGCACCACATACTCCGCCTCCAGCGCAATCTTTAGCTGTTTTGTAACTTTAGCCACGCAGCGCCGCCATTTTTTCTTTCCCATTCGTTTGAGCCCGCGCAAGCCGAGAAAGTCCTCGTAAGATTTACCATTTTTGTAGGCAAGGTGTGCCAGTTCCATGGGCTGCAGGATTCCGTTGACGATCATTGCGGATCCCAGCCCCGTGCCCAATCCGAGAAACAACATCCGCCCGCCTTTGTAACTGCCAACCGCTTGCATGGCGGCATCGTTGAGAATTTTTACAGGGCAGCCAAACGCTTTTTGAAAGTTGAATCCTACCCACCCGCGCCCCAGGTTGTGAGGTTCGCGCAGCGGGCGCCCGTTGATGATCGGCCCCGGATAGCCCAGCGAAATGCAGTCGAATTTCCAATCGGCCACGGCCTTCTTCACCAGCTGAACCATCTTGCGCGGCGTCATCGTCGGGCCAGACGGATACTTTCGCGGCTCCTTTTGCCCCGTCGCCAGCAGCTTGACGTTGGTGCCGCCAACATCGATCACAAGAACTTTTGGAGATTTCGCCGCCTGCGCAGTTTTCATGACCGCTCCCGAACTGTTCGAATCATCTTTAAGTCTAGTTCAAGCGATGAAATTCTAGAGGGAAGTAGCGCCGCTACGAAGAGAATTCGCAAATTGTGTTGCGGGGCAGCTAGCACTGGGGAACTCGGCTCAGAACAATAGCCTATACGAAGTCACCTGCGAGCATGGGTAGAGCTCACAATTGGCCTGTCCCCCGCGGGACACGGTTTCCCTTCATGCCCGACAAGCAAGTGCTTGAGCACGGCGTTGACGCTCTTGTGTTTCTCGTCGTTCAATTTCGCGTCTTCGTAAAATGACACGTCTTTGGATCTGCGAATTCTTTTCACTTCGCGGAACACTTGGACGGCTTCGCGTTTCAGAGCGTCGAGTTCTGTGCACATACATTTCGCCCCGGCGGCTGGCAATTCTACGGTCCGGGGTTCAGCAGCACAAGCGTATTTTCATATCCCGCTGCCAATTGATGTTTACTGATCGTAGGTGCCCCTTGGTCACGAAAAGCTTGCAAGACGAATTGCTGTCGGGAAACTCAGGGCGGCAGACATAGTTCTGTGGCGTCTCAGTTCCACTTCGTTAGCACGATGACAAATGCCCGTTAATTCGAGGCTGACACACCACCGGGTTGGTAGAGCCACGCTCCAGGGGTGGCGGGGAGACCGCCGCCGCTTTCGGCGTAACCTCCGGTAATCAGTGCTTTGCCGCCGGGGAGAATCGTGGCGGAGGCGAAGAAGCGTGCGGCTCCTAATGAGCCGGGAACTTTGGTGAACGACCCAGCGGTTTCGTCAAACAACTCGGCGAAAGGCCCGCCGCCGGCAACGAGGACTCTGCCATTGGGCAGTAACCCGATGGCTTCGGGAATTTTGAAGCGAGAAGTATTCATCGCTCCGGTCGCACTGAATTTGTTTAAGGTGGGATCGTAAATTTCTGCGCTCGTATATTCGCCGTGCCAGTCTCGGTTATCGGAACCGCCGACGATCAGCACCTTTCCGCTGCCCAGTAGGATAGCGGCATGTTTGTGTCGGCCGACCGTCATTTGGCCCGCGGAACTGAATTTCCCGCTGGTGGGATCGAAAAGCTCTGCGGAACGATAAACGTTTTGCGAAGGATAGTGGCCGGAGCCGCCGCCAACGATCAAGACTCTGCCGTCTTTCAGCGCCGTCGCCGTATGCGCGGCACGCGCCTCGGCCATGCTGCCAGTTGCCGTGAATTTTCCGGTGGATGGGTCGTAAATCTCGGCGCTTGCGATTTTGTTTTCCTGGCGATCTTCGCCGCCTGTGATGAGCACGCGCCCGTCTGCAAGAAGAGTGGCCGTGTTTCCCGCGCGCTCGACCACCAGATTTCCCGTGGGAGCAAACTTTCTTGTAGCGGGATCGAAAATCTCCGCGGAGCCCCGAAGATCATAGCGCCCGGTCCAGCCGCCAACGATCAGCACTTTGCCATTTTTCAAGAGCGTTGCGGTGTGTCCCGAGCGTCCAATGCTCATCTCCGAGACAGGCTGAAACGTTCCCGAGTTTGGATCAAACAGTTCCGCGGTTCGGTATGGGTTGTACTCGCCGCCACTTCCGGCGAATCCGCCTGCAATCAGCACCATGCCGTTCGGCAGCAACGTGGAGCTGTGGCTAGCGCGAGCAATGTGCATCGCCGCAATTTCCGAGACTACCCCGGTTCCCGATGGTGAGGGAGCGCCCGCCAGCGACAAACAGAGCAAAGGCACTATCATCAGAGCGAGCAGCAAGAATCGAGCGGTTTTGGTCGGACGCAATTTCATGCCGAGCCTCACAGGTTGGTTTTACTGACCTGCAAGACGACTGGAAGCGCCTCAGTGTTAACAAGAAAAGGAGGTGTGAAAAGTTGGCGGAGACTAGTGAGGTGCGAGTGTTGAAGAAAAGCTATCGTGGGCAGCCGTATCATACAGATGAAGCAGTTCAGCAGCCCGTTTGAGCAAATCAGCTGGCAGATCGCCGGGCTGGTAGTCGACCCACCCGGTCGTGAAGTTGAGAGGAATCCTCTCGCCCGAGGCGCTCACTTCGATGGTGCCAAGACGGTTCAGAACCTGCTTGACTTCGTTCAAACCGCATTCTGGAAGCAAAAGAAGGAAATCGTCGTCACCGAGCCGCGCGGCAATATCCGAACCACGGCTTGCTTTTTTCAGTCGTCGCCCAAGCTCTTTGATCGCCGCGTCCACGGCAGACTTGCCGTAGCGCGAGCTGAGATGCGCGAACTCATCTACGTGAACCGTGGCAAGGCTCAACGCCGTGTTTTGCCGCCGCGCTCGAGCCACTTCTTTTCCAAGATGTTGCTCAAGAGAAGAGCGTGTGTACAAGCCGGTGACAGGATCAAGCCCCGCTGCTTCCGAAAACTGCTGGGGCATAGCTTGTGCATCGAGAGCGTGCTCGAAGGTTTGCTTCCGCAGGCGCCGGAAAGACCACTGGCGGTAAACCAGCCAGCCATTGAATAGGAGAATCAAACAGAGCGTGGCCCAGCGCGCTTGGTCGGCGCGAATTTCGTAAAAATAATCGGCATGACGAAAGAAAGAATGAATCGACGTGAGCAGAAAAGCGACCGCCGAAAGTGCGGTCACCAGCAGTGCCGAGAGCCACAGCCACCATTCACGGCGCGAGACTTGCTGCGGGTTGGTCCCGTCAGGTAGAACGCGGAAATTGCCCGAGCCCTCGAGTGGCGAGGGTTTTGGCTTGCTTGGCTTGCTTGCGGATATTCCCAAGACAGATTTCATTTTGCGAACGGTGGAACTGGGCTGCCATCACTCTAGTCGCGCGCAGCGAACGGAGGCAACACCGAAAACGTACAGGCTCGCACGATTCTAGAACCTGACCCTCCGGTCAGGCGCTGCGAAGCACGGCGCATTCCCATTTCTTTCATTGCGCCGCCACTCCACTCACCGTCATTTTGAGCGGAGCGGGCCGACGTTTTTTCTTACCCCTTCGCTCCCGCGAAGGGGTCGGCCCGCGCAGAGAGAAATCTCTCTTCTCCTTCCCCAAGCACGAGAAAGGAAAAGCGACTAAAGCACCGTTCCATTCGGCAAAATAGCCGCTGGAGATTTTGCCGCCGGAAGCGGCGCGTGTTCGAGCACTTTGCGCGCGTACAGCGCGACATTTTTCACACCTGCAGCATAGGCCGGGTTGGGATTGCGAATGCCGCCGTTGTACGCGCCGATGGCTTGGTCCACGTCGCCGTCGAAGCGGTCGAGCAGGTCGCGGAGAACAAGGCCGGCGTAGGTGGTAAGTACTTCGCTGTCGACGGAATTCACGTCGAGATCGCGCGAGGGACGCAGACGCGGCGGCAGCTCATCGTAGTGGCGCTTGTCCTTCAAATACAGCTGGTGCGCCGCGCGAAGCGTTTCGCGCGAAATCTGCCACGTGCCGATCGAGTAGTCGCTCACGAGAACGCGCTTGCGGTCGTGCTCGAGAACGATATCGCCGCGTTCCGCGCGCTTTTTCCAAACGGTGTGTGTGAGATCGCCGTTCACGTCCATGTAGTTGTTTTCCATCGCGCCGACGCCGAGGAAATAATCCAGCGGAAGATTGTAAAAATGAGCGACGTCCAGAATGTCCGAAGCAAGCCGCAGCGCTTGATGATGAGTCAGTGGTTGAGGCGCGCGCGTGCTCTGGCCGACGACGCGCCAGTCGGTCTGCGATTTGAAAACTAGAAAATCCGCTAGCGCCGGCAGGAGCTGAAACGAAGGCAGTGTCTCGAGTTTTTGCTCGGTGGGAACGTTGTAGGCATTTTCGAACATGCGGCTTTGCTGTTGCGCGAAAACGAGATCCTGCTGGGTCCAAGCGACGAGTTCGTAGTGCGCGACGAGCCCGTGCGTTTCCATTCGGTTGAGGCGGGGGACGGCCGTAAGCTGGTCGTTTTCGACGAGCATATAGATTTTGTAGTTCGCTCGTTTGTCGCTGCGGTTAGCGGTCAGAAAGATTTTCGAAGCGTTGTCCGGATCGCGTCCACGCAGATATTCGTAGCGAAGGAACGCTTCCAGTTGATCGTCGAACGAAGCAATCTGCGCGCACGCAATTTCGTTTGAAAATGGAAGCACGATATTTCGGCCGTGGATTTTCGGAGAGAGATGGCGATGCTGCGCAGAGACATGCATGTGGCGCGGCCAGAGCCGATCGGCAGTCCAGGAAGCTAACGCAAGTGCAGTGAGCGCGAGCGCTGCTAGCGTGCGCGAAGGAAAAAGTTTTGCAGCGGAAGGACGGTGAAGATTGCCGGTGAGTTTTTTGGCTGGCATGGGTGCAGCCCTCGTTGCGTTCGGTGGTGGTGCATACTCGCCAGAGAGGAGTGCATTCGGCCTGCCGGGGGAATTCCCAGCAAGCGTGTCTGCAACATTAAGAAAACAAGGGCCTTAACGGATACGGATGGAGCAAGCGCGGCTGCGACGTGTCAGGGTGACGTGTCTGCGCGTCCAGAAATCCACAGGACATGGTCGTTCTTGAGGCTGCATACGTTCGCGTGGGTCAGCCTTGCTGGCTTCGGAGCTTCGCGTATTTGGCCAAGTTGGTTACTCGAAGCGCAGGGCGACCAGCGGGTCGATGCGCGTGGCGCGGCGGGCCGGGACGTAGCAAGCCAGGAAGGCGACGGCCATCAGCAGGACGGTGATGGAGATATAGGTGACGGGATCCCAGACGCTGACGCCATACAGAAGTGTCGAGGCGAAGCGCGTAATGGGCAATGCGATCGCTACGCCGACGAGAACGCCGATTCCGGCGAGGAGCATCCCTTGCCTCAGGACAAGTTTCAGTACCTGCTGCGACTGCGCGCCGAGCGCCATGCGAATGCCGATTTCACTGGTGCGCTGGGTGACGGAATAGGACAGGACGCCATAGATTCCGATGGATGACAGGATGAGCGCGAGAACGCCGAAGAGGCCAAGAAGCGCGGCGCCCATGCGAGCGGGCCAGAGGCCTTGCGCGAGAAGCTGGCCAATCGTCTGGCCGTTGGTCAGGGCAAGATTGCGGTCGAGTTCATTGATCTGTGCGCGGACCGCACCCATCACCGCTTCGGGATTGCCGGTGGTCCGGACGGTGATAGCGCCAGCCGGAGAGTATTGCTGGCGCAGCGGGAAATAGGCGACGGGCTGCGGGTCTTCACCAACCTGGCCGACGAGCGTGGTGCCAACGACACCGACGACCTCGTATTGATTGGGGTCGACGACAATGGTGAATCTTTTGCCGAGCGGCTCCTGGCCAGGCCAAATGAGATCGGCCATGGCTTTGTTGATGATGACGACTGGCTTAGTGTTCTCGCGGTCGAAATCCGTGAAATCGCGGCCACTGAGAGTGGGGATGCGAAGAGCGGAGAAGTAGCCGGGCATTACGTCGTCAAGGCTAACGAGTGTTCCACGGTTGTTGGGATCGGTTTGTTCACCCTCGCGGAATATAGTTGCCGACAGGCCGCCGCCGATGACGCCGTTGGAAGAAATGGTGGCGTCGGCAACGCCGGGAGCGGACTTGGCGTGTTCGAGAGCGTCGCGGAAGAATTGCTGGCCGTGGTCGGGATTATAGCGGAGAGCGCCAAGATCGAAATTGTACTGGAAGAGATTTTTCGACTCGAAGCCGGGATTGATTTCCTGAGCCCTTTGCATGCTGCGAAGGAAGAGCCCGGCGCCGATCAAGGCGACGAGTGCCAGGGCGACTTCAGAAACCACCAGCAGGTTGCGCATGCGATTGTGAGCCCAGCCCATCGTTCCGCCGCGGCCGCCAGCTTTCAGGACTTCGTTGATATCGGTGTTGGAAGCTTTGAGCGCGGGAATGATGCCGAAAACAACGCCAGTGACGATGGAGATGGCGAGCGTGAAGAACAAAACGCGAGAGTCAAAGGAAAGATCGATGGAGCCATCGGCCAGGAAAGGCGGGCGGAAGGACCACAGTAGTTTGCGGCCCCAGAAAGCGATGAGAAGACCAGCCAGGCCGCCGACGAGCGAGAGCAAAGTACTTTCGGTCAGGAGTTGACGGACAAGACGGAAACGTCCGGCGCCAAGAGCAGCCCGAAGAGTGAGTTCCTTTTCGCGCTTGGCGGCTTGCGCCAGAAGGAGATTAGCGAGGTTGACGCAGGCGATGAGGAGCACCAGGCCAACTACACCCATCAGGACTCCGCCAGCTAGGGAAAATTGGGCGCGCTGGTTGATGCCGAGAGCGGATTGATTGAGCGGGTAGAGTTCACAGGTGCGGCCAGGATTGTCGCGCGGATATTCCTTCTCGAGAGACGAGGCGATGGTCTTCATCGAGGCGCGAGCCTGGTCGACGCTGACGTCGGGCTTCATGCGGCCGACGATGGAAATCCAGCGCATGCGGCGGTGATTCTCAAATTCCTTGAGCTGACCGGTGATGACGTAATCGCGCATGCTGAGAGGAACCCAGAGAACATCGGGCGGAGCGAGCGAGACGATGCCTTTAAAATTTGGCGGAGCGATGCCGATCACGGTGTACGAGGTGGCGTTCAGCGTGATGGTCTTGCCGACGATAGCGGGGTCTGAGCCAAAACGCCGCGCCCAGAGTGCGTAACTAAGAACGACGATTGGGTCGGCGCCGACTTTCTTGCCTTCATCTGGATAAAAGAAGCGGCCGCGATAGGGCTTCACGCCAAGGACATCGAAGAAATTCGGGCTGACCATCGAAGCCTGGAGCTGCTGAGGCTCGGCTTGCCCGCCCCAGTTGAGGGGAAGCGCGAAAGTGACGGCGGCGAGGCCGGTAAAGACAGTGTTTTGATCGCGATAGTCTTCGTAGTTGGGAAGAGAGGTTGGGGTGAGCTGGAAGTTGGCGTTGGCGTCGACGGTTTTGGTGTCGCGAGTGAACATTTCGGCGAGCCGGGCGGGTTCCTGGACGGGGAGGGGATGCAGGAAGACGGCGTTGATGATGGTGAAGATGGCAGTGTTGGCACCGATACCGAGCGCGAGCGAAAGAACGGCGACGAACGTGAAGCCCGGGCTTTTCTTCAACATGCGAATGCCGCTGCGCAGATCCTGGCTAAGAGTTCCGGCCATTTAGGTGGCTCCTGGGCACACTTGCCCGCTGGGTTGTTTGACGGTGGTGGAGGGACATTGTTTCTGGGGCACAGTGAGTAGTGAATTGTGGGTAGTGAGTTGTGGAGAGCGAGGAGTCGTGGGCGGCCAGTTGTTGCACGGGGGTCAACGACAAGCGGCTCCCTTCCCGACCCCTGTTTTTCTGTAACTGCACATTCTAAAGGGTTTTAAGTCCTGCGTTTTGAAAGTGCGCATTCTAATAGGGTTAGGGGCGGATTTTTGTAAGTGCGGATTCGACAGGGGATAGCCCGCGGGAAGGAGGGGAGGTTTGAAAGTTGGAAGGTTTGAAGATTGCGGAAAGAGGACGAAGAAAGAGAGTTAAACGCCCCGACCTGCTCGGGGTGAACGCCGATGCTGCGTGCGCAGAGGGAAGAAAAACAGGGTGACCGGGAGAGTGTTTGGGTGGATTGCCCTTCGAGGCTCCCTTCGGAACTCAGGGTAAACAGGGCGAGCAGGGTAAACGAGTAGAACATAGGACAGGGTAGCATGGATTTCTATTACTGTCAATAACTATGATTGAGTGGTACCGTTCGAATGAGACGGGCGGAAGTGGAGTGGTTGGAAGGGGTTGGCGAGAAATATGTAGTTTGGTGAGACACGCAAACTCCAAGAGCCGTGTCACCTGGATTTTGAGACTTACCCCACACGGCAGTTGAGGGTACAATTCGGGCGACGTTCCTAGATGGTACAAGGCGATAGTGATGCGACTGGGAAACCCTCTCTTCGTGGTAGTCGTGAGTTATGCGGCATGCTTAGTGGGATGCGGCGGCGGAATGCAGGCGGTAGCGCCGCCACCAGCCCCCACGTTTACCAGCACTCCAGGTACGGCTGCAGCGGAAGGAGTGGAGTATACCTACCAGGTTGCGGCAACTGATCCACTGGGGAAAACGGTGAGTTTTGCGCTGGGGAGCGGTCCGGCAGGCGCGACGCTTACCGAAAATACGCTCACATGGACACCCACAGCGACGGAGTCGCGATTGGCGAACAATTTCAGTATTACAGCGACGACGGCGGAAGGCGGGACGGCTGGACAGACGTGGGCGGTGACACCTGTCGGGACGGTACAGATTACGCGCGTGGATACTAGGTGGACGGCGAATGGGCCTGAGACCCTGCCGTTTGACTGGACGATGGCTCCCGGAGCGGCGGGCGAGGTGGCCGCGCAAGTGCCGCAAGAGGACGGAACGTTTCTGAGATTCACCGGAACCGGAAGCTCGGATGGTACCTACGCGATACCAAATGTCCCGGGAGGATACTATTGGCTACAAATTGCCCCACTAAACAGCTATTGGACGAGCGCCAGCAACTTTGATTTCGGAACGGATTTGGTGGGAACGCCGCTGAGCGGAACGACCACAAATGCTTTGACCACATTTGAAGGGACCGTGAACGGTCTGGACCCGTGGGTGAGCGGAGATTATCTCGACCTGAATTTGGACAATGGACTCTCATTTGGGGTAAGCGGTTCCATCGCAACCGGCGCAACGTCGGGAGACCTTCAAGGCTTGATTGGAGGGAATGTCGATTTCACAGCAGTCAAGTCCGCGGTGATAGGGCAGATGGAGACTCTTCAACTTGGATCGCTAAGTGCGGTGGTTCTGGGGCCGACCTTGCAGCTAACCAATCTCGCGTTGACAAATGGAGGAACGAACACGCTGGGGGGTACGCTGGCGCCGTCGCCAGAGAACGCACTAAGTTTGAAAGTACAGGGGAGCGATTGGGCGGCTTTATACAATAACGCCGCTGCCGCGCCAGCCACGCCGTATGACACGTCCCTGGACCTTGCTGCGCAAGCTTATTTTACGGGTGGCGTTGGGGATGACGCGATGCCTTCCCAAAGCCCTATCCCGCCGCTTTTTGCTACAGACTCGACATTCGTGCCCGGTTTGACTAACTTCGTGGGCCCTGGAACATCGTGCGGGAGCGAGGCGCTGATCTCATCGGTGAATGTTGTGCCACCGCTTATGGGCCAAGCGCCTATTTTGACGGATGTGGATTTTGGGTCTTTTCAATACGGCGATCCATTCCCGGGAAACTGGTTGAGACTATTCTTCTATTGCCAAGAGGCAGTGGTAAACATTCCGGACGCAAGTTCTAATTCGCCAATCGTGTTTGTGCTGGCCGATGGACAGATCACAGCACCGCCGACAGGGCCCGTAACGCCATTGGTGTCCGTGGTGCAGAGTCCGATGATCAATGGAGTGAGTTTATTTACCGCAAGCACGCTGAGTACGGGAACGGTGAGCTTGAGCTGGACCGCGCCGAACAGCAACACGGAGCCAACAGGCTACGACGTGGAACTTTTTGTGAAGACAACGATAACGTTGTCGCCGCCGGCCCCGCCGCCGAACACTTTCACAGGGTATTTGCGAAATGCACGATTGTATACAACGAAGACGAATGCAACTTTGCCCTTTTCGCTGCCACCGGGACAAGAGTTTTTGGTGGAGATTACGGCGGACCTGGATGGGCGTGCCAATTTTGAAAGCAGTCCACTGCGGTCAGGCTTGCCCGTCGCGCATGCGAGCGTGATTTCCGCCGTGATGACAGTGAGCGCGGCCGCGCCGGCAGTGCAGCAAGGGAATCGGGCCGCGAGAATGCCGGCGCCGTCTCTTCCGCGACTTAGAAGCGCCCAGCATTCGGATCAGATCAGTGTCCCGAATCACTAATACAGAAATTGAATGGCGGGGTCCGCGGGGAATATACCGCACGATATCGGGCCGGAACGAATCTTGTGCTCTTCTCACCGGACGTGGCTGAGCACTTCCCGGACGAGCAGTCGGTGAATAAAGCCCTACACACTTTGATTCCGGCGGCGAAGGGTTCTGTCCGCCGCGTGCGCTGAGTCCTCACCACAAACAGAGAACAGCCAAGGTCAAGGGCCGCACCGGTTGAAAAAAGAAAGCCCAGAGGGTGCGCCATCCTCGAATAAGACGGGCGAAAGTGGAGTGGTTGGAAGGGGTTGGCGGGAATTTGGTTGTTTCGTGAGACAGAAAAGGAGCAGAGCTTGCACGATCTCGGCGGCCCGGGACATACGGCAGGTGCGATTAATTCGCAGACGTCTAGCTCGGAATCAGCGGGTGGCATACAATCGTATTTCAAAGCCTCTGTTAAATGAGCGCCCTAAGCACCAGCGGATACGACGCTGCCCAAGCCCGCCGAGAGGACGATGCCCTCGACCGATGGCGTGTCGCGTCGGAGGTCGTCGAGGTAGCCTTGGCTACTCCCGCCGAATGGTCCGCGCGGATAGGAATCTTCGGAAAATGGGGAGAGGGCAAGAGCACGGTCTTGCGATTTGCCGAAGCGATGCTGAGGGAGCGCAAGAGCATCGTCTTTTGGTTCAACCCGTGGGCAATCCAAAATTGGAACGATCTCTGGGAGGAGTTTGGCAGCCGACTGTCAGAGTCTCTCTCGGCTGCGGGCATCCCCGTTGATAGTACGTGGTTGAAGGCCACAAAGGACTCGACTAAATGGCTTGAGTCGAAGGGCGCAGGTCAGATCGCTAAGGCCGGGGCCGCAGCACTCGGGAAGGAAAAAGCCGTTGAAGCCGCATTCAGCCTTGTGGGCCGATGGCTCAAATATGACGGCCCTCAAATACGCGCGATTCAAAAGAAGGTGAAACAGCGACGTCTTGTTGTCCTGATCGACGATCTGGACCGCTGTGCTCCGGAGTTGCTGCCCCAGCTACTGCTGTCACTTCGAGAATTACTAGACCTTCCGGGTTTCACTTTTCTCCTCGCATTCGACGATGAGATCGTGGCTCGTGCTTTGACCGACGCTAATCCAGCGTGGTCAGAGGGCTCAAACTTCCTGGAGAAGATCCTCGATTTTCGCTTTCACCTTCCCCCTATCACGGAACTGCAAAAGGTACGATTCATAAGCAAGGCGGTAACCAAATATTGTCCTTTTGTATCATCCGATTCGATTGAAAAAATTCGGGACTTACTACCCAACAATCCGAGGAGATTAAAGGCGTTGGTTCGAAGTCTTGCAGCCCTGGGGCCCCAAGTAGCCCGCCATGACCCGGATGAACTGAACTGGGTAGATATGTGGCTAGCCCAAATGCTCCGCCTTGAGTCCTATCCGTTCTTCGAGCGGCTCTTGAAGGGAGAGACTTTGGATGAGGAAGCGGGAACACTCTACAGGTTACTAAAGTCAGAATCTAGGACCAGACTTGGAGGCGAAGGAGCAGACAAAAATCAGGGACTTAGAAAGCTTATCAGCGAGAGCGGCGTCAAGGACGCCGTAATAGTCGACCGATTAATTCGCCTGATCGAGGCTGTCCGCTCCCGCTCAAGCGTTAAGTTTCGATACATTTGCGAAATGTCTTTGCGTCCCCATGCCATTACGTGGAGAGAATTTCGCTCGTTTTACGCCGCTTGGATTAATGACGCCAGACCTGAGACGCTCTCATCTTGGATCGAACTGCACGCGAGTGAAAGGGGCGTGAGTGCGGCGGATGTTCAGGAGGAGCTGTTTGAAACGATCATCGTAAAGAGAGATGGATGCCTCTCAGCAGCTGCGGAATCGGCGTCAATCGAAGAGCATGATGCGTTGATTCATGAGGCGGGGATGTTGCTCGAACTGGCTGAGCAGTACCTGCTTGATCCCACCAGATTTGCTGCTTCGCGGTTCCGAAAGCTGCTAGGTCAAGCCTCTTTCTGGATTGGATTTCGCAGAAACCAGACCGACAAAATATTGAGAGATAAGGAAGAGGCATCGCTGATGAGGCTCCTCTCTTCGGTTTCGGGTCCGCTCTCAGTTGAAGTCTTCGAAAGTTTAGTCCCGCAGAGTTCGTACATGGATATCGCCGAGGGCGCGCACGAGAGAAAAGGGCTCCATCAGCGATTGTTGGCTTCAGTGAGTGCCAAGGCAGCTAGCGAGGCAATTGCTTTTCTGACCCGCGAAGGGAGTGTTCAAAGCCTGACAGAACAGGGACGCTTTAATGGTGTTAAGCGTTGCTTGTTCCAGCCCGACTCAGATGTCTGGAAGACGAGTCTGCGAGACGATCTGCTCATGTTGATCCGCAAAGGACAGGAGGATTTCGTCATTTACAAGAACCTTCGCGACCTTTTCCATATGGTGGTACGAGGGCTTCAGTATGGAATAGACACGATTCCCAGAGAGGATGTAGCAGCCATCCTCATAGACGAGGAATTTGTACGGACTCTGTGGGAGACGATTATTTCGAGAGGAATTCAATATCGCGTGATAATCGCTTACATACGAGCTCGTGATTCTTTGATTCAGAGCGGTATTCCAGAGCAGGTCTTGCCTTTAACGGCCGAAATGGAATCGCGATTGAAAGAGGAGCGATCACAACCAGTTCCTCAGGCTAACGAGAGCTCCGAAGCAATGAATTAGTAGCCTTGTATTGTCCTCTGACACAGGTTCGTTTAGGTGGCGCTGTTTTTATTCAGCGAATCGGATTTCGCGCGTCTGTTCAGGCAGAGAGGCGCCGTGTTGTTTGCGGGAGGGGCGGACGGTGATTTCGACTTCTTGGCGGAGAGCGGTGAGAAATTCCATTAGTCGACCGACGCTGAAGTTGCCTGCGCGATTGTGCATTAGCAGGGAGACTTGAGGTTGCTGGACGCCGAGGATTTTGGCTAGTTCGACTTGGGTCAGGTCTTCGTCCCGCAGTGGTTCGAATCAACAGACCAAAAACAATTAAGCGTAAGAGAAGGAGGAAAAGAGATCTCATCGCTCACAGAAGGCGTGAGAGATGGCACCGAGTTCTCTCTACGCAAGTCGACCACTTCACAGGAGCGAAGTGGAAAGAAAAACCGTCAGCTTGCTCCGCTCGAAATGTCGCTGGGTGGGGCGGGGGACGGAATGTTGGGAAGGGCGGCGAAGAAGAGTCTCTCGACAACACCTGCTCTCTTATCGAGGTGCACCCGGCGGAAATGGGAATCCCCATCCTTCGAGGAGACGAAGGATGGGGATGCGTGGACCCTTAGAGCTACACGAATTGGGACTGATGAAAGTCCGCAATTTGGTGCGGCTGCTAGGGCTTTTTCTTGACGGAGGGAGTTTTTGTTTTTTCTCCGCCTTTGGTGCTGATGAGCGCCAGGAAGTCCTTGGCGTTGAAAGGATAGCGGCGAACGGACTGTTGTCCGGTGGTGCTGAGAGTGATGTCGACGCGGCGATTGTTGGCCAAGACCAGGATCGGCAGGTTGCGCAACATTTTCTGACGTTCGTCGGCAGTCAGGTCGGGATTGTCCGCCATCTGTTGTTTGATTTGGTCGGCAGTGAGCTGGTCCTCTTCGCCGAGAGCCTTCAGCTCAAAGTGATCAGCGGGAACGCCGTGTTCTACCAGGAAACTCTTGGCACGTTCCACGCGGCGCTCTGTAAGTTTCTTGTTGTATTCGGGGGTGCCGCGCGGATCGGCGTGGCCGCTGAGGATCAAATGGGCGTCGGGCATGTATTTCAGATAGCTTTTGAAGTCGGCAGCCAGTGTGCTAAGGATGTCAGCCTGACTGTCGAGCAAGCCACCTTCAGGATGCTCGGCGGTGGGGCGAGCGGTCTGGAAATAGATGCTATGAAGCGCGAGTCTGGTCTCCAACTGCTTGATCTCGGGCGCTGGAGGAGGAGGCGGCGGTGGAGCTTGCACTTCGACCATAGCGGTGGAGGACGCGGTGAGCGGCGGAGTGCGGTCATCGTTCACGTTGCAGGTTACGGTGATACGGCCTGGTTGCGCGCCTTGTGCACTCAGAGCGGCGGTGGGGCCGGTACCTGCGATGGTACCAGAGCTTGCAGAGTAGCTGTAAATCAGTCTGCGGCCATCCGGGCTGCTGGCAGTAGAAGTGATGGTCGAAGTGCCACCAATTTGGACACTCGAGGGATCTGCGGAGCAGGAAATGACGGGCGGACGAGGCTCCTTTACGGTGAACCTGGCGCTGCAGGATGCAGAGCCATTTTTCCTGCCATCACTCAGGCTGGAAGTGACTTCATAGGCGCCTGGCGCGAGGCCGGTGGTATCAATCTGGGAAGAAGCTTCGCTCCCAGAGACCTTCACTCCGGTGCCATTCCACTTGTACGTGACGGTGCGCTTGGGGGCGAAATTAGAGCCAGTCGCAGTGGCGGTTACAGACTCACCGGCGAAGACTTCGGTCGGCTGTACGGAGCACGCCGCAGTGGGCGGCAGAGGGGCTGGTCCGCCACCAAACTTGAAGATTAGACCACTCTCAGCGCGCAGCCCCCGGATGTCCGTTGACGGTACGGTCGGCGGACCATAGCGGTAATTGGACATTACGAAGTCGGCTCTGATCAGCCTCAGATCGACGTGCCTCGAGAGGCTGATATCAAGACCTGCGCCGAACATGAGGCCGATTTTATTGACGTTGTGTAAAGCATCCGGCATGAGGCGATGGTCGCCCACCAAGACTTCAAGAAAAGGGGCAAAACGATCGTGGCGGAACGTAAACTTTGGGCCGAAGGAGAGATTGGAGAAAGCGGTGTCGTCAATTCTCTTCGCGAAGCCTGTTTCACCGCTGTTGGAGTTGGTGCTGGTATCGAGGGTGAGTCCAATCCAGCGGTTAAAATTATACGTAGCGCTAACACCAAAGCCGCGGGGATTCGATTCCAAGGGGCTGCTCAAGGGTAGCAAGGCTCCTGGAAGCTGGGCGTTCACGTCCGCGTTTGGATAAAAGAAGGAATATCCGCCGAAAAGTTCCCACTTGGGCGGAGGCTGTTCCTGAGCGGCAGCGAGAGCGGCAAATACGGGCAGGACAGCAAGCATTGCCAGAAGCATCTTTAGACGGCGGACAAGGCGGCCCTTTGAATTAGATGACATGCGAATATTCCTCCGAACTTCAAAAGCGTAAAATCAAGCTCCTCCAGCGTGCCTGGCAGTGGGCCAGCTGCGAACTGGTCTCGCCGCCGAAGGCCTCACGGACAAGGAGGTACATTCACCGTATTGCTGATCAAGGTGACTGCGCCGATCGAGGCCAGCGCTCTGCCATTGAGCGTCGCGCCGGAGCTGAGCGAAATAGACTGGCTAGCCATAATAGTTCCGGCGAACACTGTGTTGGTTCCAAGGGTCGCTGAACTGCCGATCTGCCAGAACACGTTGTGAGAGGTGGCTCCGCCCGCCATGATGACTTGGCTGTTGCCGGCGGCGGTGGTCAGTGTGGATACGACTTGGAAGATCCAGACGCCGCTCGCAGGGCCGTTGAGAGTAAGATTTCCAGTTATTCCCACTGAGGGCTGGGCGCTAGTTGTCTTATAAACGCCAGGGGCGAGGGTGAGCCCTCCAATATCTGCGGGAAGGATGGCGCCGCCTGCTGCTCCCGCAGCGTTGTTATACGCCGTGGTCAAGTCATGCTGGGCACCCATGGCGACCGAATCGCCCGCGTGTAGCGCGCCGGTTAAGTTACCTGGAGGAAATCCAACAATCGCAGTTCCCGCCCACACGCCAACATCACCACTCACGTTGGTAGGCGCTGCCGTCGTTGAGGTGTTGGTGACCGTGGAGCCAGCCAGAATTCCGAAACTGCAGGCCGCTCCCAAGGGAATAGCTGAGCCGGGAGGTGTGCAAGTAGCTGTGGTTGTGAACGTCCACACGAAATTAGCGGCGAGCGCAGTGCCAGAAGTGTCTTGGGCTCCGGTGGTAATCGTGGCGGTGTAAGAAGCGCTCGGCGTGAGGGCGGTCGAAGGAGTAAACGTGGCAACATTGGTGGACGCAACGTAGGTAACTACACCAATTACGACCGTAGCGCCGGGCCCGACCAGCGTAAACGTCGAGGTGTTGATGGTCGCCGGGTTCATGGCATGGCTGAAGGTCGCGGTGACAAGCGCAGTGTTGGGACAAGTGGTGGCAGAGCCGTTCGGTGGAGTTACGGCGGTCACTGTAGGCGCCGGGCAGGGAGGTGGGGTCGTGAACGACCAAAAGAAATTGATCGACAGCCCATTGCCGAACTGATCTTGAGCCCCCGTGGTGATCGTGGCGACATAGAGGGAGTTTGGCGAAAGAGCGGCCGAGGGAGTAAAGGTGGCAACATTGGTCGTCGCGTCGTAGGTGACTGCTCCAGCGACGTTCGTAGCGCCTGAAGCCAAAATAAACGTCGTGGTGTTGATCGTCGCGGGATTCATGGCCTTGCTGAAAGATGCATTAATAACGAGTGGAGTGCCGCAAGTGAGGGTAGAGCCGGCGAGAGGATTAACAGACGTCACCTGGGGCGGGGTAAGGGGGTTGCCGGGTTTCCCTGCGCCGGGATTCGCGTCGGAGTCGCCGCAGCCGGCCATGACGATGGCCAGCGCAAAGACCGGGATCCAAATTTTGCTGACATTCAATTTGCGCATTAGCGTCCCCTCTTCACCCCGTTACAAGGCGTTCCGTGCCATTGGGTGCGGCCCCAGAGGGACGCGAAACTTCAGGTTTCGACTACCGCCCGTTAAAAACCCTTAAGGTAAGGTAGGACTCTGCCAGCTCTTGATTTGTCCGTCTGTTCAATATGGTACAAAGACGAGATATGGCTTCCGAGAAGCCGAGTGTTCACTTCGGTACAGCTTCTGGAATTTGTCTACGGAGAGATGGAAAGAGACGGAGCACAAGTTAGGGCTGGATTGTCTATATCGATCTGAAAGCGAGAACCGATGGAAAGCTGGAGAGGGGGAGTGTTGTGTGGCGGCTTTCGTTTTCGATGGCGAAGGGGGTTCGGAAGTTGCCGTTTGGCATGGGTGGAGCGAGGAATGGAAAAAGTGTTTTTTTGAATTTCTGAACCACGTGTTCAAAATGGAAGAGTAGACGTACCGAGCCGCGGACCTACAACTGTCAAGACACGCGTAGAAGCAAGCGAACCGCTCGAAGCCGGGGAGGGGAGGACATTCGGCGCACCCTTTGGCGGGTCCCTACAATCGCTGTAATAGTAGCTGAGAGTCTTTGCTGCTTGCGACCATTCGCGCGTTGTGGCAATCCAAGGCCCGGGCGCGAATCAAAGTTTAATGGTTGCGGGCGGATAGCGGGCACGGCCGTCCGAAGCTCAGGATAAACATGTCGTGCGCTTCAATGGCGTGGATTCGAGTTACGGAGTGATGGAGGAGAAGGCCCATGGCAGGGAAAAACCTGGTGAGGGATTCGGTTTTGCAAGCGATTGGGAATACGCCTGTCGTGCGGCTGAAGAAAATTGTGTCTGCAGGGATGGCAGACGTTTTGGTGAAGCTGGAGTACTACAATCCGACGGGGTCGTACAAGGATCGGATGGCTTTGGCGATGATTGAAGGGGCGGAGGCGCGGGGCGAGTTGCGTCCGGGGATGCGCGTTGTCGAGTGGACGGGAGGGAGTACCGGGTCGTCGCTGGCGATGGTCTGCGCGATCAAGGGATATCGGTTTACGCCGATTTCGTCGGATGGATTTTCGGATGAGAAGCTGCGGACGATGCGGCTCTTCGGCGGGCACTTGGAGATTTTTCCGGCTGAAGGCGGCAAGCTGGTGCCGGAGCTTTATCAGAGAATGAAGCGGCGCGCGGAAGAGTTGGCGCAGGAGCCGGGGACGTTTTATACAAACCAATTCAACAACCAGGACGCGGTTCGCGCATACATGGGAATTGGGACGGAACTTGTGGAGCAGGTGGGCGATGGGTTGACGGCGTTTTGCGGGGGCGTGGGCACTGGCGGAATGATTGTGGGGGTGTCGCGGGCGCTGAAGGAGGCAGGATGCAAGGCGCAGATTGTGGCGCTGGAGCCGGCCGGTTCGCCGGTGCTTACTACCGGGAAAGGTGGGGCACATCGCGTCGAGGG
>Ga0210405_10001961_pt1 | contig 22117 bp, 18 predicted proteins | sample IncBWH11MmetaG_FD_155492 | JGI IMG/M metagenome (GOLD analysis project Ga0210405, IMG submission 155492) | Forest soil microbial communities from Barre Woods Harvard Forest LTER site, Petersham, Massachusetts, United States - Inc-BW-H-11-M | ecosystem: Environmental > Terrestrial > Soil >... | reverse complement strand
TCGTGATCGGTTGCGTGCAGCATTTCATACATGACGATATTATTTTGGTCGCGCTTGAATATGGGATAGGAGGTAACGTACCTGTATCCCAGCTCCTCGCGAAATCTCTTTTCTAGTATCTGGCCTATTTCGTCCTTCGTTTTGTCTTTCAGGCCCGGATAATCGTCCCGCCCCCACCAATTCTCGACTATTTCGAGATTCCTTGTTACCCCTTTTAGGGCACGCTTTACCCATCCAGATCCAAAAAAATAAAATAGCTCTATCTTCATCGTCTTCTTCTTTTCCGCAAGTCTCTTGACACTCTTCCAGTGGCACTCAAACATCCTTTGATCAAGGAGTGCGAATGTGGCTTCTTTATCGGTGATATAGCGCGACTTCAAGATTTCCGTGACCTTGTCGTTGAAATCGCCCTTGTACAATTCAATCGTCCGGCCCTTTGGCCTGACGATTTCCTGTGCACACTTCTTCAGTGCTGCGAAGCTTTTTGCGTTCTCCTCACAAAGAAAGAAATGCCGAAGTAATGGCGGACGAATTTGCAAGACGAGTCGCGCACTCCATGCTTGTTCTAATTCCAACCTTTGGGGACCGGCAAAGCCGTCAATATACGTGCCATGTCGCGTGATCTGGATGAATAGCTTGAGGTAACGTTGGATGAAGTTTGCTTTGTGCTCAGTCCACACAGGCGCGTCGGGCCGGCGGAACCTTCTCGGCGCGTCAATGCGTGGCAGATCGTTGAAGAGGTCCGCCATCCCTTGCGGCGGCCCCGCTTTTCGATTCATGGCAGAAAATCCTCTAGTGGATCATCTGGGTCGCTTGCGTCGGGCTTGTTGTCTCTTAAAGCTTCTAGTACTTCTTCGCCCCGCCTCTCGAGTCGCGCGAGGGTACGTCTGCATTCAACTTCTATAGTACGGAGAAATCTAGGCAGAACTTTCTCTGTTACCACGTCAATAGGACAATATCGACGGACGCCCTTCCACATGTGGCGTTTGAGGTATGTCACGTGATTGACGCGCTTTAGGTGAACCCTGCCGGCTGAATTCTGCCGCACATCGAAAAGCAGCCCTTCAGCCACGAGGACTGGGTAAATCAGTTCGATTCCGCAAAACTGGATCGCGTCCTGAGGCCGGGAATAGTCTTCTAAAACTTGCAACTGTTTCTCTCTAGTCAATCGAGCAAGCGTCGCCAGAGTGTTGAATTCGCCGTGCTGTTCGTCGGCATGGGTCGCCATCCACTCGTGTGTTTTCTTCTCAACGAAGGTGCAGTAATTGCTCGCGAGTTCCGCCTTGAAGCAGTGATGAAAGTCCTCTATGCCGATTGTTCTCTCTATTGGGTTAAGCCCCAGCCAGCGCGGACGTGCAGCGGTTATTGGATAGGCACCGGCGGTTCGTTCGCTGGAGAAGAATGCTATTGGCTGGGGGTTGTTTACGCACTCTATCAGCACGTGGGCGGACTCTGTAAAGTGTTCGTACTTGTTGCCGGTTTCGGCCCGAAAACAATAAGCGTCCAACTCTCTCGGCTGGCCGCTCTCGGGATCGGCAAAAACAACATTGACCGAAAGATGGGTTGCGAACTGCTCTAAGACTCTCGCTATTCTCGTCTCCAGGAGGTATCCGGAGCGCTGCAGCGCCTCGACTGCGAGATCCCCGGAAATGACGCCCCTATGTGCAGGATGTCGCCCGTGCTGAACGGATGTGCGAGACTTCCTCTGTCGTCTCATGTTTCATCGCCGCCCCAAAGAGTGCTCTACCTCAAGCAGTTTTGCAAGCGTCAAGCCCTGATCCTAGCAGCGATTTTCGTAGGTCGAGCCGCTGATACGAGTCCACGTGCGAGGAGCGGTTCTCCAGCGGGGCGAGGAAACCAGGGTCCCTCGCTTCGCTCGGGATGACAATCGAAAAATCGCCATGACAATCGGGAAATGGTCTGCGTTCAGACAGGTTGGGTTAACTGGAGGTGCTCCAGTGGGCGGTGATTTTTGGGGGGTGGAGGAGAGTTTGCAGGACTACGCAATACTGCTCGGTTTTTTCCTGGAGAGAACGGAGTTGGTCAGGAGTGGCTTGGGGAGCGGTTAGGTTGAATTGGAGGCGAATGGCGTCGAAGCCGACGGGAACGTCTTTTGAGATTCCGAGGGTTCCGGCGAGATCCATATCTCCGTCGACGGTGACCGCGATGTGCTGGGTTCGAATGCCCATGGCGGTGGCGACCAGTTGACAGGTGAGTTGAGCGCAGGCGGCCAGGGCGCCGAGCAGGAGATCGCCGGAGCAGGCCGCGGTACCGGTGCCGCCGACGCCTTTGTGGGCTTCGGCCTGGTAGATGGCGCGGCCGATATCGACGGAGCAGGAGAGCGGCGTGTTTGTCTCTCCACCTTTTGCGGTTAAGGTTATGCGCGAACTGGTGGGGTCGCGCCGGTATTGTTCTTTCAATGGCTTCTGCAGCGAACGGACGTCGGTGACAGCTTTATCGTTATTCATTAGGCCTCCGAGAATTATTGTTCCGTCGTAATAATGCAATGGCTTACGCGCCAAGCTGGTTAAGCGGGAGATCCCTCGCCCCGCTTGTGAGAACGCGGGGCTTCGGGATGACAGAGTTGCGCAATAACCCGACTATCCTCACACACCAAACCTTTCGCGGTAGGCGCTGGGCGAAACTCCGGTGTGGCGCTGAAAGAGGGAGCGGAAAAAGGGTACGTCTTGATAGCCGACGGCGTCGCAGATCTCCTGCATGCTTCGATGGTTGCTTTCTAACATGCGCTTGGCCGCGGCGATACGCAATTTCTGGAGATAGATCAATGGACTGTCCCCGGTTGCCTGCTTGAAGCGGCGCATGAAATTGCGCACGCTCATGCCTACGCGGCGCGCGGGATCTTCGAGCGGAAAAGTCTTGGCGAAGTTCTTGTGCATCCATTCCTGGGCGCTGGAGATGGTGTCATCGGTGTGATCGGTTTTTAGAGGAACGATGGCGAACCCGGATTGCCAGGCCCGCGGGGTCTCGATGAGCAGCGCTTTGGCGGTTTGCATAGCGATCTCGTGTCCGCAGAATCTTTCGACCAGATAAATACTGAGATCGAGGGACGCGTTCACGCCGCCACCGCAGTAAAAGCCCCGGTCTTCGGTGACCATGAGTTCGGGCATCCACTTCACTCTAGGATATTTTTCGCGGAAACGCTCGGCCAAGCCCCAGTGCGTGGTGGCGCGTTTGCCATCGAGTAATCCGGCAGCTGCGACCAGACCTACACCGGAGCACACACTCGCGACCGCAACGCCATTCGTGCTGCGGCGCTGCAACCACGGAACAATCGCCGCGTTGCGCTCGACCACGTCGTCCACGCTGAGTCCGGTGGTGGGCACGAAGATGAGATCGGTTTTGCCGACATCTTTGAGAGCCAGGTTCGGGCGAATTTGAATTTCTCCATCGCACTGGACGGGGCGGCCATCGGCAGATGCGGTCACCACGTGAAAGCTGGGGGCGAGGCGAGTTCCGGTGAGAACGTTCCACAGCGATCCGGCGTGGCGGAAGACCTCCATGGGCCCGATGGCAGTGGAGGAAAACATCTGGTCGAGGAGAAGGACTGTGATCTGTTTCATGGCAGCGCCTCGGGATCGTTGTGTTTTCGTTTTGTCCTAAACGCCTATCTACAATGGCATATCTGCCATCTTGTTGCAAGCACATTTTGCGGATACTTTGATTTATCGAATGAGAGTGAATTCGAAGAATCAGAGTAGAGGAGATGAAAATGGCGACTGTTCAAACGCTCGCAAAAACTATTAATGGGGTCAATGTTGACGATCTCTTCGCAACTATCGACACCATCAAGGCCGCACCGGCCATGGCGAAGTTCAGATTTCGCCTTCAGAACCATTGGGAAGATGGAGGGCAAAATCGCTCGATTGTAGGCGGGTTTTATGGCGCCGGGCAGGAGTTGTCGCGGACGAAGTCGTTCTTACTGAAGGCTGATGAGCCGAGCATTCTTTTGGGTAAAGATGCGGCGGCAAATCCGGTGGAGCATTTGCTTCATGCGTTGGCCGCTTGTTTGACCACGTCGATGGTTTATCACGCGGCGGCGCGAGGAATTGCCATTGAAGAGGTTGAGTCATCGTTTGAAGGCGATATTGATCTGCACGGATTTCTGGAGCTCGACGAGAACGTGCGCAAGGGATACCAGGGGATTCGGGTCAATTTCAAGGTCAAGGCCGATGTCCCAGACGACCAGTTACAGGAGATTGTTGCGTTGGGAACGGGACATTCTCCGGTGTTCGATTCACTGACCAAGGGAGTGCCGGTGTCGGTAAAGGCGGAACGGCTGTAATCACTGAAAGGTCGCAATTGCGACAGAAGTACCAACCAGCAACAAAAAAGGGGGGCTTACAATGAAACGCACTTCTGCAATCACGTTCTTCGTTATAGCGGGCCTGATCATGCTGGGCAGCGCGCTCGCGCGCGCCCAGGAAGTCCGGGCAAAGGTTCCGTTCGACTTCATCGTGCGGGACCAAGTGTTGCCAGCGGGCACATACCGAATATTTCTTGAGCGAAGCCCCAATAGCAATAGCTTCCTCCGGATAGAAAACGAAGATAGGAACACCATGGCGGTCAGCATAGCGTCTGCAGACGGAAACGGATCGCTAAACGACAGCAAGCTGGTATTTACGAACTACGGCGACCAGTACTTCCTGCATGAAGTTCTTTGCCCATCTGCGTCGATAACCGTAGCGCTCCCGACCTCGAAACTAGAGGGGTGGGCTGGGACTCGAGAGGTCCAGCTTCAGAACAGCGCGCGAGCAGTCGACGTTCTGAAGTGAGTCAGTGAGCGGGCTGGCAACTCAAGCGGTTTATTGAGTTCAGCGGTTCGGTGTTACTGAAGGGCAAACTTGCCTCCGCTCGTTCTCACTCTCTGCTTGGATCTCAATAAGGCTTCGCTTTCCGGTCACATTTTGCTTAACCGCAATAAACGTCCCCCTCAAGCAAGAGCGGGCGTAAAGCGGGAAACCTAATTCTAGAAAACAATAAGGAGATAACAATGTCACAAATCAGAAACTTAGTTCAAACATCTACCAGGACTATGCTGTCCTTGCTATTGCTGGGCGGGCTGCTTGCGGCCTCACCACTCTTCGCACAAGACGCTGCGCACGCGAATCACGCACCAGCCAAGCTGGTTCAAGATGTTCGCTCGGCGACCCAGCAGTTCCTTAACGTGAACAATGCCGGACCGGCCGGGTACGGACCGGCGTTTGGATGCGTGAGCGGTCCTGACCACGGGGCGATGGGCATTCATTACGTTAACGGTCCTCTGGTAGGTGACGGACTGATCGATGTGAATCACCCGGAAGCGCTGATCTACGAGCCGGAGGGAAGCAAGCTCAGACTCGTGGGCGTGGAGTACATTGTGGACGCGGCCACGTGGCTGGCCAATAACAACAACGTGCCGCCGTCACTCGATGGCCAGGACTTTCAGTTCATCGCGGCGCCAAACCGCTTTAACCTGGCCGATTTCTTCGAGCTGCATGTTTGGGCGTGGCGCGATAATCCTCAGGGCGCGTTCGTGGATTGGAACAATCACGTAACTTGCGAAGGGGAGTAAGTAGGCACGGTTCTGTGCAGGCCGGGTGCTCAGCTTTGCGCTCAAGAAACAAAGCGCCCACCTTTGTGGAATCCCATCCTTCGCAAAATACGCGAAGGATGGGGCACCCGGCCTTTATTAAGGGGCACACGCATCTTCTTTAAGAAACGCGAAACGATTCTGGACCCCAAGTCACTATTTATAGAGTCACAACCAATGGGGTGAAACTTGGGATTCGATTTGGGCAAGTTTAAGGGTTCGGTGGACGAGGCAACGGCAAAGCTGGCCAGCCTGGGGGCGGAAACGAGTCGGGAATTCTTGGTGCAGGCTAATTTGCTGCTGCAGTTGCTGCAGTCGGCGGGTTATGGCATCGGGAGCCTGGAAGTTGAGTTGGGCGTTCCTCCGAAAATTACGATTAAGCTGAAGACCGGGCCAGCGGTAAAAGAGGATAAGCTGACGACGATTTTGCGCGAGCACTCGGATAAGAAGGTGATCACCGGGATCGTCGCTTCGTTGATTCAGGCTAATAAGCTCCGAGATTCCGTGACGGTGGAAACGCTGGAGCTTGGAGAGGTGCAGATCACGGTGGCTACACCACCGAATATCACCATGCACTGGAATGATCGAGGTGATAGCAAGGCTACGACCGCGGTTGCGTAATGCTCTGTCTGTGCGCGAGATCCGTTGGGCTTCGTACGTACCACTCCCTTGTTTTGGTGCAGTTCGGCTGACGCTCTACACAGGTTAAGCGCGTCCTTCGCTATGCCTGAAAAACGGCTACGCTCAGGATGACATTGGGTAAAAGGCCGATCTGTACCACCTACCGCACTGTCGCCTCACGCGAATTTTGAACCACCCAAGTTGTTATACTGTTTAAGCTTAAAATCGCCATCCTTTAAGGATGGATGGGGCACTTGGATTTGCTTCTGAGGACAGCGGGAGTTATGAAACCCACCTTCAGCATCGGGGTCGAAGAGGAATATCAGACCATAGATCCGGAGACACGGGATCTGCGGTCGCATATTCAGGCGGAGCTGCTTGAGAAGGGCCAGCTGATCTTACAAGAGCGGGTGAAGGCGGAGATGCATCAGTCGGTGGTGGAGGTGGGGACTGGGGTTTGCGCGAATATCAAGGAAGCCAAAGCCGAAATCAAGATGCTGCGGCGCGACATCGTGAGGCTGGCCAAAGAGAATGGGTTGAGGCTGGCGTCGGTGGCGACGCATCCGTTTGCGGATTGGCGGGTGCAAGAGATCCATCCCGACGAGCGTTATAAGAATATTGTTGAGGATATGCAACTGGTGGCGCGGGCGAACCTGATTTTCGGGCTGCATGTGCATATCGGGATTGAAGATCGCGAAACCGCGATCCACATGATGAATCATGCGCGGTATTTCCTGCCGCATCTGCTGGCGCTCTCTACCAATTCGCCGTTCTGGCTGGGAATGAATACGGGGTTGAAGTCTTACCGCTGCAAGGTGTTCGACAAGTTTCCGCGAACGAACATTCCGGATTATTTTCCAAGTTGGGGCGAGTACGAAAACTTCATCAAGCTGCTGATCAAGACCAACTGCATCGATAATGCGAAGAAGATCTGGTGGGACATCCGGCCACATCCGTTTTTCAATACGATTGAATTCCGGGTATGCGATATTCCGATGCGGGCCGACGAGACGATTGCGCTGACGGCACTGATTCAGGCGACCGTGGCGAAGCTGTATAAGCTGCATACAGCGAATCAAGGATTCCGCTTGTACCGGCGGGCGCTGATTATGGAGAACAAATGGCGCGCGTCGCGTTACGGGCTCGATGGGAAGATGATTGATTTTGGCAAGCAGACGGAAGTGCCGGCGCGGGATTTGATCCGCGAATACTTGGATTTTGTGGACGATGTGGTGGATGAGTTGGATTCTCGCGAGGAACTGGAGTACATCCATACGATTCTGGAGCGGGGCAGCGGCGCGGACCGGCAGTTGCGCGTGTATCAGGACACGGGAGACTTGAAAAAAGTTGTCGATTACGTTATCGAAGAAACGGAGGCGGGACTGGCAGAGGACGAGCCAGCTTCCGTGAGAAAAGCGGGATAAGGATATTCACGTGGAAGGAACCAAGCACCTAGTCAAAAACCCCACCCCTTCGGCAAGCTCAGGGCAGGCTCCGCCGCAAAGTGCGCGACAGGGATGGGGCACCCGGAGTAATCACATTCCCTTTGATCCCGAGTACACGCTAGGGGCGCGAAATGCGGTGAGGGTTTGCCTGCGGGTGCAGCCCGACGAGAAGGTTTGCGTGATCACCGACGAGGCGACGATCGAGATCGCGGCGGCCATCGTGCACGAGTTGGAGGAGCTTGGTGCTCCCTACAGTGCTTGGCTGCTCGAGGATCTTGCGCCGCGTCCGTTGAAGGATTTGCCGAAAGAAATTCTGGACGACCTGGAGACGAGCCAGGTTTCGATCTTTGCGGTGTGGGCGCAGAAGAATGAGCTGCACACGCGTATGCAGATGACGGATGTGGTGAACCGGCGAAAGATCCGGCATGCGCACATGGTGAACATCAACCGGCAAATCATGCTGGAAGGGATGCGGGCGGATTTCCAGAAGGTTGACCGGTTGAGCGCGAAGATTGTGGCGATGGTGCGGAAGGCGAAGCGAGTGCGCGCGAGGACCGCTGCTGGCACCGATTTGACGGCGGATTTGAATCCGAATTACCGCTGGCTGAAGACGAGCGGAATTATTTCTCCGGAAAAGTGGGGGAACCTGCCGGGCGGAGAGATTTTTACCACGCCGGGCGAAGTGAATGGGACGTTCGTGATCGACGGCGTGGTGGGCGATTATTTGTGCACGAAGTTCGGAGACTTGAAGGAGACGCCGCTGACCGTGCATATGAAGAACAACCGGCTGACGGAGGCGCACTCGGAGAATCACGAACTGGAAGATGACTTTTGGAAATACACGCACACCGATGGGAACAGCGACCGGGTGGGCGAGTTCGCAATTGGCACGAACATCGATTTGAAAAATGTGATTGGCCAGATCCTGCAGGATGAAAAATATCCCGGAGTGCACATCGCGTTTGGAAATCCATATGGGGCGCACACCGGGGCAGAGTGGGATTGCTCGACCCACATCGACGTGGTTGGTCGAAAGTTCAACATTTGGGTAGATGACGAGCAGATCATGCGGGACGGGAAGTTTTTAGTGGAAGCGTGAGGCGCGCATGTCAGAGATGGTGTTGACGCTTCAACAATCCACGGCTGACATGATCAGGAATCTATACTCGGCCTTCAATACGCGCGACATCGAAGTTTGCCTGGCCGGCATGCAACCCAATGTCGAATGGCCCAACGGCATGGAAGGTGGCACGGTATACGGGCGCGACGGCGTTCGCGATTACTGGATGCGGCAGTGGAGCATGATCAATCCTCATGTCGATCCGGTAAAGATTGAAGCCGATGCTAGGGGCCGCGTAGTGGTAGACGTTCATCAGGTCGTGCGCGAGCTGGACGGCAAAGTCCTACTCGACCGGATGGTCGAGCATATTTACTCTTTCGACGATGGTCTGATTCGCAGCATGGAAATCCGGGATTAGAATTTCGTGTTGCCACTATGATTCCCTCCCTTCGAAAGCAGTTTAACGACAACTTTACTCCCGAAAAATATCAAATGTTCTTGCAGCGCATCGACGATGCCAGCGATACGCATGTGGAGTTCCGACTGTGCGAGACTCCTTGTTTTTTTCCGCCGGCACTACTCGACCGGATGACGGAGTACGGAAAGGAATTGATCCGGCAGCTGGTGGAGAATAAGGACTACTGGGAGCGGTCGACCGGGTCGATTCCGGCGGAATTTCATGTTGCGAATGAGCCGGATCAGCCCATGTTTGTGCAAGTGGATTTTGGGCTGGTGCGGGATGCGAACGGCGAGTTGCAGCCCAAGTTGGTGGAGTTGCAGGCCTTCCCTTCCCTCTATGCGTATCAGGTGACGCTGGCGCAAAACTACATTGATGTTTTTGGCCTGCGCCGATTTGAAGGTGGCAAGAACCTGAAGTTCTTCTTGAGCGGCCTGGATGAGAAATCTTATCGCGAGTTGTTGCGGTCGGCAATTGTGGGCCAGCAGGATCCGGAAAATGTGATTCTGATGGAGATCGATCCGGAGGGGCAGAAGACGCTGCCGGATTTCAATCTCACCGAAAAAATGTTGGGGGTGAGGACGGTCGATATTACGTCGATCCGGAAGCATGGGTCGCAACTTTATTACATGCGGCGCGGAGGACGGGTTGAGATCCGGCGAATTTACAACCGGGCGATTGCCGACGAGTTGCAGCGCAGGAATGTGGGGCTGGGTTTTGATTGGCGCGACGATTTGAATGTGGAGTGGGCTGGGCATCCGAACTGGTATTTCCGCATCAGCAAGTTTTCGATTCCGTATCTGAAGCATGAATCGGTTCCGAAGACCTGGTTTTTGGACCGGCTGGAGCGGATTCCGGACGATCTGGAAAACTACGCGCTGAAACCTCTTTATTCATTCGCGGGGCTGGGAGTGGTGATTGGGCCGAAGAAGCAGGATATCGAAGCGATTCCGGCAGAGAAGCGCGGCGATTACATTTTGCAGGAGCGGCTCGATTTTGAACCGGTAATTGAAACTCCGCTGGGCATGACCAAGGCGGAAGTAAGAGTCATGTATGTGTGGCTGGACAAGCTGACGGCGGTGCTGACGATTATTCGCATGGGGCGTGGGTTGATGATGGGAGTGGATCACAACCGAAAGATGGAATGGGTTGGGGCGTCGGCGGGATTGTTTGTGGGTTGAGAAGCAGTTCTAGTTCTTACTGGCGGCCGGCGAGCCGGGCAGCGTAAACGTTCTGGCTGACTCTGCTTGTGATAGTGGTTTCGAGTTGTTTGCCATTGTGACGGCGAAGGTAAACCTTGTCTCCGGCGATGTGAAGAGCCACTGGGTCACCGGGTGTCCACTCGCCGGGAGTATAGGTGCCGGCTGAGTCGGGTTCATACTCGCAGGTGTATAACACGCCTTCGAACTTGATCACGACCGCGGGGCGGAGGAGTTGGGTGGCTTGCTCCTTGAGGATTTCAAGCTCGGCCTGACACCAGTTTTCGACATCGTGGCCGGGGACGGAGCCGCTGCGTTCGAAGAGTTCCGTGGCGCGACGGCGAATGGCATCCTGCATCTGAGGAGAGTAGCTTCCGGACATCTTTGTTTTTGCTTTTACCATGGCAAAACTTCCCTGGTATACCGGGGTTCGCTTTAGAGTATTCCCATGATTAGCGCTGGTACATGACTCAGAACAGGGTGCAGAAACGGAAGGACAGATCGGTTGCCATTTTGGGAATCGTATTCGGCTGGTGTTCTTTAGTTGCTTCACGGTCCGATGTTTTCGTCTAGAAGCATCTATGTTGTGTTTCCTAGGGTCTTGAATTTCCTAAGGTTTTGAATTTCGGTGTGGTGCAATTTGGCTTGCGCGCCGGACCGGTCAAGCGGGAGATCCCTTCGACTTCGCTCAGGGCAGGCTCTTCGCTCCGCCCGAAAAGCGGCTGCGCTCAGGATGACGCCAATAGGAGGATGCGCACTCAGGATTTCAAAATGAGCCACTATCCATGACTGCCAATGGTTGACCGGAACCGCTGACGGGCCTAACATTACCGCGTTCGGGGGATTAGTGTTTTCATGATCGGCCAGACAGTATCCCACTACCGCATCTTGGGAAAGCTTGGGGGCGGTGGCATGGGCGTGGTGTACGAGGCGGAAGACCTTAAGCTTGGGCGGCACGTTGCGCTCAAGTTCATCCCCGAAAATTTAGTCGGCGACCCCAAGTCGCTGGAGCGATTCGAGCGTGAAGCCCGCGCTGCTTCCCTGCTGAACCATCCCAACATCTGCACGATCCATGGCATTGAGGATAACAACGGGCATCCCTTTATCGTGATGGAAAAGCTGGATGGCGAGAGCCTGAAGCAATGCATCGCAGGCCAGCCCGTGGCGACGGAAAAGCTGCTCGACATCAGCATTCAGGTGGCGGATGCGCTGGCGGCGTCACATGCCAAGGGAATCGTGCATCGGGATATCAAGCCAGCGAATATTTTTTTGACTCCGAGCGGCCAAGTCAAGGTACTGGATTTCGGATTGGCGAAGTTAGTGCACAACGTTGGGACCGACAGCGACGGCGGAGTGCTGGATAATTCGTTGACCGCGGTGGGGGTGATCCCGGGCACGGCGGTTTATATGTCCCCTGAGCAGGCGCGAAGCGAGGAAATCGACTTCCGCAGCGACCTGTTTTCCTTTGGCGTGGTGATGTATGAGATGTCGACCGGGAAGAAGCCGTTCACGGGCAAGAACTCGCTGATGACGCTGGATGCAGTGCTGCACGACAAGCCGGTGCCGCCGGGAGAATTGAATCCGAAAGTCCCGGTGGAGTTGGAAGGCATCATCGGCAAGGCGATGGAGAAGGACCGCAAGGAGCGCTACCAGAGCGCCACGCAGATCAAAGCGGACTTGCAGGTACTGAAACATCAGACGGAATCCGGATTGGTGAAAAGCGGCCTGCACCAAAGCAGGCTGCGGGTGGCGAGCAAAACCTTTGGGCGAAGCGGCAGCCGATTGCAGTTGTGGCTATTGCTGGGGATGGCAGCAGTTCTGGTTACAGTTCTGGCGGCGGTAGGCGCCTACTGGGTGAAGCACCGGTCAGCGGCGAGCGCGGAGCTGCAGAATGCGATTGCGGTTTTGCCATTGCAGAACATGAATGGAGATTTCAGCGTCGATTATCTGCGATTTGCGCTGGCGGACGAGTTAACCAGCGTGTTGACCTACTCCCGTTCGTTGGAGGTGCGGCCCTCTTCGGCGGCGCGCAAATACGTGGAAGCGGATTTGGATCCGCGCAAGGTTGGGCAACAACTGCGCGTGGGCCGGCTGTTGACCGGACACTTTATGCGGCAGGGCGAACAGCTAACCGTCACGCTGGAAGCGATTGACGTGAGTAGTGACCGGTTGCTGTGGCAAGGCAGTGCCACGGCGAATGTGAATGATTTGATTTCGCTGCAGAGTCAGTTAAGCACGCAGGTGCAGCATGGGTTGTTGCCGGCGCTGGGCGGCGGCACGGGAGGAGATTTCACCACGGCAGCGCGTCCTAAGAGCCAGGAGGCGTATGACCTCTACTTGCATAGCCTGGCGCTGCCGCATGATGCCGGTCCGAATAAGGATGCGATCGCGGTGCTGGAACACGTGGTGGGCGTCGACCCGGGCTACGCGCCGGCGTGGGAAGCGCTGGGGCTGCGCTATTACTACGATTCGTATTATGGCGGCGGCGGGGAGCAGATGTTCCAGCGCTCGAATACCGCGTATGAGAAAGCCACCGGGCTCGATCCGAACCGGGTGGGAGCGGCAAGCCATTTGATCACCAATCGCGTGGAGCGGGGTGAACTGGGCCGGGCCTACGATGCCGCGACAGACCTGGTGCGCAGGCGTCCGCAGAGCGCGTATGCGCACTTTGCTTTAAGCTATGTGCTGCGTTATGCCGGGATGCAGGAGCAGTCTACGCAGGAGTGCAACACGGCGCGGCAGCTCGACCCGGGGAACTTCGATTTCCGGTCTTGCGCGTGGGCTTTCCTGGAGCTGGGCAAGACAGATCGCGCGATGGATTTTGTTCAACTGGACGCGGGGTCGGAATGGTCGGCATGGGTAAAGCCGTATGTTTACCTGACAGCGGGTAATTTGGCGCAGGCGCGCGAGGCTGTGAAGAGCGTTGCGAAGGCGACTCCTTACCATCGAGAGTTGCTGGTGGCCTGCACCCAGCCGCAGAAACCGGCGGACTTCGACCGGATTGTGCGCGAGGCGGAATCTTCGACCATGATGGAACCTGATCCGGAAGCGTGGTACCACGTGGGAGCGCTGATGGCGTATTGCGGGCAAAATGAGCCGGCGTTGCGGCTGCTGAAAGCGGCGGTTCAGCAGAATTATTGCGCGTATTCGGCGCTGCTGGAGGATCCGCTGCTGAAAGGCCTTCGCAAGGAGACGGCATTTAATGAGGTGCTGACCGCGGGCAGCGCGTGCCAGGAAGCGTTGAAGGAAGGGCGGCAGTAGAGCTCAGGTCTCGGGTGTTAGGTCTCAGGTCTCAGTAAATGTGGTTCTTGGCGGTTCGTACGGTTTGCCTGGCGCAAATCTAATTTATCTGGCGGAAAAATTTGCGTCGGACAGGGGTTAGGCCCCATCCTTAGTATGGTGAAATATTCGGGACCTAACCTTACCCGCCGGTCGACGCAGCTCTTCCGTTCTATTCGAAACCCAATCGTCCGCAATTCTTTCGCGTTTCTGCTCCTGTTGATTCCCATTCTGTTGGTGGCTTCGCCGCAGCAAACGGGTGAGCATTCTCCGCGTCCCGTTGCGGCCGCACCGGAAGTTGAAAGTCATAGGGCGTCGGACGCCAACTTTCCGCAACTTCCCTATCAAGGAACTCCTGCCGAACTTCCACAAGATGAGGGCATTCTGGGCTTGCGTCAAACGCTGCGGCGGCTGGGCACGACCGCGCGGCTGATGCAAACGGTGGCGCATCCTGACGATGAAGATGGCGGAATGCTGACGCTGGAGTCGCGCGGGCATGGGGCGAGTGTGCTGCTGATGACGCTGAACCGTGGTGAAGGCGGACAGAATAAAGTAGGCAGCAATTTGTCGGATGTGCTGGGTGTGCTGCGTTCGCTGGAACTGCTGGCGGCTGATGAGTATTACGGCGTGCAGGAACGATTTTCGCGGGTGGCGGATTTTGGATTTTCAAAGAGCCCGGATGAAACTTTTGCGAAGTGGGGCGGACACGATGTGGCGCTCGCCGATATGGTGCGAGTGATTCGGACGTTTCGTCCGGATGTGCTGGTGGCGCGCTTTTCGGGCACGGAACGCGATGGCCACGGGCATCATCAGGCTTCGAGCATCCTGACGAAAGAAGCGTTCCGGGCGGCGGCTGATCCGAAGCGGTTTCCTGAGCAGATCGCGCAGGGGTTACAAACCTGGCAGGCGAAGAAGCTTTACATCGGAAATGTGTGCGGATTTGGTGCGATGACCTGTCCGGATAAGGACTGGACGTTAAAGCTGAATACGGGCGAGGCCAACGCCGATCTGGAGGGATCGTACGTGCAGTTTGCGATGCGGGGATTGCGGCATCAGCTATCGCAAGGATCGGCAAACTGGACGGTGGATCCGGGAGATCGATTTACGTTTTACCGGCTGGTGGATTCGGTCGCGCCAGCGAAGCTGGATAAGGATGGCCACGAAAAAGATTTTTTCGATGGGATCGACACAAGTTTGCCGGGGCTGGCTGCGAGATTAGGAAAGGAAGAAGCGAAAGTTCCGAAGTTGCGGCAGGAGTTGTCGAAGATTGCAGAGAAGATTCGACAGGCGAGCGATGAGGCGAAGGGGCAGGATGCGTCGGCTGCTGCCGCGCCTTTGATGGGAGCTGTAGCGGGATTCGAGGAGACGGCTGCAGAAGTCGAAAAGGCGAGCCTGAGCGCGGGTGCGAAATCCGATTTGTTGATGCGGCTGGAAGAAAAACGCGAACAGGCGGAAACCGCACTGAATCTGGCTCTGAACGTGACGCTGGAGGCGACGGTGGTCACGCGGGCGGACCCGAGCCCGACGGTTCCGAAAGAAGCGGAGGCAACGACTACGGTTTCGCCGGGGCAGGATTTTTTAGTGGCCGTCGATTTTCACAACGGATCGAAAGATCGAGTGTTTATCGACCGGCTGAAGCTTGAGGTGCCGGAGGGCTGGGCTACAATATCCGATAAGACGAAGCGGACTCCCATCAAGCCGGAAGAGAACGAACACGTTGTCTTTCGACTGCGAGTACCGAAAAATGTGGCATACACGCGGCCTTACTGGCATCGCGACAATCCCGAGACCGAGAGCCTGGTTCACATCGACGATGAGAAGTACGCGACGCTTCCCTTCCCGCCTCCGTTGCTGCGGGCGCAGGTGGAGTATTCGATTGCGAACGCGGGTGGCGCGCAGGGAAAGAGCGGTATTGGGGCGACGGTTGTCACTCGCTTTATCGACGATGCCGGCGTAGAACGGGAGCGCCCGCTGGCGGTGGTTCCGGCATTTTCGGTTGCGTTGGAACCGGGTACGCAAGTGATTTCGACGCACAATGGTGCGAGTTCAACCGTGACGGTGGGTGTGACCAGCAATTTGACTCGTGAAACTCGAGGGGTGCTGCACCTCGAGTTACCGGAAGGTTGGCGATCGGAACCGGCACAATTTGCCGTGGACTTTACGCAACGTGGCGTGAAACGCGACTTTCAGTTCAAGGTCTTCCCTGCTGGGTTACAGGAAGGCAAAGCTGCGGTGCGCGCCGTGCTGCAGGCGGACCTAGCCGGTCAGACCGAAAAGTTCAGCGAAGGCTACACGCTGGTTTCGCGCGAAGATCTGGGCAGCTTCTACTACTACCAGCCAGCGGTACAGCGAGTGAGCATTGTCGACGTCAAAGCGCCGCATGATTTTAAGATTGGCTACATCATGGGCGCGGGCGACGACATTCCCACGGTGCTGAAGCAGGTGGGGATGGACGTGAGGGTAATTCCCGCTGAGACGTTAGGGAGCGAGATCCTGAGCGGGTATGGCACGATCGTTCTTGGAATTCGAGCGTATGACACGCAGAAAGAAGTGGCAGCCAATAACAAAAAGTTGCTCGATTTTGTTCATGACGGCGGAACGCTGGTGGTGCAGTACAACGCCGGGGTCGGTGACTTTAACAGCGGGCACTTTACGCCGTACTCTGCGGAACTGAGCCGGGCGCGGGTTTCGGTGGAGGAAGCGGCGGTCGATATTCTTGCACCGGAGGATGGAATATTTCATTATCCGAATACGATCACGGCTCGCGACTTCGACGGCTGGGTGCAGGAACGCGGACTTTATTTTATGGACAAATGGGATGACCATTTCAAGCCGCTGCTCTCGTGTCACGATCCGGGCGAAGACGCGCAGAAGGGTGGACTGCTGCGGGCGCAGTACGGCAAAGGAACGTATATTTACACGGGGTACGCATTCTTCCGGCAGTTGCCGGCTGGAGTTCCGGGAGCAGTGCGGCTGTATGTGAATCTGTTGAACGCGGGGCATGAAAAGCAGTAGTCGTTGCCAGAATTCACCTTGTAATTGTAATAAGGATAAGTCCTCCTCATGCACGCGATTCGTATTCACTCCTACGGTGGTCCGGAGGTTATGCAGTGGGAAGAAGTTCCCACTCCGGTTGCCGGGCCGGGGCAGGCCCTGATACGCGTGGAGGCCGCCAGCGTTAATTTTCTCGACATCCAGAAGCGCCGCGGAGAGCTTGTGGGGCAAGCGTTCTACCGCCGCGGTGCGGGAAATGAACCCGACCTGCCAGCCACTCTTGGTAGTCAGGGAGTGGGGACCGTAGAGGCGGTCGGTCCTGACGTCAATGTTCATGCAGGCGACCGGGTTGCGTTCGTGGGAGATTCCTACGCCACACATGCGCTTGCCCCAGCCGCGTGGCTCATCCGCGTTCCGGAAGGCGTCGGCTTAGAACAGGCAGCGGCTGGTATGAATCAGGGATTTCTGGCGTATGCGTTCACGCATTTTGCCTATCCGGTGAAAGCTGGAGATTGGTGCCTGATCCACGCAGCGGCTGGGGGTATTGGACTATTGCTTTGTCAGATGGCGAAGATGCGTGGGGGACGCGTGATTGGGGTTACCTCGAGCACGGCGAAGGCCGAATTTGTAAAAGCATCTGGCGCGGACGAGCTTATTATTTCGACGCAATCAGATGTTGCGAAGGAAGCGAAGCGGATCTCTGGCGGCCGAGGGGTCAACGTGGTTTTCGACGGAGTCGGCAAAGATACCTTTGAGGCTAGCCTCGACAGCCTGGCTCCCGGTGGCTACCTTGTGATCTACGGACAGTCGAGCGGGTACGTGCCCCCGTTTGATCTCATGAAGCTCCAGGAAAAGGGATCGCTGTTTCTGACCCGCACGAATGGGAGTCCTTATTCCAAAGAATATCCTCGTTACCTCGAACAGTTCGTCGACTGGGTGAGTAAGGGGAAACTTTCCATCCGGATTGATCGCACGTATCCGTTGGCGAATGCCGCCCAGGCACATGCGGCATTTGAACAGCGGAAGATTAGCGGGAGGGTTTTGCTTCTTCCGTAGCTGATCGCGACTCGCCTTACACGAAATGCACGCGCTACCGCAAAACAATTCGGATTCCCCCGGCCTGATCCGCGGGATGGGGCTGGGGAGCGCGACTGCGCTCAACATGATCGACATGATCGGAGTGGGGCCGTTCATCACCATGCCGCTGGTATTGGGCGCGATGGGCGGGCCGCAAGCGCTGCTTGGCTGGATTGTTGGTGCGCTGTTGGCGGTGTGTGATGGGCTGGTATCGGCCGAATTGGGATCGGTGTTCCCCGGGTCGGGCGGATCGTATCGCTACTTGAGCGAGATTTATGGGCCGCGAAAATGGGGAAGGCTGATTTCGTTTCTGTTTATCTGGCAGCTATCATTTAGCGCTCCGCTGTCGATTGCCAGCGGTTGCATCGGGCTGGCGGGCTATGCTGCCTATTACTGGCCGAGCCTGGAAACGGTTTATTCGGCGCACACTTCGGCGGCGCACATCCCCTGGGCGGGCGCGCTCCAAATAAGCTGGGTCGTGACGCCGGGAACCGCGCTGGCGATCGGCATTTGCATTTTCACGGTGCTGCTGCTCTATCGACGGATCACGGTGATTGGACGGCTTTCGAAGGCGCTGTGGGTGATCGTGGTGGGGACGATGGGATGGATTATTTTCGCGGGGCTGACGCATTTCGATGCGGCACGCGCGTTCGATTTTCCTCCTGGCGCTTTTACGCTGTCACGCGGGTTTTTCGCGGGACTGGGTGGAGCGCTTCTGGTCTCCACTTACGACTACTGGGGTTACTACAATGTTTGCTATTTGGGCGATGAAATAAAAGATCCGACGCGCAATATTCCGCGGGCCTTGCTGCTTTCCATTCTGCTGGTGGCGTGTCTATATCTCATGATGAACCTGTGCATTCTGGCGGTGGTGCCGTGGCGGGAGATGCTGCATGCTGGGCAGAACAACAGCGGGCTGTACGTTGTGTCGATCTTTATGCAAAAGATTTATGGGGCGTGGGCGGCGCGGTTGGTGACAGGGCTGGTGATTGTGACGGCGTTTGCGTCGGTTTTTTCATTAACTCTGGGCTATTCGCGAGTTCCTTACGCGGCGGCCCTCGATGGAAACTATTTTCGGGCATTTGCCAAGGTACATCCAGTCTACCGCTTTCCGTATGTTTCGCTGCTGGCGCTGGGGATGGTGGCGGCGGCATTTTGTTTTCTGCGGTTGCGGGATGCGATTGCGGCGCTGGTAGTGATACGACTCGTGCTGCAGTTTTTGGTGCAGGCAGTCGGACTGATCGTTTTCAGGGTGACGCGGCCGGAGGTGGTGCGTCCATTTCGCATGTGGCTGTATCCTTTGCCGGCGCTGGCGGCGATTGCTGGATTTTTATTTATCCTGTTCAATCGCGAGAACGCGTTGAAGGAAGTGCGATATGCGGTTGCGATATTGTTTGCCGGGCTGGCGGTTTACATGATTCGCGCGTGGCGCGGGCGGGAATGGCCGTTTGGAGTGGTGAAAGCTTCGGGTTAGATTGCTTTGCGGATTGAGCAAAACCGTTAACACAGAGGGCGCCTTCGACCGCGCTCAGGGCGAGCCAAGGGAACACAGGGTAAGGCGCTTTCGACCGGCGTCTGTCGAATGATCAATATGAAAGATGATCAAAGAAAGTGGAGGAGATCATGATGAGGAAAACGGTCATCGGTTTTGCATACTGTTTACTGGGGTTGGCAACGATTGCGGCGGCTCAGGACAACAAGGGGAAGGATGAACATCGAACGGTCACGCAAGTGTTGGACCAGTCTGTGAGTAATGCTGAGCACGAGTTTGTTCCGGCGGCGGCGGCGATGCCAGAGGATAAATTCGGATTCGCTCCGACCAGTGGCGAGTTCAAAGGCGTGCGGACTTTTGCCGAGCAGATCAAGCACGTTGCGGCGGTGAACTACATTTATGGCGCGGCGATTCTGACCGAAAAACCTCCGGTGGATGTGGGCGAAGAGTCGGGACCGGCATCGATTAAGACAAAGGCAGAAATCATCACCTACTTGAAAGATTCGTTTGCCTACGTGCACAAGAGCATCCAAACGATCAACGAGAGGAATCTGGTTGAACCGGTGAAGAGCCCGTTCGGAGAAGGATCTGTGACGCGGCTTGGAGTCGCCACGAGCGTCGGGGCGCATTGCTTCAACCACTATGGACAGATGGTAGAGTATCTGCGCATGAATGGCATCGTGCCGCCGGGAAGCCGGTGACGCGGACTGCGGGTATCGCTCTCGAGTTCGGCGGTTAGCGGCTGCCGCGTCCCGGAGCAACGGATGTGAGTAGCAATTCAGCGCGGAGTCCGTTTCGCTTCAGGTGTGCGGCCACGGATTCGCGCGCTTTCGTAGCTGAGGAATTTGGATCGAGGAAAACAATCACTGAAGGACCGGCACCGCTAAGGGCTGCACCCAGAATGCCGGGTTGGCCTGTCAACTCCAACAGGCATGGAAGTAGAGGGCAAAGAGCGGAGCGATAAGGCTGATGAATGCGGTCTTCGAGCGCGGCGGCGAGTAACTTCGGGCGTCCCTGCATGAAAGCCGCAAGCAGCAGCATGGAGTTCTGAATGTTGACCACCGCGTCGGCGCGGGGATAGCTTGCGGGCAAAACGCGGCGGGCTTCATCGGTAGACAATCGCTGCTCGGGAATGGCGAGGAGCAGCGGCCACTTCCCTTTCGGACGAATCCCAACCACCAGCGCCTCGGCCTCGCCAGACATCCGCGCGACGGTCAGGCCACCCATCCAGCAGGCCGATGCATTATCGGGGTGATGCTCGCGCCGGGAAGCCTCGCCGATAATTTGAGCATCCGTCCAGTGCAAATGGCCGAAATGATTGGCTAGCGCAATGCCCGCCAGGCGCGCCGCTGCGGAAGAGCCGCAACCTTTGCCGATGGGGATATCGTTCTTGATGCGAAGAGATAAAGGAACGATGTCCCACCCATGAGTTTGGAGAACCTCGCGGTAGGTGGTGAGGATGAGGTGATTCTCGACCGAGCCACAGATTTCCGGGTCGCGGCCGGTGGCGCGGATTGAGAAGTCTGATGCCGGCCGGGCATCGATCTGGATATAGAGATTCATCGCGAGGCCGGCAGCATCGAACGCTGGGCCAAGGTTCGCCGAAGTGGCCGGCAACTCCAGGTGCAGGGAGGCTGCGCCGCCGCGCTTTTTCGCGCCGCGCTTCTTTTTTACGATCTTAGACATTCAAGTTTATGGGGTTGGCTTTCTCTGCCTGGTCCAACGTCTTAAGCACAGCGTCGAGAGTAGCGTCGAGGACCATGGGAGGATGACGAAATGGATTCAGCATCGCGCTTTGGGGTTCGTGAATTGTGCCACGGAATAGATCGCCGCGATGGAATTCCATGGTGAAGTCGGGATCTTTCAGCAAGTTTCCAGTGAGAACGAGAACTACGGTTTCATCCGGCGTCACAAAACTTTGCTGCAGTAATTTTCTGAGGCCAGCGAGAGTCACGGCGGAAGCGGGTTCGCAGCCAATGCCTTCTGCGCCGATTTCGGCTTTGGCTTGCGCTATCTCAAGTTCGCTGACTTGCTCGCAGGCGCCTCCGGTGGCTTGGATCACATTTACGGCTTTTTGCCAGGAGGCCGGGTTGCCGATGCGGATCGCGGTCGCACGAGTTTCGGCTTCTACGTTGATGAGTTGTTTGCCACCAGCTTCGCGCAGCGTTCGTACCAGCGCGTTCGCGCCTTCCGCTTGAATCACAGACAACTTAGGCAGACGCGGGATCAAGCCGATCTCGCGCATCTCGACCAACGCCTTGCCGATGGCAGAACTGTTGCCGAGGTTGCCGCCGGGAACAATGATGTGATCGGGCGGATGCCAGTCGAGTTGTTCGAGCAATTCGAAGGCGAGAGTTTTTTGTCCTTCAAGACGGAATGGGTTGATGGAGTTCAGCTGGTAGACTGGCGCGCGCCGCACGAGTTCCTGCAGCAGCCGGAGGCAGCCATCAAAGTCGGTGCGGAGCTGGCAGGTGAGGGCGCCGTAATCGAGCGCCTGCGAAACTTTGCTCCAGGAAATTTTGCCTTCAGGCACGAGGACCAAGCTTCGCAGGCCACCGCGCGCGGCGTAAGCGGCCATGGATGCCGAAGTGTTGCCGGTGGAGGCGCAGGCGACCCATGAGTATCCGGCCTGCTTGGCGAATGTTGAAGCCATGGTCATTCCGGCGTCTTTGAATGAACCGGTCGGGTTCATCCCTTGATGCTTGGCGAAGAGGCGCCGAACTCCAGTGCTGCGAGAGGAGCGAGGTAGCTCATACAGCGGAGTGTTGCCCTCGCGCAGCGTGATGACGTGGCGCTCGGACTTGGGGGCGGGGAGAAGTTCGCGGAATCGCCACACGCCGCTGAGATCGAGCGGCAAGTTGGAAGAGCGACGCTGATGCCAAACGGATTTCAAGTCCGCAGCG
>Ga0210405_10001958_pt1 | contig 22131 bp, 13 predicted proteins | sample IncBWH11MmetaG_FD_155492 | JGI IMG/M metagenome (GOLD analysis project Ga0210405, IMG submission 155492) | Forest soil microbial communities from Barre Woods Harvard Forest LTER site, Petersham, Massachusetts, United States - Inc-BW-H-11-M | ecosystem: Environmental > Terrestrial > Soil >... | reverse complement strand
AGCGGCGGCGGCATATACAACACAGGGGCGCTGACGATCAGCAACAGCACCATCAGCGGGAATATCGTCAAGGGCCAAGTTGTAGGTTCCGGCGGGGGTATCTTAAACCTCGGCACGCTGACGGTCAACAACAGCACCATCAGCGGGAATGGCGCGTCGGGCGGCAGTGCAGGATTCGGCGGCGGCATCAGCAACGGCGGCCCGCTGACGATCAACGACAGCACCATCAGCGGAAATTTCGCGAAGGAGATGGGAAGCAGCGGCGGGGGTGTCTTAAACCTCGGCACGCTGACGGTCAACAACAGCACCATCAGCGGGAATGGCGCCCGCTGCGGCAGCGGCATCTACAACGCCTACCACGTAAAGACGCTGACGATCAGCAACAGCACCATCAGCAGGAATGGCGACGCCGGTTTGTGCGGCGTCATCTACAACGGCGGTACGTCAATCCTCCAGAACACCCTTGTCGCGAACAAAGGTGTGAGAAACTGCGGCGGCACTATAACCTCGAACGGCTACAACCTGAGCAGCGATGACTCCTGCAACTTCAACGGCACGGGCGATCTAAACAACACCGACCCCAAGCTCGGGCAGTTGGGCAACTACGGTGGGCCGACGCAGACTATCCTTCTACTCTCTGGAAGCCCGGCGATTGATGCGGGCAATCCCAGTGGCTGCACCGATGGCAATGGTCATCTGCTGAAGACCGACCAACGCGGCAAGCCGCGTCCCGACAGGGAGGACACTGGCGGCTGCGATATGGGCGCTTATGAACGTCAGAAGGATTAGCGGGGCTTTCGCGTCGCACTGCGTGAGCAACGTGGTCTTCCGGGTGACGAAGTGATGCTTTGATCCGTTCGGGAATCAAAGAATAGAGGCCGCCTGATGTCTGGGTGGCCTTTCTTGGCTTTACGCGGAAGGTTGAGCGCGACAACTGCTGTTAACAGGCCATTGACGCTCATTGACCCCTACACAGCGAAAATCTGGTTCACCTTCTCGCGGGTCTGCTGACTGCGTGACGGCTTCAGGTAGCGCATCGTGCTCTCCATGTCGGAGTGACCGAGCCACTGCTGCACGGTACGCAGATCGACACCAGCCCAAAGGCACCGTGTTGCAAACGTAGCGCGGAACTTGTGAAGCCAGAAGTTCTCCGGGTTGAGGTTCGCGCGTTCGGCAACTGCCTTCAGATCATCGAGAAAATTCAACTTCGGGTTGCATCCGGTGGTGGGGAAGACCAGACTGCACCCCTTTTCCGCTTTGGCCTTCCACGCTTTCAGCTTCTTTGCGAGCTTCGCAGGGATGGGAATCTCGCGCTCCTTGTAAGCCTTCGGTGTCCACCCTCGGTCGGGCTTGTGAGTGACGCGGACGGTGGATGCAGCGAAATTCAGGTCCGACCAGTACGTGAACATGACTTCTTGCTCTCGCATCCCGGTCATCAGGAAGAACTCGTACCACAGCCGTTCCTCTGCATCGCACGCAGCGAACAGCTTCCCCAGTTCTTCCTTCTCGTATATCTCGGGTTCCTCTTCCGTGTAGCGGGGCCAATCGTTTTTGCCCACCAGCCCGCGAATCCCGTTCGCCTTCAGGAACGCCATCAGGTTCTCGAACTTGTTGTACACGCTGCGTGGTGCCTGATCCTTCTCATCCCGCAGGAACGCGCAGAACTTCAGCAGGTCCATACGGTCAATGTCTTCGAGATTGAGCTTGTGGCAGGACTCCCTGAAGTAGCTCAGAGCCGTCGTGTAGGCCGCCAGAGTCTTCGGCTTCTTCGTAAGGCTGGTTTCTTCGAGGTAGTCAGCGACCGATGCCGCAACCGACCTGTGGCCGTTCGCGGCTATCTCGGGCACCGTGGCATCCCCGTTGTTTAGCTCGGTCTCTTTCCGCAGCCGCATGGAACTGGCGTCGGCTGCGTCCTTGCCCACCGACAGGCGGATGCGCTTACCATTGTCGTGCCATTCGATGTAGTAGGCCCCTTCAGGGTGGCGCTCGGGCTTGCCGTTGACCAGCACGGTGTCAGGCTTGACGCGGCCATTGGCGGACAGCACAACAGCGCAATACCGCATTCCTTGCGGCGTTTGGACCCTTTTGGTGAGATTGACTTCGCGGTGCATCCGGTGACCACCTTCCTTGAAAACCGTATCAAGTGTAGGTATCACCAGCCTGCAAGTGCTAGATAACCAAGGTAATGGCGGAGAGGGAGGGATTCGAACCCTCGATACAGGTGTTAGCCCGTATAACGGTTTAGCAAACCGCCGCCTTCAGCCACTCGGCCACCTCTCCGGCGATTTCCAACAGTTTAACATGGCTGCGCTGGTTCATCGGCTAAGCTCGACCCAGAGCGTCCAGCCGCTTAATCCGCATTCGTCTATCGCGGCAGGTCTCACCCATCTTGCCGCGCACGCCTGCCCTCAGCTATTTCTTTGGACGGGACTCTGGCGGCACCAACCCGGCTACCCGGTAGTAGACGGCAAGTTGACCGTAGTGCTCTCCGGAATGCTCGATGAAACCGTAGGCCTCGTCGTATATGCGCGTCTGCTGATGGCTGTCCGGGTCGGTGATCAGGTCGTTCATGCCTTTATCGCCTTTGGCTTTGATAGCGGCGGCACCGTCGGCATACGACTTTTTCACGAAAGCAACGACGTCTGCCTTGGTCTTGTACTGGTCGCGCTTGGGGTCTTCTTCGGCGGGCGGCTTTTGACCGAGAGTGAGATTGGTGAAGAAATAGTTTGCGCCGGCGGCATGGAGCAGTTGCTCGGCGAAGGTGCGCTGCGCGGGAGTGGGCTTGAAGTCGTATTTGTCCTCGGGAAAGTCTTCCGCCATGGCGATCAGTTTTCGTGCGATGTCGTTCCACGAATCAAGCACGGCTTGTGATGGGCTGAGCGCGGGCTTGGTTGCGCCATCTTTCTTGGCCATTTCCTGGGCGTACGCGACCTGGGTCAAAATTGAAGCAGTGAGAATCAGCGCAATCATCAAAAATAGCGTCTTCATTATTTCCTCCGTTGTGTGGCCGATTGGGGCGAGTTCATCTTAATCGTGTTAAGAGATGAGAACAAATACGGAACCGGTTCGGTTTAGCGGGACGGCACTCTCTATCGTAAGACTGGTATATTTCACACTCGGGCGGGAGGCGAGGAATTTCATGAGGTTTTCGATTCAACACAGTCGGGCGGTCGCGGGCAACGATATTACGGTCGGAGTCGAGGGGGACGGACCGGAAGTGATTGCTTGGGTGACGACCAATCTGGATGGGTTTGAGATCGGAGACGATGAAGTCGATCCGCCCTGCGTTTCTTATGAGCGGCAGTTTCTGCACGCGGGAGAAGCGAGCCCGCTGATGGAGCATGAACTTGTCGTCACTGTCACCGATACGCAGGGGAATACGAAATCTGCCGATCGGCGCTGGCAAGATGCGACGTAGAGACTGGGACGGCCGAGGATCAGCTATGATGTCGAAGCTGAAATAATTTTCCAAGGCATGCGGGCAGGAGAGTGAAGCGCTACAGATGCGATACGGATTTGTTATTGACCAGGATCGGTGTATCGGGTGTCACGCCTGCACAGTCGCCTGCAAGGAGGAACACCAGGTGCCGGTAGGTGTTTTTCGCACCTGGGTAAAGCATATCGAAAAGGGCGAGTTCCCCCACACCTCACGGCACTTCGGGGTGATGCGGTGCAACCATTGCGATAATTCGCCGTGCACGGAAATCTGTCCCACCAGCGCGCTCTACCGACGTTCTGATGGAATCGTTGATTTCGACAACCGGCGCTGCATCGGTTGCAAGGCTTGCATGCAGGCTTGTCCCTACGATGCTCTCTACATCGATCCCAACAACAACACTGCGGCCAAGTGCAACTTCTGCGCCCATCGGGTGGAGATGAGCCTCGAACCGGCATGCGTGATCGTCTGTCCGACGCAGGCGATTCTCGCCGGAGATCTAGACAACCCCGGCAGTAAAATCAGCCGCACTGTGGCAAACGAGAAAGTGTCGGTGCGCAAGCCGCAGAAAGGCACGCAGCCTAAGCTGTTTTATGTGGGCATCGAAGGTGATTTACTCGAGCCCACCCGGATTTCGCGGACGGACACGTACTTCGCTTCAGACTGGCGGGATGGAGCCGCCCAGGCGAACGCTAGCGACGCAGGCAATCTTGCAGTTGCCTTGGCCCGCGAAGTCTACGACGTGCCCCACCCTGCACCCTGGGGGTGGAAGATTGCCGCCTATCTTTGGACCAAGGCGGTTGCGGCGGGAGTGCTGCTGGTTGCGGCGATTCTACTAGCTTTGACCGGTGGCTTCACCGGCACGTTGCTCAATATCGGTTGTCCGGCCATAGCCCTGGTCGGCCTCGCGGTAACTTCTGCCCTGCTCATTTTCGACCTGAAGCGTCCCGACCGTTTTTTCTACCTTATTAGTAAGCCCAATTTCCGCTCATGGCTGGTCATTGGAACTTACTTCTTAATTGGCTATGGCGTGCTTGCCGGAGGATGGTTGCTATGCGGTATTTTCGCAAGCTCCGTTCCCAGCGTTCTGCGATGGTTCGCTGCCGCCTTCGCAATAGCCAGCGCGTGCTATTCCGCATTTCTTTTTGCCCAGGCGAAGGGCCGTGACTTGTGGCAGAGCCCGCTTTTCTTGTGGCACTTGTTGGTGCAGGCTTTAGTTGCGGGATCCGCCACGATAATAATCGCGAGCATCCTGATGGGCGCATCTCCAGGAATTCTCAGACCCGCAGGGCTGATCCTCCTGATTTCGTTGATCGTCAGCCTGGCAATGAACGCGGGAGAGATTGCGCTGCCGCATGTCAGCGAGGACGTGAGAATAGCCACGGAAGTGCTAATCAATGGACGACTGAGGAGACGATTTTGGGGACTAGTCATTGGCACGGGACTGATTGCTCCAATTGTTCTCATCTCGCTGGTGTTGGCGTCTTTAGTTCCCAGCGCTTCCGCATTTGCCATTGTTGCTGGGGTTCTGGCGCTTGCTGGCCTGTTTTGGTTTGAGGAGTTATGGGTAAAGGCGGGGCAAGCCGCTCCACTCAGTTGACGAAATTATTTATGAAAGACCATCTACCTCTTAATCCGCAAGCGTTAGATCTTGACGAGCCCGCCGGAGGACTCTCCAGCTATCCGCCGTCCGATCGTTGGGACGATTGGACCGAATACGATCCCACGCAGTGGCCTAAGAAGGCCGAGAAACATTACTCCTTGATCCCGACCATCTGCTTCAATTGCGAGGCGGCCTGCGGACTGTTGGCCTACGTCGACAAGGACAAGATGCGGGTGCAGAAATTCGAAGGCAATCCCGCTCACCCGGGCAGCCGCGGCCGCAACTGCGCGAAAGGTCCGGCGACTCTCAATCAGATAACCGATCCCGAGCGCATCCTGTATCCCATGCGGCGAACCGGCAAACGAGGAGAAGGAAAGTGGGAGCGCGTAACTTGGAATGAAGTTCTGGATGACCTTGCCGCGCGGATTCGCCTTGCCCTGCAGGAGGGACGCAAGAACGAAATCATGTATCACGTCGGCCGTCCCGGCCATGAACTGATTTACAACCAGCGCGTGCTACACGCGTGGGGCATCGACGGACACAACAGCCACACCAACGTTTGCTCGGCTGGCGCGCGTACTGGATACGCCTTCTGGCACGGCTTTGACCGTCCGTCGCCGGATCACTCCAAGGCTCGCTTCATTCTCCTGCTGAGTTCGCATCTCGAAGCTGGACACTATTTCAATCCACACGCGCAGCGAATCATCGATGGCAAGATGGACGGCGCGAAAGTATGCGTCATCGATACTCGTCTTTCGAACACTGCTTCGAAGGCTGACTACTGGCTCTCAACCTGGCCGGGGAGTGAGTCGGCCGTGCTGTTGGCGATGGCCAATGTGCTGCTTGAGGAAAATCTTTTTGATTCCGAGTTCGTCCGTCGCTGGGTGAATTGGGAAGAGTATCTGCGTGAGGAGCATCCTGCCAAGCCGCAAACCTTCGAAACATTTCTCGAGGTCCTCAAGCAAACTTACGGGGAATACACTCCGGAATTTGCGGCGCAAGAATCCGGAGCGGATGCTCGCATGATCGTCGAAGTCGCGCGGGAAGTAGGCCGCGCTGGGTCCGCGCTGAGCACGCACGTGTGGCGAAACGCCGCCGCCGGCAATCTCGGCGGCTGGCAGGTGGCGCGAGCGTTGGAATTCATCGCCGTGCTGGTGGGGGCCGTGGGAACTCCGGGCGGAACCGCTCCCAGCGCCTGGAACAAGTACATTCCTACGCCGCCCATGATGCCGCCGCCACCCAACGCGTGGAACGAATTGATGTGGGCGCGCGAGTATCCGCTGGCATTCTTCGAGATGAGTTTCCTGCTGCCGCACTTCCTGAAGGAAGGCCGGGGCAAACTCGCTGTGTATTTTTCTCGTGTGTATAACCCGGTGTGGACCAATCCTGACGGTCTCAGTTGGATTGAGGCGCTGACCGATGAGAGCAAAGTTGGGCGGCACGCTTGCCTCACTCCAACCTGGAGCGAAACTGCCTGGTTCTCCGATTATGTTTTGCCCATGGGCCATTCTTCCGAGCGTCACGATTTGATGAGCCAGGAGACCCATGCCGCACGCTGGATCGGTTTCCGCCAACCGGTGCTGCGTCTGGCGTTGGAGAGGCAGGGCAAGAAATTCAACTTCACCTATGAAGCGCACCGCGAGGCCGGATTGGGCGAGGTTTGGGAGGAAGATGAGTTCTGGATTGAGTTGTCGTGGCGGGTCGATCCCGATGGATCGATGGGCATCCGTCGTTACTTTGAATCGCCTTACCGTCCCGGAGAGAAGCTCAGAATCGACGAGTACTACCGATGGATCTTTGAGAACAGCGTGCCCGGTCTGCCTCAGGCAGCCGCCAGCGAAGGGTTCACGCCGCTCGATTATATGCGGAAATACGGTGCTTTCCTGATTGAAAACAACGTCTACGAATTGCACCGCAAGGTTTTGAAGCCAGATGAAGTGCAAGGGAGCACGGTTGATCCGCTGACACACGTGGTGAAAAAGAACGGATCCCCAATCGGGGTCGAGATCGATGGCAAAGCGGTCGCCGGTTTTCCAACGCCGTCGCGCAAACTCGAGTTTTATTCGAAGACGCTGAAAGACTGGCACTGGCCGGAGTATTCCATTCCCGGCTACATTAAGAGCCACGTCCATCGCGACAACATCAACGCCGCGAAAGGTGAGATGCTTCTCCTTCCGACCTTCCGCTTGCCAACGCTCATCCATACCCGGTCGGGCAACGCGAAGTGGCTTTACGAAATCTCGCACAAGAATCCGGTCTGGATGCATCGCGAGGACGCCGAGCGTTTGGGAGTTGTTACTGGCGACTTAGTACGTGTGCAAACCGCCATCGGGTATTTCGTCGACCGAGTCTGGGTGACGGAGGGAATGCGTCCCGGCGTCGTCGCATGCTCGCATCATCTCGGGCGCTGGCGTCTGAAAGAAGATTTCGGCGGGGAACGCTGGTCTACGGCGCTGGTCGATCTGAAGCAGGTCGAGCCCGGGAAGTGGATGATGCGCACGATCCACGGTATTCAGCCCTTCGAAAGCAGCGATCCCGACTCATCGCGTATCCACTGGGAAGATGCGGGCGTCCATCAAAATTTAACCTTCCCCGTCCAGCCGGACCCAATTAGTGGCCAGCATTGCTGGCATCAAAAAGTTACAGTAAGCAAAGCGCGGACGGAAGACCGCTACGGGGACGTTTTCGTGGACACCAATCGGGCGCACGAAGAATATCGCCGCTGGCTGCAAATGAGTCGCGGTGCTACCGGCGCCGGCAACTTGCGCCGTCCCTTGTGGATGATTCGCGTGTATCGGCCCGCGCCCGAAGCCTTCTACCTTCCCAGCGAGTAGCGGTGGCTCGAACCTGAGCGACGAAGCTTGGCCAACACAAAAAGCAAAGGACGCAACGGAGCGGCGATACGCAAGGCCGGACTGCTTTCTTTTGTATTCGTGATGTATTCGTACACCACGGCGGGCCCGTTCGGGTTGGAAGACCAAGTGACGACCTCGGGGCCGGGAATGACGCTCATCTACCATCTCGTCCTCCCGTTCTTCTGGTGCATTCCGATTTCGCTGGTGGCTGCTGAGTTGACGACTGCAATGCCCGTGCAGGGCGGCTTCTACCGTTGGACGCGCGCCGCTTTTGGCGATTTCTGGGGGTTTCTCGCGGGCTGGTGGAACTGGTGCGCGTCGTTTCTACTGGGCAGCGCCTACGCAGTGCTGTTCACTGACTACTTAAGTTTTTTCTTTCCCTGGATCACTGGATGGAAACACTACGCGGTTGCAGTTTTCATGATCGGAATCATCGCCTACATCAATGTTCGCGGCATCAAGACGGTGGGAAAGGTCGCGACTCTGCTGGAGACGCTCATCTTTTTGCCGGTTGTGGCCATGTGCGTGATGAGTGTGCGCATGTGGCATCACAACCCGTTCGTCCCGTTAGTTCCGCCACATCAGCCCGTGTTCCAGGTTTTCGGGGTGGGCCTGGCATTGGGATTGTGGCTCTACTCGGGTTACGAACAGCTCTCGACCGTAGCCGAAGAAGTTGAGGAGCCGCAGAAAAGCTATCCACGAGCGCTGGCCTGGGTAGTGCCGCTTTCGATGGCGACGTATTTCGTCCCTACGGCATGCGCCCTGGCGGCACTGGGAAACTGGCAGGACTGGCACACGCGCTACTTTTCCGATGCCGCGCAGTTGATTGGTGGGCCTTGGCTCGGCTTCGCCATGACCATGGCGGCAGCCATTACTTTCATTTCTATTCTCAACAGCACCGTGCTTTCTTCGACGCGCATGCCATTCGCCATGGCTGAAGACGGATATCTGGCGCCTTTCCTTACGCGCCTCCATCCCAAGTTCGGCACGCCATGGGTGGCCATCTTGATCTCCGCTGCGATTTACTCGGTGTTCGCATGGAACACTCTTACGCAGCTGATTTCTGTTTACATCTGGCTTCGGATTGCAACCTCGGTGCTGACCGTACTTTCTGCATGGCAACTGCGACGCAAGCGACCTGATCTGGAACGCGTTTTTCGCATCCCCTGGGGAAGCAGGGGCCTGGCGTATGCAGTGATCGCTCCTCTAATCATGAGTGGGGTCGCGCTGATTGCCAGTGACAAGTTTGGCCTCAAGTATGGGCCACTCGTGCTGCTATTGGGACCTTTGGCTTATTTCTTTTTCCGAAGACGTGTATCGGCGTGACCCAATGTATTTCAACTGATCCAGTCGAGAATTTTGTAGTAGACGCCGGCGAAAGGCAGGAACCATGGGCGTCCGTTGTAAAGACCAAGCGGCGCGCCGGGGAATGGAACCTTGGCGTACGGATTTTCTTCTGGACCGCCGCTGATCTGTTCGGCGATTTTCGCGCCCAGATAGGTTGCCATCGCCACGCCATGTCCCGCGTATCCGACCGCGTAGTACATTCCATCCATGCGGCCCGCGTGGGGCATGGTGTCGAAGCAGAAATCCAGCGTCCCGCCCCAGGCGTATTCCACTCTCACATCGCGCAATTGGGGATACACGCCGATCATGCCGCGCCGCAGAATTTCAGCGCTACGCCGGATCGTGCTGCTGGTTTCCGGAAAGAACGCTGCACGTCCACCGAACAGCATGCGATTGTCCGGCGTGAGGCGATAGTAATAGAGATAATGCTTGGAATCGAAAATCATGCGATTGCACGGGATGAGTTCGTGCGCCAGCGCTTCCGGCAGCCGTTCCGTGGCAATGATGAAGGAACCTATAGGAATGATTTTCTTTTGCAGCGCTGGCGTAGTCTTTGAAGTGTAGCCGCTGGTTGCAATGAACACGTCCGCCGCAAACATTTGTCCGCGAGACGTGACGAGCTGGAACCCCGAACCGCCGTTGTGGGAAGCGCGCTCGATGCGCTCCACGCGTGTGTTTTCGAAAACATCAGCTCCCGCATTAAGCGCCGCGCGGCCAAGCCCTGCCACATAACGCGCAGGGTTCAATCCGGCGCTGACTTTATCGACCATGCCGCCATAGTAGATACCGGATCCGATCTCACTGCGGAGATCGTTTTTCGTCACAATACGAACCTGGTGATTGAATTCCCGGGCGATAACTTCTACCGAACGAGCGTAAGTATTGAAATGCGATTGCTTGCAGGCAACCTCGAGGTGGCCGCAGCGCGAGAAATTGCAATCGATCTTCTCTTCGCCAATAATTTGCTCGACCGCATCGATAGAGGCCAGGGAAGCGGCATACATTCGCCTGGTCGCGTCCATGCCATAACGACCGGCCAGCGTCTCGACTCCAAGCTTCATGCCAGTTAGCACCATGCCGCCATTGCGCGAGCTGGCGCCCCAGCCGATGGTATTGGTTTCGAGCACGGCCACCTTGGCCCCCCGTTTGGCCAGGGTTCGAGCCGCGGATAGACCGGTGAAACCTGCGCCCACGATCGCGACATCCACGCGCTCCGGCAATTCACTCGGTGTGCCGCCAGGAATCTGGACCGTCTCCAGCCAGTAGTTCGACGAATTGAAGTTCGTGATCACCAGACCAGCTATTCTACGGAGTCAGCTGCGACTTGGTCACGAAATACCGCCGAGCTTTGGTCCGCCCCCCGGACGAGGGCGTCCGGGGCACGTGTCGCGTGCTGCTACCGTCGCGCCTCTTGTGTCAGGCTTGCCAAGGTGATCCGTGCCTGGTCCGAGCCCACGGTGTTCAACTCGGCTGATTTCCGCAGGTAATGTTCTGCAGCGGCTCTATCTCCAGACTTCAGCGCGATCTCACCGGCGTGGCGAAACATCTTTGCGTCTCGAACGCCCACCGCCAGCGCGATTTCGATCTGCTTCCGCGCCTCTCCATATTGCCCGTTTTCATACAGAGCCCAGGCGTAGGAGTCTAGTGTGAAGACGTCGTGCCGGCGCGCGATTTCCCCCTGCGCCACTTCCAGCGCTTTCTCCGGCTGCATGGCATAGTCCGCGTAGTAGAAGATCAACTCGTGATTGGAATTGTCGCCGCGGTTGGTTTCGAGCAATGATTTCTGTTCGAACTCGGCAAAAGCCTTGTTCGCATCGTCTGTCTTCCCGTCCAGCTGCAACGCCTGGGCCAAGTCGTACAGATTTTCGGCATGAGGAGCTGCGTGATAACGCTGCCTCAACAAATCCACCGCATCGTTGTATCGCTTCTGCTGAATTCGTACTTTCGCCAAATTCCCGAGGGCATAGTGATATCCCGGAAACATGGCTAGTGCCTGTTGCGACAGCCTCTCAGCTTCATCAATCCGCCCGATCGCCAGGTTCAGGTGCGCCATCTGGGTCACGATCCAGGCTCCATCTTCGACTTCACCGGGCGGCGTTGATTGGTATGCCATGTTCATCAGTTCCAGCGAACCTTCGATGTCGCCATACAATTCGCGGAGATACGCGGCCCGCGTGAGGCCAGGGATATTTCCTGGTTTCAGATCGAGCATCCACTGCGCCGCCTTCTCAGCATCGTTGTAGTTCCCGAGTTCTACGTTGGCGTCATCGAGAAAGCCGTAGAGCATGACGTCGTCGGGCATTTTCTGGTTGAGCTTTTTCGCTGCATCAAGAGCCGCGGCGAACTCGTGTTTGCCTAGCAGAAGCCAGACGCGAATCCTCTGGCCATCAAAATTATCGGGGGCGATTTCGAACGATTTCTGCAGCGTCTCCTCAGCCTGCGCGTAGAACTTAACGTCGGATGTTTCGCGCGCCCGCCGTGAGAGTGCCAGAGCCAGCGCGTTGTACGCCTCGAAATCTTTCGGGTTTTTCTCGATCAGTTTTCTCGCCTGCGCCATACCGCGCTCGGCAGGAGAGCGCATGGTTTCAGCTGGGGTATTTGGGCCTTGTGCAAATCCGGCAACCGTGCCCAGAACCAACAGTAGAAGAGCCGCAATTCGTTTCATGACATTCCTCTCTTGAGTCTTAGAATCGTTGGGGAAAATCCGTGGCCGCCGTTACTCCTCAGCGGCCACGAAGCCGGCTTACTTCACCGGGCAAATGTCATTGGCCTGGCCGGAGCAGCCTCGCTGTCCGGGGCCAATGTGGTGGCTGTCACGCCCGCTGTGAGCCGGTTTCACCCACGGGAACGTGGCGCCATAACCCACGTCGTTAAGTTGCACGCCGTCACCGATGCGCGTGCCGTATTTCGTGGCGTCGACCAGGATGCCACCCACTGCACGAGCGGCAATGTCAACGACATCGTCAATGGGTCGCCTGCCGTCCGGAAATCCAGCCAGATCTCCCACCAGGAAGCCAAGACGTTTCTGGCTGCCGATGGCCGTTGGTGGAATGCCGGTGTTTAAGCGCAGCAGGTCCGCGACCGGCCCTGTATCGCCTGCGCCACAGCCCGGACAAATCGGGGGCTCATACTGTGCCAGTATCAGCAAATCATTACGAGGCGGTGGTGGTACGGGGATGCCGAGCGAAGCAAAGAGCTGCGCCAGCAGTGGATTGAGCACGAAATTGGCAAACTGCTTATCATTCGCCGGGAAGTCGGTGCTGAACTTATCTTTGGAGCCGGTTCCAATGATCAGCTCGTTGATGAGCGGATTGCCCTCACGGTTGACCTGCCTCCACTGATTGCCGCCATCGGATGCATCGGCAACTCGACGCACGCTAATGCGTTGCCGGGATGTCGCTCCGTAAGTCCCGATCACCGCATCTTTGTCGTTTGCGTTATGTATCTTTCCGTCCACCGTGAGCATGGTGATGGGAACTTCCAGCACAATGGAGTTCACGTTGAAGCCGGCGACCGCGTCAGGCGCGTAGTTGTGAGTGTCGTCGGCATCTTCAGCCGCAGACAGCACACCTCCCACACCCATGCGGAAGTTGAGCGAATCAAAGGCTGCGCCCAGGTCGATGAAGAACGGATCATCCACCGTCCCCGCGAACACACGAACGTTATTGCCCAGATCAAACACTCCTTGCTTGAACAATTCGCCATAGCTCGGCATAGTTTGCGGGCCGACTTTCGAAGGCACGGCATAAAGTGTTTTGCCTTCGCTTAGCACAGTACGCACGCCGTTCTTGATCATCACAACCGAATAAGTTTGCCGAAGACTCAATCCTTCGGAACCCTTGCCGGTCAGCGAAGTAATCGGAGGAATGCCGGCGATGCCGCCCACAAAACCGGTGAAAACTCCCGGCATCCGGATTTCCGTCTTGAAGCGGAATTGGAAAGTGATGTCCGGAATTCCGTCTCGGTTATTGTCGACATGCATTTCGTAGAGAACGTTGGGATCGAAAGGAAAATAATTGGGTCCGTTGGAGGGTTCAAGGAACCCGTCGGCGTTGAGAATCATGGTCACGCGATCCGGATGGTCGTAGCTGACAAACGCGTACCAGTCAGTCACGTCCGCGGAGTGGTCCAGCGCGGAGATGGGAGCTTCGCGATGGCTGGATGCGAACATGCTGGCCGGAACCAGCATCAACAGTGCCATGGCGAACGTCACCATCGTTTTCAGTCGCTTCATAAAGTTTTCCTCGGGGATTGAATTCGTAGACGTCACCACATCGTGGGCCTGGCCGCCGGGACGCGGCGCCACGCCCCAGCGGTTTACGAACAGCTCCGTCTGCTGCATCAAGTACGCGCCCGATCGCAGATTGGATTTAGATCGTGCAGGGCGGACACCACCGACTTTGACTTTGCTTTTGATTTCCCATGCGTCGAGAATGCAAGGGCAGCGGACAGGGAGGGTCCTCTCTACACGAGATTTGTGGAAAAGGAGTTAAGCTTGATTGCCCGGGGAAGTATTCTTAATCCCACATGAACAAACCCTTCGAGGAACAGACCGGGACAAGGCTAATGCTATGGGCGCTCCTTATGCTCTATGTCGGCGGCCGGGTCTTGCAGATCTTCCCCGGCAAAGTTCCCCTAGTCGTAGTCGTCGCGCTGCATGTGCTTCCGCCCATCGTCTTTGCCCTTATTCACGGCACAATGTTCTACCGGGCCCGCGGCATTCTCATCTTCTTTGCCATTTGCCTGGTGGTCGGAAACATCTTCGAGAATGTGGGTGTTCGCACCGGCCTCCTGTTCGGGCACTACTACTTCACCGATCTTATGGGGCCAAAGCTTTTCGCCGTCCCCATCCAACTAGGACTCGCGTATCTGGGGATGGCCTACCTTTCCTGGACGCTGGCCCGTCTGATTTTGGGAGGCATGCGAAGTCCTCTGGAGGGGTCCCGCGTCGTAACCCTGCCGTTGGTCGCGGCATTCATCATGGTCGCGTGGGATTTTTCCCAGGATCCAGTCTGGTCGACAATCCTGCACCTTTGGATCTGGCAACAGGGAGGAGCCTACTTCGGCGTGCCTGTGAGCAATTTCCTGGGCTGGTATCTGACAGCGTATGTGTTCTACCAGTTGTTCGCGCTGTATTTGCGGGGTCGTTCCGTCAATTCAAGCGCTTTCAATTCGAGCTATTGGAATCTCGCGGTTCTCTTCTACGCACTTTCCGCGGTTGGGAACATCCTGCTGGTCATTCCGAGATCCGGTGTCTCCGTAGTTTCCGATCCTGGTGGAAAACAATGGAGGGTCGGCGACATCACAGCTACGTGTGCTTTAGTTTCCATCTTTACGATGGGAGCATTCGCCGTGATCGCTTCGGCGAGGCTCCCGGAGCAGAAGACCGAAGCCGGCAGATTGCCTTGAACCTAATTCCGCGCCGCAGGCGGCATCGCCCGCCGGGCACGGAATATTCATTGCTCTTTCCACAATGCGGACAAGTAACCCTAGCATTCTTGGCCGCCATCTTTTTCAAGAATGCCGTAAAAGTCTGGCCGCAGTTCTTGCACAAAACTTCAACGGTGGGTTCGCCCATAGTCTCCCGTCCGGTCTAGAGGTTTCCACATTGGATGCCGCAACCACTTTAGCAAATTCCAAAATTTCAACTACACTAACTGTTTCCACGAGGTGAGGACTAACAGGTGCCCAAGTTCGCCATAAGGTTTCGATATTTGTGTGCAACCTCCTTTTTTTTTGTGACTCTCGCATTTGCAACCGCGCAGACGATCCCTCCCGCCCTCTACAGTGGGCTCGGATGGCGTCTGATCGGTCCATTTCGCGGCGGCCGAGTAGTCGCCGTGGCAGGGTTTCCCGGAAACTCAACCACCTTTTATTTTGGCTCGGTGGACGGCGGCGTATGGCGGACCACAGATGCCGGCGTAGTGTGGGAGCCCATTTTTGATGGGCAACCTGTCGCTTCGATCGGAGCCCTCGCCGTCGCGCCATCCGATCCGAAAGTCATTTACGCGGGTACTGGAGAAGTAGATATTCGCTCCAATCTGTCTTCCGGCGACGGCGTTTATAAATCAACAGACGGTGGCGGAAGCTGGACCCACATAGGACTCCGTGACTCGCGCCAGATCAGCAGCATCCTTGTGGATCCGCAAAATGCGAACATCGTATACGTCGGCGCCTTCGGACACGCTTACGCGCCGAACCGTGAGCGCGGGGTTTACAAGTCGATTGATGGCGGCGCCAGTTGGACGAAAGTTCTCGATCAGGGCCCGGAGATTGGCGTCTCCGAACTTGCCATCGCCACCGAAGATCCTAAGCTCCTGTTCGCTGCCACGTGGCGAAGCCAGCGTCCGCCGTGGAGCACGTATGCTCCGCTCGACGGCCCAGGCAGCGGACTCTTCCGTTCGCGGGATAGCGGTCAATCGTGGTCGCGGCTCACGGGGAAAGGACTGCCCGAAGGTGACTGGGGCCGCACCGCCATAGCCGTTTCGCCGAACGGCAAACGAGTTTACGCGCTCATCAGCTCCTCGAAAAAACCCGGACTCTATCGCGCCGACGACGGAGGCGACACGTGGACGCTTCAGAACGACGACCGCCGGCTCACCAGCCGTTCCTGGTATTTCGGAAATATCACGGTCGACCCAAATAATCCGAATGTGATTTATGTGCCCAACGTCGCGCTCTACCGCTCCGAAGACGGCGGCAAAACAATTTCGATCGTGCGCGGCGCACCCGGCGGCGACGATTACCACCAGATATGGATCGACCCGAAAGATTCTTCTCGAATGATTCTCGGCACCGATCAAGGCGCAACCATCAGCCTCGACTACGGCCGCACCTGGAGTTCCTGGTACAACCAGCCCACCGGCCAGTTTTACCATGTGATCACAGACGACCAATTTCCCTACGTGGTTTTCGGCACCCAGCAAGATAGCGGAAGCGCAGCGGTTCGCAGCCGCTCCGACGCCGGACAGATTACGCCTCGTGACTGGTTCCCATCCGGCGGCAGCGAGAGCGGATATATGGTGCCGGACCCCAAAGATGCAAACATCGTCTACCTGACCGGCACTTACGGCGACGTCGTGCGCTTCAACATTCGAACTTCGTTCAGCCAGGACATTACTCCGTGGCCCATGCCGAACTTTGGTGTCGACATCAACGCTCGCAAATATCGCGATCCCTGGACGCCCGTGTTGCTGATGTCCCCGTTCGACAAGAAAACTCTTTACCTGGGTACTCAGTACGTGATGAAAACGATCGATGGCGGCTTGCATTGGGAAACCATCAGCCCCGATCTGACCGGATCGACACAGCATCCAGGCGATAAGAAGCCCGAAGGCCCGACCACAGCCGCGAACGCGAAGCTGCGAGGATACGGCGTCGTCTATACAATCGCGCCTTCGAGCCTAAACGGAAACCTGATATGGGCCGGCAGCGACACAGGCTTGATCCACCTCACGCGAGACGGCGGAAAAACCTGGAAAGATGTGACCCCAAACGGCCTCACCGACTGGAGCAAAATCTCGCTGATTGAAGCCTCGCACTTCGATCCCGCAGAAGCCTACACGGCCGTGGATCGCCATCGCCTTGATGACCAGAAGCCATATCTCTATCGCACGCGCGATTACGGGGCGACCTGGCAACTGATCTCCGACGGCATCGGCGCGTCTTCATTCTTGCGATCGGTCCGCGAAGATCCCCAAACCCGCGGCTTGCTGTTCGCGGGTACCGAACTCGGTGTTTACGTTTCGTTCGACGACGGCAATCACTGGCAGTCGCTGCAGTTGAATCTTCCCATCGCTTCAATCCAAGACTTGGCCATTCACGGTGATGACCTCGCCGTCGCGACTCACGGACGCGCGTTCTGGATTCTCGACAACATCACTCCATTGCGTCAGGCGCAAGACGCCGTGAAAGCTGATAGCGCGTATCTCTACCGCCCGGCCACAGCCATCCGCGTCGATAACGATTCTTTCCTCGGCACTCCGTTGCCGCCGGAAGAGCCCACCGCAAACAATCCGCCCAATGGCGCGGTCATCGATTACCACCTCAACGCCTCCGCGAACCACATCAAGCTTGAGATTCTTGACGACAAGCAGAATCTGGTTCGAACGTTTTCCTCGGATGACGCGCCCGAACCGAAGCGTCCCGCACTCCCCATCGCCGATCGATGGCTTCCGAAACCTGAGATTCTCGAGACCACTCCTGGCATGCATCGCTTTGTCTGGAATCTGGCATGGGGCACCCCCAGCGGTAAACCTGCGGATCAATCCAGTGAATACGAGTCTCGTTCTCCCCGAGGACCACGCGCAGCTCCGGGCACTTACCAAGTCCAACTCACCGTCGACGATAAGGTGCTGAGCCAGCCATTAAAGATCGTGATGGATCCGCGATCCCCTGCAACTCCTCGCGACCTGGAACAGCAGCTCCAACTCGGCCGTCAGATTTTCGCCGAGGCCGTCCGCGGACGGCAAGCTTTGGCCCAAATCCGGTCGGTGCAGAAACAATTATCTGACTTGGAGCAAAAACTAGACGGAGCTCACGCCGATCTGAAATCCACCATATCCCGACTAGAAACGGAAATCCGGCAGATACTCGCCGACACTGAAGGTTCGGCAAGCAACGCGATTGGTCTCGAAAACGCCAGCGCCGGGCTCACCTCCGCGTTGGCAGTCGTCGAGAGCGGAGATCGCGCCGTACCTTCGCAGGCCGTCGCGCTCTATCACGAATCAAGCCAGGCGTTAAAGCTGCGCATTGCAGATTGGAATCACTTCAAGACAACTCGTCTGCCACAACTCAACCAGCAACTGCACCAGGGAAACATGCCGCCGATTGCAATCAGTGAAATCGCCGAAGACGCCGACTTAAGCTGATGGCAGTGTAGGCGCGGGCGTCCTCGCCCGGTTGCGAGGCCAGCTAACTTTAGGGAGAGTCTGCCTAGCTGAACAGCTCAGTTTTCCACAATTTGTGTCCCGCCAGCGCATTGTAAAAGCCCCAAACCGCCAAAGCACCAATGCCCAACATCGGGAGCCATGCACTGCTCCAATACCACGCCGAAAAATCCAGAGTCAGGGGCACATTCGACAGCAACTCGGTAATGAAGATGCCGACACCCAGGGTTACGAACCCCACCCGAAACACGACGATGGTCGCGCCTCCATAAAGCAGCGCATACGCCGTTCCCTCAATCCACGGATAATCGCTGCCCAAGGTTTTCAATGTTACCCATATCGCCACGAACACAATTGCCGCCAGCCACTCCTTCCGCAGCACAACCCGCAAAACGAACAGCAGGAAAAAGAAAAGCAACGTGGCTTCGATTGAGTCCGGGATTCGAAATAAAAAGGCTTCCAGCACGTGCCTGCCGCCCAAAAGATAACTCGTCGAAAAGAATTGCGGAGGCCCGCCTTTACCCATGGTCAATAATTGAGCAACTTCGAAAATCAGCATCCACACCACGCCCAGGATTACTCCAAATAAAACGTCGCGCCCCACCAGCGGATCGCGCAACCGGCCCATCACAACCCGGCTCCAGGACACGAGTGCTTGCGGCCAATGCCGGCGCACATAGGGCTCGAGCGAAAGATAAAGCACCCATATGAGGCCAGCGAAAAAAAGCGCGGTGCTGATAGCCATCGTGAATGGAAGCATCATCTCCACACTCGGCACCATGTGCCCTCGACACAGCCACAACCCGATCAGCGTCACAAAAAGTACGCAAGCCAGCCGGAACGCGCCGCGGCGGTCGCCCCTTCCTCGAATATAGTTTCGGCGCGCCAACAACGCAGCCCCTGCCACCACCGACAGAATCATTGCCAGAAGAAGCAACTGCCCCGCTCTTTGCCCCGGAGTCGTCGGCAGGTCCGGTCGCATGCGTTGCGGCCTCGACCAAGGTCCAATCAAGGAAAAGAAAACCGGCTTGCCTGCAAATGCAGCCGCCTCAACCCGCAATGGACGACTGGTGCCAGGCCAGGTTCCGGTCCATGCCGCCCTCGTGTCCGAGGTGGACAGCGAAGTCCACAAAGGTTCTGTCGGCTTGAATTGCCCGGCATCCAGTCCGGCTTCGCGAAACAGCGAACTCCAATCAACCGCCTGCACATGCGTCGCGGTATTCTCGCTTTGTACCTGTGGCGGGATCGCCTGGAAAAACATCAGCCGTCCCCGCGGATCCATCGTCAGGTTCACCATTCCCGAAAGAATCGGCGGCGGATCATCGTCGGTCACGATTCCCGGAGTCAGCGACAAATCATGGAAATCGGTCCCCATCATGTATTGCGGGCTTTGCCGGTACAAAAACTGCAGCGCTGTCCCACCAGAGAGCACCTCGTCCCAGCGCGGATGCGGCTTGTCATTCTTCTCCACATAGGTCAGAAAATCGTTGTCGTAAGAAAAGTCGATGGCGCTATCCGCGGGCTTATCCGCATACCCGAGTTGGCTGACAATTTCTTTCGCTTTATGCGTCAACACCTCCGGCGATTGCTCCAGACCCAATTTGCCCATGCCGCTCGTCTTAATTGCAAAGTAGCTAACCAAACCCAAACCCACAATCGCCGCTGCTAAACAAAGAATCGCCGTTCGTGGCGCCAGTCCCGTGGTCTCTCCCGCCGCCGCGACCATCTGCGGCGATGGCGTTTCGCCCGCCGCCAGCGCGGCAGCCAGCGGATCGCCTCCTGGCAACGCCGCCGCAACACTCATCGCCGAGCTCATCCGGTTTGCCGGATCGGCTTCGAGACAACGCAAGATCACCCGCTCCACTGCTGGATCAAGATCTTTCACCAGCGTGGATGGCTTGCTCGGTGCCGATTCGCTACGCGCCCGCACCAGTTCCGGCAAGGACTCCACGCTGAACGCCCGCTTGCCGGTAAAGATTTCGTAGAGCACCAAACCCAGCGAGTAAATATCGCTCTTGGCGTTGACCTCTTTGCCTTCCAGTTGTTCGGGAGCCATGTAAGCCGGCGTGCCGCTGCGCACATCGCTGCCTGGAATCTGGTCCACCAGTCCGGCCAGGCCAAAATCTGTAACCACCACCTGACCCCGGCCATCGAGCATGATGTTGGCTGGCTTCAAATCGCGGTGCAACACTCCCTTGGCGTGGGCTGCGGCCAAGCCGGCGCAAAGCTGGCGCGCGATTTCCAAAGCCTTGTCCGCGGGCAAGCGCCCAATACGCCGCAACAAAGACGCCAAATCCTCGCCGTCCACATATTCCATGGTGAAGAAGGTGTGCCCATCCACTTCGCCCACGTCATAAACCCGGCAAACATTCGGATGCGAAACTCGCCGCGAGAGCCGAACCTCATTGCGGAAGCGCTCCAGCAAAGTTTCATCTTTGCTCGCCTCTTCGGGAAGAAACTTGAGCGCAACCGGCTGCCCCAGTGTCAGATCATCGGCGCGATAAACTTCTCCCATGCCGCCTCGACCCAGCAATGCAATGATGCGATAACGCCCAGCCAGCAGGCGTCCCGGAAGAAATCGCCCCTCGGTCAGTAAACCGCCTGAAGAACTCGGAACTCTCGCCGAACCCGAAGACGCCCTCGCAGACGCTTTTGGCTTCGAGTCCACGAACTCCATGGTCACGAGTTCGTTCTCAGACACCATCGCCGCACCACAGGACAAGCAGAAGCGTCCGCTGTCCGGCACTTGTGAACCACACGATACGCACGTCGCCATCAATCTCTCCGCCTAACAATTTATCGCTTAGTCCGCGCTCGTGCCAATCGCACGGGGGAATGCGAATAGTAAAGGAACTTTACAACCCTTTACATCCCAGACCCATAAAACGGATAAAATAACCTAAATCTGGTCGTGTAGGGCGGACACTCTTGTCCGCCGCGGTTGATGTTGGCGTTGATCTTGTTGTTGATCTTGCTCGTACCTGGTTTTGATGTCTTGAATGCTGAAACTCAAGGTCAGAGGCGGATAAGATTACCCGTTCCACAGCGGCCAGACGGCTGCCGAAAGGCTCTGGCTTTGGGTGTGGCAGAATTTCGCCGAAACAATGGAACGCAGGTCGATGAACTAGCCGCGGAGCGGCGTAAGAATGCAGCCCACGGCGCAAGCCGTGGGTAAGAGCGGGAACCAGACCAGCCCCAGCGGGGCGAAAGACTGGTTCTCACGCACTTCGAATCAATTAAGGCCTTGGCCGCTGAGGCAACAGAGCCAACTTTTTCAGCGGCCGCGTACAAGCTGAGCCTACCCAGGCCAGCGGAACAAAGACCATCGAAAATGTCGCAACCAGGAGCAACCGGGGAACCGCGATGCGAATCCTAGACGCCAACCGCAACTTGACGCCATCTTTCGGGTTCAAAGCAACGACCCCAGCCTCGCGTATTAAAGAAAGCGGAGTGAGTCACATGAAATCAAATTCTCAGATCTCGCTGTCTCATGCCTCATGGATGGGAATTGTTCTCCTGATGCTAACCCTGCCCCTGCCCGCATTGGCCGCCCTGGGCGGCGACATCTCCTCGGTGCAGGAAGACAAGGCGCAGATGAAGGGCACGTTGAAAACCACGGAGAACGACGCTTACACCGTCCACGAAATCACAGCTGCCGGCAACACCATCGTCAAGGAATACGTTTCCCCAGCGGGGAAAGTCTTTGCTATCACCTGGCACGGACAGTTTATCCCCAACATGCAGCAGCTTCTGGGGACGTACTTTGACCAGTATGCGCAGGCCGCCAAAGAGCAAAGAGAGAGCCACCCGGGCCGGCACCCGCTCAACATTCAGCAGTCTGGCTTGGTTGTCCAGAGCGGCGGGCACATGCGTTCGTACATGGGCCGAGCCTACGCTCCTGACATGGTGCCGCAGGGCGTCAACGTGGACGCTTTACAATAAGGAGGAAAGTGTGCGCAGCTTCTTGGTCTTAGTTTTAGTAGGGTCCCTCGGATTCCTCGC
>Ga0210405_10001957_pt1 | contig 22138 bp, 22 predicted proteins | sample IncBWH11MmetaG_FD_155492 | JGI IMG/M metagenome (GOLD analysis project Ga0210405, IMG submission 155492) | Forest soil microbial communities from Barre Woods Harvard Forest LTER site, Petersham, Massachusetts, United States - Inc-BW-H-11-M | ecosystem: Environmental > Terrestrial > Soil >... | reverse complement strand
CAGCAGATCAGGCCAACCCGGTTTGCGCCCCGCCAAGGCATCAAGGGCGTGGTTGAGGGAAGAAGGCGTGATCGCCTTATCCAGGTGTGCCGGTACGGCATTATTGTTACGTTGTTTACCGGCGAAAGCGCGCACAAGATATTTATTGCGATCTTGTGGAAACGCCCAGGTCGAGACCGCGCCCAACTGTTGCTTCGAATACCGGGCTACTCTTTCGAGGATCTCGATCGCGATGGGCGGAACGCTCAATTTGATTTCACGCTTATTTTTTACCTCATCCGGTTTCCAGGTATAAACGCGCCAACCGACGCGTTCCGGAGCTGGATCAGGCACCCAACGATCGGAGCCCAGGGCGAGCATATTCACCAAAGCGGAGCTCCTTTGAGGGATCATCCATGAAACCTGCAAAGCACCAAGGACCGCGTCGTTGTTATTGCCTCCCAAAGGTCTGACAGCCTCCAGAAGAGCAATGAGCATCCCGATCTGCGCCGGGGTAAGATAGCGCCCGGAGCGATCCTCCATTTCGTACTCGTGGGATAACGCCTCCCACCAGGTCGCGGTCGGCTCGAGACCGGTGAAGCGCCGCTTTTGCTTGAGCCCCCAGCGCAGGACCCGCTTTGCGAGATCAACATATTTAGCTGCAGCCGAGGGACCTGAACCGCTGACCTCGATCAGGTCGCGCACCTCTTCAAGATCCTCAAGGCGGAGCTCCTTTACGAAGCGATTTTTTAGGTCGGCGTTTTCGGGCCTGTCTCGCAACCGTGTCTCGAGTTCGAGGATGGACGAAGGCGCGAGGCGCAACCTGGGAGCTTCATTGCGAGCTCCGTCTTTCGAGCTCCTCGTTCGTTGTGCGTATTGAGTGATCAGCGTTTCGAAAGTCCACAGTTCGCCCTTCACGGCTTCAGCGCGGTCAACTGCGACGGCAACGGACTTTTCGTCGCCACCCATCAGCCTTGTTTCGATTACCGCGTCCGGATCGCGCCCGTTCTTGATGGCAAATATTGCCTCGGTGGCGATCTTCTTTACCTGGGCGAACGTGAAATCTCCCACCGCGCCAAGCCGCCGTTTTACGACCGTGGACTTTACTCCCCGGACGCGCGTGCGGGCCTGAACGTAATAAGCGACCTCCCCGCCCCTGACGCGGATGCTCAAACCTCTGGGATTATCAATGGCGAACTGGCATTCTTCGCCGGTGTCGCGCTTTTCGCCGGCGTCTCTCAACAAGTCCTTCGTCAGCGCATACCGCTTATTTGCCATTTCCAGGGCTCTTTGGGGATACATGGGGATACACAAACATGGAGAACCGAGGCCCATTCTTCAAGCGGTCAATTTCGCGATTCGGAATAACCTATTATACTGTCAACAAATTTTGCCTTCGCCACCCTCTCGGGCGATATCCTGTTTACAGACAACCGGTTTTGTAAACCGAAGGTCGGGAGTTCAATCCTCTCAACCGGCACCACATAAATCCCTTATTTCATTGGGTTTGTCGTGCTTTCAGCGTATCGGCATTAGTGGCCTATACGGTGAACAACAGCGGCTTCGACAGGCACAAAAACAGGCACAATTGTTCTCGGCTCGTTCGCGGTCGGAGGGAGGTCTCCCGGTGACATAAGCGACCTGCTTCTCCCCGTCGTCACCGACGCCGATTTGCGCCAACGATGCACCTTTCCTGTAAGTGGACGGGCATAGTTAACTCACTCGTGCAGTTTCACTTGCCGTGCCACCGTAACTCTGGGACAGTTGACACACGGCTCATTGTCTCAAGGGGAGCAAACCCCGGTGGAATGTCCGATCTGCCGCGCAGAGACACCCGATGTCGGCAAGTTCTGTACCACCTGCGGCGCGGCGCTCCCGGTTCGCTGTCCGTCCTGCGGGAGTGCAAACCATTCGAGTTCAAAGTTCTGTTTGGACTGTGGGCAGAAGCTCTCGGGCGCGAATTATGAGACGACCACCAAACCTGCGACACCGTCTGTGGCTTCCCCGTCTACCCAGTCCAACACGTCCGCCGAACGCCGCCAAGTCACGGTGATGTTTTGTGACCTCGTGGGCTCCACGGCGCTGTCTGCTCGCATGGATCCGGAAGATCTGCGAGAAGTGATCTCTGCCTATCAGAAGTGTGTCACTGAGACCGTACGCCGCGTCGGCGGGTTCGTGGCGAGATATATGGGTGACGGTGTCCTCGTGTATTTTGGCTACCCGGAGGCCCATGAGGACGACGCCGAGCAGGCGGTACGGGCGGGGCTGGAGCTGATCGCGGCAGTCACGGCTCTCAATTCGCCCGTCTCCCTGCAAACCCGTATAGGAATTGCGACCGGGATGGTGGTCGTCGGCGACTTGGTTGGATCGGGGGACGCGCAGGAGCGCGGCATCGTCGGCGAGACCCCGAACCTCGCCGCGCGCCTGCAGGGGATCGCCGAGCCGAACATGGTCGTCATCGCTGAGGGTACGCGAAAACTTCTCGGCAATCTCTTCGAGCTGCAGGACCTCGGGCTAAAGGAGCTGAAGGGGATCGCCGAGCCCGTGCGAGTTTTTGCGGCGCTGGGGGCAAGTTCTGTCGAGAGCCGCTTCGAGGCGATGCACCCTGGCGGCCTGACTGCGCTCGTCGGACGTGAAGAAGAACTCGACCTACTGATGCGGCGGTGGTCGAAAGCAAAGGTCGGTGAAGGCCATGTGGTGCTGCTATCCGGTGAGGCCGGGATAGGCAAATCCAGGCTCTCCGCCGCACTCATGGAGGGCCTCGCGGCCGAACCACACACGCGCCTGCGTTATTTCTGCTCGCCACAGCACACAGACAATGCTTTTTATCCACTCATCGGGCAGTTCGAACGTGCCGCCGGATTTGCACATGGCGACGCGCCGCAAACAAAGCTAGCCAAGCTCAATGCGCTGCTAGCGCAGACCTCGACGTCCAGGCAGGACGCGGCGCTCTTCGCCGAGATGTTGTCGCTTCCCAACGACGGACGCTACTCCGCATTGGAGCTTACTCCCGAACAGCGCCGGCAGAAAACGCTTGCGGCACTCGGCTTACAATTGGAAACGCTGGCGCGCTCCAGCCCAGTGCTCATGATCTTGGAGGATGCGCACTGGGCCGACCCAACGAGCCTGGAAGCGTTCGGTCGCATCGTGGACCGGATCGCAACCCTTCGCGCGCTACTGATCGTGACGTTTCGGCCGGAGTTCGAGGCCCCCTGGGTCGGGCAACCGCACGTAACAGCACTTGCCCTCAACCGGCTGGGACATCGCGACATCGGCAGCATGATCGACCGCCTCATCGGCAACAAGCTGCTGCCGGCGAACATCAGGCAGGATATCATCGAGCGGACCGACGGCATCCCATTGTTCGTCGAGGAGATGACTAAAGCGGTGCTGGAGGCCGGGAGCGAGCGGGAAGCGATGCAGACTGCGGCCGCAGTTCCCTCTCCAGCGCTGGCGGTCCCTGCGAGCTTGCATGCTTCACTGATGGCGCGGCTCGACCGGCTCGGCCCGGCCAAGGAGGCGGCACAGATCGGGGCGGCGATAGGTCGTGAGTTTTCTTATGGGTTGTTGGCCGCCGTGGCTAGCAAGCCGGAGGCGGAACTGGGCTCGTCGCTCGACCGTCTGAACCGAGCCGGTTTGCTGTTCCGCAAGGGCGTGCCGCCGCACGCGACCTACTTGTTCAAGCATGCCCTGGTGCAAGAAGCAGCCTATGGTACCCTGCTGCGCCAGCCGAGACGCGCACTCCACGCTCGTATCGCCGAAACCATCGAAAGCCAGTTTGCAGACATGGCCAATAGCCAGCCCGATCTGCTGGCGCGGCATTGGACCGAGGCTGGGCTGATCGACAAGGCCGCTAGCCTGTGGGGCAAAGCAGGACTGCGGTCCCTTGAGCGCTCGGCGCTGGTCGAAGCCGCAGAGCAGCTCACACGTTCGCTCGCTCAGATGGCGACCTTACCCAGCACGCCGGCGCTTCGTCGCGAAGAGATCAGGCTTCAGGCCGCGCTCGTAGCCCCTCTTATGCACACCAAAGGCTATGCGGCACCCGAAGCCAAGGATGCGGTGGAGCGCGCGCGTCTCTTGATCGAACAGGCTGAAGCGCTCGGAGAGCCTCCCGAAGATCCACTTCTATTATTCTCGGTCCTCTATGGCTTGTTGGCCGCGAACTTTGTGGCGTTCAACGGCGACGCGGCGTGCAAGCTGGCGACTGACATCTTGGCGCTTGCCGAAAAACAAGGTACGACCGCTCCGCTCATGATTGGGCATCGCATCATGGGCAGTTCCTTGCTGATGACCGGAGACATCGCGGAAGGCCGGGCGCACTACGATCAGGCGCTCGCATTTTACAGTCCTGCCGAACATCGTCCGCTGGCGACGCGGTTTGGCCAGGACGTCCGCGTATCAATCTTGTCATTTCGGCCGTTGGCTTTGTGGTTGCTTGGTTATCCCAAAGCCGCGCTCGCCGACCATGAGCAGGCCCTCAGGGATGCGCGCGAGATCGGCCACGCTGCGACTTTGATGTACGCGCTGTCCAACACAACGATGACGCATATTTTTTGCGGAAGTTACGCAATAGCAACTGCGCTAACCAATGAGCTTGTCGCCTTGGCAGATGAGAAGGGTGCCTTGTTCTGGAAGGCATATGGAATGATGCACCAAGGTTGCGTATTGGCCATGACCGGCAAAGCCCCGAACGCGGTCCAAATGTTTACTTCCGGGTTCAATGCGCTGCGGGCAAGGGGAACTACACTGTATATGCCGTGGTATTTATCATTGTTGGCGGTGGCCTATGCCGAACTTGGACGAAACGACGACGCTTGGCGCTGCCTCGGCGAAGCAACAACGACAATGGAAACAGGCGGGGAACGTTGGTTCGAAGCAGAAAGCCACCGGACCGCTGGGGAAATCGCGCTGATGGAGCCGGAGCCGGACGCGGCGAAAGCGGAAACGTATTTCGAGCGAGCGCTCGCGGTCGCCCGCAAGCAGCAGGCAAAGTCCTGGGAACTGCGTGCGGCTATGAGCATGGCGCGGCTTTGGCGCGACCAGGGAAAGAAACAGCAGGCCCATGATCTGCTTGCCCCGGTTTACGGATGGTTCACGGAAGGTTTCAACACGCTCGATCTGAAGACGGCGAAGGCGTTGCTGGATTGAGTGCGACCAGCTGAAAATGAGCCGAAAACGTCACGGACCGAGCTACCAACTCATCACAACGAACGCGGTGTAAAAAACGATATACCGCCGCTGCACGAGCGGCGGTATCGTCGTCCGGACCCCTGCGCGACGGCGTTTCCGAATATTTTCCCCGTCAGCCCCAATCCTGATCAACGACAGCCTTCCTGGACTCAGCCCGCTTTGGATAATCAGTTTGGCCTAATGCTGGGCATCACGATTTCCGTGGTCATGCCAGTTTCAATCGCGGGCTCAGGGACACTCAAATCTTCGGATTGGATCGGATTTGCAGGAAGTATGATCGTCGCAGGCATGACTTTGATGGCGGGGATCATCGCTCGGTGCAACGTCAGATCAAACCTCAACTTGGAGCGCGCCAGAACGTGCATTGCGGCGAGAGGGTGACAACCGCGCCTTGTCGCTAGCAGAAATAATTGTGCACATTGGGCCCGTAATGATTAGAATTAGTCGTCCGTGAAGAATTCCCAAGTCATTGATTTGGAAACTGGAAACGGCACGCTGGGCCATCGAGTCTGCCGGGAATTGGGTCTGCGGATGGGGATTCCTTGCAAATTTGATTTGTGATTCACTCGCCGTTGAATCTTTGGCGAGGGACCGGATGCAGCCACGGGAACGGCGGGAGACGGGAGATCAGGATCTGTTCCGCTCCCGGCTCGACCAGATCATCGACATGAAGCATCCGCCGGTGACGCTGGGGCGGACGGTGGATTGGGGGTTCTAAGCGCAAACTTGGAACCGGCGACAGATCGTTGAGAGCACAACGCGACACCAGACGCCGGAAAGCAGCGTGACACCGAGCGCGCTTCATGCGAATAATCAAATGATGGACACATCGGAAACCTATCCTGCCGCCGAGCGCCGGTGGCCGCCGACGATTGTCATTGGCCGCTTCGCCAGTGGCCGCGTTCTGCGCATCGAGTTGCTGCAGGTCCTGTCGATCTTCAGTCTCGTCTTGGTGGCGACGGGCAGCGTCACCGGCGTATGGTGGTTCTCCGTCCACGGTGTCACCTGGTTTGAGCCTTTGCTGTTGCTGTCCGTAACCTTCGTCACCGGCCTCGGTGTCACGCTCGGCTATCACCGCTTGTTCTGCCATCGCTCCTTTATCGCGCGTGCACCGCTCGCCGCAGCGCTCGGAATCCTTGGCGCAATGACCATGCAGGGCCAGATCTCCGGGTGGGTCTCGATCCATCGCAAGCATCACCGATACAGCGACCGACACGGCGATCCGCATTCGCCCCGCGCGCGCGGAGCCGGGATCGCCGGCGCCATCCGTGGCTTCTTCCAGGGCCATGTTGGATGGGTGATGTCCGACACCTATTGCGTCTACGTCGACTACGTGCGCGATCTACGCCGCGATCCGGTCGTTCGGTGGGTTGATCGTTGGTATTGGCTGTGGGTTGCGGCTAGTTGGATCATACCCGGCTTCATCGGCCTCGCTTGGTACGGGACCGCGGCTGGGTACTGGGCCGGCTTCTTCGGGGGCGGCCCGTTGCGCGCGCTCTGGCAGCTCAATTGCACCTGGGCGGTGAACTCGATCGCGCATCGCTTTGGCCGCCGGCGCTTTGAAACACGCGAGGACAGCCGCAACAGCGCGCTGGTCAACACCCTCACCATGAACGGCGAGGGGCTGCACAACAACCATCACGCCTTTCCGTGGTCGGCAAGCTTTGCGCTCTTCCCGGGCGAGATCGACCCCGGCTACTGGGTGCTTCGCGGTTTCGCGGCCATGGGGTGGGCGTCAAAGGTGCATGTGCCCGCCCCGCACCTGATTGCAGCGCGGGCTGCTCAGCCGACGACCGTTCCCTTGCGCTCGAGTACCAGCCGATAGAGCGTAAGGGCGCCAGCGAGATAGGCGTCCAGGCACGTCTTAAAGTTATGCATGTAATCGTCCACCATGTTGCGCCCCACCAGCGCAACCAGATTGCCCTCCTGGCTCCGCAGATTCCTTAGCCAGGCTCGCAGTGTGTAGACGTAATCGCGCGGCTTTCCTTCGAGATGCACGACGTCAAACCAGCGTTCGCTGGCGAGCAGCATCTCACTGGCGTGAGGCAAGTTGCCCTCAAGCCAAAAACCGTCGATTCCGCTTTGACGAATGTGCCGGGCCTCGCTACCGAGTTCGATGTTCCCCCAACCATTGACCTGGATCGAAGCCCGGCCACCGACCCTGAGCGTGCGAGCACAAAACTCGAAGAACAGCCGGTAGGCCTCGATGCGCTCCTCACGATCCGCGGTCTTGTTGGTGAAGTGCTCCATCGCCTCGAGGCTCACGATCGCGTCGAACTGGCGATTCGACTGATAGTCCTGCCAGGCCGAAATCTCAGTCACGAAATTTTTTGTAGCGTAGCTGCGCACGTACTGGGCCTGGTTGTCGGCAAGTGTCAGGCCGACATAGTCGATATCCGGCCTGCGCGTCATCAGCCGCTTGACCAGACTGCCCCAGCCGAATCCGACGTCAAGCACACGCTGCGCGCTGTCCGCGCCAGACATATCGATGTGCCAGTCAAGCTTGCGGAGTTGCGCGGCCTCAAGCGTGTCGCGGTTGGTGGGCTCCTTCCAGATGCCAGCAGAATAGGCAAGATTGGGTCCGAGAAATTGCTCATAGAGTCGCGGCTCGCGGTCGTAGTGAGCCTGAATCTCGACTTTCGACGCGCCCAGATTGGGGATCGCCGCCGTGGGCGTTTCGAGAATGGTGTCGGTCACACGAGTGCTGGCCATCACAGCTCCTTGCAGTCAGGGTATTCACCAGTCTACCCCAAACTGCTCCTTGCAGTCAGGGTGTTCACCAGTCTACCCCAAACTACAATTGGGTCATACCTCACCGCACCCTTGGCATGCCTACGAGGTGTCGTGGTGGAGTGATTCGCTCTTGTCGCTCTTGTCGCCCTTGCCGCAGCCTGTGGGACAGTTGTCGGTGCGCTAGATTTGCTTTCGACCGTCTCGCGTGGGGTCGGTTGAAGCCTTTCCCCCGAGTGCGGAAGTGATCACAAGCAGATCGGGTACAGAATGGTCGTGAACAAAACAGGAATTTCGTGGTCAATACAGGGGCTGAGTAGTCATCACCGCCTCCAGCCCCCTGGTGGGCCGCGACGATCGCGCCGTAATTGGCAGCGATTTCGAGTCCTCGAACGCCCACAAGGAGTTGGTCCGACTTGATGCAGCGGGACCGTTACGCCTCTGCCAAATCGTTTGGTTTGCCATCGGTTTCGCCGGATTTCAGTGCTTGGTTCAAGAACCTACGTCTCCGGCGTCGCCTAGGTGAATTGCCAGAATCTCCTTGAGGCGGCTTGCCAAGCTCCTAACCAAAGTAGCAACCGGCACCGACCCATTGTGGCGCTAGCGCGGTTCGCGCGGAGCTGGGGCGGCACGGCTGGCCGGGGCAGCGCCAATCTCGGACGCGCAAAGCACGGTCCCGCCCGGGGGCTTAGGGTAAGGTGTAGACAGGACCGTGCCCGTGCCACGGGGATATGACATGGCCCAATGACGGTAACGAGGACATTGCGAATGTGGTTCCCGGGCCGCCTGCCACAGACCGTACTAGTCGCTATCTCTTTTGACCTTCGGCGGGCGCTTCGGCTCGGGTTGTGTATTGCGAACAGCTTCGGCCAGCATCTCGCGAAGCTGGCCTTGGTCTTTGGCGGTTCGCGCACCCCCATCGCGGCTTGCCATTCCGGGTTATCGTGCTCTGCCTTGGGCAGCCTGGTAATGTAGAGCGCGGCGTCGCGGAGTGTGACCAGCTTGCGCCGGGCCGGGCCGGGCCGGGCCGCTCGATGTTCGAAGAACCGTTGATCCCAAGACAACGACCGGTCTCGCTATTCTTCCATGTACTCCGCAATGAAGGCGTCGAACTCTTCGCGAGTGGTACAATTCTTTTTGTCCTTGAAGTTCCGCGTCAGTTCGCAAGTTACTACTTCCACCAAGTACTTTGGCGATTCAGTTCGCGAGAGCCAACTCGCGTAATTCCGCGGCTCAAGTGCATCCCACAAATTAACATGATTGCTTAGATAGTTTCCATGAGAATAGGTATTATCCGTCAAAATGAGACATCGATTAATCTTCGCGTTGTAATGGCTCCTACCTATCATGCCCAATTTCGCCATAAGCTCCTTGTTCTCTGTCGAGTATTCCTGAAATGCCCTTTTTGCCTGCGCCGCACACGTCGCTTGTTGGTCAAGCGATTGCGAATGCGCGGGGAAGCCGAATGAGCCGCTCAATATTAGCGTCCCGATGACAACGATCCCGCCCATACTTTGGTTCAATTGAGATTGAGGCATCGGCTGCCTTTTTTCCGCTCGCGGGTTAGCTCAGTTAAGTCTTCGCAAGTCGCACCAAGTCTGGCAACCAACGGTCTATTCCGCAAGCTGCCTCGCTTTAATTTTTGGGATGCAGATGACGCACGCGTTCAGAGCAATATAGCGCTCGACTTCTTCAAGTGTCTGGTGACCGGTGATGACCATGATCTGATGCCGCGTTGCCCTAGCCTCCGCCAGCGCAGCAGCAGTTGCTTTGCTAACTCCATGCGCTGAGCAGTTGGGCAAATCCGCTTGCCGACACCATTCCTTGAATTTGTTGCCGAAACCGTTCGCGGTAAAACGGCTTACCGTATTTGGTGATTGAGAATGCCATATTGCCAACCCTCGCTGCCGCAATGCTGGCTGCGAGCGCGGAATGCAAGGGAATGTCAATCTTGATCGGATTGCGATGCTCATTCTTGGCCTGACGGAAACAAACGCGACCGTCGCGAATATGTTGAGGACCCAACCGTAATGCGTCCTCGCGTCGCCCCGTAGTGTAGCGCAAAATATCCAACGCGAGCCGCGCTTGTGTGCCGTTGGGTGCCGTTCGTAGTACTGTTCGATCTCATCGGCCGTCCAACTATGGTGCCCTGCCGATGCGTATTTAAGCTTCTTAACTCCGATTGTTGGGTCGACTGTCGTTTCTTCAGCCTCATTCGCCCAAGAGAACAGCGCGCGTAATGCTTTGACAAGCTGATTTGCTGCTGCCGGCGTTTCCATCTTCGCATCGCGAATTCGGCGAACGAGTCGAGCCGCCATCATCGCGATGGGTTTGGTGCCGTGCTCTTGCGCAATTTCGTCGAGCGCCCTGCGCTGCCAATTACGTGTGCTGATGTCCAGAGATTTGAGCTACATACGGCTTTCTGGCTCTGGGCGATTGCCACAGGCGCTGCTTTTGCCAAACTGGGTGGCGGGATTCGCTGCGATGATAGGTCATGGCGTGCTGTTTTTCGGTCGCCTGCCGCACGAGGAGCAGCTAATGCTCAAATCGTTCGGCGACGACTATTGCAAATACATGGAGCAAACCTATCGGCTGGTGCCCGGAATTTACTAAACGGGCTGATTTGCCTGCCGGCTACATTCGCCTGAACCTGGCAATTAGCTCATTTAGCCGGTCCTGGGAAGGGCCGGCCGCCCTTTGCGGAGGTCTGTTTCGCTTGAATTTTCGTGATGACCCGGGGCATGAGCTCCGCGGCTATTTTGGCATGCGCTTCGGGTGTGAAGTGGATGCGGTCGAAGCTGTAGTAATCGTCCGGAAAAACGGGATCGAAGACGATAACCGCGATCCGACGGCTCCGCAGATGATCTGTTATCTCAGCGATGTTGTTGGCCCGTAGCTCCGCGGACACGAAAAAACGCCGGTCGTTCGCTCCGGGTTGTAGAATCACGAGGTCCGTCCGGTCGGGGACAGCGGAATCAAGGCGTGCGAGCATGCCAGCCGTGGTGTCGAACGGACGGCCCGAATTCGTTACCTGCACTTCATAGCCCGCGGTTCTGAGCATTTGCTCTAAAACCTGAGGGTAGGCCTGTTCCGAGCTGACAATCCAACCGGAGGTGTTGCTAGCTCCGATCGCCACAACCCTGAATGGATCTGCCCAAGCAAATTCAGCCAGGAAAAGCAAGACTTGCGTGCAGACCAGGATGGTCCAGCCCGGTCTCGAAACCCTGGTCACGCCGGATAAGTTCAAGCTGCGGCTCCTTTGAGAGAGGACAAGTAACACACCGAATAGACTTGCCCAGTTCGGCCCATGATAGTCCAGGTTCGAAGTGCCTGTCATCGGTTACGACCCCAGGCCCTGGAACGGCTTCACCGACTATTGCCTCTACCATCCCGATGGCACCGTCCTTGCTGTAATTGAAGCGATTCGCCCAAGCTACTTGCGTGGTTTTGCTCTGCAGCGGGACCATAAATGACCGATCAGCGATAGGATTAGGGCGCCCGCAACAATGGGCAGCCAAATCGAGGCGGTTATGATGAAGAAGGAAATGACGACCATGCGGCCAAATACCGATTCGCTCACCGGGTACTTGAGTCGTGCGAAATATGCGTAGACAACAAAGATGATGGCCAGCACCGTCCACGCGGTGACAAGCATTAGCAATAGGTCAACAAGCTGGCTGGCATAATGGTGCATGAGCGCACCTCCTGACAGCATCAGCGCGAATTCCTGTCAGCCGCTGTGAGCGGTCTGTCGCGGGGATTGCCGAGGGGAATTGGTTTTCTTGGCGTTCGCGGGCATCTGCACGCTTGGCGCAGCCTCCCGGCCCGAACTCTTGCGAAGGCGCAAGGTTTCGAGTCGCTGAGCTAGGCCTCTCAACGCGCGCTCGTTGAGATGGTCCTGGCAAGCGCTCGCCCAATTCAATCATAACCATCGGCAGTGTTGTGCAATCCGTCCCACGTTACAAGCGCGCTTTGCGCGACTCCGGCATTGATCGAGTTTCGCATCAGCCGAGAGAATAGCCCGCCCCGTTCCTGCTTTGCGACATCGGCGATGATGCCCTCCATCTTTGAATAGCTCGCCGAAGCGACCACCAGCGGCGCATATTGCAGGTCCATCAGCACCACGTCGGCAGATGCTGCCTTAAGTGCGCTTACCCCTCCAAGAACGCTTTTTTTTAACCCCTGGTCCGGCCGGCCACCCCAGGCGACGTCATTGGTTCCTAATTGCCAGATAACCAGATCAGGCGCGTGGGCGAAAACATCAGGTTCGAACCGTGAGATGTTGTTCGGAATCGTATCGCCGATTCGATCGCTGTTGATGACCTCGATCGCGGCGTTCGATCTAAATCTCGAGAGCTCTCGGCGCATCACCTCCGGATATGTGGCCGCGGACCTGAGCACCCAGAGCCCCACTGTTGACGATGATCCGATCGCTACAATCTTTAGCGGCTCACCAGATGTGAAACGCGCCGCCGTGCGGGGCAATTGTGTACCGAGCGAGACGTTCAAATTTGCTGCAAGGCATCTTTCTGCAGATGATATCTCGTGCTGTGCTTGAGAGGGCGCACTGCCAGACAATCCGACAAGGATGGCCGCGCCGATCGACGCTATGGTTCGAGCGGTTCCGGTACGGTGGGCAAAATAGGTCGACACATGTTCCCCCATGACTGATCGATTCTCTCTTGACAACCCTTGGCGTCAGACGTTTCGCTACAGCCTTGAATTACAGATCAATTGACGCGTGGGCGGTGCCTAACACGCGGATAATCGGGGGCAGGACCATGCCCAGAACGCCCGTGGCGAAGCGGCTGGTATTCCATATTGGCGGCTATGATCCAATCACGCCGCACGCCAGCGCGCAACGACGCTTTGTGCGCGAAATTGCGAGGTTCCAAGGCACCTGGTCAGTGAAAGCGATCGTTGACGGTCTGCGTGATACCGCCGATCAGATACAATGGAATGTGACGACAACTGGTCCCGATTGGCTAGTCGAAACCGATTACCATCTGGTTCGGTGGCACGACGTAATTGACGCCTTTGGGCGTCAAAGCATTGGCTCACGTATTTGCCTTGGCATTCTTGCCTTTCTGGATTTCGTTTTGGCCGGCACTCTTTGGCGTTACTTGCTGACCAACTGGCGCTACGCAGGTTTTTTTCTCTATCCATTCGTCATGTTCGGACTGCTCATCGCGGCCGCCTTCTTGATTGGCGTGTTTGCATTCAAAATCACCGGATCAATTCCCATTGCTACCGGTGGAGGTCTCTTCGGGTTCGCAGCCCTTTTGGCGGGTCCGTGGCGCTGGCTGCACTTGGGCAACTTGTTCGACGATTGGATTTTTTCTCGGGAGTATATTCGATGCGGCAATTCGGAAATCGAGCAAAGGCTAGACAGGTTGGCCGCCGAGCTCGTGGCTGCGGCGAGCAACTCTGCCGCGGACGAAATTTTGGTCATAGGGCACAGTCTTGGCGCCGTACTTGCGGTTGATCTACTTGATCGCGCCTTGAAGCTGGACCCTGCGCTCGGTCGGAACAAAATTCCCGTCATTTTCCTGAGCGTTGGATCATCCATACTCAAGATCGGCCTGCACCCGAAGGCAATACGCTTTCGCACGACGGTGGAGCGCGTCGCTAAGTCGCGCGCGATCTTCTGGGGCGACTATCAGGCCCTCGTCGACCCGTTGAACTTTTATAAAAGCCGGCCAATGGCCGAAATGGGCTTGTCGACAGAAGACGAAGCGACGGTCAGGGTCGTGAAACTTAGTCGAATGCTTGACCACGACATGTATCGACGCATCGGCCTCAATTTCTTCCGCTTGCACTGCCAGTTCGTCAGTGGAAATGATAGGCGAACATCGTACGATTACTTTATGCTCATATGCGGACCTGTTTCAGCCAAATCCCAGACGCTCGCCCCGGATGGCGCAATGTCGATGATCGCTGACGACGGAGCACTTATTGCGAGCGCGACGCTGTCAGAAAGCGAACTGCCAAGTAGTCCTGGCGCGGCAGCCTAAATCCAAATGACGCCGACCATTTCAAAAGTCATTTTCGTTGCCCTGGTGATCGGCTGGTACCTCATACGTTACGAGTACGCGCGGCGTTCACGGCGTGTAAAGATTGTATGGAGCGCTCGCGGCCACCTGGAAGCTGCGCTGCTGCTTACATCTCTTGCAGGACTCGGACTTGTGCCGCTCGTCTACATATGCACGGGGATTCCTCGTTTCGCAGCTTACAGTTTCCAATCTCCGTTTGCTTGGCTGGGACTTTTCTTTGCGATTGCGGCTTTGGGTGTGTTTCACCTGACGCATCGTGCGCTCGGACGGAATTGGTCGATCAGTCTCGATGTGCGGGAGAATCATGAACTGGTGACGGCAGGGATTTACCGGAGAGTTCGACACCCGATGTATTCAGCATTTTGGCTGTGGGCTATTGCCCAGGCATTGCTGTTGCCTAATTGGATTGCCGGTTTCGCGGGTCTGGCCGGTTTCGGGATTTTGTTCTTTGGCCGAGTGGCAAGGGAAGAGCGAATGATGCTAGAGACCTTTGGCGACAGCTATCGCGCGTATATGGCGCGGACCGGTCGGGTCTTCCCATCGATATTTCTCAAGTAGGTCCCGACAGACCTTGGATCTGCGGGACTACGAAAGCGACCTGGGAACCAAATGTCTCAAATTCAGTGCCATTTTCGCAACATCTGACAAAAAACGACTGTCGGGACTGCCAATTCCTCAGTCAATTCGTTGCCGCCGTGGCGAGCGTCAGTGTATCTCTATCGGTGTCATGTGAATTCCAAGATACCTCGATTCCAAGATACCTCGATTCACTGGGAGACTTCGATGTTGAAATTCGTGATCCTGGGCGTCGCTTCTCTAGCCTTCGTGGGAACAGCAGTTGCTGCCGACCTCCCACGACCTCAGCCTCAGCCGGTCGCCGCGCCGGTAGGCAAATATCCCATGGGCAAATATCCCGTCGGCAAGAGCCCAGTGGGCAAATACCCGGTCGCGGCCCCGGTAGTGACCAAAGGTTGATCTGAATATCCATTCGCGCGTCGGCCAGCGTTCGTTTGGAGCGGGGGAGCTGCGTGGCATCGGGGTCTGGGATCCACGAGGATTAAGATGCTAGGAGTGATTCGGAAATATCCGGGTTTGCAGCTTCTTGCCGGGATCACGGTGCTTGCGGGCTCCGTGGGCTTTGTAGCCGGGAGCAGTAGCGCACAACAACTCGCGGCACGCTCTGACCATCAGCAACAGGACGCTCTCCCTAAGTCGGCGACGAAGCATGCTGAGAGCATGGCTGCTGTTACCCCGAATGCCCCGCCTGCCACATCAGATGTAAAGCCAGCTCGAAGAGCTACCGCCAAAGGTCCCTACTACGTTGATTTTCGTGCCCGCACGGCAGCATCGTACGGTCATGCATTCATCTGGTACGGGAAGACAAGCGAAAATGAGGTCGATGTCGCAGGTCTGGCTCCGGCCGGCGACACGCTGCCGTACATCTTGGGACACATCATATTTGTTCCCTCTGAGACAGGGGCGAGCTACGGCGATCTTGACGAGCAATATTTGACGGCGAGCTATCGTGTCTATTTGAATGAGGCTGACGCCAAGAAGGTCTTTGCTTACATCAAACATCTCCAGGAGACCTCGCCGTTATGGAATGCGGCAACCACGAACTGCACTGCTTTTATCGGCCGCATAGCGACCTTTATGGGCCTGAACGCTCCGTTTCATCTGTTAAAGCCTGAGGAGTACGTAAACCAACTCAGGGAACTGAACGGTGGACGAAAAACGGTGCAGCTTGAACCCGATCGAGGCTAGACTCCTCAGCATTGAGCTCATCCAGCTTTCCTGACAAGGCGCGCGGTCTTCCATGAGTTTAAGTGAGCGGAGTCGTTCGAGGAAGCGCGGCGCAATACGACCGGTATTCGTATGCTACTTCACCTCATGGATGGACAGATGGAGATCGTGCGAATGTCCCCGGCACGCCGCAGCGTGCGTTGCTCCACCTTAAGGGTGCTTAGCCGGTATTCTGGGTAAGCTGATCTTGGAGTCGTCGTATCTGATATTTGCCCGGCCGAAGCGGCCAAACGAACGTGGATCGGTTGGATGACCCGCCGAACCCAAGATGCGCATAACCCGCGATCAAGGCGACCGCTATGCGTGCCGAGGACGAGTCCCGCTTCGCGCAGCTGAGAAGCGCTCTTCCGCCTGCGCGGAAATGAAGAACCTCGTGCGAGTTAGCCTAGCACGCATTTGGGGGCGATGGATCAGATCCTTGTTTTGAGCTAAGCGTCAGAGCCGCCTGGGACGGCGCGGGACTCAATTGCGGTTATCAAATGCCTGTAAGCTATTGCGCCACTATTCGGGGAACGCCATTGCGGGTCCATATCATTGTTGTCAGCCTAGCCCTTTCGGTGATCGGAAAGGCCAGCGCCACGGTTGTCGATAAAGGAATCGACCTGCAGAGATCTTGCGAGCTACTTGTTCAAGACTCGTTTCGCGATCAGGGCGAAGCTCGGTCCGCCGGCTCATGTGAGGGAATGATCGAGACCGCGATGCTCTTTTCGCCAAATTTGCCAGCTGACGTGCGTGCATGCCCCCCGGCGCAAGGCAGCGTTTTGCAAAGTGCCAAGGTCCTTCTGCGATATCTAAATAACAATCCCGATCGAGTGAATGAGCCTGGGATCACCATCGCTATCGAAGCATTCAGAGATGCTTGGCCTTGCCATGGGGACGATACCGGTTCGCCCACTAGGACTAAACCAAAAAAGCTCGCGCCGAAAAAATCAAAACAATAAGGCACGCGTGTGTGTACCGAAAACCTTGTCTGAGTTGATGCCGTGATGGAATCGCCCAAGCTGGCCGAATGATCGGGGTGCTCTGTTTCGTTCTGGCCGTTCTGGCCTCGCCTTTCAAGTCGAAGTTGCGGCTTCAAGCCGAGAACGCGGTGCTTCGACATCAGTTGATTGTCTTGAGGCGCGGGCTGCATCGTCGCGTCCGGCTGACGAACCATGATCGCTGGTTCTTTATCCAGCTCTATCGCTGGTTTCCATCAATCCTAAGGCCACGGTGGCGGTGAACTCATGAAGATGCAGTTTGATGGACGGCAAAGTTAGCTATCCCTCTGATAGCTGCCTGGCGAAATCATCTCCTTGGGGGATGTCGCACTGTCCCATGGGGACTGACTGTTCCGCTGCTCGATCGAGTGACCCAGGGCGGTCTCTCGACCTTCAAAAGCGCCGAAAACACAATGGTTGGCAAGGTAGCGCCGAGAGAGTGGCACCCGCTATCTGACTGTCCCAGTGGACGACCACCTCCCAAGCCAGCCGCGCGATGCATGCTATCAATAGCGCGGTTGGCTCGGGAGGCCCCGCGACGCGTTACCACACTAAGATGTGGAGCGTTACCGCCAGCGGCGGTGTAGCCACAGCCACTGATCGGGATGTTCGCGGATCCAGCCCTCGATCACCGACGTGACCGCCTGCATCGTTCCCTGAATGTCGATTTGGCCGGCGGCGTCGCGGACCGGCTTCACTTCTTCAGACAGTTCGCCACGAAAGCGGTGTCCGGGCAGGCGGATGATGCGTACGCCATGAACCGGGCACTCGATCTGCCGCAGCAGCCGGGCCAGCATCGGATTGGCCCTGGTCTTTCGGCCAAAGAAAGTAACCTCGACGCCGTTGGTCAGATATTGGTCGACCAGCATCCCGACGTGCTGACCGTTCTTCAGAGCCTCTGCAAGTTTTGGGGGGGCGCCACGGCCAGCTGGAATCAACGTACCCATATTTACGGCGCGCATATCCTGGATGATGTGGTCGGCTGACGCGATGTTGGGCCGGCGATACAGTATCGCGGTGTCCAGCCCGTGCGCGACGGCAGCCAGCGCGGGAAGTTCCCAGTTGGCGAGATGGCTTGCAAAGATCAGCGCCGGTTTGCCGTCGAGCCGCAGCTGCGTAAACAATTCGTAGGAGCGCGTCCCGATTTCGATCCGGCTATCCCCGGGGCGCGCGGGATCGTGCTCCCAGATATGATCGAGATGCGCGAATTCGGCGCCGACGCGACCGAGATTGTCCCAGACGCCTGCGAGAATGGCCTCGATCTCTGCAGGCGATTTCTCCGGAAATGCGGCGGTCAGATTGGCACGACCGATCTTTTGCTCCCGCGTCATGGGCCCGATCAAGCGGGCGACACGGCCGAACAGGTTGGCAGTCTTGATCGGATCGAAAAAACGGGCGGCACGCAGTATTCCGATCGTCAACGCACCCACCACCGCTTGCCCCAGCGGCTTGGTCGCGTCGCGAAGTCGGGGCCTGGTGCGAAGCAGCTGACGTTGCATCAGAAACCAACGACGATGCCGAACACTGGTCGGCGTTCCCTGCGCTTCAGCGCCCATCCTTATACCAGTGCTGCGATACGATCCAAGACGCCAATATCTTTTTGGCTCAGTTCTAAGAATGGAATAATTTCCGCCCTCTGGAGTATCGCACTGGGTTCCGCTCGATGCCTGCCCTTCGAATCATCGACGTATGGTCGGCGGACAAACTCCGTGCTGTTAGGAGGGCGACCGCTACTACGGCCTTTCGAACCACGTCGCACGAAATTCCAAGTACGTCGGAGGCAAGATAATCCAAGACAATTGCCAGAAAAAGAAAATGACACCCAGGAGCCTTGGGATCGCCAATACCAAGTCACCTTCAACCAACCCGTTTCCTCCAGTGAACCATGATTCTATCGGAAAGCTGGAGGTGGAGGGGGCTATTGAAGTCCGAGGCGCGGCGACGTCGAGCACCTTCGCTCGCCGCGCCTCTATTCGCTGCACCTGTTCGGTGGCCTTCAATTTGTCGATGTGCGCCGTTGGCACGAACCGGACCTAACGAGCTGCTGTCGCGAAGTCCGCTCCTAGGGGATGAACAGACCTCATGCAGACGCGACTGAGGTCCGAGTTTGACCCTGGTTGTGTAAAAACGCGTCGGCGGATTTGATTCTCGCGATATGCTTCCCGCGCGATTTGCGGGGGAGCGAATGAGACGCTTTGTTGAGGGCACGGATCGCGGGCAGAGCACGCTATTTCCGGAATGCTTGGGAGACTGGATCAGCGAGGACAATCCGGTTCGGGTGATCGACGTTTTTGTGGACGAACTCCATCTTGCCGGGCTTGGGTTCAACGGTGTCGAGCCTGAGGTGACCGGCCGACCTTCTTATCATCCGTCGGTCCTGCTGAAGCTCTACATCTACGGCTACCTCAATCGGGTCAGTCGAGCCGCCGGCTTGAGCGCGAGGCTGGGCGCAACGTCGAGGTGATGTGGCTGACGGGGCGTTTGGCCCCAGATCACAAGACGATTGCTGATTTCCGCAAGGACAATGGCGCTGCTATCCGCAAGGTGTGCGCACGCTTCGTTGCGTTGTGCCGCTTGATGGGTTTGCTCACGCAAGCCACCGTCGCCATTGACGGCAGCAAGTTCAAGGCGGTCAACAATCGCGACAAGGACTTCACGCGCGCCAAGATGGACCGGCGCATGGCGCAGATTGAGGAGAGCGTCGCGCGCGATTTGCAGCAGCTCGATACCGCGGACCGGCAGGAGCCGTCCGAGGCGCTCAAAACCAAGACGAGCCACCTGAAAGAGAAGATCGAGAAGCTGAAAGAGGAGATGCAGCGCCTGCGAGCACTGGAGGTGCGGATGCTCGCCACACCGGACCAGCAGATATCGCTGACCGATCCTGATGCCCGCTCAATGGCCACGAGCGGCCGAGGCTCGCATCGAGCGCCAGCCCCACCGCAGGCGCAAGCGCGGTCGCCTTCCCACGGTCTCCCGGGGTGAGTTTCACACACCCAGCCGCAATCCTCGCAGAGTGAGCATTTTATGGTTCGCGGCTAGCCTCCGAGCGAGCCGGATTCGTTCCGCGCACCCTTAGCCTTGAATCTCGACCCACCTAGTTCCGCCGCTTCCGCCATCGGCTATAGCGATCGTCACGACCGATCCGTCGTTTAAGCGGAGTTTTGTTAGAGGTGCCGCTTTCGCTTCCTGCATAAGCTTCTCTTCGCCGCTTATCGACCCCTTCAAAGGGTTGCCTGCAAGCCAATATTCAACAACGCCGCGATCAACGTTTTCGATCACGATGGTTCCGTTTCCATGAAGGGGTATTGCTGCCATCGCCTTCAGCCCGAGCTCATGCGTTGCTGGCTTACGTCTTTCCGTCTCCCAAGCGCCACCGCGCCCGAGGCTCGATCTTTCGCAACGGTAGCCTAAGCATGCTTGCGCGTCGACGTATCGCCAGCGGTGTCCGATTGAGTAACTTCGCGATCGCTTCCACGCTCTTTGCGCTGAGGATCAGTTCTCGCAATTTATTTTCCTCCTCAGGCGTCCATGGCGGTGTTGGCGTCGCCATCATTTCCCCTTCACCTTCAGCCCAGGGCAGTTAGGCCATAGGCCTAGGCCCATGAAATTCGAGCAATGTCACTTCGGAATTTTGTCGTCCAGGCAGTTTCACGGACCATCTTGGAATCTCGACACCCGGGGGAGGGGACGTCGCTATCGCGCCGGACCTCACGTCAAGATAAAAGAAGCCTTCAGCTCTACGCATGACCCTCATAGCGATTTTATCGTTCGATATCAGAGACGACATCGCGCAATCGATCATGCTCGCGCTGCTGGAAGGCTCGCTTCAGAGGAACGAGGTGAGGGCTCGGGTTCGGCAGTTCGTTGCGGATCACAATCGCATGTTTCCGACCAAGTTCGCTAAGTTCGGAGACAGCCCCTTGGTATCGCTTGATCAGGTATTGTTTGACAGCGGGACCGCAACCAGGGGCGATACCGTCAGCCGCGGGCTCTGGGACTAGACGCACCAATCAGGCCCAGTCACAACCTCCAGATTTGGATTGATTTTTCGAGCTCATGGCGACCGTCCGCGTGAGCTTCCTGCTCGGTCGCGAACGATTCCACGGAAGACCGAATAGGTGTTCCGTTCTCTCTGATGTCCCAGCGAAAGCGACCCGCGTGAATCGTGCAGGGCCGGGTTACGAGGTCATAAGGTTGCGGCGACCGCAAATCGAGGCGCTGCAGAGCAGTTATCCGCGCCCGAAATCTCTTGATCTCCTGAAGCGCGTTGTGGCGGTCCTGCCCCGATGGAAGCTTGCGAGCGGTCTCTAATAGCTTCGCCGCCATTTCTTCCAGTTCTTTCAGTCTCGCCGCTGTCATTTTCTTCACCTCCAGCCCGGGAGCTCGAAGGCGGCAGAGGCAGTGTTGATCAACCCCAAGGTGCCGGCAAGCGAGATTTTCCCCCGGAAGGGGAGTTCGCTAATTGAAAATTCAGCAAATCAGGTGCAGCATGTCCGCGGATGTAAGAATCCGGACTCGAATAGGCTGACAACCGATTGGCGTCGGAAGTCTGCCGAATGCAGGAGCTAAGCTCTCTGCGGCGTCGCCTTGGCGGGCGAGCCAACCTGGCTGATTATGCCGGGAGGGCCGCGCCATGTCCAGAGCGAAAGCTTAAAAGCGCGACCACCTGTTTTCGAGCAGGTTCTTACCTCCCGGCTGCCGGCCCGCTGCCGGTAACGGCTGTAAGAAGCCAAATCTCGAAAGCCACCACCATGACAATCGAACGCCCTATTTTTCCCCCTCGGGAAATCGAAACCTACGAACCTTTTGCCACCCCAGACGCGTTCTGCGAGACGCTGGTGCGCATTGAGCGCATCGGCTCCTGTCGGCGGCTCGTTTTCGCCGTAACAGACCACAGCATGTCCGAAAGGCCCGCGAGGGCAGTTGTAGCGAAGCTGGTGATCCCGGCCGAACTCATGGCCGAACTTGCCCAGATGATCGCGGCCGATCGCCCCGAGCCGGGCGCCGTCTTCGCCCGCCTCCCCATCGACGCTGTAGCGCATTGAGGTAGAGATCGTTGTCGGTCACTACTGCGGCCGATCTGGGCAACTCGTCGGCCTTGCGCTGGCGCAATCGATCGCGCGACTGAGCGCGTGAAACGAGACAGCCCGCCGGTTTCACGCCCGGCGGGCTCTTTGATCACCAAGTTCGACGGTAATGCCATTGCCGGAGAGGAGCTACGTCGCGCAATTGCCAAGATCCTGGCCCTGAAGCACCCCTCGGGCGCGTCTATCAAGCGCCGGTCTTGATGCTTTGGGCCCGCCGGTTCACGCCGGCGGGTTTTTTTCGGCGGTATCGCAACCAAATAGGTCTGCGAAGGTTCGTGATTTAGGGGTGACGGTGTTATAGGAGGGCGCATCCATG
>Ga0210405_10001956_pt1 | contig 22146 bp, 18 predicted proteins | sample IncBWH11MmetaG_FD_155492 | JGI IMG/M metagenome (GOLD analysis project Ga0210405, IMG submission 155492) | Forest soil microbial communities from Barre Woods Harvard Forest LTER site, Petersham, Massachusetts, United States - Inc-BW-H-11-M | ecosystem: Environmental > Terrestrial > Soil >... | reverse complement strand
GGCGGTAATCACGCCCATCGTCGTTGCCGCCACGTCGCGCGACAGCGTCTCGGTGGGAATCGCCCAGAAGGGGCCGAGCGGACCGTACGTTCCAATCGTCGTCAGGCACACGAATACAAAAGCCAGCACGGGCAACGATTGGCTGAGCGACACTCCGACCAAGAGAAACAATCCACCCAGGGCGAACGGCACCGCCACGTGACCTCGCCTCTCTCCCGTTTTGTCGGAGTGCCACGAATTAATGAGCATCGCGACGATTGCCACGACGAACGGGAATGTGGCAAGGCCGCCGATTCCGGCGCTGCTCAGTTTCTTGGCCTGCTCCAGAGCGCTCGGCAGCCACATCAGGAATCCAATTTCCGTGCTCATGCGCAGGAAATAGATCAGAACGAGCAAGAGCACCTGGGGCCGACAAATCGCTCGGAGGGTAGGCTCCGGATGCACGCGCTCAAGCTCGGCGCCTTGACGCTGCAACGTTTCTTCCAGATAAGCGCGCTCCGCCGGGGATATCCAACGCGCATCGCGCGGATGGTCGTAAATCAGCATGTTGAAAATAATCAACCAGACGAAAGGCAATGCGCCTTCCGAAATCAGCATTGCGCGCCAACTCCAGTGATCCAAGATCCAGCCGGAGAGCGGCGAGGAAATGATGAGGGCGATTGGACCGCAGATCATCCACAGCGCGTTCGCGCGTGCGCGCTCGCCGCGCGGAAACCAATGCGAGACCAGGACAAGTGTCGCGGAGAATACTCCGCCTTGGGTGATTCCGAGCAGAAGGCGCATAATCCAGAGCTCGTGCCAGGTTCGAACCAGCCCGCAGCCCACGGCCGCGGCTCCCCACGCGAACAAAAGTATGCTGATAAATTTCTTGGCGCTCCAGCGGTTGGCGATGTGGCCGCCAGGAATCTGAAGCAATAGGTAGCCCCAGAAAAAAATACCGGCGACGTTGCCGGCCTGCGCCGAGTCCATGTGCAGGTCACGGCTCAGCGAAGGCAACGCCATCGAGACATTCACACGGTCAATATAGGCGATGGTGTAGGTGATGAGCGCGGCAGGAATGATGCGCAGCCAGCGTTGTTGCGGCATGCAGTTGGCCTCTGTGAAAAACAATAGCGACGGAAAACGCGCGCTATTCGGGCTCCAGAATTTATGGCGACGGGCACCCGCGTACTGCGAAAGTGACGCGATCAGCCGCTAGCGACAACCGAACCGGTCCACGCTTTCGGTAAGTTCAGGTTGCGAGACGCTGCATGCAATATCCGCGAGATTTGCAAGACCAGTCACTGCCGTAGACAGAGACTAACAGCCGTCGAATCCGAGGAAATGAAATCAACATTAATTTGTATTAAGGTCGTTTTTTTCGATAATCCTGTTCCTCTCTAACTTCGCGGGCCTGGCACAGAATCGCTCTTCCGCTGTCTTGTCTCAGTTCATCGAACGGACCGCTTGTGCAAGGTGAATTCTGGTCGAACCAGCTGCGAGATTGCACATTCGTCGAACCGCCTTAATGAAAATTAATTGTCAATTCATGCTTTCGGTCGAGCGGTGTGCTATTCCGAGCGCACTTAGACGATCGCTTTCGAATCCATCTTAAAGATTCCGAGGCAAGAGCCGAAACAAGGACGACAAGCGCTTCAAAGGAGCAATCATGGAATGTCGGATGAAGTTAGGGAGACACTTCCGGGCTCTGCAACTGTCAGCCGTTTTGGCGTTAGGCGCATTTTTCGCGTCTCCTTCCTATGGACAAGTGGCCGGAGCGACGATTACGGGCACCGTAAGCGACGCATCGGGCGCGGTCGTACCGAATGTCCAAATAGCAATTCGAGAAGTATCCACCGGCATTGTGCGAACGGTTGCTTCCGACCACTCTGGTTTCTATATGGCACCAAACCTATTGCCGGGAAATTATGAGGTTAGCGCTTCGGCCCCTGGATTCTCTGTCGCCATACGATCCGGTGTCACGCTGACAGTTGGCGGCCAACAGGTCCTCAATATCACAATGCAAGTAGGAAAAGTCTCCCAAAAGGTTGAGGTCACTGCAGAGGTTCCCACGGTGCAGTTAGCGGATGCGACGATCAGCGCCGTTGTGAATTCAACGACGGTTCGGGAACTGCCCTTGAATGGACGCGATTGGACGCAGCTTGCGACTCTCCAGCCCGGAGTAACTTCGGTAGCTTCACTACAAATCTCCTCGGGTCCCGGACCAACGAGGGACCTAATCAAAGGCTTGGGGACGCAACTGGCGGTTGCCGGATCTCGACCAACCCAAAACGATTACCGTCTCGATGGCATCAGCGTTAATGACAACACGAACGGCGGACCAGGTAGTGCTTTGGGCCTGGCCCTGGGAGTGGATGCCATTGAGGAATTCTCGGTTTTGACAAGCAACTATTCCGCGGAATATGGACGGACCTCGGGTGGTGTCATAAACGCTGTTACGCGGTCGGGCGCAAATCAGTTTCACGGCGATGTCTACGAGTTTCTGCGTAACAGCGCGCTGGACGCACGCAATTATTTTGATGGTCCTACGATCCCGGAATTTCGCCGCAACCAATTCGGGGCATCTAGCGGTGGGCCGATTCGCAAGAAAAAGACTTTCTTCTTCGGAGACTACGAGGGACTGCGCCAGAATCTCGGCATCACTTCGCTGACCACGGTGCCTTCACCGGATGCGCGCAATGGGATCATCCACAACGGTGATGGGACAACGACAACCGTGACGGTCGACCCTCTGGTCAAGCCGTTCCTGGGCCTGTGGGGACTTCCTAACGGGGCCCTCTTGGCACCCGGTAATACCGGCCTTTTTTCATTTGTCGGTAGCCAGCTCGCGTCCGAGAACTTCGGTACCGCGCGAATTGATCACACGTTCTCGGATGAGGATACCCTTTTTGGCAGCTGGCAGATGGATCAAGGAAGTATTCGTTCGCCGGACAGCCTGGATACATCCGTTCAAGGCACTGCGACGTCCCGGCAGTTTGTGGCTATCGGCGAAACTCACATTTTCTCCTCGCAATTGGTTAACTCTTTTCGAGTCGGTTACAACAGGGCGGTGTCCTCAACGACTGCATTTAACGCAATTAATCCATTGGCGGCAGACCTTTCGTTAGGCGCCGTTCCTGGACAAAACGCCCCTACGATCAATGTGCCGGGCCTCACACAGTTTACGGCGGGTCTGCCTGGATCATCCGTGATCAACTATCACTGGAATTCGTTTCAGGGCTATGACGATATCAGCTTAACCAAAGGCATCCAGGACATTAAGTTTGGCGGGGCTGTCGAGAGAATGGATTTGAATATGTTCGCTGATTCGAATGGCCCCGGCACCTTCAATTTTGGATCGTTGACCGACTTCCTGACCAACCAACCCAGCTCATTTTCTGCCGCCCTTCCGGAAGCCGTTAGTGAACGCGGCTTCCGACAAACCATCTTCGGCCTTTACGTTCAGGACGACATTCGCTGGCGGCCCAACCTAACAATTAACCTCGGTCTGCGCTACGAAATCTCATCGGTGCCCACCGAGGTGCAAGGCAAACTAACAGCGCTCCGCGATCCCTATACGGACACCCAACCTCATCTGGGTGATCCTCTTTTTTCAAACCCGACGCTCCGGAACTTCGAGCCACGAGTCGGATTCGCCTGGGACCCGTTCCGGAACGGAAAGACTTCAGTCCGCGGCGGCTTCGGCATGTTCGATGTATTGCCCTTGGTGTATGAAATCGAGCAGTTCGAGCCCTCCGGGGCTCCCTTCTTCAACGTTGTTGGGGCAAATGCGTTAGCACCGGGATCGTTTCCCACGCAGGCTTTCCAAGAGGCGGCCGCCAGCAATCTTTTGCGCGTGCCATTCATTCAACCCAACCCGAAGCGCAATTACGTCATGCAATGGAACCTGAACCTTCAGCGCGAGCTGCTACCCAATCTCACAGCCACTGTCGCTTACGTCGGCAACCGCGGCAGACACCAGCCTTTCCGTGCTGACGATATGAACATGGTGCTGCCAGCAGCACTCACGCCCGCGGGGTATCTGTGGCCCTCGCCCATAGGCAGTGGAACGGTGCTCAATCCGAATGTCGGACGCATTGACTACCTCGCGTGGACATCAAACTCGTCCTACGACGGCCTTCTGCTGGGTGTCGTCAAGAGAATGAGCCACGGCCTTCAGGCTCAGGGTTCCTTTACATGGAGCAAAGCAATCGACGAGGGATCCGGCAGCATTCAGGGCGACCCGCTTTCAAGTTCCATTTCCAACTTATTTTTCTTTGATGCGAGACTCAGGCGTAGTCTGGCGGACTTCAATGTGGGCAAGAATCTGACGGTCAATTTCGCCTGGAAAATTCCGGCATCAAATTCCCTCCACGGTGTCGCAGCGTGGGTAGCGCGAGGGTGGCAGCTGGGAGCGATCGTACAGCTTAGTTCCGGGTTGCCCTTTACTCCCCTGTTTGGCTCCGATGGCGACCCGCTCGGAATGGGGAGCCACAGTCCCTTCGACTATCCGGATCGTCTCACCGGTCCCGGCTGCCATTCCCTGGTCAATCCAGGCAATGTAAACAACTACATAAATCTCAACTGCTTCAGCGTTCCGACGGCGCCGTCCGCTGCGTTTTACAACGCGAACTGCGACCCCACATTCGGCACCTATCCCGAATGTTTCAATCTTCTTGGCAATTCGCGTCGCAACGATCTGATCGGGCCGGGCTTGTTCAATGTCGATTTTTCTACGTTCAAGAATAACTACATCAAGGAAAACCTCAACTTACAGTTTCGGGTGGAATTTTTTAATTTGTTCAATCATTCAAACTTCGTTTCCCCCATCGACAACAGCACCCTTTTCGATTCCACCGGGGCACCCGTTGCCGGTGCAGGCTTGATCGATGCGACGTCCACGGACAATCGAGAAATTCAGTTTGCCCTTAAATTGATTTGGTAATCGGCCGAACGCCGCCCTGCTAGGAAGAGAAGCGGTCGAGGTACAAAGATTTTGCAACCGTTCGGTTGCAGCGGGTCGTTCGTAATCTGAGAGATGACGGTTTGCGCGCGCGAGCCGAATTTCCAAAAGCGTGATCCAATTCGAGAGTCATCGTAAGGGGGATTTGAATGAAGCGGACCGTTAGCTCGGCGCTGTTTGTCGCACTTTTTCTGATTGCTTTGGCGTCTCCCTCCTTGTGGGTCCCTGCGGGAGCGCGTGACACTACGGTCCCTGTTGTGTTCAAAGGCGCGCGGCTGATCGATGGAACCGGCCGGCCGGCGATCGAAAATTCCGTACTCGTCATCAGGGGAGACAAGATCGAAGCCGCCGGAGAGGCCACGTCAATTCGCATTCCAAAAGGGGCGGAAGTACATGACGTGCAGGGAAAGAGCATCATGCCGGCGCTGATTAACCTGCACAGCCACCTCGGACTCACCGTAGGGTCAGAGCTGTCTGGCCGAAGCTACACAGAGGACAATATTCGCAGGCAACTCCAGAGATACCTGGCATACGGCGTGGGCACAGTGCTGTCGCTGGGGCAGGACCAGGACCTCATCTACGAGGTGCAAGACGCCCAACGAGCGGGACATTTCCCGGGAGCGCGTCTTTATACCGCCGCTCGAGGATTCGGTGGGCCGGGCGGTTATCCGCCCGCGGTGCCCAATTCGAACGATCGCTTTCGGCCGCAAACTCCGGAAGAGGCCCAGAAGGATGTTCGGGAACTCGCCCAACACCACCCTGCCTTCGTAAAAATCTGGGTGGATGACAATTTTGGAGCCGTGGCCAAAATGAAACCCGCCGTCTATCGAGCGATCATTGAGGAGGCGCATCGCCAACATTTGCGCGTCATCGCTCACGAGTTTTACCTGGCGGATGCGAAAGAACTTGTCGAAGCGGGCGTTGACGGGCTCGCGCACAGCGTCCGCGACCAGGAGGTGGATCATGAACTGATCGCGGCCATGAAGGCACGCGGCGTTTTTCTGATTCCCACGCTTGTTCGCGAAGAATGGACGTTTGTCTTTGGAGAAAATAAGAACTGGCTGGATGACCCTTTTTTCCGTGCCGGATTAGACCCCGTCGCTCTCTCGGCGCTTAGAAGCCCCCAGCTGATCGCGAAGATAAAATCGGAACCCAATAGCGAGAAATTCAAAAAGGTCTTGGTGATTTCGGAGAAAAATCTAAAGATTCTCTTCGATGCGGGCGTGAAGATCGGTTTCGGCTCTGATTCCGGCGCCCCCGGCAAGTTCCTAGGTCGTTTCGATGCTGATGGACGTGGATCGGACGACGAGGCTGCGGCCCCCCTTCGCTTTCTAGGTTATATGGAGCATCGGGAGTTACAGCTAATGGTCGAGGCGGGCCTTACGCCCTTGCAGGCCATTGCCGTGGCCACTGGAAAGAGCGCGGAAATCCTGGATGTGAGTGAGAATCTCGGAACCCTGGTCCCGGGTCAGGACGCTGACTTCCTGGTGCTGGATGGGAACCCTTTACAAGATATAAGCAATACGGAGAAGCTTTCAGCCGTCTGGCAGGCCGGAAAATCGATAAAACCGATTGTTCTTCCGTAAAGCTGCAAGGTTTATGTACCGTGAACACGGCTGTTGCCCGCCTGGAGGTTGATCACGATGCGCCGAGAGTTGTTCTGCGCTGGTATCCTTGGTTTCGCCGGCGTTGTGTTTGTGCAGACTCCTACCAGTCCTGATCCGCATTTACGGGGTGGCCGCTTCAGGCCTCTGAGCTATGCGGAGATGACTTCCGAACAAAAAACCATGACAGACGATGTGCTGAGAGGCGAACGCGGCTCGATGAACGGACCTTACAACGTCTTGCTGCGCAGCCCGGAGATGGGTGATCTGGCCCAGAAGTACGGCGCTTATCTTCGCTTCCATTCGTCCGTGCCCAAGAAACTAAATGAATTTGCGATTCTCATCGCGGCGAAGCACTGGAATTCACAATACGAGTGGTACGCGCACCACAAATACGGACTGCAGGCCGGATTGAGTCCCGCATTAATCGCTAGCTTGGCAGCTGGCAAACGGCCCAGCCCCATGGAGGCGGACGAGGAGATCGTTTACAACTTCTGCACTGAGTTGCTCGATGCGAAACAGGTTAGCGATGCGACGTTCGAGGCGGCGAGGGATAAATTAGGTGAGCGTGGAGTGGTTGATTTGATCGGCGTGGTGGGCTACTACCAACTGGTTTCGATGCTCCTGAATGTGGACGGTTATCCATTGCCAGACAATGCGAAACCGGAATTGAAGCCACTCGACTAGCAGTTTGTTGAAAAACCCCCTTCTTCTGCAACTTTAAATCAAGAAACTCGTCTGAAGTGAGGAGGGTTAAGGAGGCGAGCGAATGCGCGGAGACGATAATCAGCAAGAAGGAATGTTCAGCTACGTTTCTCCAGAGAAGCGAGTGCCGGCGGACCATCCGTTGCGAGCGATCCGCAAGATGGTCGATGAGATCCTGAAGGAAATGTCCCCGCAGTTTGCCAAGTTGTACTCCGACGTAGGGAGGCCATCGATAGCACCGGAGCGGCTGTTTCGATCTCTGCTGTTGCAGATCTTCTATTCGGTCCGCAGCGAACGCATGCTAATCGAGCAACTACAGTACAACCTGCTGTACCGGTGGTTCGTGGGGATGGAGATGGACGAGGCGGTGTGGAATCACGCGGTGTACAGCAAGAATCGGGAGCGGTTGCTGAATGAAGAGGTCGCCGAGACGTTTTTCCAGCGGGTGCTGGACAGAGCCAGGCCGTTTATGTCGGATGAACATTTCACGGTGGACGGAACGCTGATCGAAGCCTGGGCCAGCCATAAGAGCTTCCGACCGAAGGATGGGACGGGCAACCCTCCGGGACCGGGAGGAGAGGTCGATTTTAAAGGGGAGAAGCGCAAGAACCAGACCCATGAATCCAGCACCGATCCCGATGCCCGATTGTGGACGAAGTCCCGAGGCAGCCAGGCGAAGCTGAGTTATATGGGGCATGTATTGATGGAAAATCGCAACGGACTGTTGCTGCAGACGTTTCTGAGCGAGGCGAACGGAAGGGCGGAGAGGGATGCGGCGCTGCTGATGGCCGAAGCCCTGCCGCCAGGAAAGCGAGTGACGATGGGAGGGGACAAGGCCTACGACACGCAGGAATTCGTAAGGGAACTGCGGGGGATGAACATCACCCCGCACGTGGCGCAGAACACGAGCAATCGCAGGAGTGCGGTGGATGAGCGGACTACGCGGCATGGGGGATATGAGGTGAGTCAGCGGAAGAGAAAACGAGTGGAGCAATCGTTCGGGTGGATGAAGATGGTAGGGATGCTAAGAAAAGTGAAGTTGCGAGGAATCGAGAAGGTAGGGTGGCTGTTTACTTTCACCGGAGCCGCCTACAACTTGAGCCGATTGCGAAACCTGATGGCCAGAGTATGAAGGAAGTCTCGATTCGGATCGGCTGAGTAGATCGAAAAACCAAGAGCACTCCTCCACAAATCAGCGATAACTCAAAACTTCAGAACGAAAAGCTGGAAAAACTGAATTATTCAACAAGCTGTTAATTGCGTTAACAGCGATAGTAAGTACCGCTCGCTAACCTTCCCTGCTGCGACGTTGTCACGTGCCGGCCACCGCCAGACCATCCCGAGCGATTCCAGGCCACCCCAGGGACTCCGGCCCCAAGCCTTCTCTGGCTGCGGATCGGAAGAGACCTCATCTGGCGGTAAGCCAACCGTTTGGTCCCCGTGCTCAAATTCTTCATTCACCCAGGCTCCGTAGTTCTCGGCGTAGTTATATGTTTCTCCAACATTTGAATGTCCCGTCTTAACTGGGACTAGAATTATCGTCGCCCTGTTCCGTTTCTCCGCCGGAGCCAGTTTGGGAATAGGAATCCTGTAAATCTGCTCCTCAAGTTCAACCGTGTTGGCTGAAGGAATATCCGTCCTCCCCAGCCACAAAAAACCCGATCTGACATCGGCCCTGAGGAGCGGCCCAGGGAAAAGCATTTCTTGATGGTTCCAATTCCCGAGCTCGGTTACACGTTGGAGTTCCGCCTGAACGAGACCCACCTCGGCTTTCAACGCCGGACCGGACGGCACCACTTCAACGACCCTGATCGCGTCGTCTGCCCTCCTTAACATGCTGGGATGGCTCCGATCCGCATAGTAAGGACTGAACGGACTCGAGGAAAAGAGGAGGTCATCCGCCATAAGCAGCATCCCGCCGAGGATGTCCGCAGCAGCGCTTTCCCGCGTTGTAAGTTGCGCACCTCCCAAGCCAATCGACGTAAGCGCATCGAGATTCTTCAAGTCCAGCGGTTCATCACCTGCTTCGCGGGCCCCGAATATCGTTCTGATTGCCGACTGATCCGCCTCCCGCTCCTGGGCGAGACTCGTCGTTCCATCGCCCAAGCCGTAGTAAAAGAATGCCGATGACCTGTCATGTTTTTGCACGTGCCCGAGTTCATGGGCAAGAATAAAGTTCGTGTAGCTGACGACATAGCCATAATCATTGATGCTGAACATCGTGTTTACGCTGGGCGTACCAATGACATTGACTTCAGTTGGCCACAGCAGAGATTCGTCTACGAAGATCGTGTTCACGCTTGGATCGTAGATCGCGTTCCCCGTGCCGCAGTGCGTAACATCGGAATACTTGGGTGTAGTCACCAGAAGATTGAGTTGCTGAGGGCGAATCGGTTCGTTTATGGCGATCCGGGATTTAACCCCCGCGTGGCGCGCCAGCCAAGTGAATTGCATCTCCAACCGCTTTTGCAGAGTTGGGTTCGTATGTCCAATCTCTCCTTGAGCAATCAGTTCATTCAAACGCCGCTCGCGACGTACAGGCGGTTTGCTCGAAATCCCTAACCACACGATTAAAGACACCGCGATTCCACACAGCACCAGATTCCGTAGGTTAAGGATGAGACGTAGATCGAAAGACGTGTCTATCTGCTCTTGTGGTTTCGTAGGAGTAACTCTTTCTTTCGTCACGAGTCATTCACCGATAACCAGAATCGTCTCTCGCACGCCAACAGGGACGAAAGCACTTTCGGTCAAAAGAGATTATTCAACTATCTTTCGGGCCAATGCACCTTTGGCCAGCAGGCGCAGAGACTGGCGCAGTTATAGATGATCGTCTCGGCCGAAACAAAAGGCGGTTGCGCCGGCTGTGCGCCACCACTTTCCGCAATGCATTGTGAGAATTGAGCTAGGGCGATTCACGTTGCGGAACCACATTTCCGTATTCAGTGGCGCCACGCACCAATTCAGCTCGTGCTCACCGACCGCCAGAACAATTCACTTCAAGCGTGTTCCTCTCCCAGATCAACATTAATCGTCCCAACGCGCGTCACGACAGCCAACTTCAGATGTCCCTGATTATGTTTCAACTCCAAGTTCTCGATACTTATCCACCCTAGCTTGTGGGCCGCGACGCCAGAGATGTTGTTGAGTGCCGGCGCGCCGCCCGTTCCGCCCACATCGAAGCTCACTTCCTCTCCCAGACGGACTCGATTCCCATTGAATGCCGCTTCGACCTTCTGACTGTTTGTAATCGCGACGTGATCCGCCGTTTTCGAGATGCTCTGTAATGCGTTCAGAAGTGGCGCGACGGGCCCAGCAATGCTGCTTGCGGTAGCCGCCAGAGCCTGACGCAACACGTCGCCTGTTACCGTGACGTTCTCCGATAGCCCTCTGAAAATTTGCATCATCGTTACTAATGGGCTGCTGCCTCCAGCCTTCGCCTTGGAAATAATCTCCACTGTCTCTTGCAAAGTGAGCACTCTTCCCGCGACATCCGCCATATTTGGATCTCCTTTTCGAAGAGGCCGAATGGCCTTGGCTTTTTAGGTACGCTTAAGCCCCCTTGCACCTAGTTCGACGACGTCGTCCTCGAGAGAATCGCCTGCAACGATCCGTCACAATGCCTTCTCAATAAAGAGAAGGACGTGTTGCGCCGCCAAGCAAGGACGTATTCATGTTGGCAATCAAGTGCGTTCCCTCACTTCCGCCCCACGCGTAAAGTAGGTAAACCTGCGGAAATCCGCCGGCTCGCAGCGTAAGACCGACGGAAAAACTGTGCAGCCACGGATTCGTGCCGAAATCTCCCCGTTCGAGTGCCACCTTGCCCTCATCGGCGATCAAGGAGAATCCGAGCGGCCCCCAGATGGAATGTTCAAAACTCTCGCGGATCAGCAAGATGTTGGGCGCGCGAAATCGGTAATCCTGATAGCTCGCAAGCATGGCATTGCCATTAATGTCTCCGCCGCCGAGCGTCGGCTGAAAGTAGAACGGCACGACATTCTGGCCTTGCGTAAAGGAAGTGGAGTAAAGCACACGCAGGCCTATGCTCCCCTGTCGATCTCGCGAAATCGCGCCGCACGCTGCGCTATCCTTGCCATTTACCGCTTCACACTGCGCCACCTGCTGCGTCCGGTTCAACGAGCAGCCTGTCACGGAGCGAACCTTATCAATCGAACATTCGTCAGGGCCGTTCGCATCGCGAGGTAGATTGAAACGCGTAGTAGTTCGGTACAGGGCAAATTCGTGTCCCAAGTCGACGGTAAAGCGTTGAAACGAATATCGCGAATCACTTGGTGCCACAAATTGTCGGTAAGACACTTCGTAGTTCAAATGCAAAAGATCCGAGAAGAACACAGGCCGCATGCGAATCGATTCACCGAACTGCAAGAATCCTGGCTGCGTCGAAAGACCGGGAGCTGTCGCATCGTTGTAGAGCACGCCGATCGACGGGCTGCTTTGACCCGTACTCGGTCTGATATCAACAAATCGCCCATTCACTTCGCCCAAAAGAGATACATTCCAACGTGAGTTGAGGGGCTTGACGACATCCGAACCGACAATCACTTCCCGCATGCCGAAGTAGGACCGCCCGCTCTCGCTCGAATCCGCACCAAGACCAAAGAACGTAAGGGTATTCAGAGTAGTCGCCTCCGCATACAGATTCACTACGGTATGTTCCGGCAGCTCGGTGAGGTTCGACTTCAACTTGGGTTTCCCGTAATGAACAGTTGTTTTGTAATTTGGCGTGTGAACGAGCTTGAAGTAAACGCCCGCTCGCCAGGAGCCATTTGCCGTTGCCACGGCGTCTGCGTTGACACTCGGACGCCAGGTTTCGGTGGGCTGAAGCAAGCGCACGTAGGCGAGTCCGGCACCGAAGCCGTTCTGGGGAGCCAAGCTACCCACCGCAATATGTACCGGCTTGCCCGTGAACAGAAGCTCCGCGCAACCGGCCAAGCTTTTGAGCGCAAGACTCTCGCACGATTCCTTGAACTTTTGAGGTTCCGAGGGATCGTCCACGGGGGCATTTGTGGACGGAGTTGTCTGGGCCTGTACGCACGCCGGACTCGCCCAAAGAAAAACGAGAGCGACCAACATAATCCAGCGTGTAACTCGCTTCACGACCGGTTCCTCCTTTTCGGCGCGACTTTGGAAGCACTCTTTCGTTTCGTTGCCCTCGACTTCCTCGCCGTTCCTTTTGCCCTCTTCGTGCCGTGCAGTTTGCTTGTTAGGTGCCGGATGTACTCACTCGCCTCACGCTCGGTCCGAATAGAGTGCACGTCCGTTCCCGTCTGGTGCCGCTCCTCGAGATGACGCTCCGCGACACTCAGATGCAAAATCTGGTTCCGCACCAGCTCCGTCATCAGACGGTCCGGGTTGTACGCCTTCGCATGCGGCTTGAGTACTTTGACGATGTAGGTGTGCTTTTTCATCTTCAGCCTCCGAACTCAAACCATGGAATTTCGTCATCCGGTCGAAGCCTGTCTCCGAGAAGGTCCAAAAAGGTCTCCGAACCTTTTTCCCGAACGGTCCGCTTGGCGTCACCGTCGAGAAAGTATTCCGTCACGGTATTCGGAATGGAGGCATGTTCGAAAATCCGGCCATCGACAATCGTGCCGCGCGGGATATACGGCGAGATGAGAATCGCCGGAACGCGCACTCCAAGCCTGTCGAAACCAAACGGCATGCCCGTTCCTGTATCGCCTTGCTTGGCAACGAAACCATCGGAAGTACAGTCCGGGGGCACTACGTGGTCATACAAACCGCCATGTTCGTCATATAGAACCAGCAACGCCGTGCTTCCCCACAAGGCATCGTTTCCCCGAATCGCGTTGTAGACCATCCCGATAAAACGCTCACCCGCCTGCACGTTGTGCGTGGGGTGCTGATCGGAAGCCAGAATCTGCCCGCCACCCGGGCCCGGGTGGTCGTTGTAAGCTGGCTCAATGAAACTGTAATCGGGCAGTTTTCCCGCCTTGCAGTCCGCTTCGAATTGGCTGAATGTGCCGAACAGCTCCGGTTGGTGCTGCAGCAGATTTACTATTTCCATCGTCGAGCTTTGCTGGTCGTAGTAGTAGATTTTCGCAGTATGCCCCGCACTGAGCATGCGGCCGTAAATGCTGTCGATGTCTTTCCCGATATAGAAAATGTTCATACCAACTTGACCAAACGACGTTCCGTAGTGGCTGAACGCCCGGTTACAAATCGTTGGTCCCGGTATCGACGAGAACCAGCTGTTGAATAGTGCGAATTCTTTCGCCAGCGTCGTTAGCACCGGCAGCTTTTCCGGTTTGAAGTAATACATGATCTGATGCGACCGGTTTACGTTCTTCGTCTGCGTGAAATAGCTCTGCACGAACCCTTGCATGTTCGCAACGCGCCCTGCGCCCTTCTGCCCTCCAAATAACTGAAGGTCCGTTCCCGGAAAATGATGGTCGGGGTCGTCATTCAGTTGGTCCTGATAGTCCGCCAGTGGCTGCACCGTCACCATCGCTCCGGTGCTGTCCGGATTCGACTCGTTTCCGTTCAGTCCGTTGATGCGCGGGTTCTCCTTCTTCAGCGCCCCGAGCATGTGGTCAAAAGAACGGTTTTCCATCATGAGCACGACGATGTGTTTTAGGTTCTTCAAACCGATCGACATGAATGTTCACCTTCTGGACAGATCGTTTCCGGGCTGTCCTTAGGCCGCGAAACTACTCCGAGTTTTTTCTCCCCAAAACTCGAGAACAGGTGTTCTTCCCGGTCCAAATGTCTCCGGCAGCTACGCTCACTTTCCAAACTACTTCTGAACAAGTGCCTTGAACTCCGGGTCGTCCTTCAGAGAAACGAAGTCACCGTCGATTCCAGTGAGTTCAAGCGCGCGCTCTTTCCAGACCTTGTTCGCGGAGACAGCCTGCTTTAGTTTGCCCAGAGCAAGCTTACGCAACTCTGCATCGTTCGATTGCCCGGACAGTTGCGCGTACGCACAGGCCAGATTGAAGATTGCCCCATCGTCCTCCGGCGCTACCTTTTCGAGATAGCTGGACGTGAACTGGATTGACTCTTTCAGCTTGTCCGGAGACCACAGATAATAGAAACCAAGTATTTTGTCGATTCGGCTCGGTTTCGGATTTCGCTTCTTGAATTCGAGCAGTTGCGCAATTGCCTGGTCTCTTTCGCCCAGTTCGGCCAGAGTCTTCGCCAGCATCATCACGAGGTCTTCATCATCCGGGTTCCGCTGCGAAGCCAGCTTCAAGAATTCCGTCGCCCGGATGTTTTCTCCTCCCAGATTTAGAACGACGGCGGCCTTTTTAACGTCCTCCAAATCTACTTTTTCGCCGTTACGTAACCTCGTTTCGACTTCTCGTACATAGCCTTGCACTTCTGGATCAAGCTCCAGCGGTTCCTGCTGGGCGGTCGTCTGCCAATCAAGAACACCGGGCGCTTGCCCGAACGCTTCGACGATCTTTTTGCCCGCAGCAGCTGCGGACTTTTCAAACGCGTCACGCGCAGCAACCCGGCCCTTGACCAACAAGAGATTGAGAATCAGTTCACGGTTGAAAAACATCAGAAAGAAACCAGTCACGGCATAAACGACCGCCATTCCCGCAACCGCCGCCAGATCGTCAGGATGGTTTTGAGGAACAAATACTTCGAGAAGCTTTTTCACGGTCTGCCCGCCGGACGCGACTTGGGCAACCGTCAGGGCTGCGATACCGCCAACCAACCAGTCTCTGACTTTCCCGACCGAATCACTTTCGCCCATCGTGCTCGAAAAAACGAAACCGAACAGAGTACCGATGGCAAACGCACCTAGGCTAGCAGCAATGAATTTACTCTCGGACTCGAGCTCCCCCCTCCCCGCGAGCATCCACCACAACGCCGACAAGACTGCCGCGAGGGGAAGGAAATCACGTTGGGACGTTGCCTTCCCCCAAATCGTCCACGCCAACAGAGCCAACGCGATCAGGCCCAAAGCGATACGGATCGCTGTGTATGGCGTTAACCAACCGAGCTCAACTGATAGAAGCAAATTCATTTCGAGGACCCATTATCTTCAAGTGCGCTACGCTCGATTCAGCGCGCTTTATAGGTGGCCAGCCAAAACTCGATCTCACGGAGGTTTACACCGCCTGTATACCGATCCTGCCACTTGTCGTCATCAGAGTTTCCATCGTACTGTGGCGAGGACTTACTGCCGGTCTTCGGACCCTTCGCATTCTTGATCGACAAGTTGTAAAGCCATTTATAGTGACTGAATACCGCCAGAATGTTCAGTGCGTATTCGCTGGCCACGCCACCCGCTCCTTCGACAATCAAAAGGTTGTCATCGTTCTTACCGCTGGCCTTGGGACCAAGATTGTGAGACCCGGTCATGACCACGGGATTTTCCCCAAAGGGGTCAACGACTACCACCTTGCTGTGGATCATCACCATGTTGTAGGTGAACTGCTTAGCGAACCAATTTCCCGGGTTCTTCAATGCGGCTGGCAGGATCGCGGAAAGAGGCTTCGGAGGCAGTTGCGTGCCTTTCTGCGTGATCTTGATGAGCGGCGCCTTCTTCCCTCCAGGGTCCTGATTCACGACGCCGTGAATGAACAGCTTGTTCGGATCGAGAGCCAGGATCGCATTCAGCAATGTGTTGCGCGGTCCGGGATTGAACATCAAGAAAAGAACGCCTTCCTTCGCAGCGTTGATCCTTTGCGTGGCGTCCGCCAGGTCGACCAGTTTCAATACCGGGGCATTCCACGCGGTCATATCCGCAGTTCCCAGTTTCGTTTTTGCTGGCGTCGATCCGTCCTGCGCCAATGAAGCCGGATACGCAGCGCCCGCGTCCTTCAACTCGTCCCAACGCTTGCGGTAGGCCAAAGCCAGTGTTGGACTTTCGACCACGATTCCGTTGTTGACCTGGGTGCACAGCCCGGTCACGGTCCAATTCGTACTGCCCGTCCATAGGGTCGAGGGCTGCTCCTGTTTGTCGCAAAAGACCACAAACTTGTTGTGCGCAAAGTGAGGACTCTTCACCAGGCGATCGTGGACATTTATGCTGCTGTTCAGTTGCAAGTCTTTACGGACAGCCGCGTTTTCATCCGGCACCGCGGGCTTGTGCGTTTTCTTGTTCGCGCCCTTGTAGGCGCCCGATCCGAGAACCAGATTGCACTTCCCTCCGATCGCCTTCAGCGCGGCAATCAGTTCCGGATCATTCAGTTCGTAGAGAGACGCGTAGATCTCCACACCGTCCTTCTTAGCTTGCGTAAGCAAACCCAGCAATGCCGGACGTAAAGCTCCGCCCAGGAAATTGCGGTTTTTGTCGCCCGGTGTATTGATATTCTTTTGCAGGGATTTTTTGTTTGGATTTTGACTCGCCAGCCATTGTGCAGGCACGATTCCCCGATTGAAGTAGGCCGCAAATCCTTTCGTCTGTCCGGTGGTAATGGTTACCCAATCGGTCCATTCGCTCCATAGCCCAGCTTCTGCTTTCTGTAGGTTCGTAGCGGGTCCCAGCATGGGTATCGCTCGATAGCGGACCGTCTGCCCCGATTGCACAAGGAAGTCAGACCAGATGTACCGCTGGATGGGCCAAACCGTGCTCGGCTTGCTCTCGCCCGACTTATGCGTTTGGCCTTTGAAACCCACCCACGTCGGGACCATAGACGTGGAAGCTTGGCCCTTGACTTGTCGCTCGAGCGCGAACCCTCTGCAACCTGGGATCGGCTTGTCGGTTTGCCACACAATTGTCGATGTGTCGCAGTTCGCGCACGCACGGATTCTCTTGATGGGCATGGGCAGAGACTCCTTTAGAATTCGCGGAGTGTTATGGTGCTGCCCAGCCTATCCATAGTTAATAGTTTGTCAAGCAAACATTTCGTGACTGACGTGACCGGCAACTACCTCGACAGAACACTCTCGTCTGCGGGCATCATTTGGTCTCGACGCCTTGCCTAACCAGAATCTCATCTACATTCTCCAGCTTTGTTGAAAAGCGCCGAAGCGTGTGACTCGTGGCTCTTGCATGCGCACCTCAACATTTTGAGCTAACGAGGATTCGCATCGTCGATTCTCTTTCAAGTTATTCTCGTGATGGCTGCAAAACCAGCGCGTAGACGATCGCGGCGGTTAGCTATCAATCCATCGCGCGGCGTCCCAGTGAGCCGGCGCATTCAAAAACGCATCGGCATTTGCCTGATCCGCCCAACCACGAATTCGACGACACGCGCATTCTGCACGCGGAATCTCCGCTGAATCCGTGACATCTAGATCTCTTCCCAGCAAATTCATTTGCAGACGAGAGAAGGGGGGGTCGAAACGACCCGTCAGCCAACCCATCGCGTACCCCGCAGCCATTGACCCCGCCGTAGTGGTCAGAAAACCGACTGTATTCAACTGAGCTTCGCGACGCCAATATTGATTTGGATTCTCTCCTCGCGTCCGGGCATCCTCCGCTTGCGCTCTTCGCAGCCCTCGCTCCTCTTCCGACATGAGCTCTTGCGAAATCGTGGCAGGAAGAATCATCCCGCGGCACAGCGCACAGGGATCGGCCGCCAGGAATCTCACGATTTGAATCACTTGAGCCGTCACGGCTCCGTTGGCTCCCTCGAGTGCGACGCCGCAGTCGATTACCGGTACGAGATAGCGGACTGCAATGTCGCTCAGTGCCAGACGGCTGTGCTGCTGGTCCGTGCAGCCTACTGCAAGATCAGCCCGAATAACCGCATCCACTACTTCTTTTTGCGGCAGTCTTCCAATGATCGCCTCGACCTGGCAAGTCGGATCGATTGCCAGAACATGCTCGCGGGCCACCTCAACCTTCGATATGGCTTGCCTCGCGTGAGTCGGCTGACTCCCATGCACTCGCTCTAAGTTCGCCTCCTCCATGCGGTCCGGGTCCACAAGGATCAATTTCCCTACCCCCGCACGGGCGAGAATCTCGACCGCGGCCGATCCGGTGCCACCCGCACCAATTACCGCGACTGCACATTGCCGAAGCCGCAAAGCCGCCTCGCTTCCAAACGCGGAGTTGAGGCGCGCCGTACGTTCACGTGCTTCTCCGCGTCTGAAATTGCGCTCCCTCGCCTGCCAGGTTGTAACCGGCAGTGTCTCGACTGCGAATTTTTCAACGCCATGCCAACCTCCTCGCCAATACACCCTGCCGGAAAGCGTTAACGTCCCCTCCACTCTTGAGAGGATCAAGCTGACGTAGGGGCGTCCGGGCGCAAAATCGCTGAAGTAGGTGGCGTAATAGCCGTCCATGTCATTATCAATTGAACTCGGGGCCGGGAGGCAGTCCTCGGGATGCGAATGAATTACGCCGACCGCGAACGGATGCTTTTCGGCGGAGAGCGCCGTGCGCAGAGAATAAGACTCCCGTATTTGCACGTGTCCGACCGATTCGTTCATATCTCCGGATCCCGGCGGATCGACCGACGCAAGCGAGAACACCAGCCCCCGCCCTGTGTCGCGCCACCCGAAGCGCGCAAATGTGGCCCACTCGTATTCCGGGTAGCGCCTAAACAAGAGCGCCGCAAGCGCTTGGAAATCCCCTTTTGAGAAACGAACCACGGCGTCGTTTTGCGCAAGGCGTATCAATTCAGTTTGTCCAGCCACGCGATCAGTTGGTCCAAGTACGTGTGAAACCCGTGGCGCATTTGGTCCCAAGGAGGACCGCCCCCGCCGTTATGAGGATGGTAGCTAGCGAGTTGCCATTGGCGCCCGGCGACTGCAACGATTCCCTGATTATTTTGGCTACCCCGCGCCCTGCCTAAGAACGGAGACCCGACCGGCAAGCCCGCCAAGTCAATCATGCTGGCGGGATAGCCAGCAGGAACCGGAACAATAACGTCTTCCGCGGAAGGTAGCCCGATTTGAGCGCCCGCCGTAGGCACCTGCCGATACAGAACCAGAGGACGGCCTTCTGAGAATAGATCAGCAAGCTGTCCTCCCTCGCGCAGCAGGGCTAGTTCTCGCTCAATTCGTTCCCGAGACATACCCGCCCTCCACAATCCTCCGCGTTACCAGAAAATGCTCCCCGTTCTTAATGTGCACAGTTTCGTCGGCAGCGATTTCCCGCTTTTCTGGACTCTCTTCGCGAATAACTGCCACGTCGGCCGGCACTCCCACTAGTGCGGCGATTTGGGCCCCCGTCATCTCCCGTTTTACGCCATCACCTTCTTCGAATTTTCGCCGGTTAACGAAAATGTGAAGGCGCACTGCCGTTTCGGTGGTATCCATCAAATTTTCTCCTTGCCCTAGGGCCCAACCGTGACTTAACATAACGTATAGTTGTATACGCTACGGTATAGCGATTATATAGGGAGGAGTAGAGATGTCAAGGTCTTTTGTGAAGGAGCCCGTGCCGGAGAAACTGCCCGCAAATCTCCGGAAGCTTCGCGAAACCCGAAGTCTCACCCAAGCCGAACTCGGAAAGCGCGCCGGAATGGCGGCCGCTTCAGTTTCGCACTTCGAAACCGGACAACGCGCTCCGTCTCTTGACTCGTTAGTAAAATTGGCGGATGCTTTGGAGGTCTCGGTTGACACCTTGCTCGGCCGCGGGTCGTTTGAATCGCAAGTTCGAGTAGACCCGATTTTTCTCAAGGCCTCTCGCGCCAGCGCACGCACACTCGACACGATCAAAAAAATCACGAACGCCCTACTATCGGAAACAGAATCGCAGTAGCCAAAGAAAGGGAGGAGGAACGTCTTGACATATGACCGGTACAATCGACCGGAAAATCGAGAGATAGAAGGGAACGAGCCCGAACGAGAGCTTACACCCAGATCCGAACAGGAGAAGCAAATATGGGAAGTTCTTGAACAGGCACGACAGAACGTAAAACCCATTGTCAAAAAAGAAATAGAAGCCGAAATCGTCACCAGCGAATTGTTCAACCTGCGACTCAAAACCCCACCCCGATGATTGGACGCCGCTCCCACCCGTACCCCGAGGGGGGAATTCAGATAGTCCCCTTTCGCCGGGACTTCTGGAAAGAATTCCCGGCACCCTTGGGGTGGGTGGAAGGAACCTGGCCTCCCGTACAATTACGGTATTTAGCTGACTATCTCACCCATCTGGAATGCAAGACGGTCCTCGTCGAGGACCACTACGTGGATCGCGACTATATCTACGATATGGCCACATTCTACGCGCGGAGCCTTCGCTCCTATCCCAATCATTGCCAGCGCCTACACTTTTTTCGTGAAGCATTCGACAACCCTCGCTGGAAAAGCTTGTTTGCTGACGCGAACCACGGAGAGATGTCAAAATCTCGCGCCTACCTCCAGAATGCCTATCTCGGCTTCTCCGTCGTGCGGCCTCTGCCGGGCTCACCGGTAGGGCGCACGGTTCTACCCACCCTTGGCCGAAATACCGATGCTGGCTTGTTTCGTGAGTTTCACTCGATCAGGGATTACGTTGTCCATCTGGCGGGCTTCGAGCTATCCGTCAGAGGATTAGCCTTTCAGCAACAAGATCAAGGCGTCAGCGCCTGCGCCACCACCGCTCTTTGGAGTTCGCTCCACTACGTCGCCGCGAAGGAGCACTTGTACATTCCCACGCCCGCCGAAATAACCGAAGCCGCCGCACGCTACTCGCTTGCAGGAGGACGCTCCCTTCCCCAAGAAGGCCTGAACATCCAGCAGATTTGCGAGGCCATCCGCTACTTTGGCCTCTCGCCATTAATCGTAGAATCGCAACCGATCGACCAAGGCGTTGAACACGATAAGGCACAATTGCTGGGTTATATCGGTTCGGGCTTTGCTCCGTTACTCGCCATCCGGCCTCTGGCAGCGTTCGAAGGACTCCAACGCACTGATGGCCACGCAATTTGTGGCGTTGGGCTTAAAGTTAGCGACCAAGCCTACCAGACAAACGAAGAGTTAAACTTCCGGGACGCGGCCTCGCGGGTTGCTGGTCTGTACGTGCATGATGATCGCCTTGGGCCGTACGCATCCACGAGGCTGAGCCAATACACTGTCAAGCGCACGTCCCAGATTCGCACCGGGCTGACGATCGCTTGGCCTGACGGACAACCAGATGAAGAAGCGGTTCTTGAGGCCTTAGTCGTGCCCCTTCCGCCAAAAGTTCGTCTCACCATAACTCGAATGCGCGCCCTGGGACTCTCGTTGGCGCAGGCAACCGGACAGCTTATGCCTGACCTCGGCACAAAGGTCACACTCAGTTACCGCTACGCTCTGGCGCCAGACTATCGCGAGGCGGCCCTGGGGTTCGGCTTGCGCGACGAAGCCGCTTACACGCTTAATTGCGAAACGGTTCTTTCCCGCTATGTCGGTCTGCTCGAACTGACAGGTCCCGACGGCCCTCTTTATGATGTGTTGATGGACGCCACGGAAACGCCCGCCAATCCCGCGGCCATCGTGTGCGTGTGCCGGCGCGGGCTCACTCCGAAAGGTTTAGAAATCGTAGACTCTTTCGCACGCAAGATCGGCGCCCGATTGATCAAATGAGCGATGTGTGTCGGCATTTTCTTATATTTTATGCACGATACATCGCCTGCCAGGCGTCATTCTGGACGTGCAATATCACCTACCAGTCAGCAAGTCCTAGAGCAGGATCATTCTTGCAGCCCTAACCAGATCGGGATGGCGATACGCTATGACAACGCGTGGACATGGGCGCTGTGCAATTTCGTCGCCCACTTGAACAAGCCTCCGCATTCTTCTTTTGCCCGGCACGACGCGCATTCGTCCAAGTAGATATTCTTCCAGTCGGAAATCGATTTTCGCGCGAACTTCCAAAGCGATTTGCGCAGGACGCAAAGCTGGTGGTTATAGATCGATACGTTCATCCCGCGTATGGCAAGAAATTCGACGGCTGACTCGAGTTGATCCTGGTAGTCGTGGGGAGCCTCCCACGTACACATCCAGAAACCACAGAGCCACAGGGGGCGAAACACACGTAAGAAG
>Ga0210405_10001952_pt1 | contig 22175 bp, 20 predicted proteins | sample IncBWH11MmetaG_FD_155492 | JGI IMG/M metagenome (GOLD analysis project Ga0210405, IMG submission 155492) | Forest soil microbial communities from Barre Woods Harvard Forest LTER site, Petersham, Massachusetts, United States - Inc-BW-H-11-M | ecosystem: Environmental > Terrestrial > Soil >... | reverse complement strand
ACGTTGATTTCGTCGATCTGATCGGCGACGGAAAAGAACCGGTGGAGAATCGGCGAAGTGATGTAGTAGGGAAGATTGCCGTAGAGGCGAATCCGCCTGCCCGCCGCAAGAGCCGGAAGATCGATTCCGAGCGCGTCCCCTGGAACGACGGTCAGATTGAAATGCTGTTCGGCGAGACGCTTAAGTTGCCCGATGAGAGACGGATCAAGTTCGACGGCATAAACGGGAACGCCCGCGCGGACAAGATACTCCGTCATCTCCCCGTGCCCGGCACCTATTTCAATCCAACAGTAATCTTGCGTAGCCGAATTTGCGGGACCTTCCATGCCGTGAGCCGAAACACGAATCGCCCGCGCGATTTTTTCGCGCCAGCCGGCATCGCTCAGGAAGTGTTGTCCTAATTTTTGTCTGGCCATCAACGTGTGATCCGTCAGTCTATCAGTAGTCTTACGCTTCGCGCCCGGTCGGCGTGTTGAACCGCGAATCCCGGACCGATGGAGAACGGTGGCCTTGCGCGTGGGCTATGTCTTGCTGTCTATTCGCCATCGGCACATACTTCGGCCGAAGGGGACAGGTCATGTCGAATGCATCTTCCACGCAATCGAATAGCGCACTTCGGCTGACAACACTCGCTTCGTTGGCGGTGGGAGCCGCGTTCTTTGCGCTCTGGTTCTGGTTGCTGCCGGGCTGGCTGGGGTTTGACGTCGCGGCGGTTGACGGGGCGCCCTGGCGATGGATAGGTGCTGTGCCATCAGTGCTGGGTTTCTCCGTAGCGCTGCGCTGCGTCTGGGATTTCGGCCGGACCGGCCATGGAACGCCCGCGCCGTTTGTTCCACCACAACGCCTGGTGGTAGTGGGATTTTACCGATACGTAAGAAACCCGATGTACGTGGGTTTCTTTGCTGGCTGGATGGGCTTGTGGGTTGTCTTCGGCAGAGCAAACCGAAGCGCGCTGGTGGCGGTGATTGTCGCCATAGCTGCGGTCGTGCTGTTCGTGAAGCTTTACGAGGAACCAACACTCCGGAAAATGTTTGGCAACGATTACCAAGAATATTGCGCAAACGTGCCGCGCTGGATTCCGCGATTACGCGCGTGGAGCCGGTAAGCCATTCCGAACCCCGCCGATGTTCAGGGCGTGGCCGCAAAGTTCCTTAAAATTACGCGTCGCTCACTCCTGCATTTATCGAAGAAATACGAAACTCGGCAAAAACCGGGGGCGGATTCAGGTTGACGCTGGGCCAGGTGTCCGCTAGCGTAGGAATTTCGCACTAAACTAAACTGATGCGCATTCTCTTTGTAGCTTCGGAAGCATTGCCTTACGCGAAGACCGGCGGTCTGGCCGACGTCCTGGAGGCATTGCCGCGCGCCTTGGTGAAATTGGGGCATGAAGTGGCCGTGTTTCTGCCGAGGTATCGCGGCGTGAAATCCGCGTCGGTCGTCATGCCCAGCATGACGATTCCCCAGGGAACTCGTCTGCGCTTTCCGGCGATCAAGTACGGCTCCGTACTCCGCGGCGTGCGCTACTTTTTTCTGGATGACCCTCCTTATTTCGACCGCGACGGCATCTATGGGGACAAAAACCGGGAGTATCCCGACAATGCCGAGCGGTTTACCGAATTTTCTCGTGCCACCATCGAGATGGCCAAACACATCTGGACGCCGGACGTTTTTCACTGTAACGACTGGCAGACGGCGATGGTGCCGGCGCTGCTTCGCTCGTCGTACGCGGACGACCCTGTGGTGAAGGATATTCCGGTGGTGTTCACGATCCACAACTTCGGCTACCACGGCGTGTTTCCTCCGGAGTCGCTGCTGCGTGCTGGCATTCCTCAAGCGTTGTTTCATCCCGGCGGAATCGAATTTTTTGGGAACGCCAATTTCTTGAAGGGTGGACTGATCTATTCGGATTTCCTGACAACGGTGAGCCCCAAGTACGCCCAGGAAATTCAGACGCCTGAATTTGGATTCGGATTGGACGGGGTAATTCGCTCCCGGGCCAGCCGGTTGGTGGGAATTCTGAACGGAGTGGACTATTCCACGTGGAGCCCGGAGCGGGACACCTTGATTCCCGCGAAATATTCCGCGAAAAATATGGAAGGGAAGAAAGCGTGCAAGGAAAAGTTGGCCGAAGAGTTTCAACTGCTGCGCGATAATCCCAGCCGGCCAATCATCGGGATCGTGTCGCGATTCGCCGACCAGAAGGGCTTCGACTTGATCGCCACGATTGCTCGCGACCTGATGCAGGAGGATGTTTTGCTGGCCGTCCTCGGAACCGGGGACCGCCGCTACGAAGAGTTGTTTCGCGCGCTCGCAACCGATTTTCCGGGCCGCGTCGGCGTGAAAATCGCTTATGACAATGCTCTCGCGCATCTCGTGGAAGCGGGCTCGGATATGTTCCTGATGCCGTCGCGCTATGAGCCTTGCGGCCTGAATCAGATTTACAGTTTGCGTTACGGGACGGTACCCATCGTGCGTGCAACCGGCGGCCTCGACGACACCATCGAAATGTTCGATCTTGAGCATGGCACCGGCACCGGATTTAAGTTTTCGGAGTACTCGGGTGGCGCGCTTTTGCATGCAATCCGACAGGCGTTGCATTATTACGCCGACGAGGACATTTGGAAGCGCATTCAAATGAACGGGATGGCAAAAGATTTTTCATGGAACACCTCGGCGGCGGAATATGCGAAACTATATGAGGCTGCCAGAGCGGCGCGAAACCAAACGACAGTTCCCGCATCTAACTAACCAGGAAAGTGGCTGCCGAGTAGCAGCCCAAAAAGGATACAAAGTTTATGGCTGATAATATTCTTACGGTGAATGACGGAAACTTCGATACGGAAGTTCTGACTGCAAGCAAGTCGCAGCCCGTCATGGTTGATTTTTGGGCGGAATGGTGCCGCCCCTGCCACATGCTGGCTCCAACGGTTGCGGAGATTGCCCAGGACTACGCCGGCAAGCTCAAGGTCACCAAGCTGAACGTGGATGAAGCGATGAACTCTTCCACCCGCTATGGCATTCGCGGCATCCCAACCCTGCTGGTTTTCAAGGACGGGCAGGTGGTCGAGCAGATTGTCGGCGCGGTGCCGAAGGATCAGATTACCAAGGCGCTGGACCGGCATCTCGGTTAATTACCAGCTTGAGATTTGCGAAAATCTAGTTGTAGGTACGGCCTGCTTTTTCCGCGGGCCGTTGCCATTTCTGGTAGCGGCGAATCGTTGGCGTTGCATCTTTGGCGGAGGCTGGGATGTCTGAATCGAATCGGGAACTGGTGCGGTGCCACTGGGCAAGCAATGCGCTGAACATCCCCTACCACGATGAAGAGTGGGGCGTCCCTGTCCACGACGAGAATCGCTGGTTCGAATTTCTGATACTTGAAGGCGCGCAGGCGGGCTTGAGCTGGGACACCATCCTGCAGAAGCGCGAGCGCTACCAGAAAGTTTACGCGGGCTTTGATCCGAAAAAAGTGGCGCGGTTCGACTCGAAGAAGTTGCGCGAGCTCTTGGCCGACCCTGGCATCATCCGCAACCGGCTGAAAATTTCCGCGGCGGTGACAAATGCCCAAGGGTTCCTGAAAATTCAGCAAGAGTTCGGGAAGTTCGACAATTACGTTTGGGAGTTCGTGGGAGGCTCGCCGATCCAGAACAAATGGAAAAAACACCGCCAGTTGCCGGCAGTGACGCCGCTCGCGACCGCGTTGAGCAAAGATCTAAAGAAGCGCGGCCTCCGCTTTGTGGGGCCAACAATTGTTTACGCCCTGATGCAAGCCACCGGCTTGGTGAACGACCACTTGGTGAGTTGCTTCCGCTATAAGCAAGTCGCACAAAGCTAGCTTGCGGCTGATAGCTTCCGTTGCTGATTTAGGAATAGAGCGGGCGTCGTACAATGGCAGTATAGACGCTTCCCATGTTTCCTCTAGCAAATCCTAACTCGCCGAACTGGCGGCGCTCATTCACGACAAAGCGGCCTGTAAAACGAAAATGATGGAAAATGGGATTGACATCCCATGACCGCAGGGTAGGAGTCCGCTGTTGTAATTTCACGGCGCCGACCGCCGCTTTTGACTCTCTAGGGTATGTTCGGGAACTGTTATTGCACCCTAATTGCCCCAGATTGCTCAACTCGGCTTCCTCCACTTTCCTTTCGCTGCCGCCCGCAGAGCATGAGTAAACGAAGTCTCACCGACGGCGAGAGTCCTCACGTCACGGAAAGTTTCCTGGGCCAGTTCACTGAGGACGTGGCCTGGAGGCATCTCGAGAAACAGGCGACAGCCCAATTCCTCCAGGACGGTTGTCGCATCGTACCAGCGAACACCATGCGCAATGTTGGTTGCTAAGTCCTCCGAGATAGCCTCTTCAGTTCGCAAGACTCTTCCCGTTACGTTGCCGACGTAGATTAACTTCGGCTCATGCAGGCGTAATGCCTGCAAGCTCTTTGTTAAGGTATCCGCTACGGGCTGAAGCAACGGACAGTGTGAGGGTTCGGACACATCGAGGCGCACTGCCTTATGGGCACCGGTTCTTCGAGCAGCCTCCAATGCTTTGTCTATACTTTCATAGGAACCGGCGATGACGATTTGGCGAGGAGCGTTGATGTTGGCCACGTACACCGGGTTTTGCTCCGTATATGCTTCTTCAACCAGTGCGGCTACTTGTTTTTCAGTCAATCCCACAATGGCTGCGAGACCGTATCCTTTGGGGTAGAGTTCCACCATCCTCTCCGCCCGCAACTTTATCAGCCGAACCCCATCGGCAAGGTTCAGAACGCCGGCCACCACCGCGGCGGCGAAAGCGCCCGCCGACATGCCTACAACCGCTTCCGGCACTACACCTTCTGCGACGAGAGCGCGTGCCACCGCGACACCGGAGGCCAGCAACGCCAATTGGACCGAAACCGTCGACAGAAGAGCCGCCGGCGAGTCGAGCGCCAGCACATTTTCTCCCAGAGCTTCACTCACCTCATCGAGCGTCCGAGCGATGGACGGATGATCCGGAAGGGCGTGCAGCATGCCCGGAATTTGTGAGCCTTGTCCAGGAAACAAAAATGCCACGCTCATAGCAATCTCGATCCTCTCCCCCTGTGAAAACAAGTTCCGCCTTACGCAAAAAGCGCGCAGTCGGAGCCACGTGAAGCGGCGCGATATCTGCCATTTGAAGTTCTTCTATCGAACGCGCAATGCCGCCTCTTCGACTGGACCTGCAGCCCTCCTTATGCGTCGGGAATTTTCAGGGCATGACTGCTGCCCGTTGTCCGAGAATATAGGCAGCTCGACCCGTCGGGGATTTTTCCTCCGTGGAAACGAGCTTTCTCAATGGCGAACCGCCATACAGGCTGTACAGGTAGGTCCCCCCGCCATCCGGACCGGATTGCACTTCGAGGAACTCGACGGATCGCACGTTGCCCGGTATGTTTCCACCGAACCATCGAGGGTCCTCCTCTTGAGACCATGTGATTACGGACAGGACAGATCCCGCTGGATACTCATGCGTGCCGTTCTTGCGTGCATAGGAGATGGCTCGATCATTGCCCAGAACCGCGGCCAAGGTGTGGTCGTTATGGTTGAGTGTGGATGCGATGACCTCCCACTGGACCGGGTTGTAGGGCAGTTCTCCAGATACCTCAGCGTCACGATTGAACCGCGTTGCCACCCGCGCGTTCGGTTGCGAGCATCCTATGAGCAGAAGAGCCGCGGCAAGCACCTGGATGGTTTTCACTGCGCACCTCGTTGCTGATTCTTGATCGGCATGGTGAAGACATAGTCGTTTCGCTCAACCGCGTGATGACAGTCGACGCAGTGTGTATTTGCGAAGTCCAACGTTTGGCCGTCGGGCTTCAGGTCCATACCGATCCATCGGCCCCAGCCCCATCCTGCCGTCGTACGATACTTCTCGTGATCTCGAATCATTAATTCGACTTGAACGAACTGTCCGGGCTCAACTACCCCATCGGGATCCGGTTGTTCATGCCAGGTGGCCTTTCCGATCATGGCTCCGTCCGGCCATGGATTGATACGGTTCTCCACAATTGCTTTCACCGCGACATCATTACCGAGAACAACGCGTATGGTGTTGTTTTCGATTCGCTCCGTGCTGTCGATCTGTTTCCAAGTCTTATACTCGGGATGAAAGGGGACACCCCCAAGCGTGCTTTGAACGCTGCGGACTGTCCCGTTGTCATCGATCCACCGCACGTATTCGCGATCTGCTGCCTGGACTGCCGAGACAGTGGCCGGGGGTTCCTGCGATCCGGGTGCCAGATAGTTCCGTAGAATCGCCAACTGTTCCGAAGTGATCGAGGAGTTCGGGTGCGCCGCTCGATACGACGGAAGAGGCATTGCGCCGAGTCGAATCTGATTGAACGCGTCGAATAACGACAACTTCTGCTGCTCTTCCGGAAGCGCTCCGATCTCTGAGAAGTTCAGGTGCGCCCGGGCCCGACGCACGTCTCGGGAAACGATCCAGTAGGCTGGCACAATTCGGTCAAACCACGCCAATTCCGTTTCGTTGGAATGGCAGTTGTAGCAGGAGTGTTTGAAGATCGCCTTGACCTCCGCGGGAGCCTGTATCTCGGCAGTGACCGGCGGATTCCTCAGTTCGGGCCGGACGAACTGCAGTCCAGTGAACAACAGGAGTCCAATTCCGCAGAATCGAAGTAGCAGGCGGATGTACGGAGTCTTTGGCATAGAATTTCTCCCCTATTCGATAACCCATCGATGTCCAACAAACCTCTATAGTGAACTTGCGCTGCAGCCTCTTCGATCACAGCGGCAACTTCTTTCGGCCGGGAGACGTAGACCGAGTGGCTGGCGCCTGCAACTTCAACCTTGTGGCTGTTGGCTCGCGCGGCGTACCAGCGTTCGAGGTCAGGGCTGATGGTTCTGTCCGCCCCCGCTACCACCATCCAGCTTGGCTTGCTTCTCCACGCAGCTGTGGTGACGACAGCTTTGAAATTGTCGGCAAAGTTGAGTACCTGCGAGCGCGCCATGAGAGCGGCCTGCTCGGCAGACAGGTCGGCTGCGAAGTACTCATGAAACTGCGCGGGGTCAAGGTAAGTGAAGCCGTCCGCTGTCTGCTTTATTGCACCAGCCTTGCTCAGGTCGCTTGGGAAGCGCTTACCGTCGTCCGCCTCGTTCTCTCCCGTGTCGGGCATGTGCGCCGCGACGTAGACAAGACCGGCGACGGATGAATCCGTCCCGGCTTGGGTAATCACGGCTCCCCCATAACTGTGACCGACAAGGATGCACGGACCATTTTGCAGAGCAAGAACTCGCTTCGTGGCAGCAACGTCGTCGTTGAAGGAGGTCTCCGGTTCCTGGACGATACTGACGTTGTAACCATCCTTGACCAGGATTTCGTAAACACCCTTCCAGCCCGAACCATCCGCCCAGGCACCGTGAACCAGAACAATATTCCGGATCCGATGCCCATCATTCTGTGCTGACCCCGCGCGACAGGTCAGTACCGATACCGCGATGAAGAGGGACAGAAACGTTCCTCTCACGAAGCGTATACATTTCATTGGATTGCTCATTTTGCTGCTCCTCTTCGTCGATTCATTTGCACATCGGTACGGCGACACTCGTTTTTCAGAAGGCGCCCCAGTCTCTGGCGGCGAGAATTGATGTTCCAGCGGCGTAATTCGGATCCATGCTGCCGATTTCATCTCCCCAGGGATCTTTCGCGAGCACGATCCCACTCGGTACGCGCAGGAGGATCGCTGCGAGGCCCCGGCCAGCAAACTCCTTCAGGGAAAAACCGCATACAGGTGTTTCCACACGAATATCGACGACTGCAGGAAGGTCCATCGCGCGATCACAGAGGGACTTTGCTTCCTCCGCCGCCATGCGCCTTTCTGCATAAATGACAATATCCAGATCGCTTTCCGGCTTTGCCACATGCCTGCCGCTCGCAAGCTCGAACGCAACACTGCCCCCCGGACCCCAAAGAAGGACGTTTTCCATCCAGCGTTCTTTGAGAAGGCCTAAGGCGCGAAGAGCAGGGATGGCATTTGCTCTCGGAGTGGGAATCGCGCGCGTTAGCAACTGCGAGGGCGTGAGTACGCTCCTTACCAACTCCGGATGACAGAACGCGGCCCAGCGCTGTTTCCTCTCCGCTCCGCGAACACCGATCGGAATTTCCCGTCCCCTAACCGGACCACGGCGAACAACGACAAACGAGGTCTTTCGCAAGTTATCCTCGACCCATTGAGGCGCCGACGGTTGGGAGGAGATGAGCTGTTTCGCGTTTATCTCCAACAAATCGTGCGTTCGGACAAGATGAGCTTCGCAATGAAACATAGGGTGTCCTAGTGCAGGCGGCTGAGAAGGATGATCCATCCGGCCAACGTGAAAATACTGAGCAGAGTGCTCACAATCAGACTCGAGCTTGCGACTTCCATAGTTGCATCGAAGCCCTTGCCGAACAGAATCCCAAAGAAGCCGCTGGGAATCGCGCTGAGCAGGACTGCGAACCTGGTCTGTTCCAGAGGCATACCTAAGAGGACAGCTACCGCAAGGCAGAGAGCCGGCTGGAGCACATTTTTGCCCAAGACCGCCCAGCCCACGCCCCAGTTCAAGTTAAAACGCTGCGCGGATGCAATCAGGCCTGTCACAAACAGGGCGGTGCCTTCCGTCGCGCCACCGAGAATAGTCAGGCTGTTATCCAGATACGTAGGCATGTGGAACTTGACCACGGAGGCGAGAACACCAAGTACCGGAGCCCAGAATACGGGTTTCTTGAGCGCTCTCCACAGAGATAGGCGAATGCGAGCCGCAGGAGACAGTGCCATGCCCGTCCTAGTTCCGCTTTCGAGAATTGCAAGGGTGATCGGGGTGATCGTAATCGCACCCACCGCGAGGCCGACAGCAACGCTGACGGAAGCCTCGGGGCCATAAACAGCCAAGAGCAGAGGAATACCAATTCCCGCATGATTCGGAAATCCAAGCGTCAGCGCCAGAACAGCGCTGTTTGCTGCAGTTTCTTTGCCGAGCTTCCGCGACGCATAGTAGGTCGCAACAAAGACAACCAAAAACACTATGGCAAGCACTACGGCGGCCCCGGCTTGCCCCCACAACAGCTCACGCGGTGTGCGTGCAATGGTGAGAAATAACGAACACGGAAGCGCAAAGGTCATCAGGAAGCTGACCAGGCTCTTTACGTCCTTATTATCGACTATCTTAAATAAGCCTGCTGCATACCCGAACAGCAGGCCCACAAAGATTGGCACGAGCGAGTTGGCCAGAACCTGGAGCATCGTGAATCGCCTACTTTTCCAGCCACTGTGCTTCGAGCCTGGTGCGAACCAGAAGCGAAGCTTTTCGCGTTTCGCGCGCCGCCGCGGATTCGAGTCGATTGCGAAGATCGACGGGACCGCTGCGGGCATCCGCAATGGCTGCGACCAATTCGTTCTGTACGTTCCGAATCTCCTGCTGTGAAGGTTTCTCAGGATTTTCGACGTGAAGCAGTTTGTAAAGGAGGCCCAGCTTCGCGTAATCACGAATGTCGTACGACATCGGAGCGATCTCCTTCCCGAGCTTTTCCAGTTCGCCCACGGAGCGCCGCGTAACACGTGCTGCTGCTTCCTTGTGCATCGCATGGATCATGACGCCGTCGTCGTCGAATGCCAGGATTCGATTTGCCTGGTAGCCATGCGTCAGGAAAGCTCCCGAAAGTGCATGGCCCACCACCAACGCAATTACGGGATGACCCGCGAGTCGTGCCGAGCCGTAGGCATCTGCGGCAGCAGCAGCGGCAAGAAAGATAGCGGCAGTCTCTTCGCGACGGCCGTAGGCCTGGCTTTTTACGTCGACGATTGCGACGATGGGCCGCTTGATCGTGTTCTTATCGTGCTCGATCACTTCGCGAACGCGGGCAGCGAGGGTAAAAGCCTCTTCCAGTCCTACTTCCCCATGCCGGGCACAAGGAAAGCGACCGTGTGGGTCTGGAACAACGCAGAGGAATCTCGCGTGCTCGTTGCTGAGCGATGCATCCCCCGTAAGTACAGATTTAGGGTCACCATGCATAGGTGACGATTGACCAGTAAACGCGTGGAACCACACGGTTCCTCGCACGCCGCTATATTCGCTCATCGTTTGTCCTCGTTAGAGTCATTCGTGATCCAGAGTGTGCGGAACTCTTTGGGATCCCACTGCTGCGACGTGTCGAGCTTTGCAATTCGGTTGCGATAGAGTGCCACCTGCGAACTCCGATGCACCGGTGGAATGCCTTTCGAGACCAAAAGTCGGATAGCGTTCGCAACCTGGGGCGTATCGTCGCCGACCAGCGCATCGGCCAAGCCCGTCGCGTATCGCTGCTCCCCGCCATGAATTGCCCAGATAAGTGCGCGATCGCTCGAGTCGAATTCTTCCGAGCCGTTCTCCTGCTCGATCACCTCAGGACCGTTCATTCCTAGTCGAGCTTCGCGCGTCATAACGACGTAGCTTGCGAGCCCCGCAGCGAGCGACATTCCTCCGAAGCAGCCGACCGTGCCGGCCGTGAGACAGATCACCGGGGCATATTTTCGTAGTGCCAAAATGGAGGCCATGATCTCGGCGATTACCGCCAGGCCAAGATTCGCCTCTTGAAGACGCACACCACCTGTCTCGAGCAGAATCACCGCGCTGGTCCGTATGCCCTTCTCGTTATCGGCACAGGCCAGATCGAGGGCGGCGGTCATCTTTGCGCCGGACACCTCTCCGACGCTGCCGCCTTGAAAGGCGCCCTCCAGGGCAACGACCACGGCTGCTTGTCCCGCGATCTTCCCTTTCATCACCACGCAGCCATCGTCTTCCTGCGGCGTGACGCCCTGCATCGGGAGCCACGGAGATTCCACGCGATCGAAGGGGCCAACCAACTCCCGGGATGTTCCCTCATCGAATAGCGCTTTAGCGCGCTCTCGTGCGTCGAGTTCTATAAAGCTCTGTCGGTCGAAGAAGTCTGGCGAATATCCTTTGCTGCTCATCGCTCGCTCACCTCCACGGCTTGCTCGAGGCGCAGATGGACGACGCCAGGTGTTGCCCCCGCGTCGTTGATTTCAATGCGGACGGCCCCGTCGTACTTCGCGAAGAACCGGTCCAGAACAGCTTTCCAAGTGTCCCGAAAGCCATCCACACTGGTCCGAATGAAAACCCGGGCGACTTCGCCTTCGGCTGGTTCCAGCAGGACCTCAAGATCCCCTGAACCCACGACGCCGACATGGGCTTTTTTATTTACGTTTCGACTTGCCGGGTAAGTGAGTTCAATCTGCTCCACTTTGATTCTCCAATCCGCTTTGGTCCGCTTGCACTTCGTCTTGTTTCTGCTCCACAGCATCAAGAAACAGAGTTGCCGCCAAAAGATCTCCGCTTCCACCCGGTGAGACCCCCAACTCCAGCAGCCGGCGGTCGAGCTGAGCTAACTTCTGCCTGCCGATTGCGGTTCCACTGCCGCCAACTTCCTCCACAGCAACAGCGCCTTCCTTTGTAGCGGCGAGGGCCTTTTCTCCTCCGCGATAGAGCAGGCAAGTGTCGTCCAGACGGGACATGATGCTCAGGAGCGTGTCGAGCCGGGCCACACTCTCCGTTGCGCCTCTCGCGCGCCTTGCGCGAAGCGTCGGCAGTCCTACAGCAACGACATGGGGAAAGCCGCGAAGAGCTTCACCGCGCGCTCCCGTCACGCCATGTTTCTTCGTTACGATGTCGCCATGCGAAACCAGCCGAGGTGTGGCGCGGTCCGGAAAGGAAGCAATCTCCTTCGCAGTTGCCGCAATTTGGGAAGCCTCCACTTCGTCACTGACTTCGAACGCAGCCGCCGAAACCAGCAATCCCAGGATCCAAATTGCGCCCTTATGGGAGTTGCTCCCCTTCGTCGCCTTGAACATGGCGCGCTCTGCTTCGCGTCCAATGAGCGCGAGCCGTTCGCGCAACGCCTGGCTTGGATGAATTCCTTCCGAAACAAAAGCCATCTCGCGGAAGTATGGTTCGATCGCCAAAGCAGATAGCTTCATGATCGAGAGCGACAAGTCCGTATGAGCCCCGGCGCCGCGGCGATCGACGAGGCCAGGTTTCGGCGTCAACTCGGCCTCGGCAATTAACGATTGGCATGCAAGGTACGCCAGGCGCACCCCCGCGGCCTGATCAAGGGAAGGACACCAGGGAGCGCTACCCATCGGGTTGGATGAGTGGGCCGTTCTCATTACCAGCCCCTGAATCGCGCGGGTGGGTCATAGAGTTTACCGGACCAGGCGACGAGATCTTCCATGCTTCTGGCCGCCAGCAGTGAGCGCTTCGCTTCCATGCGTTGTACTCCGACATCTTCCGGATAAGCGACTACTCCCTTCCTTCGAAGCTCCGCGGTTTCCGAAGGAATTGCCTTCAAACCAATCGGACTCACTCCTGCCACTGCTGCGAGAGCGCGACGGCGCTCTTCCCGCCCTTCGGCCTTGTAGAGATACGCGATGCCCTCTTCGGTTACGACGTGGCTGACGTCGTCTCCGTAGATCATAACGGGGGCGATTGGCATTCCTGCCTGCTTGCCAACTTGCACCGCGTCAAGAGTTTCAACGAACGCGGGAACGCCACCTTTCTGAAAGGTCTCCACGGTCTGCACCACGAGCTTTCGACCGCGAACGATCGGCTTGTTCTCCGTAATCAGATCCAGCCACGCCGCGGTAGTGTGTCGCCGGCCATGCGGGTCGTGTCCCATGTTTGGCGCGCCACCGAAGCCTGCCAGGCGCCCCGTTGTTACCGTCGAGGAGTTTGCGTCCGCATCCATCTGCAGCGTCGAACCGATAAATCCATCAACTGCATACTGCCCGGCAAGTTGGCAAAGAACCCGGTTTGAACGGAGGCTGCCATCTCGGCCGGTAAAAAAGATATCCGGACGCGCCGCAACGTATCGATCCATTCCGACTTCGCTGCCGAAACAGTGAATGCTTTTGACCCAGCCGCTTTCGATTGCGGGGATCATGGTTGGGTGCGGATTGAGCGCCCAGTGTTCGCAGATCTTTCCGCGCAGTCCAAGCGACTCCCCGTAGGTCGGCAAAAGAAGTTCAATGGCCGCGGTATCGAACCCGATTCCGTGATTCAACGACCGAACTTGATGTCGTTCATAGATGCCGCGGATCACCATCATGCCGATCAGAATTTGCAGTTCGTCGATATGGCGCGGATCGCGCGTGAACAGCGGTTCAATGGCAAATGGCTTGTCGGCCTCGACGACGACATCGATCCAAGAACCCGGGATGTCGACACGCGGTAATTTATCGACGATCTGGTTCACCTGCACGACAACGATCCCATCGTGGAAAGCAGCCGCTTCCACGATGACCGGCGTGTCTTCCGTGTTCGGCCCGGTGTAAAGGTTCCCTTGCGCGTCGGCCTGCTCCGCACACACGAGGACCACGTTTGGCACCAGGTCAACCAGCAGCCGGGCGTAAAGTTCCACGTACGTGTGAATGGCGCCAATGGAGAGCTTGCCGTCCTCTAACAGTTGTGACACGCGCAGGCTTTGCGGACCGGCGAAGGCGAAATCCACCTTCTTCGCAATGCCCAACTCAAACAGCGTGAGATGTTCCGGTCGACTAATGCTTGAAATGATCAAGTGTAGATCGTGAAGCTTCTTCGGATCGGCCTTGACAAGGGAGCGTGAGAGGAAATCAGCCTGTTTCTGATTGTCTCCCTCAAGCACAATCCTGTCACCGCTGACGATGAGGGTTTCGAGAGCCTCAATAATTTTCGCCTTGGGTAGTATCGGTCCTTCCATCCATGGCTGGACCAGTTGCATGCGCCGTCGCTTCTCATCGCGCCGCGTATTCCAGGAACGCGATACCTGCTTCATCGTTTGCTGCGCCATCGGGCAACTCCTTGAAAGTGGTTCGTCATTGCGACACCGTTGTAATTGGCCTGCTCTTCCTGACCGTACGGCCGGAGACTCAGAGCGTTAGATAGACGATTTGGACCCACTGCTCGCTGTTGATGATGCCATTGCCCCATACGGGGTCGAGATCGGCGAACGGCTTTTCCGCGACGGCTTCCAAGGCGGATTTTCCCGCGGACTTCAATTTCTGAACGCGATCGCGCGAAGTGATGAGCATGTCCCGGGATTTCGTGAGGTCCGCTTTGTTGCCGAGCGGGCCGTGCCCCGCAACGATCTTGGTGTCATTGCTGGCGAGTGAGAGAATTCTGTCGGCGGCGGCAATCATACCGGTGATTTTGCCGCCCGTACCGGGGTCGATGTAGGGATACATGCCGTTGAAAAACAAGTCGCCCATCGAAATCACGTTGGCCTTTTGAAAATGAACGTAGATATCCGAATCCGTATGCGCTGGAGCAACGCGTTGGAGTTCGAGGATTTCACCATTGGCACGCAACTGGTAACTGGTAGCGAAGGTCTGCTGCGGCAACGCCTCCGCGGGCGAGGGGTCGAAATGCAGGCCGGCGAGCGCACCATCGGCTCCTCTATACAAGACGGGCAGGTCATGCGGTTCGAACATGCGCTTTTTAGTGTTTTCGTGGGCCAGGACCGTGGCGCCTGCGGAGTGCAGGCGCGCGTTGTTATCGGTATGGTCGAAGTGCCAGTGGGTGTCGATGACGTATTTCACCGGAGCGTTGCCGAGGCCATCGAGAGCTTCTTTGAGCTTGGGCCAGGCGGGCGCGACGAAAGTGTCCACGACGAATTTGCCGTCTGGGCCGTTGAGGACTGTCACGCTTCCGCCCGGGCCGCCGAACATGGTGACGTTGTCAGCAAGCTTTTGCGTTTCCATGGGAACGGCATTGAACTTGGCTCGCATGCTCGCGAGCAGCTCGGCCGGAGAAGGTGCTTGTTGCGCGTTGTCCGTCGCGGAGGCGCGGAGCAATGTCACAGGAAAAAGGTTCGCCAGAAAGGCGCTGCCGGCCAGCGTGGCCGAACCGAGCAACATTTCGCGGCGTGAAGTTTTCCGCTGCAACAAATTGAATTTCATGTTCCTTAGTTCTTCCTTTCGTTTCTTGCGGTATCGAATTACTTCCTTCCGCACACCGATTGGACGCTTCGGACTCTGATTAGAGACATTATTTGTTTTCTTCTCTGTGATAAGATTAGGCAATAAGTACAAATATATGGAGCTTCGCCAAATTCGGTCATTTCTCTCTATCGCGGAGACTCTGCACTTCGGGCGTTCAGCGGAGTTGATTCATCTCAGCCAACCGGCATTAAGCCTTCAGATACGATCGCTTGAGGAAGAAATCGGCGTGCGACTCTTCGAGCGGAACCGGCGCAAAACAACGCTCACCGCGGCCGGCGTTGCCTTTCGCGATGACGCAGCTCGAGCGCTCTCGCAATTGGACCAGGCGCTTCACAGGGCGAGGCTGGCTGCCAGTGGGAAACTGGGGCTAGTGCGGATCGGCTTCATCTCAACCGCGCTCAGTGAGATTGTGCCGAATATCGTTCGCCAGTTCAGGGAGTTGAATCCCGAAGTAGAGTTCTCATTGCGCGCCATTCTCACGGCGGATCAGGTGCGGATGCTGGAGACTGGTTCACTCGACGTCGGATTTCTTCGTCTGCCGATTGGCGGGCATTCAGTCCTCGATGTTGTCACAGTGCATCGCGAACCGTTCGTACTCGTTGTACCCGTGTCCCATAAACTGGCAAAGAAGAAAAGGGTGCGCCTAAGCGAAGTGTCGGGTCAAGACTTCGTGATGTATGAGCGTGCCCATGCGCCTGGGTTCCACGATTTAATCGTGGGGATGCTTCGCGATGCCAGGATTGTTCCCAAAGTTTCCCAGACCGCAGGAGAGATCTCGACACTGATCTCGCTAGTCGATGCGCACATGGGTATCGCCATTTTGCCCCTTTCGGCAGTCAAACACAGCGTAGCTTCGGTGGTTGCTTGTGAAATTGCAGACAAGATACCAATGTCCGAAATTGGTATCGCTGTCGGCAAAGGATCTCGAGCGACAGTCATAGATGCGTTTAAATCTTTCGCTCTAAAAAGATTAGGTCCAGCCGGCAACTCTTTGCACGCCAATAAGAGTTAATTTCAGCGTCGAATACTGTTTACCGAGTTCCACGAACTGTCGACCCGGATCCCGAAGTTCGGCGTTGAATGCGACCGGATTCCCTCCAAGAAGTAAGCAACATTCTTGCCAGCTCTTCGCTTGAATAGGCAATCACTTTCGAGTCTTTTCGGCACCCTCAGCTACTATCACATTCAGTTCATTCAGGATCGGTCGCACGGTCACGTCGAAATGCCTGGCTCACGTTTGCATAAGTTCCAGGAAGGCCTGGAATCGCCGGTTGGACTATAATCCGCGGATGGCATCCGGAGAACATGATTCCCACCAACCTGTACGCTCAACCGATCCGGAGTCGGATGGCACACTGGCGAAAGGCCTCGCCAGTGAGGATATTCTCGAGATATTGAGAATGATTCTCGCGGGCGCGTCTTTGAAGGAAGTGCTGACGAGCGTGGCGCGGGTTGTTGAAACTCATCGTGAAGGAATGCTCTGCTCGGTTTGGCTTCTTGATCAAGACCGTGTACACATGCGGGCAATTGCAGCGCCAACTCTTCCCGAATCCTACGTTGCAGCGCTTGACGGATTTGTTGTTGGTCCACAGGGCGGATCGTGCGGCGCAGCGGTAATCCAGCGCAAGCCAGTTTTCGTCAGCGACGTCCTGACGGACCCAATCCTTGAACAGGTACGCGACATAATCGCAGCACATGGCATTCGCGCCTGCTGGTCCGCACCAATCATATCTCACCACGGTGAAATTCTTGGAACCTTTGCGTTTTACTTCCGATCAGTGCGAAGCCCAAAGCCAGGAGACATCCACCTGATCGAAAATGCAACCAGCATCGCTGGAATCGCGATAGAAAGAATGAAAGCAGAGGAGAATCTGCGGCGCCGCGAATGGTCTCTGCTTGAGGCTCAAAGACTTGGCCATTCGGGGAGTTGGAGTCTGGACGTTTCATCCGGGATTGTAACCTTCTCGCCGGAAATACACCGTTCATTTGGCGTCAAACCGGGTGACGACTGTTCAAGCCCTGACTTTTGGTTTAACAGGATTCATCCTGAGGATCGGAAGCGGGTTCGGGATCTCTTTGAAAGATGCGTCATGGAGAGAAGTGATTACGAAGCCCGCTACCGCCTTCTTCTTCCCGACGGAACCATCAAATACCAACATTCTATCGGAGGTCCCATCGTGAACGAGAAGGGCGACCTTGTGGAATTTGTTGGGACCGCAATAGATGTAACCGAACACGCGCAGGCTAGGATTGAATTGGAGAAAGCTTTTGAAGAGATTAAGCAGCGGACGGAAGCTGCCCGCCGGAGCGAGCGAGAGCTTCGCGAAGCCGTCAACACGGTTCCGGCGCATGTCTGGAGCACGTCACCCGACGGGCAGGTTGATTTCGTTAATGATCGCTGGTTGCAGTTCACAGGTTTAGCTTTGGACGAGGCATTCGGGTGGAAGTGGGAAGCGGTCCTTCATCCAGATGACCGGACGAGGGTCGTGGCCGATTGGCACACAGCCGTTAAGCACGGGCAAGCCATGGAGAGTGAAGCGCGGGTTCGGCGGGCAGACGGAGAATATTGCTGGTGGTTTATTCGCAATGTACCGCGGCGCGATGAAACCGGAAAGCTCGTCAGATGGTACGGAACCGCTATCGACATTGAAGATCGCAAGCGGGCTGAGCAAGCCCTTCGGAAAAGCGAGGAGCGCTGGAGATCCGTCTTTGAGAATTCGGCCATCGGCGTTGCGCTGACTGACCTGGACGGCCGCTTTCTAGCTACCAATCATGTCTACCAGGCAATCGTGGGTTACACGGATGAGGAACTGCGTGCACTTCATTTTCTGGACGTAACGCATGAGGACTACCGCGAAGCCAACTGGGCGCTCATCACCGAGTTGCTGGAGGGAAAACGACAACAGTTTCAGATTGAGAAAAAGTATCTGCGCAAGGACGGCAGTTCGATTTGGGTAAGCAACAACGTTTCACTTGTGCCAGGCACCGAGAGGGTACCGCGATTCATAATGGCGCTGTCCGAAGACATCACAGAACGCAAACGCGCAGAGCAAGCTCATCGGAGAAGCGAGGCGTATCTGGCGGAGGCGCATAGACTAGCCAAGACGGGCAGTTGGGCCTATAGCCCTGCCGCGGAGAAGTGTATTTACTGGTCCGACGAAATGCTGCGAATCTTTGGATTAGATCCTCAAACAAAAAATCTTCCAAATCGGGAAGAGTTCCTTCGACTGGTGCACCCGCAAGATCGCGACAGATTTAACGAACGGATCGACAAGGCATTCCGCGAGAAAGCTGATTTTGTGCAAGATTACAGGATCGTGCTGACCGATGGCACGGTAAAACACATCCATGGGATCGGACACCCGGTTCTCGATGAAGCCGGAAATATTGTCGAATACGTTGGGACCGACGTAGATGTGACAGAACGCAAACGCGACGAAGAGAAGCTGCGACAGACTGAAGCAGATTTGCTTGAAGCGCAGAGAATAAGCCAAACAGGTAGCTGGAAACTTGATGCTTCATCAGGGACAGTCACAGTCTCGCCGCAAATATTTCGAATATTCGGCGTCAAGCCCGATGAGGGTACGTCGACCGTTGAATTTTGGCTTAGCAGAAATCATATCGAGGACCAGAAGCGCATTCAGGAACTCTTTGAAAAATCCAGAATCCAGAAAACAGCCTATGACGCGGACTATCGCATTGTTCTTCCCGGTGGAGCCATCAAGCACCTCCATGCTGTCGGGCATCCTGTCTTGAACGAGTCGGGCGACCTCGTAGAATTTGTCGGGACCGCGATGGATATCACCGAGCGCAAGCAGAGGGAAGAGGCCCTGCGGCGGAGCGAGAGTTATTTGGCCGAAGCACAGAAATTGACCCACACAGGCAGTTGGGCGGTGCAGGTCCCTCAGATGGAAAACGCGCGGCGTGAGGCCGGTCAAGAGCTTGCCGTGCTTCCAAGATTCGGCTGGAATTCTTCCTATTGGTCAAAAGAGATGTACCAGATCTTCGGCTTCGATCCTGCCCCCACGCCACCATCTTACATGGAGGTCGCCCAGCGGCTGCACCCGGAGGACGCGCGTTATTACACACGAGTGGTCGAGCAGGCCATTCGGGACAGGATCGACTTTGAGGCCGACTACAGGCTTCTTCTGCCAAACGGCGCGGCCAAGTACGTTCATGTGGTCGGACACCCGGTAGTGAATGCTTCCGGTGATGTCATTGAATTAGTCGGTACGGCGATGGATGTCACCGAGCAGCACGAAGCGAGAGCGGCTCTGCAGACTGCGTTTGAACAAATAAAGGCGGAAGAAACAGAGCTTCGGCGGATGACCGACGCCATCGCAAGTTTCATTTACGTGTTCCGCCCGGATGGGACAGCCCTTTATGCGAATCAAACAGTGCTCGATTACACCGGTCTCACTTTGGAGGAGGTGCAGAGAGAAGACTTTCCCGCACGGATCTTCCACCCGGAGGATGTGGAGAGGCTGCCTGAGAAGCGCAATGAGGCGCTCGCGCGGGGTAAGCCTTTTGAACTTGAGAAACGAGAGCTTGGAAAAGACGGTAAGTATCGCTGGTTTCTTGTCCGCTACAATCCTCTTCGCGACGACCAGGGGCACATCATTCGCTGGTATGCGACGGGGACGGATATCGAGGATCGCAGGCGGGCCGAGGAGAGGATGCGTGACGAAAACCTTGCGCTGAGGGAGGAAATCGATCAGGCATTCATGTTTGAGGAAATTGTGGGTTCGTCACCGGCGCTGCAAACCGTGCTCTCCAGCATTGTGAAAGTGGCCCCCACCGATTCCACGGTGCTGATCACCGGCGAAACCGGTACCGGAAAAGAACTGGTTGCTCGCGCCATACACAAGCACTCGCAACGTTCCGGGCAGGCGTTCATCAGCGTAAACTGTGCGTCGATGCCTTCCTCCTTGATCGCGTCGGAGCTGTTTGGTCACGAGAAAGGCGCCTTCACTGGCGCGGTGCAGCGTCGCCAGGGCCGCTTTGAAATGGCGCACTCGGGTACGATCTTTCTAGACGAGGTCGGCGAACTTCCCGCAGAGACCCAGATTGCGTTGTTGCGCGTACTTCAGGAGAAGCAGTTCGAACGAGTGGGAGGTAACCGAATTATTCCCACCGACGTTCGCGTCATAGCCGCAACCAACCGTGATTTAACGGCGGCCATTGCCGCGGGAAAGTTTCGCGCCGACTTGTTCTACCGGTTGAACGTTTTCCCGATTGAGGTGCCTGCTCTCCGCAAACGGAAGGAGGATATTCCGATGTTGGTCGAGTACTTTGTAAAGCGGTACGCGGAGAAGATGGGGAAACAAATTCGCAAAATCGACAACAGTACGCTGGAGCGGTGTCAATCGTATCCATGGCCGGGAAATATCCGCGAGTTGCAAAACATTGTTGAAAGATCGGTGATCTTGTGCGGCGGCGACACCTTTTGGATCGAAAAGGCCTGGCTGGCAAGCGTGCCGCCACCCCGGCAGGAATTAGCAGGTCCTTTACCAGACACTCTCCAGAATCAGGAGAGAAAAATTATTGAAGCCGCCTTGGCTGAAAGCAGAGGGAAAGTCGCCGGCCCACGGGGTGCGGCAGCCAAACTCGGAATTCCCCGATCGACGCTGGACACGAAAATTAAAAACTTGGGGATCAAGAAACACAGGTTTATCTCTAAGTAGTAGCAAGTCCCTCCTTTCGATTCCCGGGAATCCGGCACTTCCCGGAATTCCGTCACTCCAATTTCACCTCTAAGCCTTTCATTTCAGTGCTTTGCATGTGGCCTCCGCGTTGCATCTTCGTCAAGCGAAAGTCGCGATGGCAACTATGTACACGCCATGGCTGACTGGGCCAAACAACATAACCATGACCTTGAGGATCGAGCGATCGGTGCGGCAGGGAATCATGGTTTTTACGCTGAGTGGGCGGATGAATGTGGAGGAAGTCGCGGAGTTGAAGGAGTTGTTTGATGCGGACTACAGAACCATCGTTTTGGACTTACGAGACCTGAGGCTGGTAGATCGCGACGCAGTGCAGTTTCTAAGAGATTGCGAGGCGCATGGGATGAACCTGGAGAACTGTCCGGCGTACGTCCGCGAGTGGATGGAAAGGGAAAAAGATTGAGGGCGCCACGACCTGGCAGCCCCGATTTGCGGGAGGAGGTACACCCTAGTGATGCGTACATTTGTTTCGACGCAGAGCGATGCCGCAGCAGTTGGCGATCTTCGAGCGTGGAGCGAGCAGCAGTTGATCGCAGCCGCCAAAAGTGGGCGAAGAGCTCCTTTCGGAGAGCTTTGCGAACGTCATAGAAAACGAATCTCCTGTGTGACTCGCCGGATCATACGAAACCGTGAAGACGCAGAAGACGCAGCGCAAGAGTGCTTTCTGAATGCGTTCGTCCATCTCAAGGATTTTGATGGAAGATCCCAATTTGCAACCTGGCTGACCCGCATTGCGATTAATGCCTCCCTGATGAAGCTTCGCAAAAACCGCGGGGCGCGAGAAGTTCCCATGGACGATTCAAACCCGTCGTCTGAACCCGTAGCGCAACGAGAATTTCGGCACCACGCTCCCGATCCGGAAGAGAGTTGCTCCCTTCGTGAACGGAAACGGATCGTGAAGTCAGCCATTTCGGGGCTGCGGCCGAGAGCTCGCAACGTTGTGGAGCTCATCCACTTAGAGGAACGCTCAATCAGGGAAACCGCACAAATTCTGGGGATTTCAACCGGGGCAGTAAAGGCGCGGATGTTTCAGGCGAAAATCGCGCTGCATCGAATGCCCTTGCTGCAAAGTGTCGGCAGCTAAGCAGATGAGAGTCTCTCAGAAAAATAAAGGAGCGGGTCATGAAGAAAATCGCGATCGTAACCGGGGCATCCCGTGGAATCGGGAAAGCCGTAGCGAAAAGGCTGGCACGGGACGGTTTCGTCGTGGTGGTGAATTACCTGAGCAATGCGGCGGAAGCTTTGGAAGTCGTGGCGGAACTCAAGGGGATCGGCGGCGATGCCGTCGCCATCCAAGCAGATGTTTCTAGCCCCGCTGACGTCGAGCGGCTCTTCAATGAAACCAATACAAAATTCGGGAGCGTCGACGTTGTGGTTCACAACTCGGGGATCATGCCACTTTCGCCCATCGGCAAGAATAACTTCGACCTGTTCGATAAAGTCATCTCCACCAACCTGCGCGGCGCCTTCCTG
>Ga0210405_10001950_pt1 | contig 22188 bp, 16 predicted proteins | sample IncBWH11MmetaG_FD_155492 | JGI IMG/M metagenome (GOLD analysis project Ga0210405, IMG submission 155492) | Forest soil microbial communities from Barre Woods Harvard Forest LTER site, Petersham, Massachusetts, United States - Inc-BW-H-11-M | ecosystem: Environmental > Terrestrial > Soil >... | reverse complement strand
AGCAACGCTTCGAACGCAGCACCCTCTAACGAACCGCCGCAATCCTCATCGGCACCGGGCGCCGTAAAACCAAAATACCTGCGTATCGTCATCGATCAACCCGGCCGCGAGCCAGTAAATGTCCGCTTGCCTCTTTCCTTGGTGCGTTCAGGAAGGGGTCTTCTCGCCATAATGCCCAAGCACGTGAACGAGCGACTCGCGGAATACGGCATCAACGCTGGCTCCTTCACCACGATGAATATCGACGATCTGGGCCTCGACATGCGTGAGTTAAATGTTGACGTGGACAAAGGCGACGGCAAGAAAGTAAGAATTTTTTGCGAATGACTGCGCGAAGTTCTTAAACTCCTTTTATCTAAACTCCCTTTGTCGCCGGGTCCCAAACAAACTTGTGCAGCTGCAATCCCAGCCGCACCGGCAAACCGTCCGCAAGGATCCACTCCACCAGCGTGCGCGCCTCCAGCCCGCTCCATTTCCCCGCCGGATCATCAAACACCGGCGAAAACAAAACCTGCCGCACGCGTTCCGCCAGCCGGTGTTGCGCCGTGAACTCTCGCGCAAACTCATAATCTCGCCGAGTCGAAATCACAAACTTCACTTCATCCTTCACATCCAGCACTTCCAGATTCCTCATCTCAAACGTGTCCGCCTCGCCCGAGTCTGGACACTTCACATCCACAATCTTGATCACTTCGCCCGGCAGCCGCCCCGTAAACCGCTCGCCGCTCGTCTCAATCATCACCGTATATCCCGCCGCGACCAGTTTCTCCGCCAGCGGATACACCTCTTCCTGCAAAAGCGGCTCTCCGCCCGTCAACTCCACCAGCGGCACGCTCGCCGTGGCACCCGACGCTCCCGCGTTCCGCACCGCCAGCTCATCCACGCGTGCCAGTACGTCCTCCACACTCATCTTCGTGCCGCCGTGAAATGCGTAAGCCGTATCGCACCACGTGCACCGCAAATTGCACCCCGTCAAACGCACAAAAATGCACGGCAACCCCGCGCGCGTCCCTTCTCCCTGAATCGATTTGAATATTTCCGTAATGAACATGACTTTGGAGTGCGGCAGCCCAGCTGCCGCTTTTTCAACCGTGCCAATCTCCCCACACGCCTTACTCCGCGCCCGAACCCGCCCGGCGCGCCGTCTTCCGCCCCAACCACCACAAAGCCCCGCCCAGCAGCGCCAAGGGCAGGATCAATCTCCAATAAGCCGGCGAAACTCCCATCGATCGAAAAACAACAACGTACCCAATCGCGACCAGCAATGCCGGAATTAAAATAATGGCGAACGCCCGATTCATCGCCTCTTCTCTTCTTCGTTACTTCGTTACTTCGTTACTTCGTTACGTCTTTACGTCCTCTTTTTCTTGCTTCGTCACTTCCCCGGCCTGTATTGCGCCCGGCTAGTATCCGTCTCCCACAAAATCACATCCGTAATCCGCGCCCCCGGCGGCAAATCCTTCAACCCGCGCGCCACCTCATCATAAAAATACTTCGCCATATTTTCCGCTGAAGGATTCACCGTCTTGAACGGCTCCAAATCATTCACAAACTGGTGATCCAACCTCCCCATAATCTCCCGCACGATCTGCTTCAACCGCGTAAAATCCACCAACAACCCAATCGAATCCAGCTGCGGCCCCTCGAGCGTCACCCGCACGCGATAATTATGCCCATGCACGTTCTCGCACTTGCCCTTGTATCCGCGAAGCGCATGCCCCGCCGAAAATGTCTCTTCCACGCTAACCTGAAACATAGTAGGACAGACACTCTTGTCTGTCGCCTCTTTCCTCTGTCTTGTCTTTATTTCTTTACGTCATTACTTCTTTACTTCTTCTTCTTCGCCAAAAATTTCGAAACCTCCGCCAAACTCGATGTCATCCTATACTTCGGCAAAGACTCCAAAAAAATCTTACCATACGCCATCCGCTGAATCCTGCTATCGAGCAGCGCCAAAACACCTCGATCCGTCTTCGTCCGAATCAACCTCCCAAACCCCTGCTTCAAAGCCAAAACAGCCTGGGGCACCTGAAACTCCGCAAACGGATTCCGTCCGTCTTCCTGCAAAGCCGCCACGCGCGCCGCCACAATCGGATCGCTAGGCACCGCGAATGGCAGTCTGTCCACAATCACGCAAGAAAGCTGCTCCCCCGGCACATCCACACCCTGCCAAAAACTGGCTGTAGCAAACAAAACCGCCCCCGGCGTGTTCTTAAACCGCTCCAGCAACACCGATCGCGGCGAAGTTCCCTGCAAAAGAAGCGGAAATGGCACTCGCGTCCTAACCCGCTCGAACAATTCGTTCATCTGCGAGTAGCTCGTAAACAAACAAAACGCCCGCCCCTGGCTAGTCTCCAGCAAATTCACAATCTCGTCCGCAGCCTTCGCCGTATACGCCGGATTCCTCACATCCGGCATGTTCTGCGGCAAATACAGCATCGCCTGTTCCTCATAATCGAACTCTGGCGGCAACCCGCGCTCCTTCGCATGATCCAGTCCCAGCCGGTGTCGAATAAATTCAAACCGGTTCCCCACCGTCAAAGTCGCCGAAGTCAGAACGACAGTATCGAATTGCTCGAACAACCTTTCCCGCAAAATCTGGCTCACATCGATGGGCGTGGCCGCCAAAAACACGCCCTTGTTCCGGCGCTCATACCAATACACAAAATTCTTCTCATTCGATTCGAACAAAAACGATAATTCCTGCCGTATCTCAAAACTTCTCCGCGCAATCCGCAAAATCTCTTCCGGTTTTTGCGTCAAAGCCGCGCATTCCGTCTCAAATCCCTTCAGCGCCGAAGCCAGATCATCGTAAGCCTCGCGGTTCTGCTCCAAAAAAGCCTCGCGTTCGTTCCTCGCAAAGGGATACCGCCCGTCCCGCGCCGGAAACCTCTCGAAAAACGCCCGGCTCCTCTCGCGAATCCGCTGCGTCCGCCGCAAAAGCACCGGCGTTCCCAAATGCAAAAGCCGCAGAGTCTGATCCGCGTCGCGCGCCAGCTCCTCAAACCGGAAATTCGATATCTGCCGCCCGAAATAATCGCTGGCCACATCCTCCATCTCGTGCGCTTCATCGAACACCACCGCCGAATACTCCGGCAAAATGCTCCCAAAATCGTCCTGCTTCAGCGCCAAATCCGCAAAAAATAAATGATGATTCACAATGATCAGGTCCGCGTCCTTCGCCCGCTGGTGCATCCCCGTCACAAAACACGGATTGAACGACGGACACTTCTGCCCCGAACACGTATCCCGCCGCGCATCCAATCTCGTCCACAAATCCGAGTCATCCGGCAAAAAAGTCAGCTCCGCCCGGTCGCCCGTCTCCGTCAATTTCGCCCATTGCTTGATCTGCTGAAACGCGTCCAGCTCATCCATTCCCTTGAGCAGCGCCTGATCCGCCATCGCGTTCATCTTCGCCACGCACAAGAAATTCGACCGCCCCTTCATCACCGCCACTTTCAAATTCGGCGCAAAGTGTTTCTGCAAAAACGGAATATCCTTCTGGTAAAGCTGCTCCTGCAGCGATTTCGTCGCCGTAGAAATCACAACGCGCCGCCCGCTGCAAATCGCCGGCACCAGATACGCCAGCGTCTTCCCCGTTCCCGTCCCCGCTTCCAGAATCGCGTGATGATGCCCCTCAAACGCATCGTGCACCATCTCCGCCATTTCCAATTGCCCGCGCCGGTGCTCGTACCCCCCAATCATGCACCGCTCCAAAAATCCCCCCGGCCCAAAGACCTCCCGCATCGAAGGCTTAGCCGCTACCTCCTCAGCCGTGTAGGGGAGGGGCTTGCCCCTCCCGCTCGTCTCGTCGCCCTCGCCTCCGCCCTTCTCTGTGTCTGCCAACTCTTCCCCGTCCGCCCGCGCCACTGTCGGATCGTCCTCAAAAGACACATCTTCCCGCTCCGGCAGCGCCGCCGCTTCCTCGGCCCCGCCGTTCACGCGTGCATATTTCGTTTTGGCAGCCCTCTTCGCCAAGCGCACCTATCCCTTCGGTCGCATCTCTCGAATCCGTAACGATAGCACAGTCCCTTCCCGCTCCTTGCCATCGCATCCGTGCGCCAAGTTGCCATGCTGTGACTCGGGTTTTTCGGAAACTGTCCCCTCGAAAAGAACGTCTAAATGTGTAGCAGGACAATGTTCAAACCTTGGCCAGTAACCGGCGCTGTGCTTCTCGCGTTCTCCCTCGCGATTCCCGCCTGCGCCTACGACGTCCCTCTCACCGAACATTCCATCCGCGACGCCTACTTTCTCGGCACTCGCCAAACCGGCCTGGGTCCGGATTTTCTCGCCAATTACACCCGCGAAATTCCTAACCTGAGTCTCGGCCGATATCGCTCGTTTGCCAGCCTTGAAACGCCCTTCACCCAAGTCGCCATACTCTCAAGCAAGAAACTCAACTACAGCGCGCAGGATGCAGTAAAGGAATTCCTGGGCAAACCGTTGCCTTTTCGCATTCACCTGGAAATCTGTTACATGGTCGACGCTCCACCCGACGGGCTCACTGTCAGAATCGTCCAAAACAAGAAAGACCTTCTGCCGGCTTACTTCGAACGTTCGCTCTTCTTTCCGGCTTCGGACGAATACAGCTCTCCACCTCCGATCGGCGAAACAATTCAACTCGAATTCAGCGCTGATAAAATCGATTCGTCGACCCTAACGATCCTGATCGGCACTCCCGACGGCCAGCAGGCCGAAACTGTGTTCGATCTTCAGACTCTCCGCTGAATTCACCGGCTAAGCATGGCCCACCGTCCTTGGTCTACAGTCCGGGATTAAGCGTTTGAACACCCTTGGACGTTTTCAAGACGCGCAAACAACCCTGCGGCGCTAAAGTCAAATTGGGGATCCCGGACGTGTCTTTCGGGATGGGAGAACGCAGCTCAATCCGTCGTGGGGTGACCAATGAAATCCTTTAAAGCCTTTCCTTTCCTGACTCTGCTGGCATGCATCTCCCTATGTTCCTGCTATCACGAGTTCTCCGGTACCACCACACCACCTCCGCCAACCGGTGCTACTCTGAGCCTCACCATGCAGGCGACACCATTGACGCCCCCTCCTGGCACCAACATCCTCTCGCTGACCGCCTCGATTAACGGCGTCTCGCTGACGCCGTCCAGCGGCGGCGCCCAGAATTTCATCCTACCCAGCCCCTTCGTCGTCGACTTCACCAAACTGCAAAGCGACTCCGTCTCGCTCGGTACGCTCTCCTCCATCCCTGCGGGCACATACACTATCACGCTAAGTATTTCAGCCCCGGTGGTTTACTATTGCACGCAGACGAGCAGTGGAACTCAAGGTTGTGCGAGTGGAAGCGTTGCGAAATTCTCGGGTGCCGTGTCAACGCCTGCCGTCCCAACGACCATTACCCTGACCGCCGGCCAAAAAACTGGGCTAGCCCTGGTTTTCAACCTCCAAAAAGCGATCACCGTAAACACCAGCCAGGTAGTCACAGGCGTCAGCTTCACGGCGACTAATGTTCTGACCTCCGCTGCTTTGCCTTCTTCGTCGAACACGCTAGCCACTGGCCAGTTGGACTTCTTGGAGGACGTCACGGGAGTTGTTACAAGCTCGAACAATGGCACGCAAACCGTCACGATCAGCACGGCCACTGGCGGATCATTCACCGCAGTCGGCAACTCGTCCACCGTCTACGCGCCCACAACCTGTGCGGCCAACACTACCTTCTCTACTTGCGTTGTGGTCGGTCAAGTCGCCAGTGTAGATGCAGCTCTGAATTCGGACGGAACTTTCACCATGCTCGAATACGACCCTCTTTCGACGAGCGGGGGTTCCGATATCATTGAAGGAGTCGTTACCAGCGTCCCTTCTTCAGCGTCTCAGTTTCAGCTTGTTGCCAATAGTCTCGTTTTTGCATCAACGGGCAGCAAGATCAGCGGTAGCCTTTCATCCCTTTTTGGTGCCCCTGTCAATATCACTCTCGTGAGTCCCTCCGGCTTCCTTGTGGACGACAAAGGCCTTTTGGTAACCACCACTGGTGTGAATAACTTTACCGGCAGCACGAGTGCTTTAGTTCTCGTGCCCGGCCAGACCGTCGCCGCGGAGATTACGTCCTTCACCCCAGCCTCTGGAACCGTCCTCGCCTCCGCGAATGCCGACCTGCTCATTCTCCGGTACACGCGTCTGGCCAGTGCAGTCCAGGTTGGCACTGGACCCCAACCAACGATTACGAGCTTCCCGCCTTACTTCGGCCTAACAATTCCACAGCTCGTCCAACTTTCAAGCGGAACCCCGCCCAGTTCTCCTTCCACTTATTACGATGGATTCAACCCGGCTACGGGCGGCTCACTAACTATCGGGGGGACTGTCTCCATCCGCGCACTTTATTATGGGCCGAACTTTTCACCTTCCTTTACTGCGGCAAAAGTTCGTGTCCCCTAGTTCAACCTTTCCCGCCTCCGCAAAAGGCAAAGGGCCGGGACATCCTTCAAAGGTGTTCCGGCCCTTTCTTTTCCGCCAGATATTCCACTGTCAGAAAATGCTGGCATTGACATTTCGTTACTTTCTGCTATACTACCAGTCGAGTAATTCCGCGCCGTCCTTGTCCTGATCGATTCCGACTCAAGACTGCTTCCTAATCCTTAACTCTTTTGTCTGGAATAATTTGCGCACTCTTTCGTTTCTGGGCGCAGTTTCGCAGAATTTCTCCCCTTTAGAATCACACTCTTACGCACTCTGTGTAACGGAGCGTTTCAGCAACTCTCTTGGAATCAATCCGCTGCGCACTCTTTGCGAAAAACACCCGGGTGGGGGTAGGGGCATCGAGAATCGGGCTTCTCGTGCGCTGGGAAGCTAACCCCTTTAGAATCCGCACTTCCAAAAACTCGTCCTTAAGTCCTTTGGAATCCGCACTTCCAAAACAAACGATTTAAAACTCTTTAGAATGAACACTTACGGAAAAACCGGGAGGGGGGCCCTGCTTTAGGGCACGTAATAGAGCGCCTCTGGTCAGCCGGTTTCCGGGTCCTAAGCAAGCCCCAGCTTGTGCGGGCGAATGCTCGCCGGGCAATCGGTTAGGCCGGCTGAATTCCGCCTATCGTGGTATGCGGTGGCAGGGAAACCGGCGGCATCGACCCCGCCAACGCGCTTGTGGAAGCTCTTGGTTGGAACCGGTTGTAGAGCGCCAGCGACATCGCGCCCATTCCCCACATCCAGATTCCCAAGCCCACCAAGAAACCTATGATATGAAGATGCGCGAGCGGCGTGTAGACGATGCGTACGATCACGAACCCCATCGCCATTCTTCCGATCAGACCCCAGGTGTCGGCCGCCCTGCCAAGAATCCAATTCCCGACCACCGCGCCGACCACAATCTCGGCGGTAAAGAGACCGAGGAACCAAAGCCCCAGCGTGAGCACTCCCAGCGGGATGCCCACAACGGTTATGCAGGCAATGATGCACGCGATCGGCACCGCAGGGAGCACCAGCAAACCGAGCCCGAGTGGAGCTCCGACCCGCTCCCCGGCTCGAACGGCCTCCTCGGCGAACTTTGGAAGCAGCAGGAACAGCACCATCCCGAAAAGAACGAACGCAGCCGTCCAAATGATTCGCCACACGTAGTAATGCCCTTCCATGTACTGCGATTTGTGCACCGCCTTGGTAAATTCGACCGGTGAGACTAGCTTTGCTCCGGAAGCGACACTTGGCGGGTTGTCGCCCTCGTAATGAATCGGGCCGTCGACCTGCGCCGAGGAGCCAATCGACATCGAGTGCCCCTTTACCCGAATCTCTCCGTCGACGGCCCCAGAAACGATTGTCTGGTCGCCAAAGACCAAAAGATCGCGGCCGAGGTGGCCATCCACGCCGACACTCTCCCCAAACGCGGTCATGCTCCCGCCAACTTTTCCGGCGGAATCCAGGTTCGCGACTTCATTGAAGGTGAGGACGTTCTTCCCCACGCTCCCCGTGATGGTCAGGTTGTTGGTAAACGACCGGATGTTCCCGTCGATCTGCCCGTTGATGCGCGTCGACCCCGCGAAAATGATGGCATCACCTTTGATATGACCGCTGATTTCAACACTTTGCCCGAAGAAAAAGAGGTCTCCTTCGATCGTGCCGTCAATCCGTCCGCGCCCGCATGTGACGAAGATGTCGCTCTTGACCGTCTCATCTTTGGAGAGTTCATAGACACCCTGGGTCTTGTGAAACTCCGTCGCGCCCGCTGTCACTGGCAAAGCCAGCGCCGCGCACAATCCCGCCAGCACCAGCGCCAATACCGACCCGCGCCGCAGGCGTCGCCGGAATATGACTACGCCGAATCCCGCCGCGGTTAGCATCGCCAGTACCTCGAGAAGTGTGATCACGGATTGCCATCCTTTCCAGAAGGCGCCTTGAAAAACCAGCAAGCTCAGAAGGCTCGTGCCGCCGAATCCCGCATCCTCCAACCGCGTCTGCCAGGGTTCGACCAAGTTGGTATAGAGAGCGTAGACGCCCGTTGCCGCCAAGCCAAAAACCACTCCCCAAATCCATCCAAAGGATTTCCGCGCGCGCTCCTGAAATTCTGCCAGACGCGAAGGCAGCGGTTCGTCTGCTTCCAGCATGGCGCGTGTAAGCAGCCGGGATTCGCGGTCGAGCGCCCTCAACAAAGTCCGGCAAGCCGCGCAATCCTGCGCGTGCGCGGAAACGGCCTGCGCGCGTGCGCGGTCCAATTGGCGCTCCGCGTAGAGCAGGCACGTCATTTCATCCAGATGGTCCATCATCCCACCCGGCGCTTCTGGCGACACCGGGTTAGCAGGTTCGCTCACGAGGTCCCTCCTGCAGCCAGCGCACTCTTCCCCTCCAGCGCCTGCCGAAGTTCATGCCGTGCCCGCAGCAGCACGACGCCCACAAAGGCGCGCCGCACGCCGAGCGCATCGGCAATTTCGTCATAACTCATATCCGAGTAGTAGCGCAACACCAGAGCCATCCGCGCGCGCGCTCCCAGCTTCTGCAGGGCGTGCCGCACTTCCTCGCTGGTCTTCTGCTCGATCAGCCTGTCCAATTGGTTGGGGTCCGGATGCTCCAGCGGGACATCATCCACATCCTCGGTCTCTTTGTCTTGGCGGATTTTGCGGCGCCGCAGGATATCCCAACAGTGGTTAGCTGCGACCCGGTAGAGCCATGCCGAAAACGAGCGCGTCTCGTCGTATTGGCTCAAGTTCCTCTGCAGCTTGATGAAAATATCCATAGTCGCGTCTTCGGCGTCTTCCCGGGTCGGCAGGGCCCTCCTGCAAAAGCGGAAGATAGCCGGTGCAAAATCCCGGTAAAGCTCACCCCAAGCATCGGCATCCCCTGCACGAGCCCGGGCAACTGCCTCCGTGGTCTCCGTCATTCCCGGCACACTCATCGGGCCTGGTTTCAGCGGTTCCATAGACTAGTACGCAGGGGAGCCCCTAAAACTTACACGATCTTAACAAATCGCAATATTCCAGCAGGGGGCTATCTCGTCTCTGCTCAGCACTCTACCAGAAATGTGGAGGTTAACCGCAAATCGCTGCAATATCGGGGCAATGGGATTAGGGCGGCCCCAGTACCCGCGAAACCGGGTTCCCTCCCGGGCAGCCCGAGACAAACCATTCAATCTTCGGGCCCGTCAAATCAAAAAGATTGGATTGACAGGGTGCTGGGGCTGGGTGTTATTTAGATGCCTAACAGGGGAGTGGTCTAGCCAATATTGCCGAGGAGAAGTAATCCAACAGGAGGGGTGTATTTATGCAAGGGAAAAATGTATGGAGACACAGGGGAATAAGAAATGGTGTTTTGCTCGCGGGAGCTTGCGCCATTGCATTGCTGTTTTTCGTGTGCGTCGCCCAGGCGCAGACGTTTCGCGGAGCCATCAACGGGACAGTTACGGATCCATCTGGCGCCGTGGTCCCGAACGCTCAAGTAAGAGCCACTGACACTTCAACCGGAATCGAACATACTACCGTCACAACGACGGATGGTCAGTTTTCCTTTCAAGACATTCCGCTGGGCTCATACAAAGTGACCGTTACGGCCCCGGGGTTCCCCTCATTCACGGTAGATAAAGTGGAAGTCGTTGCGGGCACGATCTACACTCTGCCAGTCAAACTATCCATGGAACGCCAGACCACCACGGTGGAGGTTTCCGCCGCGGCGCTGACACTAGACACGACCACCCAAACGCAGACGACTACGATCACGGACGCCGTGGTTCAGGAAATACCGTTGAACGGACGTGACTTCACCCAATTGATTTCTATTCAGCCGGGCTTTGGAGGCTATAACATCGGCGGATTCGGCCAGATCAATGGGACGCGCGCGAATCAGGTGAACTGGCAAGTCGACGGAACGGATAACAATGATTTTTGGCACAACATTCCCGCCATCAATCAGGGCGGCGTTTCGGGCATCGCCGGCGTGGTGATGCCTGTTGACGCCGTTGACGAATTTTCGGTACAGACCGAATCGAACGCGGAAGCCGGCCGCAACGCCGGGGGCACAGCCAACCTGGTCATCAAATCAGGCGGCAATCAGTTCAACGGCTCTGCTTATTACTACAATCGGAATGAATTTTACGCGGCGAAGTCGCCCTTCTTTGTTGCCTCCCCGCAATTTCCAAAGGCGCCGCGGCTACGCAATGAAAACTACGGACTTTCCGTGGGCGGTCCCATTATCAAGAACAAGACGTTTTTTTTCCTGGCCTTGGAGAAACAAGACTACATCTTCGGCCTGACGGGCAAGTCCACCGAACCTTCCACGGCTTGGGTAAGTCAAGCCCAAGCAGCGTTAACCAAGTACGGCATTCCGAAGAGTGCGCTTTCTACAACGCTTCTATCGACGCTGTGGCCAACCTCGACGATAGCCGGCCTTCCGGGAACTCTGAATAATTATTTCGCAACGGTTCCGGCGACAGGCTACAGCTACAATGGCGTGGTAAAGATCGACCACAACTTCAACGAGAAGCATCACCTATCATTCCATTATTTTGCAGGACAAGGCAGCCAAACGCAGCCGCCGGGAGCCAGTCTGGCGCTAGCCACGGCCAGCTCAAATCTCGGTGATTATTTTGAAGTGGCGCCGATCCATGTGCAAAACTATTCCCTTGTTCTGAACTCGGCTTTTTCGTCTAGATTCACGAATCAGGTTCTCTTCGGCGTCAGCTACTTTAATCAGATTTTCCATGACGCCAATAACACCTTTGATCCGAAGGCTCTGGGATTGTTCCTGAGCCCCGACGCAACCAAGAACGGCCAACCCATCCATGGAGCGCCAAACATCGCCATCTCCGGGTTCGATCAGGTTGGCATTACGCCGCCGGAAGGCCGCAACGACATCACCGGCCACTTGACGGATATCGCTTCCTACACCACGGGAAAGCATCAGATCCGTTTCGGTGGCGAAGTACGACAGGGCCGCGTGGACGAATTCTACTTCCGCCGAAGCTTGGGAGATTTCACGTTTGACGGAACACAGGGACCATGGGCCAATGATCCGGCTTTTAGTGCAAATGCCAAGGCGTTGGCCGACTTTCTCGCCGGCGACGTTTCCACTTCCTCAATCGCGGTCGGGAATGCCGAACGTTTTGTCCGCGTCAATGGGTTCGATTTCTTCGGCCAAGATCAGTGGCAGATTACTCGCAGGCTGAACCTGAATTTCGGCCTCCGCTACGAATACATCGGGCCTTTGCATAGCCAAAACCAGGACCTCGCCGTGTTTGTTCCTGGGCAAGGTCTTAAGATTCAAGGGAATGGCATTAATTCCATTTTTCCGCCGGACAAGAACAACGTCGCTCCCCGAATCGGCTTCGCATATCAGCCGACGGAGAGAACCGATTTGATCGTTCGCGGAGGAGTTGGAGTTTTTTACGATCAAATCAATATGAACCCGTTTCTCGATTACCGGCCGTCGATCAGCGGAGCGGATGGCTTGCAAGACAATCCAATCGGGCCCCATCCAGTCGACAACTATAGCCGGAATACTTATAACTGGGGTACTGCAGCTGGACAAGCGCAGTTCGGAGGCGCATCTATTTTTCCAGGAGTCACGGACTGCGCAACCCTCAACGTCGCAACTAGCCCGACCTGTAGCACGAACACGTACAACGTTTACGCCGTCAACCAAAATTTCCGGACTCCCTACTTCTTCAACTACAACTTGCAAGTGGAGAAGAGCCTCGGCAATGCGGCCGTCTTCCAAATCGGCTACGTTGGAAGTCAGGGCCGCAAGCTGTCCGTGACGACAAATCCTAACCAAAATGGCGCGTTCAACACGGCATTCCCGGCAATCGGCTCCATCATCCAAGAAAACAGCATAGGCACGTCGAACTACAACTCGCTGCAGACGGTGCTGAAACTGAGGTCTTGGCGCGGGCTTACGGGCCAGTTTGTTTACACATGGGCACATGCACTGGATGAGATGACTGAATACCGTGGTGAAGTGCCGTTGGACAGCTTCAATCTGAAGCAGGAATACGGGAATAGCGACTTCGACACCCGAAACAACTTTACCGCTTTCGTTGCCTATGACGTACCGGGCAGTTCGTGGGGGCCGAAGTTGCTCACTCACGGCTGGCAGGTCAGCAGCGTGGTCAATTTCCACAGTGGACAGCCATTTAACCCGTCAGGGCCCGATCCTTCTGGAACGCAGCGTCCAGGTTTGGACGTTATTGCCAACCCGTTCGCGGGCGTTAGCCATACGTTTTCCGCAGCTAACGGCGGAGAACAATGGATTAACCCGGCAGCGTTTTGTGTACCTGGTGCGCTAGGTTGCACCGGGCCAACGAATCCCAACGGCGACCTTTCGCGTAACAGGTATTACGGTCCCAAGTTCGCCGACGTGGACTTTTCCGTCATCAAGAACATCCCGATCCGCGAGCGTCTGAAAGTCCAGCTGCGCGCGGACATGTTCAACATATTCAACCATATCAACCTGGCCAGCGGCGCAGGCAGCGTCGGCGGCAGCGGTGTAATTAACGACACCATCGGTGATTTCAACGGCGCACCTGGCCTCGGGCCGGGTGAGCCATTCAACATGCAGCTGGTCGCGAAAATTATCTTCTGACGGCTGCGTGAACCCATAACCTAAACGCCCCGGCCATCAGTGCCGGGGCGTTTCTTTTTTCTGGTGACGGACGGCGGATCGGGCCAGCTCGTTCAGAAGGATTGGTGACACTTGGCAGAGCGGCAGAGTGAGCGGAATCGCATGGGATGCGGTAGAGTGGAAGGTCGCAGCGCTGTTGCGGTTCTCGACTGTCCGCCCACCGCTTTAACAACATGACGCAAATACTTCCATCGCTGGTGATTTTGGGGCGGCCCAATGTGGGCAAATCCACGCTTTTCAATAGGCTGACAGGAACGCGGCGGTCGATTGTGACGAACGAGCCGGGGATTACGCGCGACCGGATTTATGGGAAGGCGGAATGGCGCGGGAAGGCGCTGGAGATTGTGGATACGGGGGGAATTGTTCCCGACGACAAGGCTTTGATCCCGACGGAAATTTTGCGGCAGGCGCATGTGGCGATTAAGAAGGCGGCGCTGCTGGTTCTGGTGGTGGACAGCCAGGCGGGCGTGACGCCACTAGATCAGGAGTTGGCGCGGCTTCTGCGCACTACTGGGAAGCCGTTTGTGGTGGCTGTGAATAAGGTGGATGCGGTTTCGCAGGAAGTGAATGCGGCGGTGTTTCATTCCCTGGGCGTGCCGGTGTTTCCGATTGCGGCGGAACATGGGACGGGCGTGGACGATCTTTTGGACGCGGCTCTGGCCGAGGTGGACGCCGTTGAGTCAGAAGAGGAAGTGGCAAAAGAGGACGCCGTCGAAGTGGCGATTATCGGGCGGCCCAATGTGGGCAAGTCTACGCTGCTAAATAGGATGGCTGGGGAAGAACGGTCAATCGTGTCGCCGATTCCTGGGACGACCATGGACAACGTGGACACGGAAGTGGTGCGCGAGGGGCACACCTATCGGTTTGTGGATACGGCGGGGATTCGGCGCAAGGCCAAGACGACATTGGTGGCCGAAAAGTTGAGCGTGGTGATGGCGCGGCGCGGGTTGGAGCGGTGCGATGTGGCATTGCTGGTGGTGGACGGGGAGCAGGGAGTGACACAGGGCGATGCGCAGATTGCAAGTTATGCGGAGGAATCGGGGCGGTCGGTCATCATCGTGATTAATAAGTGGGATTTGGCGGTGGCGGCCGCGCGGAATGCGGCTTCGCGCGATGCAGATAGCGCGAAGGGTAAGTCTCGGCGGCCTGCCGGGGAGCGGCACCGGCCGGAAGATTTCAATCCGGAGAGGCTGGCATTCGACTACGAAAAGATGATTCGCGGGAAATTGAAATTTTTGAGTTATGCGCCGATTGTGTTTCTTTCGGCTAAGACTGGGGAGCGCGCGGGGAAACTTTTTCCTTTGATCGACCAAGTGGCTGCGGCGCGGCGCCGGCATATTCCCACGCCGGAGTTGAATCGGTGGCTGAAGGAAGATGTGGATTTGCAGCGCGGGACTACGCCTAAGGCGCGGCCTGTGCGGATTTATTACATTACGCAGGCGAAGACGGCGCCGCCGACGTTTTTGCTTTTTACGAATCAGAAAGAGCCGATGCATTTTAGTTATGAGCGATTTTTGGAGAATCAGTTGCGGGCGAAGTATGAGTTTCTTGGGGCCCCGGTGAGATTTGTGCAGAGGCTGAGGAAGCGCGAGGCGCGGCCGCGGAAGAATAAGGACAAAGACGAGGATTGATCGGAGCGTGCTTGCGTTGGCAAGCCTGCCGAGTAGGGGCGCAGCATGCTGCGCCCCTACAGGAAAGCGGCGAGAACTGCTACGATAGCGCCGTCCCACTCTGATTGGAATTCGAGATGGCTAACACCGCTACCGCGACGCAGCCCACGACGAAAAAAGACTTTTACCGGATTGGCGAGGTTAGCCGGCTGACCGCTCTGAAACCGTTTGTATTACGGTATTGGGAAACGGAGTTTCCGATGCTGGAGCCGGTGAAGAGTCCAAGCGGGCACCGGCTTTACCGGCAAGAAGATGTGGAGATGGTGCTGCGGATTAAGCGGCTGCTATATGACGAGGGATTTACGATTGCGGGCGCGCGAAGGCATTTGCGCGAGCAGAACGGCGAGGGCGAAGGCTTGAGCACAGCGGGCTCTGGCGTCGGTTCGACCAGCGGTGCGGCTACTGAGGGCGCGGCGCAACTCTTGAGCCGGAAGATGTTGCTGGACCTGCGTGATACGCTGCGCGCTTTCTTGACGCTTCTCGAACGCAAGTGATAGCCTGATAAAGCTGTAAAGCCCACTTCGCAGTAGTTCGGTCGGGACGTAGCGAAGCCTGGTATCGCGCACCCTTGGGGTGGGTGAGGTCGCTGGTTCAAATCCAGTCGTCCCGACCATTTTTTCCTTCCAAGCCGCCTCAGCTTGCTGTCAGTCAAAAGCTCCTAGCAATTATGCAGCATGATGAAATTAAAAGTTGAAATTGACGACAATTTGATGCGGCAAGCTATGCGAAGCGGCAAATATCGCTCACGCAAAGCCGCGATCGAAGCTGGATTGCGCTTGCTCGTGCTTCGCGGGCAAACGAGGATTCGACGGCTTCGCGGAAAGATCGCGTGGGAGGGAAATTTGGAAGAGTCTCGGCTCGGACGGAATACAGATCAATAAACTATGCCGCACATACTTTTGACGAATGACGATGGGATTCACGCGGAAGGGTTGCGCGCGCTGGCGGCGGCGTTTGCGGGATTTGCGGACGTGAGCATTGTGGCGCCGAGCAGCGAGCAGAGCGGTAAAGCCCAATCGCTGACTTTGCGGCAGCCGATTGTTTGCCACCCTGTCGCGGAGCGCGAGTGGGCGGTCGATGGGACGCCGGCGGATTGCGTGATTGTGGCGCTGCACAAACTTTTGACGGAGAAAGTAGATTTGGTGATTTCGGGGATCAATCACGGCGCGAATTTGGGGGAGAACGCGTATTACTCGGGGACCGTGGGGGCGGCGCGGGAAGCGGCCTTGCACCACATGCCGGCGGTGGCGATGTCGTTGTGCTCGAAGGGTGAGAGGGTGAGCTTTGAGCCGGCGGCACGAATCGCGCGGGCGGCGGCGGAACTCATTTTGAAAGAGGGATTGCCGGATCAAGTCTTACTTAACGTGAATGTGCCGGAGCCTTGGAAAGGTGGCGTGAAGTTTACGCGGCAATCGAAGAAGATTACACGGAATCAATTGACGGAGGGCAAAGACCCGCGAGGGCGAATTTATTTTTGGTTGTATGAGCAGAAGATTGACCGGGATGTCGAGCCGGATACGGATTATGCGGCGATTTTTGCGGGGAACGTTTCGGTGACGCCTCTGCATTTGGATCCTACGGATACGAAATCGTTGAAGCAGCTGGCGCATTGGGGGAAGGCGATTGGCGGGGCGTTTGAGCGTTGAGCGGTCCCTCGGGAAATTCTTTGGCGGGAATTCTATAGCAGCAATCCTTCATTCAGAAAAAAACGGAGAATGATGGGTGAGACTGCGCCTGTAGGGGCGCAGCATGCTGCGCCCCTACAACGGAGTTGAATCGGCATCAGTGGGTTGGAGTGGCGGCTGGGGCGACCAGCGGCACGTTGTTTTTGCGCATGGACTCGTTGAGCGCGGGCAAATCCTTCGCGAGGACTTCGCGCCATTTTGTGAGCTGGGCTTCCAGGCGTTGGTCGAGGTCGGCAAAGACTTCGGCCTCGGCCGCGGTGGGAGCGGTGTCGGCGCTGTCGATGAGGGATTGCAAGTGCCCGAGTTTGCTGTTCAGCATCGTCGGGTAGTTGGCTTGGTCTTCGCTGGATTTGGAATTCACCTGGACTAATTCTTCTTCGATGGCGCTGATTTTTTTGCGCAGATCGGTAGATGCGGAGGCTAAGGGCTTCGCTTCGTCACCGGTGCCGACGCGCTTCTCGAGCGCTTGCAATTGCGCGCGCAAATCGCGAATCGCCAGTACCGTCTTGTGCATTTGATCCTGCCGCTGACTCAATTTGAGCATGAGGTCGAATTGCTTGCGAAGATCCTCCGGAGAAGTTTGGACGCGGGGATCCATCTTTACTTCGAATAGGGCGGTTTGGGATTTTCCCGCGACGGTGAGACGCGCTTGATACTTGCCGGGAAGCGAGAGAGGGCCGATGGGTTCGCCGGCATCGAAGATCAATCCGGGAACTTTTGTGGGCTCTTCATAACGCAGGTCCCAGACAAAAAGATTGAGGCCGGGCTTGACGGGAATGTGCTCGACGGGCAGATCGCGTTCGCCTTCGTCGGGGCCGGTGTCGGTTTTCTTTTCTTCGCTGGTGAAAGAGCGGATGACTTTGCCGTCGGCATCGAGCAGTTCGAGTTTGGCGGGATCTTTCGGCGTGTCTTTCAGGTAGTAATAGAGTATTGCGCCGGATGGTGGATTCTCTCCGATGGGATAGCGGCGCGGATTTACGTGGCCTTCGCGCGTGCGGAAGGCGGTATCGGGCGTAAAGAGATGCGCGTCTTCAGTGGTGATAGTCGCGCTGGCTTGGCGAAGAGGGCCGAGGCCATCCAGCACCCAGAACGAGCGTCCATGCGTCGCGACGGTGAGAGCGTCGTCGTGAATGACCATGTCGTGGATCGGCGTAACAGGGAGATTGAGCTGGAGCGGCTGCCAGTTGGCGCCGTCGTTGAAGGAAACATAGATGCCGGTTTCCGTGCCGGCGTAGAGCAGGCCTTTGCGCTTGGGATCTTCGCGGACGGCGTGGACATAAATATTGTCCGGCAGGCCGGTGATGATTTTTGTCCACGATTTGCCGAAATCGGCGGTCTTAAAAATGTAGGGTTTGAAATTGTCGAGCTTATGGGCGTCCACGGCGATGTAGGCGGTGGCGGCGTCGAAGGGCGAGGGTTCGATTAGGCTGATCATCGCCCATTCGGGCACATCTTTTGGAGTGACTTTTTCCCAAATTTTTCCGCCATCGCGCGTCACATGCACGAGGCCATCATCCGTGCCAGCCCAAAGTACGCCTTCCTGTTTTGGAGATTCCGCGAGACTGAAAATGACGTCGTAATATTCGACAGTGTACTGATCTTTAGTTAGCGGGCCGCCGGAATCCTGCTGCTTGGTTTTGTCGTCGCGCGTCAGGTCTTTACTAATAGGGGTCCAGGTGCGGCCGGAATCGGTGGAGCGAAAAACGTATTGCGCGGTGTGGTAGATGACGTCGGGATTATGCGAGGAAATCACGATCGGCATGGTCCAGGTGTAGCGATATTTTTGCAGCGCGGCGGCGTGGCCGTTAGGATCTTCGGGCCATTCCTCGATGCTTTGGGCTTGATTGATGCGGCGATCGAAGCGCGTGAGGATGGGGCCTTCATCGTCGGCGTAGACGATGTTCGAATCGCGCGGGTCGGGAACGATGTAGCCGCTTTCGCCGCCGCCGACGGCGTCCCAATCGCTGGTGGCGATGTAGCCGTGATCGCTGCGCGTGCGGATGCCGATAGAAGAGTTGTCCTGCTGCGAGCCGTAGACGCGGTATTGAAAATCGTTGTCGGCGGCGACGTGGTAGAACTGCGCGGTCGGCTGGTTGTCTTGCGTGGTCCAATTTTTGCCGCCGTCGACGCTGATGGTGGCGCCGCCGTCGTTGCCGTTGATCATGCGATTGGTGTTGTTGGGATCGATCCACAGGGCGTGATGATCGCCGTGAGGGGCGTTGATACGTTCGAACGATTTACCGCCATCGCTGGAGCCGTAGAGGCCGGTGTTAGCGATGTAGACGCCACCAACATTTTTAGGGTCGGCCCAAACGTGCGTGAAATACCAGGCGCGCTGCGTGAAGCGATGGTCGTCGGTGACGAGAGTCCAGTTCACGCCGCCGTCTTCGCTGCGATAGAGGCCGCCTTTTTTTGCTTCGATGAGAGCGTAAACGACATTCGAATCCGCGCCAGAAACCGCGACGCTGATGCGGCCAAGCGTGCCTTCGGGCATGCCGTTGCCTTCGATGCGCTTCCAGGTTGTGCCGTCGTCGTTCGAACGATAGAGGCCGTCCTTTGCGCCGCCGCTGTTGAGCGTCCAGGGCGTGCGCCAGCCCTCCCACATCGCGGCAAAAAGGACGTGGGGATTGTGTGGATCGAAAACGACTTCAATTCCACCAGTGCGATCGTCGAGGTAGAGAACTTTCTCCCAGGTCTTTCCGCCATCACGGGTGCGGTAGATGCCGCGATCCGGGTTGGGGCCGTAAGCATGGCCGAGCGCGGCGACGAAAACGATATCGGGGTTCGTGGGATGGATAATTACGTCGCCGATGTGGCGGGTGTCTTTGAGTCCGATGTTGGTCCAGGTTTTTCCCGCGTCGGTGGATTTGTAGACGCCATCGCCGAAAGAAATATTGCCGCGGATACAGGCTTCACCGGAACCGGCATAGATTACGTTGGGATCAGAATCGGCAACGGCAATTGCGCCGATGGACGAGATGCTTTGCTTGTCAAAGAGGGGATCCCAGGTAATGCCGCCGTCCGTAGTTTTCCAGACGCCGCCACTGACAGCGCCGAAATAGTAGGTATAGGGCTGGCTGGGCACGCCCGCAACCGTGATGACCCGGCCTCCGCGGAAGGGGCCGATGAGGCGCCACTTCATGCCGCCGTACGTCTTAGGGTCGATTTGTTGTGCTTGAACGGCAAGACAAACGGAGAATATGAGAACGCAAACAGAAAGAAAGTATGGGACGGGCTGGCGAAGCGATTTCACACGAACCTCCGAGGATTAAACGGAACGTTGCATGGTATCACTGATGATTTGCTTGGAACAATTTTCACTTTTGTTTTGATTTGATTCGCGATTGGGCAGTTCCTTCGGCACCCTGCCGATTTCCGGCTGAATGCCGGGCTCGCGAGAGCGCTCCTGCGACCGAGAGAGCCGCTTGACACTTTATAACGCGCGCGTTATATTACACGCATGGCATGGACGGTCGAGGCCACCGACGAGTTTCAGGCGTGGTTCTCGCGGATAACCCCGGTTGAGCGCGTCTCGGTTGCCGCGAAAGTCGAACTGCTAGAACAGCACGGGCCATCTCTGGGACGACCCCATGCCGATACGCTCAAAGGCGCAAAATTTACGAACCTCAAGGAACTCATTATTCAGCACGCCGGGGACCCGTACCGGGTGATATTCGCTTTCGATCCACGCCGAACCGCGATTCTCTTGCTGGGTGGCCGAAAGGCGGACAACAAATGGTACAAAACAGCGATTCCAGAGGCGGAGAACATCTACGAACGGTATCTCGAGGAAATCCAGGATGAGGGTTTGATCTAATGCGAAAAACGTGGAAGCAGATAAAAAACGAAACGATGACGGAGGAGGAACAGCAGCAGGCGCGCATGCTCGCGATGCGTGACCTCGCCGAGATGGAACTTGCCGAATTACGTGACGCACTTCAGGTGAGCCAGGAAGAACTGGCCAACAAATTAAGGGTGACCCAAGCAGCCATCTCGCGGCTCGAACGCCGTCCCAATGTTTTGATCGAAAGCATCGCTAACTACATCGAAGCCCTTGGCGGAAAACTTGAATTGCACGCCGTACTTCCGAACAGGACAGTTAAGCTTACCCACTTGCTCACCGCGGTTGAACGAAAGAAGACCAGACCGGGGATTAAGAAAAAACATCGCGCTGCCTGAACATAAACTTAGAGAGTATCCTCGGCTGGCCCAGTTCTATGCCAATCGCAAGAAAGAGCGCCCTGGAGGAAACACCTTCGTGAGTGGAACGCGGCGATTTGATGTGGCGGTGATTGGAGCGGGGGTCTTTGGCGCCTGGACGGCGTGGCATTTGGCGCGGCGCGGGCAGCGGGTGGTGCTGTTGGATGCCTATGGGCCGTCGAACGCGCGGGCAAGTTCAGGCGGAGAGACGCGCATCATTCGCATGGGATACGGAACGGACGAGATTTATACGCGGTCGTCGCAGCGTTCGCTGGCGCAGTGGAAGAGTTTTTGTGTCGCTACCGGACAGCGGCTGTTTCACGAGACCGGTGTGCTGTGGCTCGCGGGCGAAGACGATTCGCGCGTGCGGCAGACGATGGCTACTCTGAAGCGCTGCGAAGTGCCGTTTGAAGAGATGGATCATGCGGCGCTGGAACGGCGTTACCCCCAGATTTCGTTCGAACGTGTGACGCGGGGATTTTTGGAACCGAAAAGCGGCGTGTTGCTGGCGCGTCGCGCAGTTGCCGCCGTCGTCGAGGATGCGGTCAAGGTTGGTGTGGAGTTTCGGATTGCTCTGATTGAGACACCGCGCGGAGCTGGGCATTTGGGCAGCATTAAATGCTGCAATGACGAATCGATTTCGGCGGGGCAGTTTGTTTTTGCTTGTGGGCCCTGGCTCGGCAAAGTTTTTCCAGAAATACTTGGGCACCGAATTTTCCCGAGCCGGCAAGAAGTTTTCTTCTTCGGCGTTCCGCCGGGAGATGAGCGATTCGCGCCGCCGGCTTTGCCGACGTGGCTTTTTCAGGAGGATGAGTATTACGGAATGCCCGACATTGAAGGCCGCGGGCTGAAGATTGCGCTCGATCATCACGGAGAGCGCGTTGATCCCGACACGCAATCGCGCTTGCCTACGGCGGCCGAGGCCGAAGTGGTGCAGAAGTATGTGGCTAGCCGTTTTCCGGCGATGCGCAACGCGCCGGTGGTCGAGACGCGCGTGTGCCAATACGAAAATACGTCGAATGGGGATTTTCTGATCGACCGGCACCCGGAAATGGAAAACGTGTGGTTTGTTGGCGGCGGGTCGGGGCACGGATTCAAACATGGCCCGGCAGTCGGTGAATATGTCACGCGCCAACTTTTGGATAAGGCCGCGGTCGAGCCGCGATACTCTCTGGTTACGAAGAAAACAGTGCAAAAGCGGGCCGTGTACTAGGCGGGAGTAGGCGGCGCAGAGTACGGCCGCGAATCAGGCTTTTGGAGTGCGGCGGCGAGCATGGAATGCGGCGATGCCGCGCTTTACTCGCCGTGCTTTTTCCGCGTAGAGATCCTGGTCTGCGTCGGAAAGAAGCTTCTCAATCCTCTCGCCATCCCCGTGGTAAATCGAAATGCCGATGCTCGCAGAGAGCCTCGGTTGTTCCTCGTCCTCGGACATGACCACGCGAATGCGGTTTGCGACGTGCTGCGCTTCCGCGTCCTGCGACTCAGGTAGAACAAGAGCGAACTCATCGCCGCCGTAGCGCGCGGCGGTGTCAATCGCGCGGCAATGAATGCGCAGGATGGCGGCGAGGCGG
>Ga0210405_10001949_pt1 | contig 22190 bp, 14 predicted proteins | sample IncBWH11MmetaG_FD_155492 | JGI IMG/M metagenome (GOLD analysis project Ga0210405, IMG submission 155492) | Forest soil microbial communities from Barre Woods Harvard Forest LTER site, Petersham, Massachusetts, United States - Inc-BW-H-11-M | ecosystem: Environmental > Terrestrial > Soil >... | reverse complement strand
GAGCGCGGCTCTGCATCCCCAGGTAGCGAGCAGCAAACCAAGCACCGCGCCACCCATCGCGAGAAGGATGCTCTCGGTGAGAAGCTGACGGATCACGCGGGCTCGACTGGCGCCGAGTGCGGCGCGGATGGCAAATTCGCGGGTGCGACTGGTCGACCGCGCCAGCAGGAGATTGGCGACGTTTGCGCAGGCAATGAGGAGCACAAAGCAGACAGCGGCCAGCAGCATCAGAAGAAAAGGCTCGATGGTTCCGACCATTTGCTTCTTCATCGGCTCCAACGCGGCGCCTTCCCCGGCATCGGCCTGGGGAAAAGCCGCGGCCAAGTTTTGCGCCACCGAATCCATGTCGGCGCGGGCCTGGGCAAGAGTGATACCGGGCTTGAGCCGGCCCACGGCCTTCATGCCCAAAGCGTGGCTGCGATCGCGAAAATACGGATAAGTCCACTGGCCAATGGGAACGAAGACGTCCCGGTCGTCGCGGAAGTTTGGCAGGGTCAAGTGGAAATTGGATGGGACTACTCCGATGATGGTGTAGCCCTCGCCGTCCAGCACGATTCTGCGACCCAGGACGTCAGGGGAAGATCCCAGTTTACGCTTCCAGAAACCGCTGCTGACGAGGGCGACGTGACCGGCGCCCAGTTGGTCCTCTTCTGGAGTGCACGTGCGTCCAAGCAAGACCTTCACGCCCAGCACGGAGAAAAAGTCCGATGAGAGCATCTCGGCTCGCACCTGCTCGGGTTCGCCGGTGCCGGTGAGGCTGAAGGTGTCAGGACGATAAGCCGCGATTGTAGTGAAGGCGTGGTTCTCGCGATGCCAGTCGAGGAAGTTGGGATACGAGATGGAGCCTTCCTTGAAATGGGGCTTGCTCTCGAACAGCACAACCAGTTTGTCGGGGTCGTGGAATGGCAGGGAGTTGAGGAGCACGCCATTCACAATGGAGAAAACGGCGGTGTTTGCGCCGATGCCTAAAGCTAAGGTCAATAACGCTACTGCGGTGAAGCCTGGGTTCTTCCGCAGGTTGCGGAGTCCGTAACGAACGTCTTCGAGTAGCGTTTGCATGGGCGAATCCCCTACTACGGGACCTCGTAAAGCAACTGCGCTTCCCTCCTCCGTCCGCTAAGCTTTTGATTTGACGCGGCGGAATGCGGGATGTGAGCCCAGAGGTGTTCGCTGGCGAGACGGGATGTCCAGAATCGGACAAGCGATGACACGAGGACTGGGAAAGTGCAATAGTTTGCATGTCGCACCGGCGGCGCTGTGCGATTACTGGTGGTGCTGCGTGCAGGTGCGGTTGCGATGAAGGTCCGACGAACGGCAGCTGGCGCGATGCCATAATGCCAAGAAGTGCAAGCACTTGAGTGCATCTATTCGGGTATGGTTCGAGGCCGTCAAGACTGCTAGAATCAAGCGGTTGCGGGGTCGCGGCCAGCACTGTGGATGGCGAATTGCACTGACCTATGGCGGAGTCGGACAAGCCGGGAACACGGGACCAACTGGAGCTAACCATCATCAGCGAGCAGGAAAAGCCGGCACTGGATGAAGCAACTTTCCAGCAACTCCTGGAAGCCGCTCATGTGCTGCAGGAGCAGAAAACTTTCGAGGTCGAACCCCGCACCAGGCCGGATCCCGCCGAAGCACTCGCTCAGATCGTCGAGACGCAGGAGTTTCTGCGGTCGCAAGCCGGCGACTTGCAGATCGCGGCCAATGTGATTGTCGAGCGCTTGCGAAAGATTACCCACGCAAGTGGAGTGGCAGTCGCGGTCGTGCGGGAGAATCGGCTGGAGTACTGCGCGGCCACTGGAGATGCGGCCAGCCTGACAGGGTCGAGCTTACCGATGGATTCGAGTCTATCCGCGGACGGCCGGCTCTCCACCGAGTTCAGCCGGGAGCATGCGGACAAACCGTCAATGGCTCTGCCGCTTTATCACGAAGGCAACCTGGCCGGCCTGCTGGAAATTCGCTTTGCAGACGCTGACTCCATTCAGGAGCCAGAGACGCGAAGTTGCCAACTCATGGCAGGATTGATGACGGAGGCGATCGCAAGAGCAGCTGACAAAGATTGGAGACAAAAGCTCGCGGCAGAACGCGCTGCCATGCTCGAAGCGCTGGAACGAATCAAACCGCAGCTAGAGCGGCTCGCGGTTGAACCAGGGAAAAAAGTTGCTGCGCAAGCACAAACAGTGATCGAACCGGCGGAGAGCGTTGTCGAGCCGATAGAAATAGGGGAAGCAGACCTCAGCATCCCGGTCAGCACTTCGAGTGCGAAATCGGGCCGTGAAACGGTTTGTTCACAGTGCGGGTATCAGTTTGGAGAACAAGAGTTATTCTGTGGTAGATGCGGAACCGCACGGCCGTCGGCAACTTCTTCTTCAGGCGACTTGCAGAGCAAGTGGGCATCGATGTGGCGTCTGCAGCAGGAGGCGGAGAACGAGCAGCAGGAAGAGATCGAAACAGACAGTCACGAAACCGAAGTCGGCTCACCGGCGATGGACGAAGGCCGGCTTGCTCACGAGCTCAGACTCAACCTTTCTCCCGAACTGAAGAAAGTAATCGATCAATTCCCTAAAGAATCGGGCGAACCTGAGGTAGCGGAGGAGGGCGATTTCGGGCCCGTAATCGACGGTGAGACAGCGGAGGACGCGGCTCCCGTTTCAGAGGCAATCGAAGCTTCCCCAAAACCTCTGTCGCCGTGGGCGTCAGCAACCGAGACTCACGCGTGGCTGAAATCGCTGCACCCGAAGTCGCCCTTTGGAATCTGGCTGGCGAAGCATCGCGCCGACGTTTATGTCGGAGCTGCGGTTCTGCTGCTCTTGATGGTGCTATCGGGGTGGGGCATGCGTCCTGCGGAGAACCGGGCGCAATCGAAGAATCCTCCTCAGCCCAATCTGACGCTATTTGAAAAATTGCTGGTGAGTTTGGGATTAGCGGAAACACCGCCCACTCCGGTTTATCTTGGCAACCCCAACGCCCAGGTATGGGTCGACCTGCGACATGCTCTTTACTATTGCTCTGGTTCCGACCAGTATGGCAAAACTCCCGGGGGCAAATTTACCACGCAGCGCGAAGCGCAGATGGATCAGTTTGAACCGGCAGCTCGAAAGAACTGCGATTAACCTCTTCAGATTGCGGCGACCTTCCTTCGATTTTAAAGCTCGCTGATAAGAATGCCGCAAAACAATAATAATGAAGACCCCCTGCGTTCGCACGCAGAGGTCAGAAATGCTTGGCCTAGGATATTTGAGAATCAGTCCGGTAGCGCCGCGAGTTGAAACCAGGCGCTCGCAGTTTTTGAAACGTCATTAAACTCCGACCAGAGACTCGTGCCGGCGCGCCTCATACCAGAGCGCGAGTTCGACCCGATTCCAGAGTCCGAGTTTGTCATAGATGACGCGAAGATAATTTTTTACGACATGCTCAGTCGTGCCGATCGCTTCTGCGACTTCACTGTTTTTGAGTCCTTGAGCAACGAGCTCGATGACCCGCCGTTCTCGTTCGTTCGGAACGCGTTTTCCGTAGCGTTCTCCTCCAAACATAGCTGCCTCCGGTATAAAGTTGTCGCGAGTTTGACTCGTTTGATACCGCCGTCAATTCCAAAGCGGTGGAAGAGACGATTGAAGTGGGCCTTGACTGTTCGTCGGGCCATTTTGAGCTGCGCTGCAATTTCCGTATTGTCACAACCCTGCAGCAGCAACTCGGCAATCTGCTGCTCTCGCGGGCCTAAACGAACAGGCTTCTCCTCCATTCAGCTCTTCCCCAGGGGTGAGATAATAACCGACGCCGCCCGGGGAAGTTTTCCACAGATCCCTCGTTGCAAGCGCCCTTCGCCATCCAGCCGCAAAAGGAAGCACAGAATTTTTCGGCTGGGTCTCCAGAAAACCATAGCATTCACGGTGCCAAGTGACCCGGATTTCCTCAGTCTCCTATTGTGTCCGAACGCACATCAGACTCGGACCGAGAGGAACCCTCACGCACGAAAGCACGAAGGCGCGGGCATTTCCTGCCAGCCAAGTCGTTTGATTTGCGGCGAATCCGCAGACCCACCAGCTAAGTAACAGATAATAAAGGATAACAATTCCACTTGGACACAAGATCCGGCCGCCCCCGCTTGCTGTGAATAAAACCGACCCGCCGAGACCTGTGACGATCCACGCCGGTCCTTCGGCATCACAGGCAAAAGCCACCCCTGCCAAAGTTTTTCAGGCCGGGCGCCCGCTAGATGTTTAGGGCAAAGACCTTAGGACAAAATTCCCCGATCATGTAAGACTTTTGAGAACTAATTACACTTGTTGACAATCCTCCGATCCAGCTCATAAACGGTACCTTATTGTACGGTGCGCGAATGCCAGGATTCCGACTGCCGGAATGTTCTACACTAGGGAAACTTTCCCAGCATGAAACTATCGGTCGTCATACCGGTTTACAACGAGCGCGCCACGCTGCGCTTTCTAATCGAGCGCGTATTGGCAGTGCCACTCGAACTGGAAGTGATTTGTGTCGATGACGGATCGCAAGATGGTTCTCAGGAAATTCTCTCCGGCTTGCATGCGCAATATCCGCAGGTCCGGGTATTTTTGCAGCCGCGGAATATGGGCAAAGGCGCGGCATTGCGCCGCGGAATTCAAGAGGCCACTGGAGACTTCGTGGTAATCCAGGATGCGGACCTGGAATACGATCCGGCTGATTATCCGCTGTTGCTTGGTCCGCTCGTGCAGGGCAATGCTGATGTGGTTTACGGTTCGCGCTTTCTGGGCGCCGCTCCTCATCGCGTCCTTTATTTCTGGCATTCAGTTGGAAACCGGCTGCTGACGTTGCTCTCAAATTGCCTTACAAACATCAATCTGACCGACATGGAGACTTGCTACAAAACTTTCCGGCGCGAGGTAATCCAATCCATCCCGATTGAAGAGAACCGCTTCGGATTCGAGCCGGAGATCACGGTCAAGGTTGCGAAGCGTCATCTCCGCATCTATGAAGTCGGCATCAGCTACTGGGGACGAACCTACGAAGAGGGAAAAAAGATAGGTTGGAAAGATGGAGTGCGCGCCGTGTGGTGCCTGCTGAAATATTCAATCAAGGAACCCGCGCTTGCGCTTCGGAAACCAGTGCCCGTTGAATCTCTCCAGAGTTCTCCTGCCCAAAAGCGATTCTCCAGCGGCAGCAATTGAATTCTCGGCGGCGGGAGCGGAACTGCATCTTGAGTGCAAAGCTTTTCACATTCGCAGCGGGTCAGAAGCGATGAAAGTGATTGCCGTGGCTAACCCTCAATTTGAGAATCACATAGCGGCGCAAACGTGCTCGACAAAGGTACGCAAATTGCTCATAGCAGAGCTTGACTCACGCTAACCAGTCTGAACTTGCTGCCCCGCGGGTTACGCGGTATTCTTGCCCAACGCTCGTTTCGTTCCCCTCGCTGGTTTTCGTGGGCTGCAAACTGCCACCGTCATTTTGCCTGCATGGCAAGCTACACAGTATCGAGTTTATAAACCCGTAGTTATAAGGAGCCAGGATTTGATCGCTTCAACGAGTCACATTATTGCGCCGCACGGCGGAGAACTTACCGAACTGATTGCGTCGCCCGAACGAATCGCAGAGCTGAAGGCCCATTCGCGAGAATGGCCGTCGTGGGATCTGACGCCGCGTCAGATCTGCGACCTCGAGTTGCTGACCAGCGGAGGATTCTCACCTCTGCGGGGTTTCATGACACCGGCGGATTACGATGGCGTCTGCCACAACATGCGCCTGAACAGCGGCGTTCTGTGGCCGATGCCGATTACCCTGGACGTCAAAGAAGAGTTCGCCAAGTCGCTGAAGCCAGGCAGCAGCACGATTGCGTTGCGCGACCCTGAAGGCGTGATGCTTGCAGTGCTGCACGTCGAAGCAGTCTGGCAGCCGGACCGCAAGGCGGAAGCTCAATCCGTATTTGGAACCACCAGCGCAGTTCATCCCGGCGTCGATTACCTGTTGAACAAGGGCAATTCCTGGTACGTAGGAGGCCGTCTGGAAGGCACGCAAATGCCTTCGCACTACGACTTCCGCACGCTGCGTCTCACCCCAGCCGAATTGCGCGCCGAGTTTGCTCGTCTCGGCTGGCGCCGCGTAGTCGCGTTTCAAACCCGCAACCCCATGCACCGCGCCCACGTCGAGCTGACGTTCCGCGCGGCGAAACAGGTCGAGGCCAACCTCCTCATCCATCCTTCGGTCGGGATGACCAAACCTGGTGACGTCGACTATTTCACTCGCGTGCGTTGCTACCAGTTGCTGCTTTCGAAGTTTCCTGCGGGAAGCGTCAAACTTTCCATGCTGCCCCTGGCAATGCGCATGGGTGGACCACGGGAAGCTATCTGGCACGCGTTAATCCGCAAGAATCACGGCGTAACCCATTTCATCGTAGGCCGCGACCATGCTGGTCCGGGAAAAGATGCGGACGGCAAGAACTTCTACGGCCCTTACGATGCCCAGGAACTTTTCAAGAAGCACGAAGCGGATATCGGCGTCACCATGGTTCCCTTCAACATGATGGTTTACCTCGAAGATCAGGATCAGTACGTGCCTGACAACGAAGTAACCAACGGATCCCGGGTTTTGAACATCTCAGGAACCGACTTGCGAGATCGCCTGAATGAAGGACGTGAGATCCCGAGCTGGTTTACTTATCCTGAAGTGGTGAAGGAATTGCGCCGCAGCTATCCTCCGCGGCACAAACAGGGCGTGACGATTTTCTTCACCGGACTTTCGGGTTCGGGCAAGTCAACTATCGCCAATGTCCTCGTGACCAAGTTTCTAGAGGCAGGCGGGCGTCCGGTCACGCTGTTGGATGGGGACCTGGTCCGTAAACATCTTTCTTCGGAATTGGGTTTCTCCAAGGAGCATCGCGATATTAACATTCGACGCATCGGCTATGTAGCCTCGGAGATTACCAAGAACGGCGGCATTGCGATCTGCGCTCCCATCGCTCCCTATGATGCGACCCGCAAAGCAGTGCGCGGCATGATCGAACCGGTCGGCGGCTTCATCCTGGTCCACATCGCGACCCCGGTGGAGACTTGTGAAGAGCGCGACCGAAAAGGTCTTTATGCCAAGGCTCGCGCCGGCATTCTCAAGGAGTTCACGGGCATTTCTGACCCCTACGAGGAACCCAAGGACGCTGACCTTGTAATTAATACGGCCGAATTGAGTCCCGAAGAGGCAGCGCAAGAGATTATTTTGCATCTAGAGCGTGAGGGCTTCATCGGGGTCAACGGACAAACATCTTGATCTCGGAGCTAACCGGCTAGGCTGAGTGGTACTGGATTTTGGCATGCTCATCGAAAAGATCTTGATCGGCTTCGTGGTCGGTACTCTGATCGGTATGACAGGAGTGGGCGGCGGTGTGCTTCTGCTGCCACTCCTGATCTTTTTTCTCAGGGTACCGCCCATCGTGGCCGTCGGATCTGACGCGCTCTTCAACTTCGTGACCAAGATCGGTTCGAGCTGGGTTCACCTCAACAAAGGAACGGTTCGGCGCAAAGTCGTTGTGGCATTGGCCGTAGGCAGCATTCCGGGATCGATACTCGGGGTAAGCTTGCTGGGCCATCTTCGAACCGTGTACGGCACCGGCGTCAATGCGTTCATTACGACTGCGGTCGGGATTCTTTTGATCTGCATTCCGACCCTTCTTCTGTTCCAGAGCAAGATTGAAGAACACGTAGCGCATCGTTCTCCGACCTTGCAGTCATTCGCGGGGATGTCGGCGATCGGACTGTTGGCGGGCTTCCTGGTAGGCATGACTTCGGTTGGCTCAGGCAGCATCATCATGATGCTTCTGCTCCTGTTCTACAGCTTCTCACCCAAGGTGATGGTGGGCACGGACATTGTGCACGCCGTCATTCTTACTGGCGTAACCAGCCTGTTGCATTTTCGGCTCGGGAATATCGATCCCTACCTGGTGGGTTCCCTGCTGATCGGCTCCATCCCTGGCGGGCTGCTGGGTTCGCAATTGAGCACTCGTCTTCCTGTGCCCTGGCTGAGAAGGCTGCTGTGCGCAGTACTGCTCGCAACAGGCGCGCGCATGCTGTGGGCCTGAGCAAGAAATTCCAAGACACATGGCGAACGACTCCAACGCCGAAACTCTGCAACGCATTCAGTCTGCCATGGAAGCGGCGCGCGTCGTTTTCAGCCGTTTTACCGCCGGCGCGATTGAGGCGGAATACAAGATCGGACACGATCCCGTCACCGAAGCCGACCGGGCGCTCGACGCCGTCCTCCGCAAGGAATTGCTGCGCGACGGCGAGGGCTGGCTCTCCGAAGAAAGCGTGGACGATTACACGCGCCTCGAGAAGAGCCGGGTTTGGGTGGTCGATCCCCTCGATGGCACCCGCGAGTTCGTGGCCGGCATTCCCGAGTTCTGCGTCTCCATCGCCATGGTGGAGAACGGGCGTCCCATCGCCGGAGGAATCTGCAACCCGGCCACCAACGAGGTGTTCCTCGGCTCGCTCGAATCCGGCGTGACCTACAACGGCAAGCCTGCCCGGCCCACCCAGAGAACCACGCTGGATGGCGCCACGGTGTTAGCCAGCCGCAGCGAAACCAAGCGCGGAGAGTGGAAGCAGTTTGAGGGCGCGAACTTCAAGGTCCGCCCCATGGGATCCGTCGCCTACAAACTTGCATTGGTTGCCGCCGGCCTCGTCGACATCACCTTCACCCTGGTTCCGAAAAATGAATGGGATGTAGCTGCAGGAGTCGCTCTGGTGACTAGCGGAGGAGGCTTTGTCAGCACGCTGGACAACGGTCCACTGCAATGCAACCGCCGCGACCCCCTGATCTCAGGCCTGATCGCCTGCGGTCCGAACCTGCGCGAACCTCTGCTCCAATTGCTCGAGAATCACATGCAGCCCGCCGGTTCACAACCTAACCGAGCATAAGCGTCGAACCCATAAACTTCCCCGCCGAAGCCATGATTCCCTTCCTTCTCCGGAAATGTCGTTCCGCAACTTCCGCGATGGCAGGGTTGTGCCATGAGTAACTTTCTGCCGTACTCTGTTTGCAGTACCCTAAGACCAAGATAAGAGAAAGAACAACCGTCCGGCGCTGACTGCGCCGATCCCTGGAGACTTGTAATGAGGCATTTGTCCATTTTTCGTCTGATTCTGGCTGTTGGATTGATCGCAACCGTCTTCGTTGGATGTTCCCGCGATCCCAACGTGCGCAAGCAGAAGTTCTATGAAAGCGGTCAGCACTACTTCGATAAGGGTCAGTATCGTGAAGCCGCCATCCAATATAAGAACGCCATCCAAATCGATTCCACGTATGGCAATGCGCATTATCAACTGGCTCTGGCGCTACTGAAGCTACAGCAGTGGTCTATCGCGTATCAGGAACTCGCCCGGACCATCGAACTGCAACCGGACAACCATCAGGCCCGCATCGACCTGGCGAACCTGCTGATTGCGGGACACGATTTCAAACAGGCCCAAACCCAGACAGATATCCTTCTCCAGCAGCAGCCCAACAATCAGCAGGTCCACATGGCCGTGGCGAACCTGCTCATTGGCCAGGAAAATTATCCCGCCGCCATCCAGGAGATGCAGAAGGCCATCGCGCTCGCCCCCAACAACTGGGAGCCCTATCTCGATCTCGCCCTCGTACAGATCAGAGCCAATCAACCCGACGCTGCCGAAGTTAATTTCAAGAAGGCCGTCGAGGTGAATCCCCAAGCCGTGCAGGCCCAACTGGCGCTTGGCAGCTATTACCAGTCACGCAGCCGCTACCCTGAGGCCGAACAGCAATTCCGCCATGCCATGGATCTCGATCCCAAAAATCCCGATCCAGCGCCCGCCGTCGCGCGTCTCTACATTGCGCAGGGGAAAAAGGCTGAGGCCGAAGCATTCCTCAAGCAAGTTAAGACCAAATTCCCTGACAACTCCACCGGCTACCGCATGCTCGGCGACTTCTATTTCGCCACCGGCGACCTCGACAAAGCCACTGCCGAATACGCCTCGGTCTATCACGACCACCCCAAAGACGTGCAGGTCGAGAAAAACTACATTCAGTTGCTCATCCTGAAAAATCGACTGGACGAGGCGGCTAAGCTGAATGATGCAATTCTCGCAGCCAACCCAAATGACAATGAAGCTCTGATCTACCGCGGACAAATCCAGATCCGCAGCGGACACGCCAATGACGCGGCCCAGACTCTGCAAAACGCTTTAAAGAACGACCCTGACAGCGCCGTGGCCCACTACCACATGGGTCTTGCGCTCGACGAGATGGGAAATCCCGAGCGCGCCGTCGAAGAATGGCGCTCCGCCGTGCGTCTGCGTCCTGATCTCATCGAGGCGCAACGCGCCCTCGCCAACGCCGCCATCCGCAAGGGCGATATGGATTTGCTCGAACAGACGGCGACGCAGATCGTCAAACTGCAGCCCACTTCGCCGGATGGCTACGCCATGCGGGCGCTCTCGAAAACCAATCGCAAGCAATTCACCGCCGCCGAACTGGACGTGAACAAAGCCATCGAGGTTGCGCCCCAGAGCGCTGTTGGCTATATCCAGCTGGGCAACCTGAAGCTCTTGCAAAAGCAGTACAACGACGCAGCGAAAGCTTTTCAGCAAGCGCTCGATCACGATCCCAACTCGAACGATGCGCTCAGCGGTCTGATGAATACGTATCTCGCCCAGAACCAGACCGACAAAGCGATCGCAGCCGCGAACGCGCAAATCGCCAAATCGCCCAACAACAGTGGCTTCTACGATCTGTTGGGCACGGCCCTCTTCAACAGCAAAAAAGATCTCGACGGCGCCGAAGCTGCATTTACAAAAGCAGCTCAGCTCGACAAGAATAATTCCGACGCCCTGCTCAAACTCGGCCAAGTCCAGGTTGCCAAAGGCTCAACCGACCAGGCCCTCGCGACTTATCGGCAATCACTAAAAGACAATCCTCACGAGGCCATGTTCTACATCCTGATGGGCGAACTCTACGAGCACAAGCAGGATTGGGCCAACGCCAAGGACGCGTATCAGAAAGCCCTCGAAATCAAACCGGAGAACCCGCTGGCCTCGAATAATCTCGCCTACGTCATGTTGCAATCCGGCGGCAACGTGGACATGGCCCTCTCGCTCGCGCAAACCGCCCGCCGCGGCATGCCCGATTCGCCCTATGCCGCCGACACTCTGGGTTGGATCCTTTATCAGAAAGGCGCGTATCAATCGGCGGTTGATCTTTTCCAGGAAGCGCTCAAGCTGGGCGAGAAAAGCAAAGCCCCCGACGACGCCACGGTTCACTATCACCTGGGACTCGCCTACGAAAAGACTGGCAAGAACGATCTGGCCCGCCAGCATCTGGAACGAGTCCTGAAGATCGATCCCAACTACAGCCAGGCCGCCGACATAAAAAAGCAGTTGTCCCAACTGAAGTCGTAGCGATGACATCGCTCGGCAAAAGGGTGCCCCACGTCTCGTGCCGTTCGAGACGTGGGAAAGAGCGCGACCCTACCTCTTGGGCCAAAATCCCCTGTTTTCCCGATTTGGCACAAATCTTGTCAAGCCCCCTTTTGCGCCCAATTCCCCTCAACTCCTTCATTGCAAACAGAAAATAAAGTTGGAAAACGTGGCGGGTTTACCCCCCTGAATCTGCTAGGCTAGATACATAGACAAAAAGAGGCGCAGGCATTCCAGCCCGCGCCTTTTCTTTTTGTAGCGCGGGCGACCCCCCGCGAAATCTCCAACCAAATTCAAATCAAAGGGAGAAATGTGCGCTCGGCGAACGCCCGCGCATACAACGTTTATGACAGAGAATTCTGCTGCTTCCAGGAAGCCGCGTCGCGAGCTTCGTTCAGTCGGACGCTCGGCACGCTACACCAAACGCAAAGGCATGATGGCGGAATTGATCTTCGTGGTCAAAGCCGTCAGCATGGGGTTCGCTGTGAGCAAGCCATACGGCGACTGCGAACCCTACGACGTGATCATCGAGGAGAACGGGCGTGTGTTTCGCATTCAGGTGAAATCGGTTTTCACTACCCAGCGCTGGGGATACAGCATCGCTGTGGCTCGGATGCGCCAGCACAAACCTATTGTTCGATATTCGGCGGATGAAATCGACTTCATCGCCGCTTACGTCGTTGCTCACGATGCCTGGTACATCATCCCGGTCGCGGAGATTGCGAGTCTCGCGCACATCCGCCTCTATCCCGAGGGTACAAAGAGGTACGATGGCGGGCGCTTCGTGATGAATTACGTCTCCACACGAATCCCGATGAAAAAACCGGGTGCCCCACGTCTCGCGCTTTTCGAGACGTGGGCAAGGCGCGCCCAAGGAGCATATCGGGAAAAGCCTTTTGCCGATTTCACCCCCTGATCGGCAATGGCCTTTTACCGATCTTTGAACAGCCCCACACAAAATCAACTGACGACGAGGACTAAAACTATGACGATACCAATCGAGTCAACCAAGAAGTCAACATGCCGAGAGACCCCACTAGCCGAACTCCACTGCTGCGCCTGCCGGGGATGCGGCGAGCCCATGCTCCTAGCCTGGGACGGACAAACCCAGAAGTACGGCGGAATGTGTCCCGGCTGCGGCGTCTTCTCACCCCTAAGATCAGCCGTAGACGCCAACCCACCGAGGCCCTCATGATGGGGCCTCATGATGATGATCACCGAAGAATGTCATCCTGAGGAAATGCAGGCCTTCGCAACGCGAAGGCCTGCCGACGAAGGACCTAAGCATTACTCACCGCGAGGGCTCGCCCAGACTGTGCCGTTCATTTTGCCCACGAGGGTGCCCGTCCAAGCTCGCTTGGGCGGGCTCTCCCTCGGCTGAGCGCATCCGCGACTTCCCCACCCTAACGTCGAAAGGCGCGACGTTAGGATGGGCCACCCGCCCGCAAATAACGCGGAAGAATGGGGGCACCCTTTGTTGTTTGTGATTTAGATTTCCGGTCGGAATGGGTGGGCCACCGCCCTCCGACTCTGGAATCCGCCAAGTTGGGGCTCTTTTGCTTTTTGGAAAACTCATTCTACAGGTGACTGTGCAAGAAGTCTGAGGCTTGTTTGCACGGCTCCTCACCGATATAAGCGGGACCTGTCTTTTTATCGTACTCTTGCAGCATTTCTCTGGCTTTATCCGCATTTCCGCTTCCCAGATAGCCAAGGCTGCAAAACAGATACGGCGTCACCCATTGTGGAATAGATGCTATTTTTCCTTCACAGACCTCCAACAACCCAGAATAGTCTTTCGAGTTATTGAGCTTCTCCATTTGTATCAGGCTCGGGGTCTCCTTGTTTGGGTTTACGTTAATCATGTTGAGTGAGTCCGGGGTACGGCCTACGTCTTTTTCGGTCCCAACACAGTCATACGTCACTGTCATAGCATTCGGATTCACTGGAGGATTCACTGTCACCGTCCCGGCATTTATCCCGACGGCCGCACTATCAGGTGCCTTTGTGGTGGCCGATCGTCGTGTTTGGTGGTATAACCAACGCGGGTTGACCACCATCCTGATGCCCTCTCACGCGATTGGGTGCAGCGGCAATTGGACACTGTGGGCACGTTTGACACTGCGGGCATGCTTGCGGGACTAACTTCTCAACTATCTTTTCCACTTGCACAACTCTCGGACACTGATTGAAGTACAGCGAGGCACCAGAGACTGCCAGACCGATTAGGAGCAAAATGTACACTCCCTTTTGCGGAACGACCTGTACAAATCCTCCCTTTTTCCAGTCCTTGGCGACCTTGATCGCCGCCGCAATGACAGCGAGTGCCCAAAGCACAAGTTGAATCCAAGCGACAATCGTACCGACATCCATGGCGCACGTTTGCGTGAATGCAGGAGTTGCCCCCTTCTCCTGACCGTGGAAAGGTTACGCCTAAACTGTGGAAAGTGGAAATAGCCCAATAGTGGCGGGCCTGGAGTGGCTCGGTGAGAGCGTTGGTCCCTCAGGGGCCTGAATCAGATTTTCAGCTCGGCGGCATGGCTGAAGCCATGTCCTTCCCTTGAGTTCATGCCGCGGGCCTCGATTGCTGTGAGAAACTTTGGGAATGGAAAAGAGGAGACTTCGGGTGCTCAAGTGGCTCGGAACCGTGCCGGCCGTCGGAGTCTGCACTGTTTGCAATCTTGAGTTCAAGGTTCCCGTGACCGCCATCAAAAGGGTTGCGGATGCGCAAGAGTCTCTCCAGCTTCAGTTTGATCAGCATCAGTGCAAGGCGGAGTAGGGGCTTAGATTTTCAAACCGCTGCCTTCTGGAGTATTGGTTCCCTGCGGGGCCTGGATCGAATTTTCGGGTTGGTGGCATGGCTGAAGCCATGCCCTTTCAAGAATCTTAGCCGGATTGGCTTTGTCCGGGAGGCTGAGCGTTTGCCTCGTGCGAGCAAACGCCCGCGGAGCTTTGCTCCGCATGGACCCTTCGGCTTCGCTAGGGCAGGCTCGCGAGGCGCCCGTCCCTACGTCAGCTTAGGCGAGCATTAGTCTGCGGCTATGCCTGCGCTTACCACCGCTTCGCGGCGGCGGGTGGAGCGGTTGGGCGGGAGGCCGGCGTCGCGAATCTTGTAGAGCAGGGCGCGGTAGCTGATGGACAACGCTCGCGCGGCCTGTTTGCGGTTCCAGTGATGGGCCTGTAGAACTTTCAGGATTATCTTGCGTTCCAGTTCGCGGGTTGCCTTGCGGGTGAGGGCTTTCAACGAGATTGGGCCGTCGAGGTTGATGTCGGGATTGAAAAATTCCTGCTCGTTGCGGGTTACGAGATCGTTGCTGATTACGTCCTCGCTGCCCAGGATCACGTAGCGCTTGATCAGGTTTTCGAGCTCGCGAATGTTTCCCGGCCAATGATATTTCTGCAGCACGCCCATTAGTTCGACGGACAAGGCGCGGGCGCGGCAGTTGTATTTGCGATTGTAGTATTCGAGGAAATACTGGACCAGCGCTTCGATATCGCCGCGGCGCTCGCGCAACGGCGGCATACGCAGGTTCACGACGTTGATGCGGTAGTACAGGTCCTGCCGGAAAGTACCGTTCTCGATTTCGATGTCGAGCTGGCGGTTGGTGGCACAGACGATACGGACTTCGACCTTCTTGTCTTCCTGGGCGCCGATGCGGCAGAATTGGCCGTCCTGCAACAACTGCAGCAGCTTCGACTGCAGGGCCAGATCGAGTTCCGAAATCTCATCGAGGAATAGGGTGCCGCGATGGGCCATTTCGACGCGCCCCGGCTTCATGCCATAAGCGCCGGTGAAGGCGCCCTTTTCGTAGCCGAACAACTCGCTCTCGAGCAGGGTTCCGGGAATGGCAGGGCAGTTCACTTTGACGAACGGTCCGCTCTTCCACGGGGACAGGCCGTGGATCATGCGGGCGATAATGTCCTTGCCGGTCCCGCTTTCGCCGTTGATCAGAACGGGAACGTTGGCCGAGGCAACTTTGTCCATGCGGGCGCGCAGGGACTGCATGGCGTCGGACTTGCCAAAAACGACGGCGTCAGGAGGAAACTCGCCTAGCGGATGAACTAGAGAACTGACGGAATTTGTCCCTGGAATAGACATCTTTTTGCGTGCGGCTCCTCTACCCAACCTCTGATGTGCAGGCGAAGAGCCAAATGCGGCAGGCCCCTGTTTACCCCTGTGAATATTAGTTTACTATTGATTAGTCAATGACTTACTGAAATTCCTACGGGATCGCGTGGGGCGCAAAAGACCGTGGAAGTAGGGCTCATTGCCAGGATTTTGGATAGGAAAAACTTTTCACACAGAAGAACTAACTTTCCGTCTCGCGGCGACCCTTTCTGACTTGCCGGTAATCAGCGGACGGGAGAATTTGAGGCCGAGAAGATGGTAACCATCCACGTGGGTTACTCGTACCGCGCGGGCCCGAAGGATACGGGAAGCCTTGGGGAAGGAGTTGCCGGAGACCAGCGGTGCGCTGGGAATCTCCAACAGAACCTGCGCCGAGAGCGGCAAGGAGCGGCGGAGGGCGACCAGAGCGCCTCCTGCGGAAATGTTCAGCGCTGTGGCAAATTCCAACATCTCTTTGCCATCCTCGTCGCGGCTGCGGACGAAAATGGGGATTGCGAGCGGTAGCCGAGGCCACTTCCGGCTTTCGGTTTCGGGGGTTCGTCGCTTCAACCGTCTTCCTCAAGTATGGACTTAACTCATTCTTTACCGCACCTTGTGGGCCAAACCGTGTCTGGAATCTGGACGCTTTTCGGGGCAAAACCTCCGGAAAGCAGGCCTATTCGCTAAAACCGGCCCGCAGAAACAGCAGTTATGCGTTGTTGGATTTGCCATCTATTCGCCATTTTTCAGAGCTTTTGGAAAGGCTGTGAGTACTTCGGAATGCAAGCTTTTGCCCTTCCGTGACCACTTCCTTGCGTTTTCCGTTGACACAGGGAAAGTCATGTCTTAGCATCGCGAGAGTCAGCATTCACCTCAGCGAGTTGAGTGCCATCCCTCGCCGTACAAATCACTGAGCTCCAGATAATGGCCGCAACGCCTGAAAAGACGTGTCTGCCGCAACCGAAAGAGTCTAAAGGAGGCTACGCGGAGCTGTGCCCGGCGAAGACCTCGGAAGTCCCTTGCCCCGATCCAGGCTGTAACCAGGAATTGCTACAGCAATTTACCCAGCTTCAGGAGCGGTTTCAGCGTACTACCAATGCCCTCGCCTCGGCTGCCCATGACCTTAAGACTCCGCTAGCCATTCTGAACGGGTATGTCGAGCTGTTGCAGAGCGAAAAGCTGGGCGGATTGAACGAGCGCCAACGCGAGATTCTGGGCGACATGCGGGCCAGCGGGCAGCGCCTCGAGCACTTCATTCAGGACTTCCTCAGCTTCAGCCTTCTCGAAATCGGCGAGATGAAGATGCACTTCGAAGCCGCCGACCTTAACGCCTGTCTGTCGGAGGTTTGCCGCTTGTGGTCGCACTCCTTCCAGGAAAAAGGCCTGGCGCTATACTTTCTGGCCAATGAGAAACTGACCGAGTTTGCTTTTGATGTGCCTAAGATCCAGCGCGTGGTTTCGAATCTGCTGGAAAATGCATCCAAGTTCACGCCGGCAGGAGGCACAGTTTGGTTACACGCTGAGCCTTACATGTGGGAGCGGCGAAGCGCCAGCAATCCGGATAATCTCACGGAACGCCGACGACAGATGATTTCTCATCCCAATTCCGTGAAGGTAAGCATATCCGATACGGGTCCGGGCATCCCGGCCGAGTACCACATTGAAGTGTTCGACGATTTCTTTCGTCTGCCGCAAAGTGAAAGTCAAGCGGGAATGGGGCTGGGCCTGGCGATCGCCCGTCGCCTGGTCGGCGGCATGGGCGGCAAGATCTGGGTGGAGAGCGAACCGGGCGCGGGTTGCAAGTTTTCTTTCATTCTTCCGCTGCTGCCGCCTTCGACCGCAACCAACAATGTCGTCAACCCAGTAGTCAGCTCAGTGGTCAACCCCGGGAAAAATAAATGAAAGCTGCGGCCAACAACATTCTGCTCGTCGACGACGAACCTGGAATGCTGCGCTACATCCGAACCCTGCTCGAAGTGGACAACTACAAAGTCGAGACCGCCAGCACTGGCGAAGAAGCGTTGGAGCGAGTGCAGAAAGGCCTGCGTCCCGACCTGGTCTTGCTCGACCTGCTGATGCCCGGCATCGACGGCCTTGAAACCCTGGAACAACTGCGAAAGCTGCAGCCCGGGGTCAAAGTTGTGATGCTCTCCTGCGTCAGCGATACCCGCAAGGTGGTACAGGCAATTCGCCTGGGCGCGCACGATTACCTGACCAAGCCTTTTCAGAAGAGCGAACTGGACACTGTGATCGACCAGTGTCTGGGGACCAATCAGCAAAATTATCCCGGCGAAGTGGAAGAGGTCGGCGATGAAGTTTTCTTTGTCGCCGCCAGTCCGGTGATGCGCAAGCTTCGTTCGCAGGCTGCTTTGGTGGCAAACGTCGACATTCCGGTGCTGATGCTGGGCGAAAGCGGTACGGGCAAGGAAGTGATGGCGCGTCTCATCCACAAGCTGTCTCCGCGCGCCCATCGAACTTTTCTCAAGGTGAACTGCGCCGCCGTCCCCGCGGACTTGCTGGAGAGCGAACTATTCGGCTACGAGGCCGGAGCTTTCACGGGCGCTAATCATGCCAAGCCCGGCAAATTCGAGCTGTGCAACAAAGGAACGATTCTACTGGACGAAATCGGAGAGATGCCGCCCAGCCTGCAGGCCAAGTTGCTGCACGTGCTACAGGACCAGCAGTTTTCCCGTTTGGGCAGCCGCTCCATGATCAAAGTGGACGTGCGCATTCTGGCCGCGACCAACATCAATATTCCCGAAGCGCTCGCGAACAAGCGTCTGCGCGAGGATCTTTACTACCGGCTCAACGCTTTCACGCTCTCGGTTCCTCCGTTGCGCGAGCGCAAGGAAGAGATTCCCATCCTGCTCAAGCATTTCATGGCCAACATGTCGGAGCGTTATGCCCGGCCTCCGTTGCCGCTTTCGACCGAGTTGCTGCAAGCCTGCCAGGATTATTCCTGGCCGGGCAATCTGCGCGAGTTGAACAACTTCGTGAAACGCTATCTGGTTCTGGGGGATGAGAAGCTGGCCATCCAAGAACTGAGTCCGAAAACTGACGGCAGCGGAGCCCAGTTCGATCCGACGGCGCATGGTCCGGGCGATTCCGCGGGAGGATTAAAGTCTCTGGCTCGCACTGCCAAGGACGGAGCCGAAGCTGAGGCCATCAGCAAGGCTCTCGACGAAACCAACTGGAACCGCAAACAGGCCGCGGCGTTGTTGAAGATCAGCTACAAGGCGCTGTTGTATAAGATCAGGCAATACGGCATCGCTCAATCCAAGAGCCACAAACTTTCCGCGGGCGCGTAGATGGTTCTCGCGCTGTTATCGAAGCCCCGGCTTGTCCCGAAACGCGACAAAGCGGGGATCCGATTTCTTGCCACTGCGCGCGCGAAGCGGACCTTGTCTTTCAAATTTCCTCCTCGCGAGAGATTGCGAGTCCCGGGGGAGGGGGATTTGAGTGTAATGGCCTGGTTTCGTCAACAGATCCGTTAGACTGATTGCGCATGTCGCGGGCAGGGACCATACTGACCGCCAAGCTCCTGGCCGAGATCGCACTCCTGCCGAAGAAGCCAAGCCAGGACGAGAGATTCTGCGTAGTCCGCCCATCTCCCGAATCGGCTGACTAGGGTGTGACTTCGTATGCTTCGCTTCTCCCTCCCGATACACCGTAGAGGTTCCCGGAAGGATCAAGAATTACTCCTGTACTAGGGGCTCCGTAATCAACGTTGGGATTGAAGCTATAGAGCAGGGTTTCCTTCCACCGATTAGCTTGTGGCGTTAGCTGGAATACGGTGCCTATGCTGTACAAACCTCCGGCTGAGGTCGTTCCGTCAAGGTTCCCTGATTGGTCGAAAATAACTCCTCCCTCAGGCGCTCCTCCATCTGTCGTGGAACCGGTGAACACGAGTATTCGAGTTTCTTTGTAAGTGCCGTTCGAATTCGGGGAGAGCTTGAAGACAGTTCCGCATCCTCCTCCTCCGTTGTTTGTGCATCCTGTGTTGCCTCCTTCGGGTGTTGTGCCGTAAAGGTTTCCAGTGGGGTCTGAGATTACTCCGGTACTAGGATGCTTTCCATCTGCTCCACCTTTGAACCGATAAATGACTTTGTAGCTCCATTTGCCTCCTAGAGCGGGCTTGAACTTGAACACGGTGCCACAGTTGACACAGGTCGTAACGCCTCCGCCCCAGAGCGTTGTGCCATAGAGGTTGCCGGAAAGGTCAAAGGACACTGCTCCTCTTGGCGCGTTCCCATCGCTTGTGTTTATCTTGAAGACATGCAGAATTCTGTAGGTCCACACACCATTTGCTGTGGGCGACAGCTCGAACACGGCATCTCCTCCACAGCAAACCGTACCGTAAAGATTGCCAGCAGTGTCAAACGCCAGCGTTCCCCAAGGGGCTCCGGCCTTGAAGTGTTTGATCACGCTCAACGTCCAAGTCCCGCCGTTCGGTGCGAGTTTGAAGACTGTGCCACCTCCACCGTCCCCACTAGTTGTCGAACCGTATAGATTGCCGGCGGCATCGAAAACCAAGCTTTGGAAATCCCCGGGGTTAGAACCACCCGTTCCGCCCGTGAAGCTGTACAGCGTGCTTCTTGTCCAGCCGTTCGACGAGGGCGAAAGCTCGAAGACACTGCCGAGGTTGAAGTCCCCGCCATAATATGTTGTGCCGTATAGGTTGCCAGCGTTATCAAGGACAAGACCTCCTGGCATTTCCCCGGCATTGAAGAGGTACAGCACCTGCTCAGTCGCCGCTCCCCAAGCCAGGTTCACAAACAGGAGGACCAAAACGGCTGACAAGCTATGCAAAATCCTAGGTATTCTCACAGAGGGACCTCGAAAGCACACCAACATTGTACTATCAGGAGGGCCTCGAATTGATTTCTGCGAACTTGCGTGGCGAAGGATTTCTAGCGCCGCGAAGGATCACGTCAACGGCGCAACTGCCTCTGGCAGTTACTGCGCTGGTAACAGGTACACTCCCGCCGCTCAGAGGAGGACTGCCCACCGAAGCCCACTGCGTGAGAACCCAAGCCTAGAATTTGCCCATAATTGCGAAGCAACGTTAGCTCGTAATTGTTAAAACATCGCCATTACACTCAATGACCAGCGGTCAAAACGCGTAACGGACTTGGTTTCGTCAACTATCAATCTCAGCCTCGTGAGCCCACTACAAAAGATCCATAACTTCGGGGTTGGCTGTCGTTTGGAGTATAGGGCTTCAGGATCGATGATGAGTTGTCACCGACATCAGTAACTCCCACGAAGCTTGCTCGGTTACTTTACCAGTTCAATCTCGCTCAGGCGCCAAGTCCTGTCGAAAAACGACACCTTCGGGCTGTAGAGCCGCAGAAGCGTGAACCAGCCTTTGCCCGGCATGGTCTGAATCCAGTTGCCTTCCTTCGCATCGGCTGGCTTGGACGGACCGAAATAAATCGTTGTCGAACCATCCGCATTCGCAACGGCAGCAGGTGAGGGATACGTCTGGCTTCCCGCGCGCGGATAGCGCTGCGGCGTCTGCAGCATGGAGCGAGTCTGATTGTCGTACACAGTGAACGACCAGAACGCAGCTGCCGGAATGTTCGGCGGTAGCGTCACTTTGTACGTCTTGCCCCCGTCCAGATAATTCTTGTCAGCATCCATGAAGCCCATGAGGTACTGCGAGCCGACGTTCGGCAATCGCATGATCATGCCGGGCGAATCCATGGTGTAGCCGTAGTAGAAAGCTGTACGCGAGTCGAGAGTTCGCGCCCCGGTCGGCGGCGATGGTTTGAAGAAGCCTTCAGCCGTGATCGCGGGCGGTGGCGTCTCGAAGGTATAGCCACCCTGCCACAGCATGTTGCCCCACATCGAACCCGGATAATAAGACCAGCCAGGATATTCGGAGGACCGCCAGTTCAGTGCGCGCCCGGCAGCATTGCCCACAGCGGCCGCATCAGTGAGAATCTTGCGCATCCGGGCGTCCGGATTGAACGGTTTACCCTTCACAATGCCAATCGCTGCAAGTTGTCCCGAGAGTTCCGGATTAAATGACGTGGCCGGCTCCATCTGCACGACCTCGTTGACCATTTCGAAAAAAGAGAAATCATTTGGAGGGATCGTGTTAAAAGACTTCTTGCTCCCCTCAACGAACTTTGTCTCCGGTATCGGCGGGTCGCCCGCCAGCCTGACTTTTCCTTCCAGTGCTGTGGCAATGCTGGTGCCGAAAGCTCCGGGCGTGTACGGGTAAATCTTCAGCGACTTCTTGATTAAGGCAACGGCCGGTTTGGGATCATTGTTATCCATGAAGGCGCGAACCGCGTAGAGAACATGCGTGGTTTTGGAGCGACCGACAAAGAAACCGTTGTCCGGAACCGGGCCGTCATAATCGGGCGGCAGGACCAGATACTTGCCACCTTGTCCCCGGTCGGGACCGGGATTACCAATGTCGATAATCCACCCGAACCACATGTCATTGAGCGTGCCGAGCGCCCTCGGTGGCACCTCAACCACCAGGGGTCCCTTGGTTAAATCGAGCACGGCGACTGTATAGATGGTATCGGCGTTGGCGGTGAGAAAGAGCGAGTTCGAGTCCATCAACTCGGAGAAGATGACGATGGTATTGTCCTCAGCCCCAATGCTGTGGAAGCCTTCGCGAATCGCATACGCCGACGCGCCCGAGAAGCTGTTCA
>Ga0210405_10001948_pt1 | contig 22193 bp, 17 predicted proteins | sample IncBWH11MmetaG_FD_155492 | JGI IMG/M metagenome (GOLD analysis project Ga0210405, IMG submission 155492) | Forest soil microbial communities from Barre Woods Harvard Forest LTER site, Petersham, Massachusetts, United States - Inc-BW-H-11-M | ecosystem: Environmental > Terrestrial > Soil >... | reverse complement strand
TCCGGAGTCCAGCGCAACCAGGTAGTAGCGTTCCGGCCGCAGCCAAAGCTCCTTGAATTGAGCATCGTCAATAAAGACGCTTGGCGCGCCAGGAGCATAGGAGCCGTACTCCAGATTGTTGAAACGCCCATTCAAAATCAGCGCCGTCCGGTTCGTGTAGAAAAAGACGGAAGAAAAAGCATAGTAAGCCTTGCCGGAGATCAGTTTTCCTTCGGGAGCCCGAAGCAAAGCCTCTGCAAGTGGCCGCGAAGAAAGATAGGGATCGAATACGACCATAGCCATGCGAGCCGCGTGAAAAAAAAGCACCACCATCAGCGCCGCGGAAAGAAAGGCGCGTAACCCCGCCGATCGGAACGTACCAAGCGCGCCAATCAGAAACGCGCCGGCCGCAATCAACAGCGGAACACGCAGATACGCAAACGACTCGATCGTGAGGTCCTCCATGTGTCCGAGCGACAGTTTGTAGGCGCCTGGATGGTTGCTGAGCGCCGACGAGATGTCTCCCGGTGCGGGAACATGGCGCACGAGAATAAACAAAGTCAGCGTAACGATGGCGGCGGCGGCCGCAACTCCGCTGAGTACATAGGTCCCCCGTCGTATCCAGCTCCCTCCCGCAGCCATCGCGGAACCGAGAAGCAACGCCAGCGCCGGATAACACGGCATCGAGTAATACTCTTGCGTCGTCGAAAACGTGAAAAAGATAAGCAGAAAACCCGTCCAGCAAAGCGCCATAAGCCGCATTCTGCCCGCACGGTCGACCGGTTTAAACGAAAGCTTGGCGATCGCTGGGAAGTAAAAGCCCCACGGAAAAAGCCACAACAGATGAAACAGCCAAAAATAGAGTCGCGGAACCGTATCGTAATCGCGTGGGTAGCGTAGGTTCAAAAAACGGAGTAGCTGTTCATTAATAAAGAAAAACCAAAGAAATCCGTGATACTGCCCCGGCCCGCTGTGCAGGCCAAAATAGAAGTAAGGGGGGTTGCGGAGCGCGGCGAGAATATGCCAGGGCGCCGCAATCAGGAGAGCAATCAGCGCGCCGCTGAACGGATGCAGCCGCTTCCAAGTGCGCGCGGAAAACATCTGGCCCGTGATGAGCAGATAGATGATTCCGCCAGCAAGCGGAAACAGTACGCCGACGAGGCTCTTGATCAAAAGCCCCGTGCCTAGGCTCGCGGCGAGAATGCCGGCCCAAAGGCGCGGATGCTGCTCTTCTTCATCAAGCGCGCGCAGCAACGCCCAGAAAGCAAGAGCGACGGTAAACGTAAGCATCACGTCCGGGATCAAAATGCGCGTAAAGAGAAATAATCCAATGCATGTCGCCATGCACAACCCGGCATAAAATCCTGCGCGTTTGCCGAACGCCCAGACGCCCATCGCCGCAGTCAGCCATGCGAGCCCCATCGAACACAGCGCAAATGGAATGCGCGCCGACCAATCGTGTACCCCGAAGATTTTGTACGAAAGAATTATCGGCCAGTAATACAGCGGAGGCTTTTCGAGGTACACGACGCCATCCAGACGCGGCGTCACCCAGTCGCCAGTAACCATCATCGTCCGGGCAGCTTGCGCCAGCACCGCATCCGAATCGTCCATCAGCGACGGCGGAGAAATGATGCAGCCAAGATAAATAGCTCCCGCAAATAGCAGGACCGCTAAGTAGATATACCTGTTTTTTCCTGCATCCAGGAAACTGGCGCCAGAGAAGGCGCCGCCTGAATTCGCCATTTTTTCATCCATAGGAATAGAAGCAGCAGACCCCACAAGTGGTAACCGACATTTATGCGACGCTCCAGATGTAGCCGCACCAATTCCTGAACAGCTCCTGGCTTGAAAAGTGTTTTGTGCTCCGCGAGCCCACATTGCATTGTATCCAGCAGAAGCTCGCGCAGCGGTCCGCGCATCCACTCGTGTGCCGGAATGTCGAAACCGACCTTCTTGCGCCGCAGGATCATCTCGGGAAGCTTGTCCTTCATCAATTGTTTGAGAACGATTTTCTGGCGCGAACCTTGCATCTTGAGCGCCGGCGGCAGCGCGGCAGCAAATTCCACGATACGATGATCCAGAAATGGCGGCCGCACTTCCAAAGAGTGAGCCATGCTCATGCGGTCGACCTTGTTCAAAATGTCGTCCGGTAGAAAGTATTTCTGGTCCCACCAAAGATAGGGAGACACACCGTCCTTAGCCGCCGGAGAATTGCGTAACTCGCCAAGCACGCTATCAAGAGAATTTGGCAGCGGCAGCGCCGAAAGAGCCTTCACCTCGGCATCGGAAAAAGTTCCGTTCCAATAAACGTGCGCGCGTTCCGCAGGCAAGAGGCTTCCGGCCAAAAAACGCTTCACCATATATTCGCGGCTGATTTTGTCATCCGACACCGGCCAAAGCTGAGCGATTCCCAGCCCCGTGCGCAGCGACCACTTCGGCAACCACCGCACCGGCCGCGCCAACTGATTCGCGCGATACGTCAGGTAGCCGCCAAACAGTTCGTCGGCTCCTTCTCCGCTCAGCGCTACCGTCACTTGTGCCCTGCTCATCTTCGAGAGGAACCACACCGGCAAAGCCCCGGCGTCCGAACTGGGCTCGTCCGAATAATAAGCAAACTCTTCGATCGCCCCACGCAGATCGGTCCCAGGATTGAGATCGAATTCCTGATGATCCGTGCTGTACTTCTTCGCGGCACTACGGATATACGCCGTCTCATCAAAACTTCTTCCAAGAAAAGAAACGGAGAGCGTCTTGATAGGACGCGATGAAGCCGTGGCGGCATAGTGCAGCACCGTGGATGAATCGATGCCTCCGCTCAACCACAGCCCCAGCGGCACGTCTGAAAGCATGTGCTCGCGCACAGATTGCTGCAAAAGCGAATCCAGTTCCTCGCACGCCGAACCAAGCGACCGCTCGTGAATCGGCCCCGCGGGCAATTTCCAGTACGTCTCGACGCGGACTTTTCCATCGAGCCACTCGAGCCACTGCCCCGGCGGCAACTTCTCAATCTCCTCCACTAGCGTCCACGGACAAGGAACATAGTTCAGCGAGAGGTAGCAATCGAGCCCAGCCAGGCTCAAGCGCCGCTCAAACTCTGGATGAATAAAAATAGTTTTGAGTTCCGAACCGAAGAAGAGATCTTCCCCGCGCCGCGCGATGTAAAGCGGCTTGATGCCCATGCGGTCGCGCGCCAGCACCAGCCGTCGCGACGACTTAGTCCAAAGCGCAATCGCGAACATGCCGCGCAACCGCGCAAAACATTCCGTGTCCCACTCCACGAATGCGTGCAACACGGTCTCCGTGTCGGAATGGGAATGAAACCGGTGCCCCAGCTTCTCGAGCTCCCCGCGCAATTCCAGGTGATTGTAGATTTCCCCGTTGAAGACAATCGCGGTATCGCCATCGTCGCTGACGATCGGCTGGTCTCCGCCCTGTAGGTCGATGATTTTCAGGCGCGTCGCGCCCATCGAAAGAATGCTCGAGCGGAATACCCCGCGTTGATCGGGCCCGCGATGAGCCAGCGTTGCGGTGGCGTGCTCAATGCGCTCAGGTTCGGGCGCCCAATTTTTATGTGTAAACCCGGCTATCCCGCACAAATTCGAGCACCTTTCGCCCGCCCGCAGAATCGGCAGGCGCTTCCGCTACAACTTCCCCAGCGGCTCGAATCACAGAACCGCGCTCTGGCAGGATACCTCGCCTATCCCAAGGCAACCAACGCCACTCCAGCGCACACTAGCACCACCCCGGCCCAGCGCGCGGCGCTCACCTCTTCACCCAAAATATATTTCGCGCCGAATGTTCCCACCACGTAGCTCAAAGCCGACGCGGGAATCACAAAGCTGATCGGTTCCCAGGAAAGAAGCACCAGCAGCGCGTAAAACGAAAGCGCCATCAGCGGCACACCCGCCCAAAACCAGCCGTTGCACAATGCCCTGCCGAGAAATTGAAGCATCTCCCTCGGGCGCAGGCGCTCAGGCTCTCCTGTGGCTTTCATGCCCCGAGTGATAGCGATCTCTCCGCCCGTGCTCCCAAATATCAGGAAGGAAAGAAACAGAGCGACGTGCGTCATGCTAACGCCTCCCTGGTCACAGGAGTCGTGCGCGGCTTCGTCTGCCCAACCAGCAGCACTCCCACGCAAATCAGAACCACGCCTACCCACCGACGCGGCGAAACCGCTTCGTGCAGAAAGACAACTGCAAAAAAAGTGAGCAAAGCGTACCCAAACGCTCCCGCCGGCATGACGTAGCTATAGTCCGCCCAACTCAGCACCGTCATATAGCTCAGCATGAATCCGCAAAGAAAAAATATGCCGACCCACAGGGTGCCGCTGCTCACCGTCATCCGGAAGGCATGCGCAAGCCCCGGCGTCGACAGCTCCACGGCGCCAATCTGCAGCATGGCGCGTTTTAGCATCAAGTCACCGGCGTTCGCGCACACTACCATTGCGCACACCATGACCAGGGTCTTGACCCGTAGCCTACCCTCAGTTGCCATATTGTTTATGTTTTAGTCGTTTCCGGAAGCCGACGGCGTCTCCGGCACGGAAATCATCGGCTTCTGCACGTCGCCGCCCTGCCGTACCCACTTCCAACGCTCCGAGCGCAACTTCAGAAAGCTTGTCGCCTCATGATACAGCCGCTTACGTTCATTTGAATCCCAAAGGGCTTCGCGCACGATCCGCCACACCACGCGCGGCCGGAAGTAATACTCATCATAAAAACGGTTCACGCCACCCATCATCTCTGCCTTCGAGAGGTGCGGATACTCGATGTGCGGCAACTGGTGCCCGCCGGAATCGGCCAGAGCTTCCACCTTCAGGAAGCCTTCCTTCGCCATCGAGTCATACAGCTCGGTCCCCGGCATGGCATGCGCCAGCGAAACCTGAATCGTCTCGCAATCCAGTTCTTTCGCGAAATCGATAGTCTTGTTGATGGTCTCTTTGGTCTCGCCCGGCAACCCGATAATAAAATCCCCGTGGACCTTGATGCCCACCTTTTTGCAGTTCTTCATAAACTCGCGCGCCATCTCTACCGTCGCGCCCTTTTTAATATTCTTCAGAATTTGCGCATCGCCGGATTCGAATCCCACGATGAAGAGACGTGCTCCCCCATCCGCCATGGCTTTCAACTCTTCATATTTGCTGTGGCACCGCGCCGTGCAAGACCACTGGAATTTCAGCGGCTTGAACTTCTGGCTCAGCTCGATGGCCCGGTCTTTTCGAATATTGAACGTGTCGTCGTCGAAGAAAATTTCTTTCATCTGCGGGAAATGCTCGATGCACTGTTTCACTTCCCGAGCCACGTTATCCGTTGAGCGCGTTCGCCAGGCATGGCCCGAAATCGTCTGCGGCCACATGCAGAACGTGCACAACGCCGGGCACCCGCGCGTCGTGTAGAACGAAACGTAAGGATGCAGAAGGAACGGCACGTTGTAGCGCTCAATTTGCAAATCGCGCTTATAAATGTCGGTCGCAAACGGCAGCGCATCCAGCTCCTCGGTGTGGAGCTGCGGACGCGGCGCGGTGTGAACGACTTTGCCTTCCTTGCGATAGCTGACGCCCATGATCTGCTCAAGAGGCTTGCCGTGCGCGTACTCGACCACGGAGTGATCAAACTCGCCGTGCGTCACGAAGTCGATGTCTTCGCTCGCCATCAACGTTTCAACCGGCTTGATGTGCCCATGGGGGCCGACAAACGCGATCTTAAGACTGGGATTTGCTTCCTTGATCTTGCGGATGAGCTTGACGTCGCTGCCGAAGCCGACCGTAGAAGTGAACAAAACCAAAAACTCGTAATCCTTGCAAATCTCAACGGTCTGCTGCCAGTTCACCTTGTGCGGCGAAGCGTCCAGCAAGCGGCTTCCAGGTATCATTCCGGCGGGATACGTCAGCCAAACTGGATACCAATACGACTCAATCTCACGCGTCGCGGGCCACCGCGAGCTAGCTCCGCCGTCGAAATTCTCGAAACTTGGCGGGTTCAACAAAAGCGTTTTCATTACATCCGGCATTCTTCACCCTCAGTCTTCCAAATCCAGCTGCAAAGCTGTAGTTCCTACCGTCTTGCGCCCTAACAAGTACACCCAGGCCCCGTCTGCGGCTCACCCGGATAGGCCCTTACATCTAGATAACAGTTTACCCGACTTGGTTGCATGCGCTCAATTGTTTCTGCGAATGGGCTCTTTTTTGCATCGAAACGCTTACTACGGCATTAAACGGCTGCTTCATCGGTCACCCATCGCCAGGAAGCGGGGAGTACCGCCCATCCTTGACCCCCACCCTAATCATGCTTCCAAAATCGGCTCGCGCCACTCCGTGCGTTGATGGCCCTTATTGTGTGGCAACCCTGGGCCAGGCTGCGCCTTCCAGCCTTACCGGAACTCCCGCTTCCATTCGTTGCCGTGACTATAAAATTGTTTCATTGTTTACCGTTCCGTAATACACTTCCTCCGGCTTTAAGGAACACTCAAAAAGCTCTCCAGGGGAATTGAGGCGGTGATGCGCGGAAGGCAATCTGAAGCCACCACTCATCCTGTCATTCTCGTCGTCGAAGACATGGAATCTCTTCGCCAAACCATCCAACAGATTCTTGAGGATGCTGATTTCCTCGTTCTTCCGGCTGCAACCGCCGGCCAGGCGCTCGACCTGGCTCAATCCTGCGCCGGTCCCATCAACCTGCTGATCACCACCATGCATCCAGATGGGATGCCGGGTCCGGACCTGGCTGTTCGTCTGCGATTGCGCTCTCCAGATATGAGCGTTCTCTATAGCTCCGCCAATCCTCTTGCGGTTTTGGAGATCCCCGACCCTGCCGAAGCCGTGTCCTCTATGCTTCCGAGGCCCTTCAGCAAGACCACACTTCTTAGCCGGATCAACACTCTGCTCGCGGCCCACACATGAATTTCGCGGTTTCCTAACGGGTGGGGCGTGATGTGCCTTCCCCCCTGAGGACTTCTGATGTTGCCTCTGAAAGCTCGTTCCATATCCGGGGGATCCAGTCGAGGTGCTCTGGTTTCATCAGCACGGAGCGCAGGCAGGTCATGGTTTCGCGGTCGCGATGCATCGAGCCCAAATTTGCAGCCCAAAAGTCCGTTGGCAGCTCCGCTAATGCCAGGTGCAAATTCCTCCGGGCCGCCGCATCGAAAATCCGGCGCGAAAAGACGCATGCTTCACTCATGCTTCTAGCTCGCGGAGCGAAAATCACAATGTCCAATTCCGGCGCAAATGCCGTCACGAAGCGTTCATCCTTCTCTAGCCTCTGGTAAAACGCCAGCGCAGCGGCTCTTCCTCGTTCAAGCCCGCGTGCGAATTCCCCGCCCCGCACGAGCGGCAATAGCTTCTGCGTCGTCCACAGCGCTGCCGCTGCAGCTCCCGGCCGCGAACACTCCAGGCTGATCTCCCCCAAATGCAATTCCGCCGAACTGAAATATGTGTACGGAGAATCGTGCTTGTAAAAGCGCCCCGCTGAAGGATCGCGAAACAAGACGCAGCCGCACCCGTAGGGCTGCAATCCATGCTTGTGCGGGTCAATCACGATGGAGTCCGCCTCGCTGATGCAGGCAAAGCTCCGCGTGGCTTCTTCCCCTAAATTTCCCGCCAGTCCAAAATAGCCGCCGTACGCCGCATCCGCGTGAACTCGAAAACCGTGCTCCTTGCGCAACGCGAGAATCTCGGGCAGTGGATCGACTGACCCTGTCGCCGTCGTTCCCATCGTCGCCACCACAGTGCCCACATCGCCGCGCGCCACACTTCTTGCCAGCGCGTCCACGTCCATCCGTCCCCGCGCATCGCAAGCCACGCTCTCACACTGCAATTGCAGTACGGCGCTGATCCGCTTGTGCGTGTAATGCGCCTGCGCGCTCGCCAGAATCTTCTTCCCCGGATGCACCTGCGAAGCCACCCAAAGCGATTCAAGATTCGCCATCGTGCCGCCGCCGCACAGGTGGCCGAGGAACTCTTTCCAGCCAAACATCGCTGCGATCTGCGCGACCGCTTCCTTCTCCATCGCGGAAGTCGCCCGCCCTCCATCCAGCGCATGATTATTGGGGTTGATCCACATCGCCAGCGCATAGGCTAGCCGCGCCACAGGATGTGGCGGCTTCAACATCTGCCCGGCATACAAGGGGTGAAAGTAAGGATAATTGTCGTGCAACCGCTCAGCAGTGGCGGCCAATGCCTCAGCTATCCCAGCGTCCCCGGGCGCCGTAGATTCAAACGCAGGCAATCCCGCAAAGCCCGCGTCCAACTTCTCAACCGCCTCTAGAAACGCATCCAAACTCTTCTGTTCCAATTGCACCAATCACCAATCTCGAGCCACTACTCGCTACCCACTACTCACTTCCTTACTGCCACACCTTATCCAGCTGCCCCGCCGTCTTCAGCAAATCTAGCTGCGCCTGCTGCCTCTGAAAATTCGCATCCAGAAAAGCCATCCATTTTTCATTCTCTTCGAGCCGCGCTCTTTCCAGCTCGCGCAAATTCACTTTGCCCTCGGTGTATTGTGTTTGCAGCACTCCGATATTTTGCTGTGCCAGTTGCAGTTCCAGCCGCGCTACTTCTTTCGCTGCGTCTCGCTCCCGCAAATGCCGCGTCTTCTGTCGCACTTCAGCGCTCACCTGCGTCTTCTTGTTCGCCAGAGTCGCCTGCGCACTCTGCAGATTGATCTGCGCCAGCCCGATGTCCTCTCGCGTCTTCGCGCTGAATATCGGCACCTGCACTTGCACGCCGGCGTTGAAATTGTTTTTCTGGAATTTTTTGTAAAACTCGCTGTAATTATTGAAGCTGGCCAGCAGGCTATAGGTGCTGACCGCCTCCACGGTAGGCAAATTCCCCCGCTTCTCGCCCTTCAACCGGAACTCTTTCGCCCGCACGTCAGACTCCGCCAACAAAAGCCCCACATTATTCTGCATCGCGATCGCCACCAGATTCGCGCCTTCCTGCTCCGCTTCCCCCGGCAATTCTTCCGGTGTGACTTCGATCGCCTGCTCCTGCCCCAGCCCGAGTTGCCCCTGCAAAAATACTTCCAGCTCGTCTTCTCGCCCCTCAAGCTGCAGAATTCTTTGCGTCACTTGCGCTTTCGTAAGCTGCGCTTTGGTCACTTCTACCGGCAGTTCGTATCCTTCTCCTTGCCGTTCCTGCGTCACCTGCAAAATCTTGTCCGCGCTCTCTTGCTCCGCGCGCAGCAGTTCCAGCGAGTGCCGCACCTTCCCAAGCTCCAGATAAGCCATCGCGGTCCGCACGATCACACTGTTCTTCACATCCTCCAGCACAATCCTCTGCGACCGTGCCTGTTCCTCCAGCTCTTTTCCTTGCCCCTTCAGCGGCTCGTTAAAAATCTCTTCCGTGTATGTCAGGCTAAAAAGCGAGGGCGCACGCCCGCCTGGCGTCTCCGGAATTCCATACGTATAACCTGCGCCCGACCCAGCGTAAATGTTCGGCAAAAAACCCGCTCTGCTGACCTGTGTCGCATGCTGCGCCATGCTGGCCTGCAATTTCGCGATTTGAATGTCCTTGCTGTTCCGCAGCGCCATCTCTATCGCGCTCTTCAGCGTCAGCGCCACAGGACCGTCTTGTTGTTCCCCCGCCGTCGCTGCGGAAGGCTGTCCCGCCGCCTGTCCATTCGGCGCTTGAAGAGCGGTCGGCGTTTGTGCAGACACCGTCACACTCAAGACCAATGCCCCTGCCAGCAACGCAAGCGCCGCCCTACTCACTACCGCAATATTTTGTCGCATTCTGCCGCTCCTTCTGTCGTTGCCCGCACGTGCCTATCCCCGCTCACTACAAACCCGCCTCACTCATACCGCAACGACTCTATCGGCTGCAATTTAGCCGCCTGATTCGCCGGCAAATATCCAAAAAACAATCCCGTCGAGCACGACACCACAAACGCCAGCACCACGCTCAACGGCGACACCGGCACCCGCAAGTTCCCCGGAAGAAACAATTGCGCGACTGCCGGCACCAGCAATCCAATCAGAATCCCCAGTACCGCCCCTCCCCCGCTGATCAAAATCGCTTCCGTCAAGAATTGATACATGATCTCCTTGCGCGCCGCTCCAATCGCCTTTCGAATTCCGATCTCCCGCGTGCGTTCCGTCACCGTCACCAGCATGATGTTCATGATTCCCACTCCGCTGATGAGCAGCGCGATGAACGCAATCACGATCAGCACGATCGTCAACGCCAGCGAAATATCCTTCGCCGCTTTCAAAATCGCTGTAAGAGTCTGCACGTGGTACTCCGGATTTCCCGGATGCCGGCTATGCAGCAACACCGTCAACTGCCGCTCCACGTTCGGCACGTCCTCCGGCGTCGCTGCCTGAACATCCAGAACTTTCAGCGTATTGGTGCCTGTGTAGTACTTGATCAGACCGAACGGCACCAGGACAGATTCCTCCTGAATGTCGGCGAGTCCGTACGTCTCCACCCGCTCATTGAAAACCCCGATGATCGTGAAGATGAGCTCTCCCACATGCAAATCGCGGCCGACCGGATTGTCTTGGCCAAAAAGGCGCCTGGCCAGTTTTGGTGTAATTAAGCACACCTTACTCCGTGCTTCCATGTCCATGTAATCGAGATATCGACCGCGCATCACAACCAGCCTGCGAATCTCCCGGTACTCTGGTGTTACGCCAATTAGGGTGACCGGCCTCACCACGCCCTGTGCCACCACGGACATTTGTAGGTCACTTACTCCAGCTACCGCAGTGACACTGGAAATCGAATCCCGTACCGCCTGCATATCAGCCAACGTCATTTCGTAGCTCAGCGGCTGGGCCTTGTCAGCTGTTCTCACCAGCTCCACCGAAAGCAAATTGGATCCCACCGCTTCAATCTGTGAAATCACAAATTTCTTGCTCGTCAGCGCCACTGTCACCACCAGCACGATCGACGCGCTTCCAATAATTACGCCCAGCGACGTCAGCATCGCGCGCAGCTTATTAGCCCGCAGCGCATCGATCGATACCGACAGCGTTTCTTTCAGATCCATCATGAAGCTTCACTCGCCCGGCTTTATTCGCCCAGGCCTAATTCGCACGTTCTTCAGTTCTTCTCGACCCGCCTGAGCGATTCGCGCACGCTCTTGTCTTTTGGATCCAGCTGCAAAGCCGCCTGATATTCTTTCTCCGCCGATTTCTTGTCGCCCTTGTTCTCATAGAGGCGCCCCAGCCACTCGTGCGCCGCCGCGTATCGCGGATACTCCGCACGCTTTGGCGCTTTCTGCAAATATTCCCGCAAAAATTTCTCCGCCGCTTCCGGCTTCTCGTTCTCGAGAATCAATCCCACCGCTCGGTAAAACATGCCACGCGGGTCTGACGGAGCGATTTGCGCTCCAAGCTCCGCAACCTGCATCAGCTGCTCGGCGTGGCCATGCCTTATCGCGTAATCCCCGATGTCGTAAATCAAGTCCGCCCTTTTCGGATGGCTCTCCAGAGCCAGCTTGAACTCCGCATCGGCAGCCGCGAATTCCTTCTTCTGCTTCCGGCAAATTCCAGCCGCAAAATGTCCCTCGGAAGCGTCCATGGCCTGAAGTTTTTCAATCTCCGGCTTGGCTTTTTCCTCTCCGCCTCCCACGATTCCAGGAGCCTCGCAGTAATACTCGATGAGCGCCTGGCGCGCCGGAAAATTCTTCTCGTCGAGCTCCACCGCAACTTCAAATTCTCTATGCGTTTTTTTCGCTAGTCCGAGCGCGGAGAACATCGATGAATGATCCGCCTTCTCCCCATAAGCTCTCCCAAGCCATTCGTGATACACGGAACTCTTCGGATCGATCGCCACCGCTCGTTCCGCACTCGTAATGGCCGCGTCCCGCTCTTGCAACTCCAAATAGGACTTCGTCAGCAGAAGCTGTATTTCCCCGTTCTGTGTCTCCTTCGCTGCCGCGGCCTGCAATTCCAACACTGCCTTCGAGTAGTCGCTGCTTTCGTAAGCCCGCCGCCCAGCTTCCAGCGAGTCGCTCTGCTTCAGCGTCGCCAATACACTCGTTGCGCCAGCCAGCGGCACACAAAGCAACGAGGCCAGCAACCGCCCTTTTGTCCGCCCGCGAATCTCCATCCCCAAACTACGCCGCATTCGTATTCACAACTTGAACGGCCATGCCATCATGCAGATCCGTATCTCCCGGCAGCGCGACCATTTCCCCTTCTTGCAATCCGCTCATCACCTCGTAACTGGTCGCGTCGGCGATCCCAACTCTGATCTCTCGTTTTTCCAGCCGCGATTTCCCGACGCCCAACTCGTTTTTCAACACCACATACACGAACCGCCGGCCGCCTTCCGTTGCCACCGCTCCTCGCGGCACAGCCAGCACATTCGAGCGCGCTTTCAAATTGATGCGCACATTCACATTGATATTGGGCAGCAGCTCAATCTTGTCGTTGCTCACACCGCAGAGCAGCTCCCCCACGCTCCGCGTCCCGTGCGGCACCACCTGCTTCGGAATAATCTCCGTTTTCCCTGCCCAGCTCCTGTTAGGCAGCGCGTCCCACGTGATAACGACCGGCTCGTCCGTCTCAAGCCCGCCCAGATCCGGCTCGTCGATAAACGCTCGCACCCTCACCTTGTGCAAATCCGCCATCTCTGCCAGCAAATCTCCCAGCTTCACGAAATCGCCTGCCCGCACCGGCAGCGAATACAGCGTCCCGTCCGCCGGCGCCGAAATTTGCCCATTGTTCACTTTGTCTTCGAGCGCCGCCATTTCGCTTAGCGTCTGCTGAACCTGCAACTCCCCACGCTCCGCATCCAGCCTCGCTTGCCTGTCGAACTCCTGTTTCACCGCCAGCAATCGCGTAACTTCCGCTTTCGCGTTCGCCAATGCCTGATCGTTTGCCGCAATGTCCTGTTTCGTCGCGGCTTGTCCTTCTGCCAGCCGCGCCAGCGAATCATGATTCCGCTGCAAACGGTCGCGCTCCCCTTCGGCCTTAGTCAGATCGCCCGCCACCTTGGCCGCTTCGTCAGTTTTGCCGCCAGCTCTTGCCGCCCGCAAATCATCCTCCGCCCGCAAAAGCTTCGACCGCGTGTCCGCCAGTTGCGCCGACACTTCCTTCACGTTCAACTCCAGAAGCAGCTGCCCCTTCTTCACCGTCTGCCCTTCGGTCACATAAATCTTTTTCACAAACGTATTCAGCTGCGCCCTCATCACGTACGGAGAAATCGGCTCCACTTTTCCGTTGCTGCTGATCGACGACACGAGGTTTTCCCGCGTAGGCGTCACCGCCGATATTTTCGCCGCCGGCTTTCTCCCCGAGAGCCACACAAGGAAAATTGCCGCCACCACCGCCAGAAGTAGCGATATCACAATCCAGTTTCGCAATCTTCGTTCCATGCTCTCCTATTCCAAAAACTCCCGCGCCGCGCGCGCCGCGAGACACACAAACCCGGTCGCCCCATGGCCTTCTTCAATCTTGTCCGTGGCTTGCTGCCCTACGTCTGGAGTGCCCCGAAGCGTCTCATTCTAACAATAGCTAAGCCGCTTTCTCCACCATGCTTCCTAATAAGTGTCCCATCTCCAATACAATACAGATGCGGCGCTAACCCTTCTGGATGCGCGCCGCGTCCCTAAACTCCGCGCCCTGGCCTCTTACCTAATCTTGCCAAACAAATCCACAGCTTCGCCTCCCGCCTTCCACTCGATTGCTCTGGTCACGAGTGACCAATCACCAGTCGCTTCGTCGCCCAGTTGAAATATTCAACCCGCCCCACCCGTAGTAGACTCAGAAGCCTTATTGCCCTGTCTTCTGATTGTTGCAAACGAGGGGTCCATTCATGATCGAAGCTCGAAGCCTGTCCAAGCGCTTCCAGGACAAGAAGCGCGGCGAAATCCGCGCCGTCGATAACGTCAGCTTCACCTGCCAACCCGGCAAAATTTACGGCCTTCTAGGCGCCAACGGCGCTGGCAAAACCACCACCCTCCGCATGCTTGCCACCATCCTCGAGCCCACCGACGGCACTGCCATCATCAACGGCTTCGACGTCGTCGAGCACCCCGAAAAAGTCCGTGCCAACGTCGGCTTCCTCTCCACCGCCACGGCACTCTACCCGCGCCTCAGTGCTCAAGAAATGGTCGAATATTTCGGCCGCCTCAACGGCCTCGATGAGCCAACTCTGAAGAAGCGGATCGACGACATTTTCAACCGCCTCGATATGAACAGTTTCCGTGACCGCCGCTGCGACAAACTCTCCACCGGCATGAAGCAAAAAACCTCCATCGCCCGCACCCTCGTCCATGATCCTCCGGTAATGATCTTCGACGAGCCCACCACCGGCCTCGACGTCATGACCGCCCGCACCATCATCGGCTTCATCGCCGACTGCCGCGATCGCGGCAAAACCGTCATCTTCTCCACGCACATCATGTCCGAAGTAGAACGCCTCTGCGACCACATCGGCATCATCCACGGCGGCAAACTCCTCGAGGAAGGCACCCTCTCCGAGCTCCGCGCCAAACACAACGAACACAATCTCGAAGAAATCATCGTCAAGGTCGTTGGCCCGCTCGCCAACGCGGAGGCCTAGTCGTCATGAACTTTCACGCCATCAGCGTCGTCTACCGCAAGGAACTCCGGGAATGGCTTCGCGACCGCCGCACCCTCATCTCCACGGTCCTCGTCCCGCTGCTCGCTTTTCCTATCCTCATCTCCGGAATGATTTCGCTCTCAACTGTTCTGATTGGCAGCGCAAAAAAAGAAGTTCCCAAAATCATGATCATTCACGGCGACGATTCCCCCGCCGTTGTCGATGCTTTGAAAGCGAACAAGGAGATCGAAGTCGTTCCTTATGCGGACAACTGGAAAGACCAAATCTCAGACAAACAAATTCGCGCCGCCGTCGAAATTCCCGAAGGCTTCCAGGCTTCTCTCGACAAGGGCACTACTCAAACTATCCAAATTCATTACTACGAAGGCGAAATCAAATCGGAATTCGGCGCCGAACACGTTGAAAAATCTCTAAAAGCGTATCGCGACGACCTCGTCAAAAAACGTCTCGAAGCGAAAAATCTGCCCGATTCATTGATCGCTCCCTTCGACACCAAACAAAATAACGTCGCTCCCCCCGAAAAAGTGGGCGGCTCCACCATCGGCAGCATGATCGGCTACATGGTCATCATCCTCTCCATGACCGGCGCCATCTACCCCGCCATCGACCTAACCGCCGGCGAAAAAGAGCGCGGCACCATGGAGACCATCCTCTCCAGCCCCGTCTCCCGTCTAGACCTCGTCCTCGGAAAATTTCTCCTCGTCTTTTCCGCCTCCTTAACCACCGCCATCCTCTCTGTCACGTCCATGGGCCTTTCTTTCGCCTACATGGGCCACGCCCTCGCGAATTCCGCGAGCACTTCCGGTGCAGGCATCCACATGAATCTAGGCCTAACCTCAGTCGTCGCCGTCTTCCTCATGGCTCTCCCATTGTCGGTTCTATTCTCCGCAGTCTTGATGACCGTCGCCCTCTTCGCCAAAACCTACAAAGAAGCCCAAAGCTACCTTACTCCCATGACATTCATCGTCGTGATCCCCGCAGTCGCCAGCGTACTCCCCGGCGTAGAACTCAACCCCAAACTCGCCCTAATACCCATCCTAAACACCAGCCTGGTCTGCAAAGAAATCATCACCGGCACCTACCACTGGAACTCCATAGCTCTGATCTTCGCCTCCACCTGCGTCTACGCTGCTATCGCCATCTTCATCGCCGTAAAAACCTTCCAACGCGAATCCGTCCTCTTCCGCTCCTAACTCCTCGCCTTTGTAGGGGCGCAATTCATTGCGCCCCACCTCGGCGCCATCTATGCCCGAGCGCGCCTATGGTTTCCTCGTTCAAATAGGCCTTCTCTGCTCCGTGTCCTCTGCGCTCTCCGCGCTCTCTGTGTAAATTCCTTCCTTTGATTCCGGTTACTTCTTTCGGCATCCACCCAAAATCCCTAAACTTTTTCCCACCCACCGGTGTCCAATACTAAAAGCATGCTCTGGCTCGCCCAAAACCTACTCGAGTCTCTCACTCCGCAAAAGGCCCCTGCATGAGGCTTTTCGTCCGCCAACCCACATGGACCACCCGCAAAAAGCGCGCCCCGCTTCGCAGCGTGATCGACGTCTCCGGATTCGCCGGCGTCGTGCTTGCGCTACTTTTCCTGATGATGTTCGGCGAGATGTATCCGATGCACCCGAAGTCATTGCCAGTCGACATGGCTATCATACGCCATTCAAGTTCACTGCCGAACGCTCAACGCGAAGACGCGGTGATCGTCACAATAACGCGAGACGGCAGCCTCTACCTTTTGAACACGCGCGTTACCCCCGCCGACGTCCCACCCCAGCTGCGTGACTTAATGGGTAGCAGAGAGGACAAAACCGTCTATGTGAAAGCCGACGCTCGTGCTAAATATGGCGACGTCAAAACCGTCCTAGACCAAATCCGCCAGTCCAGCCTCCAAAACATCACCTTCCTAACCGAGCACCCGTCCCACTAGCGGGGCGCCCTCTCCACCTGTAGGGGCGCAATACATCGCGCCCCATCTCTGCACAATCCCGGCGCAGGCCAATTTGTCCCTTGAACCAAACGACCGACAGGCCTAGTCTTATGGCTAGGGGAAATTCCCAAAAACGGCAGCCACAGGCTGCCGTTTTCTTTTGGTGGCACAGCATCGAGGCTGTGCAGCACTTTTCAGCCGTAAGCCCTTTAAAATGATATTCTTCGCACACCCCTCCACCTAAATGCCTTGTTTTCATATTCTTACCAAAATATAGGGGGGGGTGACATGGCGTCGGCGACACACATCTTCCATAGCCCCCGAACAAGGCCAGTCGTTTCCTCGTATATTACGTAAGACCATGTCGATGACGCTACGCCGCCGCGTGATCCGTATCCTGCTGATCCTTCTCCTCTTGCCACCGATACTGGCAGGCGTAGCCGGATGGCTAGTCGCCCCAGGCTTCCTCCACCCCATCCGCCGCGAACTCACTCCCGATCTGATCCGCGAAGCCGACGCCTCCTTTGCCCATAGCGGCGGCCATCGTGAAGACCTCGACGTCCGCGCTCCCGACGGCATCCTCCTCCACGGCTGGATCGTCCGCCCCGACCGCCCCAATGGCAACTGGGTCCTCCTCTTCCACGGCGTCGCCGACAACCGTATTGGGGTGGTCGGACAATCCGAATTCCTCCTGCGCGCCGGCTACAGCGTCGTCATGATGGACGCCCGCGCCCACGGCACCAGCGAAGGCCAACTAGCCACCTACGGCTGGCTCGAACGCAACGACACCAAGTCCATCATCGACACCCTGCTCGCCCAGATCCGTCGGCGAAGAACCGACATACAAGTGCAGCCAGGCTACAGACCACCCGGGCTAGTGGGAGACTTTCCCGAACAATTTCCGCACCCGCCGCCGCCCCCGACTCCGCACATCTTCGCCCTCGGCGAATCCATGGGCGCGGGTATCGCGCTGCAATCCGCCGCCGTCGACCCGCGCATCGAAGCCGTTGTCGCCGAAGCGTCTCTTGCCAACTTGCGCGAGGCCACTTACGATTACGCCGGTTTACGCCGCTCCCCGCTTCTAGGCAAAACGATCTTCGCCCCGTTCAGCTGGATGCTCCTCTACCGCGGTGAAAAACTAACCGGCCTCCCCGTCGCCGAAGTCTCTCCCGAAAAAGCCGTCGCCACCCGCGCGTTCCCCGTCCTACTAATCTGCGACGAAAATGACGACGCCCTTCCCTGCCGCCACACACAACGCATCTACGCCGCCGCCCGTGGCCCCAAACAATTCTGGGAAGTCCCGGGCGCCTTCCACACCGCCGCCCTAGGCTTCCAACCCGCCGAGTTCCAGCGCCGCGTCCTCGAATTCTTCGCTAACGTAGCGCAAGGCAAGCCCGTCCAATAATGGGGTAGCACAGCCAATCCTGCATCTGCGGGTTTTGCTTTAGTGGCACAGCCAATCCTGGCTGTGCAGGTTTTTACAGCTCTAATTCCGTAGAAAAGGCATTCTTGCCTGTCAGTCTTTTTATCTGGGAAATGCCGTCGCGAAATGAAAAAATAAAAAAGGTTGGAACAACGCGAATCTCAATCGTCAAAGCGAGTCACGCGCGCCAAAGAAGCTCCCGCACCGGTCTTTTCTCCCCCGCGTGCTAAAATTGCCAATTCATGCCGGACGCTCCCCTCATCTCGGTCCACGCCCTCTCCAAGCACTACCGCAGTTTCAAGAGGCGGGAAGGCATCCTCGGTGGCCTGCAGAATCTTTTTCACCGCGAATACAACACCGTCAAAGCGGTCGAAAACGTAAACTTCGAAATCGGTCGGGGCGAAATGGTCGGCTACATCGGCCCGAACGGCGCCGGCAAATCCACCACCATCAAAATGCTCACGGGTATTCTAGTGCCCACGTCTGGCGAGATGCTGTCGAACGGTTTCGTCCCATGGAAGCAGCGCGCCGCCTACGTTAAAACCATCGGCGTCGTCTTCGGCCAGCGCACGCAGTTGTGGTGGGATATCGCCGCTATCGAATCCTTCAAGCTCTTGCGCCGCATCTACGACGTCTCGCAGCGCGACTACGACGAGCGCATGGAACTCTTCAACCAAGTCCTCGGCCTCACCGAACTACTCGACGTTCCCGTGCGCAAACTTTCTCTCGGCCAGCGCATGCGGTGCGACCTCGCCGCCGCGCTGCTGCACAATCCGCCGATTCTCTTTCTCGACGAGCCGACCATCGGCCTCGACGTCGTCGCGAAAGATCACATTCGCCAGTTTCTCCGAGCCATCAATCATCGCTACAAAACCACGGTGCTTCTCACAACCCATGATCTCGACGACATCGAAGAACTCTGCCGCCGCATCATGATCATAGATCGCGGCACGGTCCTCTATGACGGTCCGCTCTCCCGCTTGAAAGAACAATTCCTCCGTACCAAGCAAATCAAATTCATCCTGCGTGACGGCGATCAAACCGCGCGCCTTGCCGCCTTCGAGCAAAATCTCCCCGCGCTCGCGCCCAATGGCGACAGTGGCGCCGCCACGCTGCATCTCGAGCGCCTCGACGAAATGACGTGCCGCCTGCGCTTCGATCGCGCCCGCGTCTCTTCCAGCGACTTGATCCGCCAGATTCTCGCCGCCGTAGATGTACGCGACTTCGTCATCGAAGACGAGCCCATCGAAGAAATCATCAAGCGCATCTATTCCGGCGAAGCCGAAATGAGTTCGGTCCAGCACGTGGAACGAGATGATTCGCCGGTAGCACGCTGAAGAAAATTGAAATGGCCGCAACGCAGACATTACCGCTTCCGATTCGCAAGCCTTCGCCGCTCGCCGGACTAAAGGTCTACCGCGAATTCGTCCGCATCGGCTTCGTCAACATTCTCGCGTTTCGCTTACGCTACTACACCGGCATCATCACGTATCTCATCAACGTGACCGTCTACTTCTTCATTTGGCGCGCAGTCTTCGCTAACGCGACCGGCCCCATCGCCGGATTTTCGTTGCCGCAAATTCTCACTTACGTCAGCGCCGGCTGGATTCTCCGCTCCTTCTACTGGAACACCATCGACCAGGAAATGGCCTATGAAGTGATCGACGGCAAAATCGCGATGGATTTCATCAAGCCCGTCTCCGTCCAGGGCATGTGGCTCGCCCGCGCCATGGGCGAATCCGCGTTCCGCCTCATCCTGCTCACCGCGCCCACGGCCATCATCGTCACGCTTCTCTTTCCCGTCCTGCCGCCAGCCTCAAAACTGAACTTCATTCTTTTCATCATCGCCGCCGTCGGCAGTTTTTTCATCATGGGCGCGCTCAATTTCATCATTGGCACCTGCGCCATTCCACTGACTTCCATTCTCGCCCTGATTCGCGCGAAATTCTGGCTCATCGAACTGCTCAGTGGCTTGCTCATCCCGCTGAATTTCTTCCCGCGCCCGCTGCAGGTCATTTCCTCATGGCTTCCTTTCGAGCACATCGCCTACACGCCACTACAGATCTATCTCGGCCGCCTCTCCCTCGCCGAAACGCTTCGCCTCCTCGCCGTCGAATATTTCTGGGTAGCGGCGTTACTTTTCCTCGGCCATCTCTGGTGGATCCGCGCCACGCGCAAAATCACGATCCACGGCGGGTGAGGGATTTGTCTCTTTGTAGTGGCGCAGCATGTTGCGCTCTGTTGTCACGGTGCATACAAGAGTGAAAGAGAAGCTCCTCAATTTCAAACGCCACGCCGCGCTGCTCGGATCCTACTTCGCGCAGTACGCGAAAGTCCGCGTCAGCTATCGCGGCGACTTCTTCATCTCGGCTGCCACTTCCATGGCTGCCACGATTTTCTCGCTCGGATTTGTCTATGTTCTCTTCAAGAAGGTCCCAACGCTAGCCAACTGGCGCATGGAAGAGGTCATCTTCCTCTATGGTTTCTCGCTAATTCCATTCGGCCTCTTCAACGTTTTTTCGCTCAACCTTTACGAGTTCGGCGCCACCTACATCATGGAAGGAAAATTCGATCGCGTTCTCTTGCGCCCGCTCTCTTCCCTGTTTCAAGTAGTCTTCGATGCGTTCCGCATCGAAGCACTGCAAGAAGTCGTCGTCGGCCTGATTGTTGTGATCTGGGCTGCGCGCCGCCTTCAGTATCATTGGAGCGTACTCGATATTCTTCTTCTCGCCCTTTTCGCTCTCTGCGGCGGCGTCATCTATCTCTCCGTCTTCCTCTTTCTTTCGACGTTTTCTTTCTGGTTCGAGGACCGCATTGGCATTCATCCGCCCTTCTGGAATCTCCTCGCCTTCGGCCGCTATCCGCTCTCGATTTACTCCAGCTACATTCAATTTCTCTTGAGCTGGATTATTCCGTTCGGCTTCGCTACGTTTTATCCCGCGTCGCGGCTTCTCGGCCGCCCTGAGTTTCGCGTATATGCGTTCTTGATTCCTCTCGTCGCCGTGGCAACCTTTGTTCTCGCGGCCACGGCGTGGCGCATCGGCTTGCGCCGCTATTCGTCGACTGGCTCATAGAAAAAAGAAGGAATTTACAGAGAGACGCAGAGTTCGCAGAGGGCACAGAGAAGAGAAACACAGCGCCGGTTAGCAGGCCTTCATCACCATCAGAATGCGGTCATCTTCATACATTCCGTTGCGCGAATGCGTCTCCACTTCGGCAAGCACCGCGCGCATGATTTCTTCGGGACCGCGCTCGCGCACTCCGATGACAAGTTCCGCCATCCGCTGGCGGCTGAATTCCGTTCCGACGGAATCCATCGCTTCCGTAATTCCATCGGTGCACGCCACCATCAGATCTCCTGGCGCAAGCGCAACGGCGCCGCTCTCGAACTGAACATCCGGCAAAAGCCCCACGATCATGCCTCCAGCTTCGAGCCACTCGACACGCCCATCCGCGCGAATCACCGCGGGCGGCACGTGCCCGGCGTTCACATAAGTCAGGTTTCGCCCGCCGCTCTCGACCAGCGCGAGGAACATGCTCAAATACTTCGTCATGCGCCCGCCTGTCGTCGACGACGACCGCGCGCCCATCAAGAGTTTGTGATTGATCGTCGCCGGCAATTTTTCCAGCGTCTCAACGTGATCCGCCAGCGCATGCAATGTCGCTTGCACGTTGGCCATCACCAGCGCCGAAGCCGCGCCCTTCCCCTCGACGTCCGCTACAACCAGCAGCAGCGATTCCTTCCCATCCACCTGCACGGGAAGAAAATCGTAATAATCCCCGCCGACCATCTGCGAAGCGCGATGCGACACCGCAATTTCAATCCCTGAAAACGCTGGAGGCCCTTCCGGCAAAAGCCCAGCCTGAATTTCTCGCGCTAATGCGAGGTCGCGTTCCATTTTTTCTTTTTCAACGCGCTCGCGGTGCAGCTGCGCTTTTTCCAACGCGAGCGCCACGTGCGCCGAGAGCGCGTCCAGAAAAGCCTCGTCCTCGTCAGTGAATCCTTCTTCCTTGTTCAGCAATTGCAAAACGCCGATGATCGCGCCCGCTTCATTGCGAATGGGTAGACAAAGTAACTGCCTCGTCTTGAATCCCAGCCTGCGGTCGATGTCCGGCTCGAAGCGCGCATCGTCGTACGCATTTTCCAATCGCACGGCCGATCCTTCGCGCGCCACCCATCCGGCGATGCCGCGTTCGGCAGGCAAACGAATCACTTGTTGCTCGAGCCCCAGCCCCACCAGCGACCAGATTTCGTTGCGCTCGCGATCCACGAGGAAAACAGTTCCGCGTTCCGCGCCGGTTTGCCGCGTGGCAATCTGCAGGATGATGCT
>Ga0210405_10001945_pt1 | contig 22221 bp, 14 predicted proteins | sample IncBWH11MmetaG_FD_155492 | JGI IMG/M metagenome (GOLD analysis project Ga0210405, IMG submission 155492) | Forest soil microbial communities from Barre Woods Harvard Forest LTER site, Petersham, Massachusetts, United States - Inc-BW-H-11-M | ecosystem: Environmental > Terrestrial > Soil >... | reverse complement strand
GAAGGCGGGTGCGTGAAAGCGGATGGGGCACCAGAGTCAACTGGCTCCCTTTCAGTTCACACCAAGAGCAAGCGTACCCACCGGGAATTTTTACGAAATAGATTGGCCGATCCAATTCTGTCCGCCACGAAGAGGGACGCAGGACCTCACGCACTTGATTGTCTATCTGGATGAACGAGCCCGGGGGAACAAGAGGATCCATCGTATGGTCTCGAAGGCCGACATATCCATACTCTGAATTCCTGACATCTAGATGCCGAATGACAGAGATAGGTACCTCGCCCCAAATTTTGACCATGCGAGAGAGCAGAGTCGTCCTCTCTACCTTAAACCCTTCGGCGAAGCGGACCGGAAAAGTAGCGGTCCCGTCTTTATTGTAGACTTCCAGGTTTGCAGGATGTGTTTTAGGGAGGCGGATTTCAAGCTGATGGAGACAAATTCTCTCCAGGTCGATTCCGAAGAGAGACAACAAGTCGACAAAACTGATCCTGTAGATGACGCTTAAGCTGAAGAGCTTTTGAACGCTGGGCACTGGCCCTTTGGCTTCTATCTCGCTGAGCCAAGCGTTAGAAACATAGAACTTTGCACTTCCTTCGGCCCTTGCAATCTGCCGCGTATATTTTTCGACTTGGCGCGTAGAAATCCCGAGCTCCCTACGGATCGCCTTGAGTCTTTCTCCAGGATGCAAATTGGCCATCGCCTATTTACTTCTTTGGTACAATCCCAAAGTGAACCAAGATGGTCGGCCACAGCAATAGAACTTCGGTTTAGTTGAGGAGCGATTTTCGGAAGACCCTTGATTACGTTGAGCCTGGGAACAACCCAGACATGCCTGCTGGTTTATTGAATTCTCTTCGTGTCACGGGCAGGCAAAGATGACCGGCCCAGTTTCCGCCGGAGCGGCATCGCCACAGCAACTACTCGGCCCACAATGTCGATATCGTCCGGATAGTTGAATTGCCGTGTCTTTCTTCCGGACATCGAATGGGGAATGATGCTTAAGACCTTGCCTTCCAATTCACACCAACCGTATGCATAACCGTCTCGAAGCTGAAAGAAGTAGATGGGACGCTCAAACTCATTCTCTCCCGGGTCCGGATCAATTTTGGTTTCCTGGTCATCTATCTGGATGAAAGCACCGGGACGAATCATCGGGTACAGAGTGTAGTCATCCATCCCAATGAATCCGTAGAGATACTTTCGGAGGCCGAGGTTCTGAACGACTGCGATGGGTATTTCGCCCCAAGTCTGAACCATGCGTGAGAGGAGGTTCGTCTCTTCGATCCTTGCGCCCGGATCGAATCTCACTGGAAAACTTACGCGACGCTCGGTGTCATACACTTCGGAAGGAACGAGATGAGTCTTGGGCAGTTTGACGGCGAGGCGAGCCGTGTTGATCTGATCCAGGTCGATTCCAAAGAAAAGGAGGAGGTCCACGAAATTAATTCGATAAAGCGCGCTGAGTGTGAATAGTTTGTGGACACTCGGGATCCTGGAGGAGTTCTCGATCTCTACCAGCGAACTGTGGGAGATACAATATCTCTGGTTCCCCTGTGAGCGCGCGATTAGGCGGCTATGGGTCTGCACGTCTCGGCCGCTGATTCCCAAAGCCTCGCGCAGGGCTTTGAGACGCTGCCCCGGAGGGCCTGGAGGATTCCTAGACTGGAGTGCCCGACCCCGCGTCATAAAGGTAGGCTACTCTATACGCCGTAGTGTTGCAATAGTATCTAACGTTTCAGATAAGAGAAAGAATTCTACTGCGTCATAATATGTAATAACCTGGACTCTCACGCCACGCATAGCGTCGAGCCAAGCACCGTCAACAATGGTGAGCGAGCTGGGGTCTCGGAAGCTGCTGACAACATAGCTCGGTTCAATGTCCAATATCAAAGAACTCCGAGGCATGCGCGCATCAGGTCGCATTCTCGGCCACCATCCTCTCTTTGGACCGAAATTGCGGTTCGGACTACGACCGATAGGCATCGCCTAAACCATGTCCAGCTCAGTGCAATAGTTACTCGTAAGTCTTTGAAATGAAAGGGACACAATTCTCGAAGCCCCACCTTCGTGTACACAGTTTTCATTCCCAGTTCATCAATATAGGCCCGGATTCGGAACACAAACATTTTTTCCCACACACCGACGCGAATTCGTGCGACACCTTCAAGCGCGCCACCACCGAAGCGGTAGTGCGAGGACAGGAGCGATTAGTCCAATCGAGTCCGGACTTCAGATTGCTCCTTTAGTCTTGCAAACGGCCTCAGCCAGCCTCAAGTCCGTTTGGTTCGAACTCAGACACTTCTGCCGGAGGGGAAACGTGAAAACCGATTCAAACGCTAAGTGGCTGGTTTCTCCAGACGTCCGTTCCACATATTCCGAAGATGGCGCCGTGCTTCTCGATATTCAAAAGGGGCTCTGTTACAGCCTCAATCCTGTTGCAGCACGAGTCTGGAGCACAGTGGAAGCAAGCACTTCGGGAGTCGATCTTCGTGGACTCGTCGATGTGATGGAAACCCATTACAAAGTCTCCCATGAGGAGTTGGAACGCGACATCAATGAGTGCCTATTCAAACTCGAAGACATGGGGCTTCTTCAACGGAACGGCTTGTTTCGCGGGCCCAAGGCCGCCGGGGCGCGGGGTTGACATGGGCGCCTCCGTGACAGGGCATGCCGATTCTTTCTGCGGTCCCTACCTGTACGTTGCCATGCAGGTGCGAATCTCGGCGAGAAGGTCAAGAACTGCATGCTCCGGGATCGATTCTTTTTTCCGGCCTCCTCCAATGGCAGCCTCGTACGGGAACAGGTCAAGCGACAGAAGATTGGGCAGGTGAGGGTTTTTTGATAATCCAGTTATCTGAACTCTGAGAAAGCGTGAGCCTCAAAAGTCCACCCTCGGAATGGAGATTGGTCATGCAAATGAGCACGATTTCATACGAAAGACCTGGTGTCGAGCGTTTGAATGATTCAGCTGCGTTCGTAAGGTGGGTGGTTTGTGAAAAACTAAGCTCGTCCCCTGACCCAGACTGGCGGGCCGATAAGCTGAAGGAATTTATCGACGCTCACTTAGCCGCGGAGCGGTGGAGCCTCGACAATGTATGCAAAGAAATCGGATTGGCTATGTCAGCTCGACAAGCACGACGCCTATTCAAGGCTTCGATTGGGATGAGTGTCAGAAAATACGCCAAGAACAGACGACTCGCTTTTGCTGCAAGGCAATTGGAGGCTACGAAGGAGCCTGTCAAGGTAATCGCGCTAGAAATCGGCTATCGCAGGACTGCCGAGTTCACCAGGAGCTTTAAGGAACTATTTCACTTAAGCCCGTTGGAGTTCAGAAGGATCTGGAGTCACAGGGAGCGTGCTGCTTGAAGGGTTAGATCTAACTTACCCGACGTGCATTTCACACGGACAACCGCGATAGGAAAGTGCTGATGGTGGCCTGGTGCTGAGTCACTTTTTTGAACGGACAAGAAATTAGAGGATAAAGTCTTGCTAGTTTACCACTGGAAACAGCACGACATGACAGTGTCGTTTACGACCCGGACCGATCTGCACGCGGTCGTTGAACTCACTCTCGGCCGAGAGGTGCGGACCCTGGAGCTTGAAGAGTTCACGGATTTCTTGCTGACTATAATTGAGGAAGGACGAAAATCATACTTGAAGTCAATAGAGTTTTCCCGCACGAGAACGACCGGAAGGAAGCAAGGAAGGAAGGAAGGAAGACCCGCTTCGCCCACATGTGCTTAGGGCCATCTCAGGGACATGAATCTTGCAAAAAGGCCGCATTACTTGATAACGCGGGTCTTGGAAATTATTAAACCGAAGGAGCCGTGAGCATTCTTGGGTCTGGGACTCAATCCTGAGTTTCGGTGGTTTGCCCGCCAATTACGACCGCTGATCCGCGGCCATCTTCTCAGTGTGTCTCTGATCGTTCTAAGTAGCCTGATGTTTCTGCTAGACCCGCTAATCCTCAAGTGGCTAATTGACAGGATTCTTCCTTCTAAAGACGGTCGTTTGCTGATCTTCGCCGCCTCAGTATTTTTTCTAATTTATCTTGCTCAGCTAGGTTTTTCGGGTCTTGGGACGTTGGTTTATTCCCGCACAATGCAGAATCTCGCTTTTCGCATCCGACTCGAATTCCTCCAGCATATGAACCGACTCTGTGCGGACTACCACGAAACGACGCCCGTGGGCCAAAAGCTTTACCGCATGGAACAGGACGTTGATCAGGTGGCGGAATTGGGATCGAGTCTGGTGCCCTATGCCCTCCAAGCCACTTTCACCACAATCTTTGTCGTTGGGACCATGTTCGTACTAGATTTCCGCCTAACGTGCCTGGTTCTTCCCCTCATGCCTGTTTTTTTCGTCTTCCGCAGATACTTCGAAGCGCGGCTACGAGCAGCCTCGGATGACGCGCAACAGCAATCCAGCTTAGAAAGCAACTTTCTCCAAGAGCACTTAACGTCCATCATCCAAATCCAGCTATTACACCAAGAGCAGAGTCAGACGAATGAATTCACCGAGCGCGCTTCTGCGAGGCTCAGAGCAATCAATCATCGGAGCCTGATCGAGATAATGTTCAGCACCTCCTACATGGCAGTCATCGCCCTTGGCACCATAGCCATTTTGGGATATGGAGGCTACCAAGTGTTTGCTGGAACTTTGACGATTGGTGGCTTCGTTGCCTTCTATAGCTACATGGCGAGACTGTTTGACCCCCTCCATGCAGCTGTAGAAATCTATTCACGGCTAAACCGGTTGAGCACGAGCATTCGAAGAATCCTCGAAGTTGTCGAAGTGATCCCGAGTGTGACCGAAAAGCCCAGTGCGCTTCACCTTCCCTCCCCAACTCGCGGATATTTGGAAATGCGAGCCGTTTCGTTTTCTTACTCCGATCGACAACCGGTGTTGCGCGGCTTCGATCTAAAGCTGGAGGCGGGCATTAAAGTCGGGCTAGTCGGCGCGAGCGGGAGCGGAAAAAGTACCGTTGCAAAGCTTATGGCCAGGTTGTACGACGTTAATTCTGGTGCTGTCTATATTGACGGGATCGACATTCGGGATCTAAACCTTGGATGTCTCCGGGCAAAACTCTGTTACGTAATGCAAGATGCGGTCCTCTTCGATAGAACACTTAAGGAGAATGTCCTGCTTGGAAATCCCTCGGCTGCGATGAAGGATCTGTGTCGCGCGATTGAGATTGCCGATCTCGAAGAATTGCTTCACCGCCTCCCAAAGTCCTGGGACAGTCCACTCGGGCCACGGGGCAGCGCATTATCAGGTGGCGAGCGGCAACGTGTCGCCCTGGCGCGGGCTGTGCTTCAGAATCCTTCTGTGCTTTTTTTAGATGAATCAACATCGGCACTGGATGCGCCATCTGAACGCCGTGTTTTCACAAATCTATTGCAGCATTTTCGTCACCAAACGATGGTTTTTATTTCCCACAGGATCTCCTCGCTAAACTGGGTTGACCGCATTGTTGTAGTCAATCGAGGTGTGATCGAGGAACAAGGCACGCACCCCCAATTGATTCGTAACGGCGGCCTCTACGCGCACTTGCACAATACACCGGCTGTCGTAGGAGGTCACTGAGGCTTGCGTTCACTCTACATGCTCACCCGGAAATTTACGCACCTCTGAATCAAATGAATGGCCAACCCAGCGTGCATTTGGCCAATTAGGCGTACCGTTTTTGATTGAATTTACAGATAGCGTCTCGGACTATCATCACGCCTTCTGGTCGTCGTGAAATTTCGATGCCCGGCAGAGTCCAATTGCTCTGAGTTGCTGTGCAAAGGCGCGCCGAACATGTATTCTAGCGATGCAATAGTGCTGGCAGTGACGAAGGCGTTGCGTGCGACGCCCGCAAGCCACCTCGGCCAAATCGCACGGTGTTTGGGAGTGGGTCGTCACACGATTGCACGAACAATGAAATCACGAGGATTCTCCTTTCGCGAACTGCGAGCGGAAGTTATCGCGGACAGTGCACGCTCGCTCCTAACGTCCGCGCCCCCCCGATCACACAAGGAGGTAGCCTGTCTCCTCGGCTTCACATCTCAGAGCGCCTTTTCACACTTTATGAAACGCCATCCGGCTGTCGAATGTAACCGCCAAGGCATCCTGCTTGCTGTGGCGAAGACGATCCGACTTGAGGGTGCACTCCAGCCAGCACCCGAATTAGCTTCGGTCCAAGGTTCCCTCCCGCAATTGGCCGGTGATCGTAAGACAATGTCGCGAAATGGATCCAAGCGATGCAATTGAGTTTTTGCCGAAAGGTTATGCCCGAACTTGCAGATCCAATGGACAAGATTGGTGCGAAACCGCCCTGGAGAACCGCATGTCCCTTGAAACTTGACACCTGAAACGTCCCTTCCCGCATGACCCTAGCTTGGATTCTGGTCAGCTCTTGAACGGAGTCTGAGAACCATAATGACAATGCTAAAGAGGGTTTTCCAACCTACTGGCTCTGCCTTGTACCATTTCGCCCGTTCGCGACCTGCGCCCTGATGACCTCCCAATTATAAACAGGGTACTTAGGCCGTTTTATTGGCCGCACGGGATGTTCCTGCAGCTCCTGTAGCGCTACTGCGACAGCTTTTTCCAACTGTGCATCACGACCTTGCCGCCAAATCGCTGGATCGAGGTCCACCTCAATGTCTGGCTGGATACCTCGGTTCTCGACGTCAAACTCGCCGGTTTCTGGATTGTAGACAGCAAAGCGTGGCGCTGTGACTACCCCTCCGTCCATCAACGAAGGGTAGCCACCAGCACCGATCAGTCCGCCCCAAGTACGCGTGCCGATCAGGGGGCCTATGCCGAGCCTTCTGAACATCCAGGGAAGTGCGTCGCCGCCGGATCCAGCATGCTCATTGATCACCATTACCTTGGGACCATAGATCAATTGAGGGATGGACTGGTCCTTTCCCTCGCGGGTCATTGCGCACGCCAAGAAGGGACGCTGAAACCAATCTACTATGTAGTCCGCGATCGCCCCCCCCGCATTAAACCTCTCGTCGATGATGGCCCCCAGTTTCGAATTCTGTGCGAAGTAATATCGGTTGAAATTTGTGAAGCCGGTGACCCCCGTATCGGGCAGATAAACGTATGCCAGCCGGCCATTGCTCAGCTGATTCACCTTTTCCCGATTTTTCTCCATCCAATCGTGTAGTCGAAGCGATCGCTCACTGGCAATTGGGACTACCGTCACGATGCGCGCGTCTTTTCCGCTGGGATCTGCGCCTACCTCTAGTCGAACGGCTTTGCCAGCGCGTTCAAGGAAAAAGCTGTAGATCTCGTCGTTGCCGCGGAGGTCGCGACCATCCACAGCGAGCAGATATTCTCCCTGACGAACGTTTACCCCCGGTTCTGTAAGCGGCGCACGCAACTCCGGATTCCAGTTTTCGCCGTAGTAGATTTTAGCGAAGCGGTAACGATCATGATCAATTATGTAGTCCGCGCCGAGCAGGCCCACACTGACGCGCTTTACTTCGGGCCGATCACCACCGTAGACATACAAGTGTTGCGCAGTGATCTCGCCCAACATATCGGCAAGGATATAATTCAGATCAGGCCGGCTCATTACGTTTTCCACGTAAGGCTGATAGGCGGCCATAAGCTTCTTCAAATTGGCTCCGTGGAGGTTGGGGTCGTAAAAGAAGTCTCGCTCGATACGCCCGACCTCACGAAACATCTGCTGCCACTCTGCGCGCGGATCTACGTACACCTGCATCGAGTCCAGACGCAACGTGCCGTCAGGCGTGCTCGGGGCCGCATTCTTGCTGAGGGCGTCGATAGACTTGATCGTCCACGTGCTGTTGGATCGTCCCCCACTATCTGCCGCTTTTCCGTCAGGCGATTGTTCGTAGAGAGACCTCTCTCCGTTGAACGAGATTTTAAAAGTGCCGATATTGTCCAGCAGCTTTTCGGTTCTGCGTGAGCAGACGTCGAACTTGTGTACGATGCGACCCGTCAGCCTCCCTGTGGTCACGACAGGACCTTCTAACAGATAAAGCAAGTGCGCTTTGCCTGCGAGTACGCGCTCGTAGTTACGGGCGGGGATCGGTAAGGCGAGTATGCGCTGACCGATACTCTCAAGATCGATCTTCACCTCGAGCGCGTCTTTCGACCGCCTTTTGTCAACGTCGCCCCGCTCTTCCGTGTTTCCTGCTTTGCTCGAAGGCGGTGATACCCCGCCAGTGCTCGTTTGTTCTTCGGGTTTGCAAGTATCGAATTGAGAAGAGGATGGCGGCGAGTTCACGGGGATCGACTTGTCGAAAAAGTCGGCCGGGGCACCCTGCTCTTCATTGCTTTGTGGGGCGAGCGGCGACTTAACATCTTTGTTCAAAACAATGACATATGCGTTTCGTGTGACGGGAACTTTGAACCCGCTCATGCTGCTAGCAATAACAGGACCGTTATCTGTGCTTGCAATGAAGTAGAGATACTTCCCATTCTTGTCGAAAACCACGGAGGCCGCATCGCTCAGGCCGTCTGTGATCTGACGCGCCGTCTTATCCTGCAAACCGTAGATAAAGACTGCGTGCAAAGAGCTATCAAGCTGGCGCGTGTATGCGATCCAGCGGCCGTCCGGAGACCAATCCGGATCGAAACCTGTACCTGGACCGCCGTCGTAAGGGTTGGTATCGACCAGGACGCGGTTTCCTGAGTCGGTGTCTAGATACCAGAGATTCAAACGCTTATCGATGTAAGCGATTTTCTTGCTATCCGGCGACCAGATGGGAGAATAGTAGAATGACGGCGGATTGCCTAGATTGAACTTCTTCACCTCTCCCATGCCGTCCTGCTGACTTAAGTGCAACGCATATTCGCCAGATTCGTCGGAAAAGTATGCAATCCATCTTCCGTCGGGGGACCAGGCGGGGTCGCGCTCAGCGATTGCGGAGGTGTTGGTTAGGTTACGAACGTCGCCGTGCTCCACGGGGACAGTCAGAATCTCTCCGTGAGTTTCGAAGACAGCTCGCGCTCCCGTGGGCGAGATGTTGGCGTTCTCGACTCGATCCGCAACATTCACATAGTGCGCCCGCACCGCCGGAAAGTCGGCCGTGACTGTGATTGGAACGGGGTGTTGTGTCCCTGCGGCGAATTCAAATAAATGGATCGAGCCGAACTGCTCGTACACAATCGCATCTGGGCCGGCGGAAGCCGACTTGATATCGACACCGTTGCTCGGCAGGGCTTCACTCACATGGTTTGTCGTAGTGTCGTAAACATATAAATTCACCGGTCCTTCGCGGTCAGAAAGGAAGTAAACCTGCTTGCCAATCCACATCGGTGACGAATCGTTAGAGTCCTTCCTTGGGATCTTGATGATGGAGGAATTCGAAAGATTCGCAATCCAAATAGGGGATGCTTTGCCGCCGCGGTAGTGTTTCACCGCAAGCTGAAACTGCCAGGCTTCCTGGAAGTTTGTAAAAGGGACGTATGCGAGATGCGAGGCATCGGGTGAGTACGAACCATCGACAGCCATTGGCAGGGGAAGCTCTTGTGGTAGCCCTCCGGAGATGCTGACTGTGTACAGTCGTGTGAAGCCAGAATAACCCTGGCGTCTAGAACGGAACAGAATGTGCTTATCATCGCGTTCCCAGCCTACCACTTGGTCCGCTTCAGGGTGTGACGTTAGACGCCTCGGAATGCCCCCGGTGGCCGGAATGACGTACACTTCTTCTTTGCCATCATACTCGCCGGTAAAGGCGATCATCGTGCCGTCGAACGAAAAAGCGGGATCGGTTTCGATGCCAGGATCGCTGGTCAGCCGCCGTGCTTCGCCCCCCTTGCGGTCCACGATCCACAGGTCGCCTCCGTAACTGAACGCGATCTGAGTCCTGCTCAGCGTCGGCTTCCGAAAGAGAGCGTACCGAGTGCTGGACTGTGCCACGCCGAGAGGTGGCAGGAGTAGTGTTAGAAGGGTGCATAAAAAAAGCACGGTCCGCACTCCCAAAGTCAAGGCGTGCAATCTGCTTCGCATAGAAAACCTCCGTAGCGCAAATCTGAACAGCTCTCGAAACTCACGGGATAGTTCATCCGACCTATTCCAGCATTCATCCTGCGCGGTTATTTTTGCGGTTACGCGGAAAGCACAACGCGGTGTGCAAGCGATAGTCGTAGAGTATAAAAAACCCCAGGGTCGCGCTTACAGCCATCGCCGACTTCCCGTTGACCGCCCGCTTTCGTTAAAGCTCCCTTGTGCAAGGAGTGGCGGCCGAAAGTGCCATCCACTCAATGGGCGACTCAAACCGCGTTCGTAGCACGCGAATGAAGTGTCGTCAACGGAATTACGGCCAATGGCAGATTTATTCAAACAATGCGCCCAAATGGCAACAAAAGAGAATAGACCCATCACCAGCTCTGAAGTTAATTTCGGTCGAGTATTAACGCAATCAGAGTGTGAGGCGTGAAATTAGGAAAAACTGCGATAGATCCTTGAACTTAAAGGCGAAGAATGATCGTCCATTTTTCTGTGTGTAGTGTCGTCCCGTCGGAGGCGGACTTTGTATTCCGACTCACAGTTCTTCCGTATGACTTCCTGCCTCGCTGGCTGAGATAACTTCCCCGAGTGTCGTGAATTGAAGTTCGAACGCTATTAAAAAGAGATTCAAAATGAGACATTTTAGATTCTGGTATGAGATTCAGAACTACCAGAGCCACCAGCGAGTGGCAGAGGTTTACAAGCACATGCTAACTCTGCGCTATTGCCCGGCAGAATCCATCGATGAAGCCGACGTTGTGATCCTTCATCTTGAGCCTCATGACTACGCTTCGATCTATCACCGTTTGCCCCTTCTCTACGAGAAGTACGTTATCAGCTACTGTGTATGGGAAGCTTCCGAACTCCCTTTAGCGTACCAGCGTTCTCTCGCGTTGGTGCAAGAGGTATGGACCTGCTCGTCCTATTGCGTCAACATCATTGCAAAGCATCATCCAAATGTCATACGCATTCCTCATTCGATTGAGAGGGAATGTCTTGGTAGTGCTATCGATAACGAGTTCATTCGGAACCTCATATCTTTTGATCCCTGCAATGATTATTTTCTGTCGATAGGACCGACACGCGTATATCGGAAGAATCTGACTGGGCTAGTGCGCGCTTTTGAATCTACGACCTCCTCCATGCCAAACGCGAGATTAGTCGTCAAAGGCCAGCCAGGAGATCCTTATCTTAGGTCCCGGGATTCTCGCGTAATCTATCTTCCACTCGTACTAAGCGATTCCCAAATCAACGCGCTTTATAGGGCTTCGGACGTCTATGTGAGCGCTCATCACTCCGAAGGGTGGGGACTGACCCTCTCAGATGCTATGTTGTTCGGTAAGCCCGTCGTGGCAACTCGGTATTCAGGCAACTTGGAATTCATGAATGATGAGAACTCATTTCTCGTTCGATGTGACGAAAACCATATTCGTGAAGAAGAGATCTATGGCCTGTTCACGCGGCAAATGAAATGGGCCGATCCCGACAATGATCACCTTCGGGATATCTTCTTTTCGCTGTATGACGGGACACTTCGTCGCGAGGCAACTGACAAATCGAGGCGAGCGCTGGAGGACAGCAAAAAGTTTTGTGCAGATTCTGTGAAGAACTTGCTCTTCGAGAGGATGGATCAGGTCCGGCTATGCGTCTAATCTGGCGCAGCCCATGTACATAGCGCCCTCGTGGTTCCGAGATCTGGCAGCAGACGAGCGACGATTCTTTCTGGCACGACTACGCTCAAACCTACGCGCGTGCGCACAAGCCCGGGGCTTCTTACTGGGCGCGAAGGGTGTCAGCGGGATGGATTCTTAGGACGCGGACAGCGGGAATCAAGCTGGAGATGGCAGTCACAGCCAGGAAACCAAGGCCCACAACTAATAGGGTCAGCGGGTCGTTCAACCTGATGCCCCAAAGGAAACTTCTAAGGAGTCTCTCGAAGCTAAAGGTAATGACCGATCCCGCAGCCGCGCCGAGAGAGACCCAGCGTATCCCCGGCGTCAATGCGGTCCACGCAGCACGACTCGCTGTCGAGCCAAGTGCAATGCGAATGCCCAACTCGCGAGTTCTTTCCAGAACTAGATTGGTTGCGAGCCCGTAAATACCAAGGGCTGCAAGCAAGATAGCCAATCCGGCGAGCACGTCGACGAGCGAGGCAAGCAAGCGCTGTTCGCCGAGGGCAAGGACTTTGAGATCGCGAAAAGAGCGGAACTTTGGAGGGGGAAGCAAAGGATCGACAGATCTAATCGCGTCGGTTAGTCGCTGCACGACTTCGTGCTCCGGCAACCTGCTGCGTACAATCCAACTGGGAGAAAACCAGACGTGAACTAGGACCATTGATTCGCTGTCGATCTGTCGCGCTGGAATGTAGACGATGGGGAAGTCACCAATAGGAGCAAAATTTCCCCACCCCGGGCGCCCTCCCGCAGTATTGCCAACAACACCAATCACTTGGCGGCTTACGCCTCCCATTGTAATATCCGCTCCCTGGAGTCCTTGGCGTTTGAGGTATCGGTCTGCAAATGCCCTGTTGACGATGACTACGGGAGGAGTGTCGGGTCCGTCCGACGCGCTAAATGATCTTCCTTCGAGAACTGGAATTCGTAGGGTGTCGAAATATTCGGGAGTGACGTATGTCTCATCGGTCAGATTAGGCTGGGCCTCACCGGGCAGACGGAATCCACTGTTCAACGCCTGCTCGTATGGCAGTGTGAGCGCGCATGCAACGGCTTCAATTCCAGGGGTTTCGTGCAGGTGCGCAAAGACCCTATCGAACAATTGGGTCACAGTCAGCGTCGAGCCGTAATGGGCGTCTTGTAAAGAAAATTGCCCTGTTAACACGCCACTCGAATCGAAGCCAGCCGGAAGGTTCCAAAGAAACACGAATGTTCGCAAGAGCAGCGTGGCAGCCATAAGCAAAGCGATAGCCAAAGTGACCTGAGTTGCGACCGTGGCACCGAGCGAGAAATGGCGGCCCCTACCAGCTACGGTTCTGGAGCCGCCTTGAGCAAAACGTTGATCCGAACGGGCAGCGTGCCAAGCAGGGAGTAGACCGAAGGCGACGGAGGCGAGCAACATTAGAAAGAATGTTGCGGCCACAACGCTGCGGTCAAGATCCACGAACTGTAGGAAAGGAAAGGCGTCTCTGCCCAAGTCGCGGAGCGCGGAGAGAGCGAGATAGCCGAGGCCCAAACCAACAACGCCACCGATCAGGCTCAGAACAATGCTCTCTAAGAGAACCTGTACTATAATGCGCTGGGGAGTGGCACCAAGCGCCAATCGCGTGGAGAACTCATTGCTGCGGCCCGACACTCGTGCCACGAGCATACCGCCGATATTGACGCAGCCGAGGAGGAAGATGCCAGCGACCGCGAGCCAAAGAATGCGAAGCGGCCGACGCACAGTCTCAGTGACCGCTTGTTGAAGGGGAACAAGTTCCAGCCGGACGCGCAACTCGGAACCGAGAGAGAGACTTCGGCGACGCGCTTCCTCGGTGGCTGTCGCCATTTGAACTTTTCCTTGCTCAAGCGTTGCACCAGGGCGCAGCCGGGCAATTATGCCGTAATTAGTGCCTTGACCCTCGCCAGTTGTGGATGGACGCAAGGGGGTCCATAGGTCGTCATCGCCGCCCCATTCGAACTGCTCAGGCATGACGCCCACTACGGTGTAAGAGGCACCTACGACGAGAATGGATGTTCCGAGAACGCGTGGGTCACCACCGAAGTATTTCAGCCAGAGGCGATGACTCAGAATGACCGCATTGGGTCCGTTAGCACGATCTTCTTCGGGGCTAAACTCGCGGCCGATGAATGGCCGGATTCCGAGGACGCCAAAAAAACCGCTTGAGACACGTCCCTGACGCGTGAAAATTCCGGTATTCTTCACGACTACATTAACCCCGCTGCTGGGTCCGCTGCCATAAACGGCGACCTGCAGCGCGGGAACGTGGTCCCGAACCAACTGCCAAGTGGTTCCGTCAACAGTAGTTTCTACAGGGGAGGGATTGCTCGGAGAAACCGTAACCACGTGCTGTAGCTGTTTGGGATCTGGATAGGGCAGCGGACGCACCAGCGCGGCATTCACGATTGAGAGGACTGCAGAATTCGCCCCAATGCACAAGGCTAAGATGAGGATAACGATAGCGGAAAAGCCCCAATTTTGGCGAAGAAGGCGAACGGCAAAGCGTATGTCGTGAGTCCACATACTTAGAATGCTCTCCATATGTACGCAAAGGGGTAGAAACTAGTTCCCTTCCGTTTCGCGCGCTCTTCTTCTGGTGCCTCCCAAAGAATTGACGGGGCCCACACCTAATTTTGAGGCCGTCTTGTGTGCTTTCTTTGGTTGACGGCCGCCCACAGGTGCAGGCGTTACGCGCCGCTCCCCTCCGACTGATGCTTCCGGGTCACCGCTTCCCGCGTCGCAAATTCATCGCTCGCCATCCCGTATTTCAGGAATCCCTTTTTCCAGAGCCAACTAAGTGTACATCCGGTGTTTGGTTCCAGCCTGGAAATCAATGCTCTCACCGATTGGGCATCCATCTTACACGAGGCCAAAATACGCTCTGCGACTGACCTACTTACCCCGTACGGAAGCAACGTGTCTGTGAGACACTCCTCGGTCAACTCCGTGTTGCAATGCAGCATGGTGCTTTCCATCTGCTGCAGAGCGACCGACGCGAAATGTCCATAAGTCTCCCCGTAGCTGCATCTGATCCTCGAATTGTATCCCTCTCCTATATTGCCTTTCATTTTGGCGAACTGATCCTGCCATAGGCTCTGATGCAATTTGGTCACGGCTTGCCAGGAAAATTTAGCCCGCACCCTTTCACGGCCACGGCGTCCCATCTTTTTCCGCATATCCCTGTTCTGTACTAAAATGGTTAGATACCGTAACAACTCCGCACAATCTACTACTGTATTCTGTGCCAGGAAATAGCCGATCTCTAGGTCGTCTCCCCATAGCCCCCCGATGCGCGATGCCCAATCCGCAGCTTGGTTATTCCATATCGTGCGTACCAAAAACCCACAGTCCCCGTGCGTAATTAAGTCCCTATAACCCGACCAATCCGATGCAACAACTGGCAACTCGCATGCCATCGCTTCAAGAATCGAAAGCCCAAATGTTTCTTGGATGTTGTCAACCGGCGACACGAATATATCAGCGGCAGAATAGATGGTACTTTTTTGATTAAAGGGAAAATCCTTCACTATCGTCATCCGATGAGCTATACCGATGTCGCGTGCGGCCTGCTCTAGTGCGGAGCTGTATAACGGGCGATCTTGAGTTTCGCTACCAGCGATAACGAGGTAAGCTTCTGGGTAGACTGATAGGAGCTGCCTGAAGACACTTAGAAGAGGCTCCAAGTCTGCTTTGTGTTTGTCGGTCAATCGACCGACGTACTCAATGATTGTGGCATCCACCGGAAGCCCTAGCGCCGACCGCGACGCCATTGGACTCCGCGGCGACAACGATTCATCGTCGACGCCTAGGGGGATTGTGACAACATCCGGGTGAGATACGCTTCGAGAACCGAGTCTTTCAGCGAGGAACCTGCTGGTATCTTTCATGCTCTGCAGCACTGCCCACCGACCAGCCTCGCTTGTTGCAACCACTACGTCGTAGCACTCGAAGAACAACGAAAGCCCGATATACAGGAGAGCGTTCACGGTGCTGGAGACCGAGTGAGTAAGACCAACGATGGGAAAAGGGTTGTGTTCCACAGTTTGGCGCAAGTGTCCGAGGCGGGGGAAGGAGACCAGAGGCTCGGGGAATATATATTTATTCTTGGGAGCAAGTTCTTCTAGCGTGCGCACGTCTGCGATTGAGAAGGTGCGGCCTGGGAATTCCTCCTGGAGCTCAACAAACGGCTGTTTTAACACTTGCGAAGATACAAGGTGTTCGGGAAGAAAAAAGTGAACGCCCTCAACACCACCAAATCGAAGTGCCGCCCTCAGAAAGTCGTGGCGAGCAACGGCTGCTCCACGCTGATCTGCTGACATGACGCCTGTTTTGGTCCTCGTATAGGGCGCCAGCTGCCCTAGGATCATACGCGACTCCTTTTGTGTACAATGTCGCAGCCTTCAACCGTCTTGGGATGGCGGAATGAACGCAAGAGGGGCTCAAGAAAGCCAGTGTTAGAACTAGGCCCTTGCGACGATCAATACTCGCCCCTCGTTCTCGGATTCGCACGGAAGGAGTGAGCTTCCTAGGTCCCAAATTCGACAGAAGCGGACTTCGCTCCAGCCACTTTCGAGCAACATGTTTTTCACGGCCTCCATTTGAAATATCGTGTTGAAAAGCGTTTCGTCGAAACGTTCATAGAGCCCACTTGGCGTACGAAGGAATCCAGTGAAACTAGTCCATGCTCGGCTTCCGTTGCCATCATAAATGCCCCTGTTAATTAGCACCGTATCTTCCGTGCTGTCATCTAGCAGGATGTTGTTGCACTGTCTCAAGCCTCTCCGGGTATTGAGGTCGAAGATAAAATAACCGTCGTTGACCGCCCGGACACATTGAAAGCATCTCTGCAAGGATTGTTCATCTTCTAGATGGTTGAGCGCATCATCGGTGGAGACGACCAGTCCGAAGCGTTCATCAAGGGTGAAATCGCTTGCGTCCGCCTGGACAAATCTTGCGTGACCAGATTGGACGTACTGGCACGCATTCTCTTCAGCAACACTCAGCATATGTTCTGACAGATCAATACCAACAGCTTTATAACCACGACTCAAAAAATAAAGAATAAGTTGGCCAGTGCCACAGCCGAGGTCAAGAATCGATTTGCTCCCCTCCGCGACCTCAGTCCTTTCGTAGAAATCGCAAATTAGCGGAGCCAGTCGTCTCGCCAATCCGGAACACCTGGCGCTATACACGCGCGCAAACACTTTGTTGCTGTAGGCTTGCATTTTGCTCAACGCGACGTTTTCGAGACTTCCAGAGGGCCGGGTTGTTTCAAGTGAACCGCGGAAAAGTCTTCGAACCCACGCAAATCGTGAAACTTTCGTGGGCCCTTGGTCAAAACGCGCTGAAGGAATACGCCGATTCCTGCACCTCCCGTCCCATAATCATGACTAATTCTGACAAGGAACCGACCAGGAAAAGCGATCCCCTCGTCCTGCTCGATTTTATACAACAAGATTTGATGCGCTTTGAGAACGGCGTAGTCGTAATACGCTTGTTCACAAGTCACTTGGTACATATCGAGCAGCGTCTCGCCCATGGAAGCAAGTCCCTCGAAAGAGTGTGGGGCGATTGAGAAGAAGCCAGCGCATGGCGTAGCAGCCCTTCTCGCCATGTCGAGGTACCGGTCCTCGCGAAGGATTTGGTAGAAACGAATTAGCGTTGATGCGACTCCTCCTCCTCCTCGTAACCAATACGGCGAGTAAACTTTTCCGCCCACAGCGTAAGGCCAAACGAGAGCCCCATCTCTTTCCCGCTCTTTTGCGTGACCGACCTCGAAATCTATTGCAGACCTCGCTGCCTCAAGAAAGGTGCCGTCTTGGGTGTGCGCCCATAGATAAAGGAGAAATAGACCGATACCACTACTTCCAAACCCCATTCCGAGCTTTACGGAGTCGTCCGTTTCACTCATCCAATGTAAACCCTCGGGAGCGATTCGACCCGTCTTTACCAAATGTTTTCCGGCTACTCCAGCGATTTTCAAAAACTCGTCATCGTGTGTCGCTGCGAACAGCGCTAACGCCGCCAGGCCCCAGCCCGCTACTCCGTCAAACAATGTCGAGGAACTAAATGCAAGCGGTGACTGAGGGACCGAGCGCATAATAGAAGCTGCCCTTGTGTGCCAGCCAAGCTCAGAAAAGGCCCAGGCGATTCCGGCCAGCCCAGAATATAAGCCTGGGGGATAGTCGGTAACATCTATCTTCCGCGCGAGAATCCATTCGCTGACATCCGCTGGTAATCGTCCAAGAATGTCGCTGAGAAATATCGCTATGCCGCATGCGCCGGATGCCAGGTTTAACGGATTGGTTCGAAACACCACGGCATCAGATGGCCATAGCCGGTCCTCCCGTGACGTGTCGCCAGAAGCCAGAATGCTTTGCACTAATCCGTTTAATGTGTCCGATACTGTATTTTCGAAGGGCTGCGTTACTCCTGTGATGTCTGATTTGTCCGCAAATGTAAGACGCACCGACCGCTTGGACTCCCTTATTATTACGTCGCTTGGGCAGAATGAATGGAGCGTCGACGCTGCTCCTTCCACCTCTCCACTCCACAGCTTGCGAATAATGTCTGACATCTCGGTTGGCAGACCCGCTTGGACGAAGTGGTTCAAAAACTTATCTGTTTGGAAGCCCTTGTCGAGATCAAATAGAGCCTGAATTGGACAGATGAGATCGTAGAGCAGCATCCCGCACGCATAATAGTCATCCAACTTGCCTATGCCTCTCCTGGACCGTGGATGCCGTGAACGAAACCCCGGATATGACCAGCGGGTGTTAAAGAGTGCGGCTTCACCAGAATCATCCATCCGAGACGCACTCTCCAGATCGATGAACGTCAGTTCCCCGTTCGAATCGTTCCGAAGCACATTTACAGGAGAGATGTCCCCCAGGAAAACGCCACAACTATGGACACTTTCAACAGCACTTAGGAGGCGGACTCCGATATCCCTCCATGTCACACAGGACTCTACTAGTTCTTGTGGACTGAACATACGCTCCATGATGATGAAACTGTCTTGAGCGCGCAGATAGGCGAGCGAAGTGCCGTCAACGTAGGACTCAACCAAAAAGTGATGCTCCCATTCAATGAAGCTGTCAATAAAACGAGGAACGCAAGGCAAAGATTGGAGGACCTTAAGGCAGTCGCATTCGTGCTGAAGGGCGTCAACAGCATCACGCGACAAGTCGGGACCCGCTATCATCAGGGTGTGCGGGCGGGCCTCTTTGATGACTACCGGCGACCCAGTGAGTAGGTCGAACGCCCGATACACTCCACCTGTGTTTGTGAAGTTGAGGGCCTCTTCGACGCGGTATCGCGCATTTAGCAACCGATTCCCCTCCTCAGCATTGCGTGTTTCAGAGAAGGGATCCCGGATGCCTTTTGGTAGCTTAAAGAAAGGCGTACGTTCATCAGGCACCAAAGTTCCATCGCAGCCTTTTATTAGAAAGCGGCGAGTGCCATCAGCCTGTAGGTCACTAGTCTTCTTGAACGCTCCATATCGATAGTAGACGATGCCGTTTTCGCCGAGGCGTCGGTCGGACAAAACATATGGACCGTGGAGATGTTGAGTGGCTCTGGCCAGATCTCGCGCAAGTTCGCGAAACGATTCCTGATCGGTGGGATAGATAGTTATAAACTTTCCTGAGAAGCCGCGGGGGAAACGTTTAGAGTTGCTCATTCGGTGGAAGAAAGGGTCCGCCAGCACCTTAAAGGATGTCCGGGTTCCAACCAACAATGGGACCGCGACTCTCAGGACATCTTCGGCATCTCGAAGACTCGCTGAAATGTGTAACTTGAAGCCCTGATCTGGAATCGCAGCGTCAGGGGGCCTAGCCTCAATCCATATGTCAAAACGCGATGTGGTCCAATCTGCCGGAAGTAGACGCTTCAAGACATCGACATAAATGCCTGCGTTCGCCGCCTCGCCAAGAGGTTCGAAGTACTTTGGACTTGCGTAGGTGAATAAAATAACGTCGTTCATTCTCCGGCCCTTCGCCTGCGAAGAAATTGCGGTCAATTGAGTCAGAACACGTCAGGACCACAATTCCGTTATGGCCCTGACGTGTCGCTGCAGGCATCAAGTTACTTGCAATTGATGCTGCAACCTGACGACAGAGGGTCATCGGTGCCAACGCTGGTACAGCTGATAGAACTCGGGTTCTCCGGCTTACCAGTCGGCAGTTCTTGCAAAGCAAGGATCTTTTCCATGACCGCCCTCCTTTCCCTGATTTGAGAACGTTTCAGAGCGGAGGTTTCTCGCTCGGATTCGAAATCCTCGGCTCCTGACGTTTCGACATGAGATGTTTTCCTAAACGCGGACGAATATCTACATTGATGTATTGCCAGTTTGGCGCTTTATTTGACACCGCGGAATCGTCGGCATGATCTCAAGGAGTAGTCTGGCTTAGAAAAGAAGACAAAACACAGAAACGAACCGCTCGTCATTTGCCAAAGGCGGCAGTCCCTTTTTAGGTTGAGCGTGGATTGATGCGCGAACAAACATGAAAAAAAAGCGCGCTGCGTATCTGGCTGAGGACGGACAACCAGTGTCGATGTCGATTGTCGTGGTGAATCGGGGAATGATCAAGGAGCAAAACACTCATCCCCTATTGATTCGCAACGACAGTCTCTACGCCCACCTGCGCAACACACCAGCCGTCGCAGGGGGTGTTGAAACCTCGCTTCACTCTTAACAGTATACCAACCGATAATAATATGCTTCTGTATAAATTAAAACGCATGGCCGAATACGCGTGCGTTTGGCCGAATCAGCGTACCGTTTGTGATTGACTCGCCAGATACCCTGCTCCACCATCGCGAACGAGATTGGAAAAATTCCTAGCGCCCAACCCCCAAGCAATCGGAGACTACCGAATGCCGCCCACTCTAAATCCCCCGCCACCAACACCCACCGAGCCTGTCACCGACATCCTGCATGGTGTCCCCATTACCGACCCCTATCGCTGGCTTGAAGATCAGAATTCTCCACCCACGCGGAGGTGGCTCGAAGAACAGGGGGTATACACACGGACATATCTGGATTCCGTTCCAGGTCGCGATCGAATCCGAACGCGGGTTACAGAACTCTTATCAATTCCCTCAGGCCCAGAGCCCTGGAACGTCGGCGATCGCTATTTCTTCCTGAGGCGTTCCGAAGGCAAAGAACAACCCGTCATCCTTGTGAGGAACGGGCTGTTCGGCAACGAAACAATCCTCGTTGACCCAACTGAGCAAGCAGGCGGAACGTCAGCAGCCGTCTCGATCGCAGCAATCTCTCAAGACGGAGATTTGTTAGCCTACTCGGTCCGACATGGCGGTACCGATCACTCCGCGATCGAGATTCTTGACATCGAGCGGAGAGTGGTGCTCCCAGATCGTCTTCCGGAAGGCTTCAGCACTGGATTTGCCTTCGGTCCCGACCATACAGGATTCTTCTACTCGCATCGCCAACTGCATGATCTGCGTCCTAACTATCGCGCAGCTTTCTGGCACCTTTTTGGCGCTGAGAAATCGCAAGACCAAGAAGTATTCTTCGCTGGGGAAAATCCCAATCTCTTCCTCGGAATCCTCAGCTCACCCGAAGCGCAGCTCTTGGCCTATGTCACGTCCTCTACCGGCAAGCACCGGAGAACCTCGATTCACTTGTCCACCCTCGCACCCGGAGCGGTGCCCAAGCTGTTGCTCAGTGAAATCGAAGGCTACTTTGTGCCGTTTTTTGTACGTGGTCAATTGCTCGCTCACACGGATTTGGCCGCTCCGAACTTCCGAATCGTGCGCATCGACATTACCGATGCCGAACCCGCGCACTGGCGTGATATCGTCCCCGAGTCGGATCGACGCATTCAGCAGTTCGCCGTCGCCGGTGACCAGATTTTCGTGACTCGTATCGATCGCTTCTCAGCCAAAATCGAGGGCTTCGGTCTTGACGGTAAACGAGCCGGAGATATGCTCTTCCCGCCACATGGCAGCGTCGACCTGCTAAATCGGACATGCACTGCCGACAAACTGTTCTACAGCTTCACCTCCGTCACCAAACCCTCTGCCGTCTATTGCTATGACACTCGGGAAGAAAAGGCGTTGGTCTGGCATGAACCGAATGTCCCTTTCGATCCTTCCACGTTCGCCGTCGAAGAGATCACATATCCTTCCAAAGACGGAACAGCAATTCCTCTTTTGCTCGCCGCCAGGAAAGATCTCTTGCATTCCGGACCTCTGCCCACGTTCCTTACTGGTTATGGGGGTTTCGGGAGTTGTGTAACGCCCCGCTTCACCGCCTTCGCCACCTTCCTAATTGAACAGGGTTTCCTGTTTGCGGTTCCCGCTCTGCGCGGCGGCTCCGAACTCGGCGAAGAGTGGCATTTAGCTGGCAAGGGCGTAAAGCGGCAGAACTCGTTCGACGACTTTATCGCGGCTGCTGAGTGGCTTCTTTCTCAGAACCGCTGCGTCCCCGGACGCATCGCTGTTGGAGGCGGCTCCAACGCTGGCCTGCTAGTGGGCGCCGCGATTACCCAGCGTTCCGATCTGTTCCGTGCTGGCATTTGTCTTGGGCCTTTGCTTGACAT